>ENA-OUOG01001292-OUOG01001292.1-marine-metagenome-genome-assembly--contig:-NODE-1292-length-29516-cov-7.124257_pt1 | contig 29516 bp, 26 predicted proteins | sample MGYA00248635_ERZ508505 | MGnify/ENA primary metagenome ERZ508505 (study PRJEB26176, sample SAMN06267871) | marine metagenome | isolation source: Saanich Inlet, British Columbia, Canada | place: Pacific...
CTGTCGCCCTCGGACCCGACAGCGGGTCTGCCCATGACGATCCCGCCAGAGGTCCGCGAACAAATCCGCGAGAGCCTTGGCGTCAATGACCCGATATTCTTCCAGTATTTCAAATGGCTCAAACTGATGATGTGGGACGAGCCCTTGCATCTGATCCAAGGCTGGACAGGGCTTGAGGTCGCCCCTGACGGCCCGCGCATCATCTCCTACCAGACGCGCAGCCCCGTTATGGAGCTGATCATGCAGCGCATGCCCCAGACCCTATGGGTTGTGGGCACCTCCTATGTGGTTGGTATCCTGATCGCCCTGCCGATCGGCATCATCTCGGCCTATAAGCAATATTCGGTCTTCGATCAGGTCGGCACCTTTATCTCGATGCTTGGCTTTTCGGTTCCCACCTTTTTCACGGGCGTTTTGTTCATCGTGATTTTTGCGGTGCATCTTGGCTGGTTCCCCAGCGTCTATGACACCACCCATGAGGTGACGGATTGGGACAGCTTTGTGGTCCAGATCAAACAGATCATCATGCCCGTGATGGTGCTGGGGCTCTATAATGCCAGCCAGATCAGCCGCTTCATGCGCGCCTCGATGCTCGACAACCTCAACCAAGATTATGTCCGCACCGCACGTGCCAAAGGCCTGACCGAGAAGATCGTCGTCTTGGTCCATGTTTTGCGCAACTCGCTGATCCCCGTGATCACGGTTATCGCGCTCAATGTTCCGTCGGTCTTTGGTGGCGCGATCATCACCGAGCAGGTCTTCAAGGTGAATGGCATCGGTCAATTGCTGATCATCGCCATTCAGGGCGGGGATATTCCGGTTGTGCAAACCGTAAGCTTCATCTTCGCCGTGCTGATCGTTCTCTTCAATCTTTTCGCCGATGTTCTCTATGGCGTACTCGACCCGAGGATCCGTTATGACTGATGCCGTCAAACCAGAGGCCGCCCTCGAGACCTACCGCGCACCACGCAACCAGTGGTGGGATGTCTGGGACCAGTTCAAAACCCATAAAGGGGCGATGGCGGGGCTGGCCTTCTTTGTCTTCATTCTGATCTTCGTCTTTATCGGCCCATTGGTCTGGACCCTAGACGCCCAATACATTGATATCCGCGCCCGCAACGCGAGCCCCTCTCTGGCCCACCCTTTGGGCACAGATCAATTGGGCCGCGATACATTCGCGCGGATGATGATGGGGGGGCAGACCTCGATTGCTGTGGGGCTGACGGCGATGTTGCTCTCACTGGTCTTGGGCACATTCATCGGCGTGCTTGCGGGCTATTTCCGCAAACTCGACGGCATATTGATGCGCACGACCGATCTGTTTCTGGCGCTGCCATTGTTGCCGCTGTTGCTCGTGATCATCATGTTGTTCCGCGATCAACTCCGCTCGGCCTTCGGGCCTGAGGGGGGCATTTTCATCCTGATCGTCTTTGTCATCGGGATCACAAGCTGGATGCAGACAGCCCGCGTCGTGCGCGGCGATGTGCTGGCCTTGAAAGAGCGCGAATTCGTGCTGGCCGCCAAAAGCATCGGCACGCCCTCACGCCGCATGATCACGCGCCATGTGCTGCCCAATGTGATGTCGCCGATCATGGTGTCTGCCACGCTTGGCATTGCCAATGCGATCATCACAGAAAGCGCGCTGTCTTTCCTTGGCCTCGGTTTTCCAAGCGATTTTCCGACATGGGGTCGCCTGCTCTTTGATGCCACGGATTGGTTGCAGCAAAACCCAGAGCGGGTGATCTGGCCCGGCCTTGCGATTTCACTGACGGTTCTCTCGGTCAATTACATCGGCGATGGTCTTCGCGATGCTTTGGACCCCCGCATTCGCGGTCGCTGAGCGGCACCAAACACCCAAAGCCCAGATCAAAGCGCCCCTCCGGACCCATCCAGAGGGGCGTTTCTTTACCTTGAGATGGCCCCAATCTGCGCCATAATTCGCGCCAAATCCGCCCAAATTCCCTGTCAAATCGTCATCCTAACGAAGGTGAAAACAAACTGCCGGTCCGAATCGGATTGGCAAAACAGGTGTTATCGATGCGCTACGACATTGTTATTCTAGACCTCGACGGTCCACGTGGAGTGCCATTGCATATCGGCTCGACGGTCTTTTTCTTGGCCGTTTTGCTGCTGCCCCTGACACATCGCGGCGCAGGTTTCGACGATGCCATGTTGTTCTTGGTGTTGATCTTCGCCTCCGTCACCTTTGCTGGACTGGCCAAAGCATGGGCCGCGCATGTGCAAAACATCCCCGTGCAGCGCATCCTGATCTATGGCGCGGGAAGCTATTGCGAGCATGAGCCCGTTCCCGCAAAATCCGAGGAATTCATCGTGATGATGGGTCCTTTGAGCTATCTCGCCCTCTGGGCTACGGGTGTCATTCTTTCCCCTGTGCTGGCCCCTTTCGGTCTGGGTCAAGCCATTGCCATGGCCGCCGAGGTCAATCTGTTTTTATTGCTGATCTCGCTGATGCCCGTGCGTCCCATGGATGGCGGTTACCTTTATGAGTTGATGCTGAACCGTTTCACCGACCGCCTCAGCGCGCAGCGTATTGCGGGCGGGGTCGGCGTCGCGATGACGCTGCTTTGGGTTCCGATGATGCTCTATCTCTTTTACCAAACAGGCTTTGCGCTTTTGGTAATGCCACCGATGCATGAGCATCTGGTGATGGCCAAGGGACAAGCGGCAAGACGACCCTATATCCGCGCCTAAAACAGGCTTCCCTGATTTGACCCGCCGCCCTTGGGCTTGGGCTTACTGGCAGGCTTTGACGCAGTCCCACCTGTGCTTGCGCCCATTCTCGCACCCGTCGGAGTGACCGCCAATTTGCCATCAGAGAACTCGATCTCCAATGCGCTATGGCTCTCGGCGCTGGATTTTCGGGTCAAAACCTCATCGCCTGTGCGGATCACCGCATAGCCACGATTAAGCGTTTCGGTATAGCCAAGCGTTTGGCGCAAACGCTCTAACCCATCCAGCCTTTCGCGCCGCGCAGATACAGAGGCCGTGGCCGCACGTGCAAAACGCGCCGATTGATCCTCAAGCCTTTGGCGCATCTGGGCCAAGCGCATGTCTATCCGCTCGGGCGAAAGACGCGCCTCAAGGCTGGCCAATTTGCTGCGCCCCTCGCGGGTGCTTCGCCGCAGGGCAGATGGCGACAGCCCCGCCCCCGTCCGCTCCAAGGCGATCCGCTTGACCGAAACCGCGCGGTCCAAAGCGGGGCGCAAATTGGCGGCAAAACGGTCAAGCGTGATACGGCGGGCCTGCGTGGCATTGCGCAGGGCGGGCCCAAGCCTGTCACTGGCGCGATCAAGGCGCTGACGTGGTGTATCGAGCAAAGCCTCGGCACGTGGCAATGCGCGCGACAGATCACCCAATCGCTGCTGGCGTTGCCCCAAAGCCGTTTGCGCCGCCCGAGACATACGCGCCCCTTGGTCGCGCACCCAATTCAGCATGTCCAATCGAACAGGCACGGCCATTTCAGCCGCCGCCGTCGGGGTGGGCGCGCGCATATCGGATGCAAAATCGATCAAGGTGGTATCTGTTTCATGCCCCACAGCCGAGATGAGCGGGATCTCACTTTCCGCCGCCGCCCGCACGACGATCTCCTCGTTGAATCCCCAAAGGTCCTCCAGACTGCCGCCGCCGCGCGCCACAATGATCAGATCGGGTCGCGGGATCGCACCGCCTTGGGGCAAGGCATTGAACCCGCGGATGCCATTGGCCACCTCAGCGGCACATTTTTCGCCCTGCACAGCCACGGGCCAGATCATCACCTCACGCGGGAAACGGTCGCGCAAACGATGCAGGATATCGCGGATCACGGCCCCTGAGGGTGAGGTCACAACCCCGATCACCTCGGGCAAAAACGGCAGCGCCTGTTTGCGCTCTTCGGCAAAAAGCCCCTCGGCGGCCAAAGCCGCGCGGCGCTTCTCCAACATCGCCATCAAGGCCCCCGCACCCGCAGGTCGGATATCCTCGATCACCAATTGATAGCGCGACTGACCGGGGAAGGTCGTCAATCGCCCCGTTGCGATCACTTCCATCCCTTCCTCGGGACGGTGCTGCAACCGAGAGGCCACACCCTTCCAGACCACCGAGGCCAGAACCGCGCGGTCATCCTTCAGATCAAGATAAAGATGTCCCGATGCTGGCCGCGACACCCGCCCCACTTCGCCGCGCACCCTGACAAATGAGAAGGACCCCTCGATGGTGCGTTTGACCGCTCCGGACAATTCCGAGACGCTAAATTCGGGTGCATTCCCCTCGGGTTCGTCATCGATCAGGTCAGACATATCTTTGCGGTTCCGCTCAAGCTTGTGTTGCGTGCGCCCTGACCTTAGAACGCAGCGCAGAGAAGGCCAAGGTGGAGCGGCAAAGATGAATATTTTGATCCTCGGTGGAGGCGGACGTGAACATGCATTGGCATGGGCCGTGCTGCAAAACCCCAAATGCGACAAGCTGATCGTGGCGCCCGGAAATGCAGGGATTGCCCAGATCGCCCAATGCGCGGATCTCGATATTCTGAACCCATCCGCAGTCACCGAATTTGCCGCCGAGAATGCGATTGATTTTGTCATCGTCGGCCCCGAAGCGCCATTGGTTGAAGGCGTGGTTGATCATCTGGAGCAGGCAGGCATTTTGGCCTTTGGCCCCTCGGAAGGGGCTGCTCAACTGGAGGCCTCCAAAGCCTTCACCAAGGAAATCTGCGACGCCTCCAATGCGCCGACCGCAGGCTATGGCCATTTCACCTCGGCGCCTGCCGCCCGCGCCCATATCCGCGAACAAGGCGCACCGATCGTGGTCAAGGCCGATGGTCTGGCCGCAGGCAAAGGCGTGATCGTCGCCATGGATGAGGCCACAGCCTTGGCCGCCATCGACGATATGTTCAGCGGCGAGTTCGGATCGGCAGGCGCCGAGGTGGTGATCGAGGAATTCATGGAGGGCGAAGAGGCCTCCTTCTTCGTGCTGACAGATGGCACAAACGCCTTGCCCATCGGCACAGCCCAGGACCACAAGCGCGCCTATGACAATGATGAAGGTCCCAATACGGGTGGCATGGGGGCCTATAGCCCTGCGCCTGTTTTGTCCCAAGCCATCGCCAAGACCGCTATGGATGAGATCATCCAACCCACCATCGACGAGATGGCCCGCCGTGGCACCCCCTATCGCGGGGTGCTTTATGCAGGGCTGATGATCAAGGACGGCAAACCGCGCTTGGTCGAATATAATGTCCGCTTTGGTGATCCCGAATGTCAGGTCTTGATGATGCGCCTTGGCGCGCAAGCGCTCGATCTCATGCTTGCCTGCGCCGAGAACCGCTTGGCCGAGGCACAGGTCAATTGGGCCGATGATCATGCGCTCACCGTGGTGATGGCCGCCAATGGCTATCCTGGGTCTTATGAAAAAGGATCGGTCATCAAGGGGCTACAAAACTGCCCCGAGGATACCGATCATATGGTCTTTCACGCAGGCACACGCGATGTGGATGGCAAGATCACGGCCGCAGGCGGGCGCGTATTGAATGTCACGGCACGCGGCACCACCCTTACTGAGGCCCGCGAGCGCGCCTATGCAATGGTCGATAAGATCGATTGGCCTGAGGGGTTCTGCCGCTCAGACATTGGCTGGCGGGCGCTATAAGCGGGCAAAGCCGCCCAATTCAGCCCAACCAATCGGGATAATCCGAGACCAGCAAATGGGTCGGGGCGACATCTTCGTCGATCTTGGCAAATCTGCCGATCTTTTCGCGGAACCAATTGTCGGTCTCGTCATCATTTACGGTGGATACTTCTCCGATCAATACATCCCCGCCCTCGCCCCAGAATGCATGCCAATCACCTGGCATCAGCGTGACCGATTGGCCCGGATCCAGCATCAAGATTTCACCCGGTTTGAAGCTGCGCGAAATGCCGTCACACAACACGGTTCCCCCCGCGCTCTCGTCAAAGGCACCTCCCTCAGAAGAGCCGTAAAGCTCCACCGCCAAACGCGCGCCACCCCGATTGATGATATCCTCGGCCTTAAGGAAATGGCTATGCATCGGGCTGAGTTGGTCTTGCCGTGAAATCAACAGCTTCTCGGCATAGCACATCCCGCGCCCCTGCTGCAGCTCGGCCAATTGCCCATTGCGCAAAGTGAACAGGATCAGCCCCATCTCATCAAAACGGCCCAATCCGTAATCCGTGATATCCCACCCCATACGCCCTGCCACCACGCGCTCGATCTCGGAACGGCGTGCCTTCATCTCATCGGGGGACCAATAGGCCACAGGTGGAAGGGCAAATCCGAAGGAGCGGATAAACTCATCCGCCTCGGCAATCATATCGTTGATGGTTGAGCGTTTCATTGATGTCTCCCTTGGCCCCAAACTTCCCCGAAGACATCCATATTGGCAAGGGCGCAAAGGCGTCCTTCATCTTTCAGAAAATACGACCGCCGGAGGCGGGTATCACTCCGCCGTGTCAAGCACACCCCGCGCGATCTGATCGGCCTCGATCGATTCAAACAAAGCTTTGAAATTGCCCTCGCCAAACCCGTCATCGCCCTTGCGTTCGATGAACTCGAAAAAGATCGGGCCAATCACGGTCTTTGAGAAAATCTGCAACAAAATGCGCGTTTCACCACCACCGACCACACCTTCGCCATCGATCAACACGCCGTGTTTTTGCATCCGCTCCAGCGGCTCTTCATGGCCAACAACGCGGGTTTTGCTCAAGTCGTAATAGGCCGCAGGCGGGGCGGGCATGAATTTGATCCCGTTCTCGGCAATTTGATCCGTGGCCTCATAAATGTTCTGCGCACCAACCGCGATATGCTGGATACCTTCTCCATTATAGCGTTTGAGGTATTCCACGATCTGGCCCTTCTCGCCCCGATCCTCGTTGATCGGAATGCGGATACGGCCACAAGGCGAGGTCAGCGCGCGGCTCAAGAGGCCTGTATATTTACCCTCAATATCGAAGAACCTGATTTCACGGAAATTGAACAGATCGCCGTAGAAGTTGAACCAGACATCCATATTGCCCTTATGGACGTTATGGGTGAGGTGATCGAGATAATAGAAGCCGACACCTGCGGGATGGGCATCATGAACCCAATCAAAATCGGCATTATAGGGTGAGGCATCCCAATATTGATCGGTAAAATAGATCAAGCTGCCGCCAATGCCCTTGATCGCGGGCCAATCAAGGGTCTTATCCGCGCCCTCATAGGGCTCGGCCCCTTTGGCAACCGCATGATCAAAGGCATGCTGCGCATCGACCACGCGCCAAGCCATGGAGGCCGCGCAAGGTCCATGCTCCTGCGCGAATTTCGCGGCAAAGCTGTCAGCTTCGGCATTGATGACATAGGTGATATCGCCCTGTTGCCACAGCTCGACCGCTTTGGTCTTGTGGTTGGCTGTATGGACATAGCCCATCTTGGCAAAGAGATCGCGCAGCACCTGAGGCTCGGGATGCGCAAATTCCACAAATTCGAACCCGTCTGTCCCTGCGGGGTTTTCAGCGGTGATGCTTGCGCGCGGGGCGTCATGTGGAAAAGGGCCCATATCTCATATCTCCTCAAGGTTCTGACGGATTTAAGGTCACAATACCGTCAACCCGCTGCGGTTTTTGCGCGTTCTCCTAGGCAATAGTCAGAAAATATGTGAAGATACCGCATCAATTCCAGAAATCTTGCGAGAAATCCGCACGTGATCGACGAAACAGACAGAAAACTCATCGCCGCCCTACAAAAAGATGCGACGCTCACAGCGCAGGATTTGAGCGAGCAGTTGAACCTCTCGGCCAGTCAGGCAGGGCGCAGGCGGCAACGTTTGGAAAGCTGTGGCATCTTACAAGGCGCAGGCGCACGGGTTGATCCACATCTATTGGGCTTGGATGTGCAGGCCTTTATCCAAGTGCAGATGGCGGGGCATTCCAAGGAAAATGACGCAAGCTTTGCCCGCCTCGTGCGCAATACCCCCGCCATCACCGCCGCCTTCACCTTGACGGGTGAGGCAGATTACCTGCTGCGCGTTTGGTGCGGCGATCTTGCGGGATTGCACGATCTGATCCAAGGGATACTCTTGCCCCATCCAGCCGTTGCGCGCGTCCAATCCCAGATTGTGATGGACCAGATGAAGCCCGACGCCCCTCTGCCAATCTAGCCATCTGAAAGGACTATGATGGAAGGTTTTCTGCTACAGGCTACGATTTACCTCGCGGCGATGGTTATTGCGGTCCCTCTTTCGGTGCGTTTGGGCCTTGGCTCAGTGCTTGGGTATTTGCTGGCGGGTATCATCATCGGGCCGATCCTTGGCTTGGTGTCAGAGACCGAAGATTTGCAGCATTACGCCGAGTTTGGCGTGGTGATGATGCTGTTCCTCATTGGCCTCGAGCTTGAGCCACGCGCGCTGTGGGATTTGCGCAAAAAGCTGATCGGGCTTGGCGGGGCACAGGTCGCCCTCAGCACCTTGGCCCTTGCGGGCGGCGCGATGTTTTTGGGGTTGAATTGGCAGCAAGCCTTGGCTGTCGGATTGATCCTTGCGCTCAGTTCGACAGCGATCGTGTTGCAGACGCTCAATGAGAAAAAACTGATGCAGACCAGTGGCGGGCGTTCGGCCTTTTCCGTGCTGCTGACCCAAGATATCGCCGTTATTCCCATGCTGGCCCTCATGCCGCTTTTGGCCGTGCAAGGGGTGATGACCTTTGCCGAGGATGGCTCCATCCAGCGCGGTGCGGGCGAGGATGCGCATCACAGCATGTCCCTGATCGAGGGGCTTCCCGGATGGGGGGTGACCTTGGTCACAATCGCGGCTGTGGGCGCCGTTATTCTTGGCGGGCATTACCTGTCACGCCCGCTCTTCCGTTTTGTCCATATGGCCCGCCTGCGCGAGATGTATACGGCCGTGGCCTTGGTCATTGTCGTAGGAATAGCTTTCGTGATGATCCTTGTCGGTCTCTCGCCTGCGCTTGGGGCTTTTGTGGCGGGTGTGGTTCTGGCCAATTCCGAGTTTCGTCACGAGCTTGAGGCCGATATCGAGCCCTTCAAGGGCCTGCTGCTCGGCCTCTTTTTCATCACCGTAGGGGCAGGTATCAATTTCGGATATCTGTTCGATAATATCTTGGTCGTGATCGCTTTGACCTTTGCGGTGATGGCGCTCAAAGGGGCGATCCTTTTTGCCATCGGGCTGGTTTTCAATCTGCGTAAACGCAACCTTTGGCTCTTTACCCTCGGCCTTGCGCAGGCAGGTGAGTTCGGTTTCGTGCTGGTGTCTTTCTCGCTTCAACAAAGTGTTCTGACCAACCGTTTGGGCGAGATGCTTTTGCTGATCGTCGCGCTGTCGATGTTGCTGACCCCGCTGTTTTTTATCCTCTACGAGCGGCTCGGCAAACGCATGGGCGAGGACACCGATGATACGCCTGAGGCCGATGACATCACGGGCGAGGCGCCGATCATAATTGCGGGCATCGGGCGCTTTGGGCAGGTGGTCAACCGTCTGGTGCAAGGCGCGGGCTTCAAGACCGTGGTTTTGGACAGTGACCTGCGCACGATCCAATTGATGCGCAGCTTCGGGTTCAAAGCCTTTTTCGGCGACCCCACTCGGCCCGAGCTTCTTGCCGCTGCAGGGCTAGAGCATGCGAAAGTGCTGGTGGTCGCCGTCGATAACAAGCAATCCGCGATTGATCTGGTGGCCTACGCCCGCCAAATGCGGCCCGATATCTCGATCACAGCGCGCGCGCATGACCGTTTGCATGTCTATGAGCTGTACCAAGCAGGCGCCGACCATATCGTGCGCGAGATGTTTGACAGCTCGCTGCGTGCGGGCCGCTATGTCTTGGAGGATATGGGCCTCTCCGATTATGAAGCCCATGATATGGAAACCGCCTTCTACCGCCATGACCGGCAATCGCTCGGGGAATTGGCGCGCCTTTGGGAGCCGGGCAAACCCATCTCCGAGAACAAGGTCTATATGGAGCGGGCGCGCGAGTTGAACAACAATATCGAGAGCGCTTTGGTCAGCCAATTGGACGAATCCGAGGAAGACCGCACCGCCTCGGATCGTCGCCGCGCCCAAGGCGATGCGAGCGCCTTGCGCGGGGCCATGACAGGCAAAGGAAAAACCGCGACTTAACCCTCCGAGACACCCGCCTCGGCAAAAGTCGACATGCCCGAATGACAGGCGATGGCCCCTTTGAGGATTTGAATGGCCAGCGCCGCGCCGCTGCCCTCGCCAAGACGCATCCCCAGCGACAACAAGGGGGTCTTGTCCAAACGCTGGAGAACCGCTGCATGTGCGGCCTCGGCCGAGACATGGCCTGCCACGGCATGATCAAGCGCGCCCTCAACGGCCACCTCAAGAACCGCCGCCGAGACCGAGCAGATAAACCCATCCAGAATAACTGGTATCTGCAGGACCCGCGCATGCGCGATGGCCCCCGCCATGGCCGCCAACTCGCGCCCGCCAAGACAGCGAAGTGCCTCCAGCGGGTCCGTGCTTGCCTGTGGATTGGCGGCCAGACCTTGGGCCACGACACGGGCCTTGAGCGCAAGCCCTGCATCATCAACGCCCGTTCCACGCCCTGTCCAATCTGCAGCCTCGCCACCGAACAAAGCATGGGCCACTGCTGCGGCGGCGGTTGTATTGCCAATGCCCATCTCGCCTGTGACCAAAAGATCGGCCTTTGCGTCCACGGCTGACCAGCCCTCGCCAAAAGCTGCAAGGAATTCTGCCTCGCTCATGGCGGGGCCTTGGGTGAAATCGGCAGTGGGCAGATCAAGCGACAGGGAATGGACCGTCATCTGCGCACCCGCCAGCTTGCAAAGCTGGTTGATCGCAGCGCCGCCCGCCTCAAAATTCGCGACCATCTGAACGGTGACTTCCGCTGGAAAAGCGCTGACCCCTTGGGCTGTCACACCATGGTTGCCCGCAAAGACCAAGACCTGTGGGTTGTTCAGTGCAGGACGATCCGTCCCGCGCCATGCGCCATACCAGATCGCCAAATCCTCCAGCCGGCCCAAGGCACCCGGCGGCTTGGTCAATTGAGCGTTGCGCGCCTCTGCGGCCTGCTTGGCGGCTGCGTCCACTTGCGGGGCTGCAGTCAGGGCATTGCGGATATCATCATAGTTTGCGGGAGGATTGGACATTTGGTTTCTCGTCAGCCAGAAGATCAAGTTAACAAAACTCTACCCATTTTCGGCAGCGTCAAACGCGGCAGAGAGGCCTACCCATGAGCGAAAACGACATCGAACGCAAACGGGTTCATCCCGAGGATGTGATAGTCGCGCTTGGCCTGCTGACGCGCCTGCCCTTGCCCGCGCGCCCCCTTCCCGATCGCGGCGGCCAATCGGCTTGGGCCTATCCTGTAGCGGGGCTTGTGATTGCTTGTTGCGGGGGGCTCGCCTTGGGTCTGGCGGGCGCGCTGGGGTTCTCGGCAGGGTTTGCCGCGGCAATGGCGCTGGCCGTCACCGCCATGGTCAGCGGCGCGATGCATGAAGATGGTCTGGCCGACACAGCAGACGGGCTATGGGGCGGTTGGGAAAAAGCGCGTCGCTTGGACATCATGAAAGACAGCCAGATTGGCACCTATGGTGTTTTGGCCCTGATCTTGTCGGTGCTGGCGCGTTGGTCGCTGCTGAGCATGGCCATTCAAGCCAATGCAGGGTTTGGCGCGCTGGTGGCCGCCGCAATGATCAGCCGCGCACCGATGGTTGCGCTGACCCTATGGTTGCCCAATGCCCGTGGTGAGGGGCTGTCGCATCAAGTCGGGCGCTCCGAGGGGTTGGCTGCCGCCATTGCCGCAGGCGTGGCTTTTGTCGGCGCGATGCTGGCCGTGGGCGCTGCCGCGCCTGCCGCGCTGATATTGGCCTTCCTTGTGGCAGGCGGGCTTGGCTTGGTGGCAAAGGCGAAAATCGGTGGTCAAACAGGCGACATCTTGGGCGCAAGCCAACAATTGGCCGAGATCGCGGCCTTGGCAGTGATCGTGGGCAGCCTTGGCTAGGGGGCAAGCTGACCCTTGGGGCTGGCAAAAGAAAAAACCGCCGCAGTCAGACTGCAGCGGCTTAGAATTTCAAAGTATCACGGGATGGGCGTTAGGCGGCCGCGCGGGCCGTTAGCACGTCATCCACACGCTTTTGCGCGCCAGCCTCATCCATGCCCTGCACAGCGGCCAATTCGCGGGTCAAACGCTCGAGCGCTGCTTCATAGAGCTGACGCTCCGAATAGCTCTGCTCGCGCTGATCATCGGCACGGTGCAGGTCGCGCACCACTTCTGCGATTGCGATCAGATCGCCCGAATTGATCTTCTGCTCATATTCCTGCGCGCGGCGCGACCACATGGCCCGCTTTACGCGTGCCTTGCCTTTGAGTGTATCCAGCGCTTTCGAAACCACATCAGGGTTCGACAAAGCGCGCATGCCCACTTCGGTTGCCTTGGCGGTTGGAACACGCAGGGTCATCTTGTCCTTTTCAAAGGAGACCACGAATAACTCCAGCACCATGCCCGCGATTTCCTGCTCTTCGATTGAAACGATCTGGCCCACACCATGCGCCGGATAGACGACATATTCATTTGGGCTAAAGTCCTGCGATTTCCGTGACTTGCTCATCAAGTATTCCTTTTACGACGGGTGTCGCAGCCGATGCTCAGGCGACAAAAATTACCGGCGGAAAAGTTACCCTTTCCACAACCGGGTTTGCCAATGTTCTGATAGACTGGGCGAGAAGGCCCACATGCATCGCTACAGACAGTATTTATTGACTCAACATAGCATGATTCCCGACCAAATTAAAGTTTTGGCCCCGAAACAGACGTTATCATACTGATTTTAATAGCAAATCACCCAAAAACATGGGTGAAATAAACCGCCGCTTGGCCTTGAAAATCAAGGCCAGACGAATCGATTACCCGCCCTCACCAGGCGCTTCCGAGAGAAGCTCCATCTTGCCGGATTTGCCGTCCATCTCTTCGGCATTGGGCAATGGGTCTTTGCGGGTAATGATCACGGGCCAAGCCTCGGAGTATTTGCGGTTGAACTCAACCCATTTCTCCATATCCGCCTCTGTGTCGGGACGGATGGCATCAGCGGGGCATTCAGGTTCGCAGACGCCGCAGTCAATGCATTCATCTGGATGGATCACCAGCATGTTCTCACCCTCGTAGAAGCAATCCACGGGGCAGACTTCGACACAGTCTGTGTATTTGCAGGCGATGCAGTTGTCAGTCACCACATAGGTCATAGGCGTTCACTCTTATTCGCGCGTCCCCAAGGGTTTAGAACGCAGCCCCACATCATTCAAGCAGGCTCCTGCGGAAAGGATCGCCTTGACGGCGCTCTTTCTTGGTTGGACGACCTTTTCCTTCAAATGCGGGGTTTTTTGGAACGTCCTCCCGAGGGGGCGACATATCTTCATAGAGCGCCTGCGCCTCGGAGGCTGGCCCGCGCCGTGTGGCCAAGCCGATCAGCCGCACAATGCGAATCTGTTTGGCTTGGGGAAAGGTCAGCACATCCCCTGCACCGATTGCCGTGGATGGCTTGGAAACCTTGGTGCCATTCACCCGCACAGAGCCCGCTTTGACAAGCTTGGCCGACAGGCTCCGCGTCTTGAAGAAGCGGGCCTGCCAGAGCCATTTATCCAGCCTGTCTGTTGCGCGCGCTTCTGTCAGGTCTTGTCCTTCAGCCCCATGAGCGCTTGTGCAAATGGATTATCAGGGTCGATTTTCTTTTCCTTCTTCTCGGGACGGGCCGAGAATTTGCGGGGCTTTTCGACCCGCTCGAAGGATTTTCCACCCTTGCCACGGGGCTTGCCGCCCTGCTTGCCTGAGGGTTTGCCAGATTGGTCGCCACGGCGGTTCTGCCCACCCGATGGGGCGCGGCGCGGGGCCCATTTGAAGGTATAGAACACCTCCATCTCGGGGACCTCGACCTCAGTAGGGGCGGCCGTGTCTTCGGCAGGTGCCTCTGCTGGCGTTGCGTCCTCGGAGGGGGCTGGCTCGGCCTCGGTTGCGGCTTCTGGCGCAGCTGTTGGTGCTGGAGCCTCGGCCACGGGTTTGACCTTCGGGCGCTCGCCCTTTTCGGCGGCATAGCCAAGGCCCTGCATGAGATCGGCGAATTGCTCCAGCGTCATGCCCGTGATCGACAACATATCGGCATTGCCTTCAAAGCCACCACGGGTGTCTTGGCCACGCAGCATATCGGCCAGACGCTCCAGCATATCGATGCGGATCGCGCGCGCGCCTGCGGCACGGTAGCCAGACATGTTGTAATAGCCTTTGGCGGCAGCCGTATCATTGGGAATGGTCACCAAACCCGGAGGGGGGCTTTCGGGGAATTCATCCAGCTTTTCGGTCAGCGACCACAAAACCAAGCGCAAACGCGTCGGCGCGGGCTTCAAAAGCAAAGGCATGAAGATCGTGAATTGACCAAAACGCACGCCATGTTTGCGCAGCAAACCGCGGGCGTCCTGATCCAGTTCCTTGACCTCTGTCGCGACATCCGAGCGCGGCACGATGCCCAAGGCTTCAACCATGCGGAACGCGAAACCACGCGCCAGACCCGTGATCTCTTCGTCCTTTTGCATTTTCAGCATCGGCTCGAAGAGGGCTGCGATCTTGCGGTCGATGAAATGCTGCAAACGGCGCTGGACCTTCTGGATCACTTCGGCGCCAGCTTCATCATCGACAAAGGCCTCGGCCGTGGGCTTGAGCGCTTCTGGGCCCGCCACCAGTTTGCCAACAGCCTGATCGCCCCACATGAGGCCACCTTGCTCGGTATAATCGAACTCGGTGTCGGGCGCGTTATAGAACCGGTCAGCCCTGAGACTAAACTCGGGCTTGAGCGCCGCAATCGCGGCTTGGCGCAATGTCTTGGCCTCATCCGGAGTTGCCGAAGCATCCTGACGGAAACGGAACCCATCCAAACGGCCGACGAATTCGCCCTCGACCATCACTTCACCCTTATCGTTCACTTCGGCCACAAGGCCCTCCTTCTGCTTCAACCGGCGCAACAACACAGATGTGCGCCGATCGACAAATCTTTGCGTCAGCCGCTCGTGCAGCGCATCTGACAGGCGGTCTTCTACGGCACGTGTGGCCTCTCGCCAATGGGTTACATCATCAACCCAAGCGCTTCTTTGTGCAACAAAGGTCCATGTGCGGATATAAGCCAACCGTTTGGACAATGTGTCAATGTCGCCGTCGATCCTGTCAATGCGTTTTACCTGACTGGCAAGCCAATCATCGGGAACGCGCCCAAGACCGTGCAAATACTCGAACAATCCCGCCAAAAGCCCTGCATGCTCGGCATGGCTGATACCACGAAAATCTGGGACGCGGCAGACATCCCAAAGCAATTTCACATCGCGTGCATCCCTGATCCGATCCGCGATTTCTGGCCGATCCGAGATCGTGCGCAGCGCCAAAATATCGTCAGCCGCCCGCGCGCGGGTCAGCCATTCGTCGCTCGTGGGCTGCTCAAGCGAGGAAATCAGCCGCGCGACCGAGCCAAACTCCAACCTTGAATTGCGCCATTGCAGTTTGCGCACAGGGGTGAAGCGGTGATTGGTGATCGCATCCACCACCCCGTCATCCAAAGGCGGGGCCTCGCCCGTGACGCCAAAGGTGCCTGCCTGCATATAGCGCCCCGCGCGGCCCGCGATTTGGGCCAGCTCATTGGGGGCCAGATCGCGCATGCGGCGGCCATCGAATTTCTTCAGCCCCGAGAAGGCCACATGCCGAATATCAAGATTGAGCCCCATCCCGATCGCATCGGTGGCCACCAGAAAATCGACATCGCCGTTTTGATATAATTCAACCTGCGCATTGCGCGTCCTTGGGCTGAGCGCGCCCATCACAACCGCCGCGCCCCCCTTTTGACGCCGCAGCAATTCAGCGATTGCATAGACGTTTTCGACCGAAAACCCGACAATGGCCGAGCGCGGGATCATTCGGCTGATCTTTTTTGAGCCTGTATAGGTCAACTCCGAGAAGCGCTCGCGGCGGATAAACTCGCACCGCGGCACCAATTCGGCAATCGCGCTTTTCATGGTATCGGCACCCATGAACAGGGTTTCATGCAACCCGCGCGCATGCAGCAGCCTGTCGGTAAAGACATGCCCCCGCTCAGGGTCGGCACAAAGCTGGATCTCGTCAATCGCCAGAAAATCAACGCCGGTATCGACGGGCATCGCCTCGACGGTGCAAATCCAATATTGTGCGCGCTCGGGAATAATGCGTTCTTCACCAGTGACCAAAGCCACCACCGAGGGGCCACGAAGGGCCACGATACGGTCGTAAACCTCACGCGCCAAAAGCCGCAAAGGCAGACCGATAACACCCGTTTTATGGGCCAGCATCCGCTCGATTGCGTAATGGGTTTTGCCAGTATTGGTCGGGCCGAGAACAGCCGCGATGCGCCCTTTGGTCATGCTCACGTTGCCTTGCCCCTCAGATCAGAGGGCCTGCCCCTCGATCAGCGCCTCGATGCGGCGCACGGACTCTTCTAAGTCGGGGCGATTGGGATGTATAGCACGCGCGGCCCGATAGGCCTGCAATGCGGCGTCATTCTCATTGAGATCCTCAAGTATGCGCCCAAGCCCTGCCAAAGCACCGAAATGATCGGGGTTCAGGGCCAAGACACGCTGGATATCAGCGATAGAGGGCCCATACATGCCTGCATGAAAATAAACGGTGGCGCGCGAATTCCAGCCTTCGGCAAATTCGGGCGCGTGATCGGTCAGCGCGGTCAGATGATCAAGCGCTGCCTCAATATCGCCCGCATCCAAGGCCGCCCGCCCACGGCGCAGCAAAAGATCCATCGCAGGCGAGCCCGACAAGGCCCATCTTTGGTAGATTTCTTCCTCGACAATTTCCCAATTCGGCAAATCGGGTGTGCGCAATTGCTCCAGCAGTTGCGTCACACGCTCCGAGCGGTCTTGCGACCACGCAGGGGCGGCCAGCAAAGCCAAAGCTGCCGCGACGAGAGTGTTGAGTATGGGGGCCATAAACCTCATGATAGGGGTAAGTGTAGCATTCCCGCAGGACCGATCCAGCGCAAAGACGCCGGCCGCGATCAATTCAAGGAGAGTTTTTGATGAGCAATGTAATTGACGCAGCCGTGACGGCCCTGAGCGCAAAGATAGATGGCGGCTTTGATGGCAGCGCGAAATTCGTGATTGAGGGCGAAGGCGCTGTCATGATCGATGGCGCGGGCGTGCATGCGGCCCAAGAGGGGGATGCAGCAGACGTCACCATGACCGCCGCGGCAGATGTCTTCCAAGATATCCTGTCAGGTGATCTAAACCCGACCTCGGCCTTCATGACGGGCAAGTTGAAAGTTGATGGTGATATGGGCGCCGCGATGCGACTGGGAAGTGCGCTGTCGTAATCAACAGGACCGCATGGACGTGACACACCCCGTGGAAGACGCCCCCTATCTCGCTGATATCGCGCAAGGCCCTGAGGGCGGGCGCGCCTATTGGCTGCGCACGCAAGACGGAACACGGATCAGGCTTGGTGTCTGGCCCGATGGCCCCAAGGGCACCATCCTGATGTTTCCCGGCCGCACGGAATATATCGAGAAATACGGACGTGTTGCAAAAGATATGGCGGCACGCGGATTTGGAATGATCGCCATGGATTGGCGCGGGCAAGGTCTGGCTGATCGTCCTGCCCATAACCGCGATATGGGCCATGTCACGAGCTTTGATGAATACCACCAAGACGTGGCCGCCATGCGAGCCGCATTGGAGCAGATCAATCCACCCAAACCGTGGTTTATGATCGGACACTCCATGGGCGGCGCAATCGGGCTGCGCGCGATTTATGACGGCTTGCCCCTATCGGCGGTGGCCTTCTCGGCGCCGATGTGGGGCATCCAGCTTTCGCCTTTGGCGCAATTTGGGTTAAAATTCCTTCGTTATCTCAGTGGCCCTCTCAGGATGGACGCAAAATTCGCGCCAACCAGAGGCCCCTCGAAAATTATGGAGTTCGGGGGCAATCCGCTGACCCATGATCGTGAACAATTCGACTATATGTGGGATCAGGTTCGCGCCTATCCTGATCTGGCTTTGGGTGGCCCGTCGACACGCTGGCTGATCTGCGCATTGGATGAGACCGCAAGCCTGATGGAGATGCCTGCCCCCGATTTGCCCGCGCTGACCTACCTCGGCACGAATGAGCGTATTGTCCGCGCCGATAGGATCAAGACCCGCATGAGCACTTGGAAAGAGGGCCTTTTGGAGTTGGTCGAGGGGGGCAAGCATGAAATGCTGATGGAAGGCCCCGCCATGCGCGAGCCGATGCTCGATGGCATCGCTGCTTGGCTTTCCAAACACAGCTAGCCCGACACGGCTATCGCGCGGTTAGCAGCCCGTCTTCCATAACAAGAACACGGTCCATCCTATCGGCCAATGCATGGTTATGGGTGGCGATCAGGGCGGACATGCCCGTGCTGCGCACAAGCTCCATCAGCACCTCAAAGACCTTGTCCGAGGTGGCGGGGTCAAGATTGCCCGTAGGTTCATCCGCCAAAAGCAGATTGGGCGCATTTGCCAAGGCACGGCAAAAGGCAACGCGCTGCTGCTCGCCACCTGACAGCGCCGAAGGGCGATGATCACGGCGCTCGGACAGGCCCACCTTGTCCAACAGCATCTGCGCCCGATCCTGTGCGTCCTTGGCGGGCACACCATCGGCACGCTGCGGTAAGGTGATATTTTCCAGAGCCGAGAATTCGGGCAGCAAATGGTGGAATTGATAGACAAACCCAACCTGCCCGCGCCGCGCAGAGGTGCGCACACGGTCTGACGCCCCGCTCAGGTTTTGCCCTGCAATCTCGACGGTGCCGTGATCGGCGACATCCAGCAGACCCGCGATATGCAGCAGCGTGGATTTACCCGCGCCCGAGGGCGCAATCAGCCCCACGACCTCACCCGAGGCGATCTCGACATTGGCACCGCGCAGCACACGCACTTCATTGGCCCGCCCGATATTATAGCCCTTTTCGATATCGCTCAGGCGCAAGACAGGATCATTCATAGCGCAACGCCTCCACAGGGTTCATGCGCGCCGCGCGGCGGGCTGGAAAGATCGTCACAAGGAACGACAGCCCCAAAGACAGTGTCACCGCCGATCCGACATCACCCCATTCCAGACGCGCAGGCAAGGTCGAGAGGAACCGAACGGAGGGGTCCCAGACACCGCCGCCTGCCAGCCAATTCACCGCTTGAAAAATCGGGTCGATCCAGATGGCAAAGGCACAGCCCATCGCCAGGCCAGCGAGGGTTCCGAACACGCCAACAGACGCGCCGCAGATGAAGAACACCCGCAAGACCGAGCCTTCCGACAACCCCATCGTGCGCAAAATGCCGATATCCCTGCCCTTGTTTTTGACCAACATGATCAGCCCCGACACGATATTGAGCGTGGCAATAATCACGAGGATCGACAGGATAATGAACATCACATTATCCTCCATCTGCAGGGCTTGGAGAAAGGCACCCGAACTGTCGCGCCATGTCCAGATCACGGCCCCCTCGCCTGCCGCTTGCAAAACGGGCAGCATCATCGCCTCTACGGTTTCGGGGTCTTGCAGCAATACCTCGATCCGGTCGGCAACCCCGTCACGGTTGAAATAGGTCTGCGCCTCGGCAAAGGGCATATAGACCCGCGTGCGGTCGATATCCCATCGCCCGACTTGGAAGACATAGACGACCTCATAGGCCGATACCCTTGGGCTGGTCCCAAAAGGCGTGCGCGCCCCATCGGGCGAGATCAGGCGGACCATATCCCCCGCGCTCACACCCAGTTCGCGCGCCACGCCCGAGCCGATGGCAATGCCCTCATTGAAACGGCTCAGGTCACCGCGCGCCAATTCGGGCTCGGCAATCAAGGGAATTTCGGTGAGGTCTTCATATTGGATGCCCACCACCTCAACGCCCGAATTGCGGCTATTGCCTGTGACCATCACCTGCCCCGTCACGGTGGGGGCTGCATGGATGACACCCTCGACAGCGGCCACGGCCTGCGCAACCTCGGTGTAATTGCTGACACTGCGATCCAATTGGCCGTTTTCCAGCACCGTGGTCGCGGCATAGACACTCATATGGGGATTTGCGCCAAGGATCGTGCCGACAAATTCATGCCGAAACCCCGAGCGCACCGCCAAGGTCGCAATCAAGGCCGCAACCGCCAAGGCCACCCCCAGAAAGCTGATCCATGTCATCACGCTGACACCGCCTTCGGCACGGCGCGCACGCAGATACCGCCATGCGATCAGAAACTCGAAACCTGCGAAGGGTTTAGGGGTCTTTCGTGCGGATTGGGCCATCTGGCCTCCTTGGGGCTACTGCTCGCCCAAGGATTTACCCTTTTGACAGCCGCGCGACAACGTCCCTCGCGTTTTCGTCAGGTGGAAATACCGGATAAATCACATCCTCGATCACACCATCACGCAAAATCATCGTCAGACGCCTGTGTAAAACCTCGCCCGTGTGCTCGAAAACCGGAAGGTTGAGCGCTTTGGTCAGCGCCAGATCAGCATCGGACAGGAGCGGATAAGGCAGATGCAACCGCGCAACCGCCTCTTGCTGCCACGCGCTGTCTTGGGTCGAGAGCCCGAACAGGTGATCCACACCAACGGCCTTTAGGTCTTGATAGAGATCTCGGAACGCGCAGGATTGCGGTGTGCAGCCCTTGGCACCCGGGATCATATCCCAGCCATCGGGTGTGGCCCTGTCAGGACGGCCCGTTTTGGGATAGGCGAAGACGACCGTCAGACCTGACAAAGCCGAAAGATCGACGGCCTGTCCATGTGTCGCGGAAAGACCAATGACAGGCAGCGCCATCCCCGCAAGATGACGGGCGGCACCGTCATCCTCAGGGGCAGGCAGCACCGACCAATCCGTTCCCATATCAGCCCCCCATATGGGGGGCGTAAATCTCGACCAAGCGCGCCACGGCTGCCTCTGGGGCCATCTCTTCGCTTTCGCCCGTCCGACGTGAGGTCAGCTCCACCACACCGTTCTTGAGACCACGCGGCCCGACCGTGATCCGCCATGGCAGGCCGATCAAATCCATGGTGGCGAATTTCGCGCCAGCCCGTTCCGAGCGGTCATCATAAAGCGGCTCAAGCCCTTTGGCCGTCAACGCCTTGTAAAGCGCTTCACAAGCTCCGTCGGCTTCCTCGTCACCCTGTTTGAGATTGACAATGCCTGCATGGAAAGGCGTCACACCCTCGGGCCAGATAATGCCATTGTCGTCATGGCTGGCCTCGATGATCGCACCAAGAAGGCGGCTGACGCCGATGCCGTGGCTGCCCATATGAACGGGAACGCGGTTGCCTTCGTTGTCGGTCACAGTTGCGCCCATTGCATCGGAATATTTGGTGCCAAAGTAGAAAATCTGGCCGACCTCGATACCACGCGCCACACAGCGACGCTCCTGTGGGACCGCGTCGAACAAACCCTCATCATGGGTCTCATCTGTGCGGGCATAGCGTGAGGTGAACTCTTCCAGCACCGCTTGGCATTGATCGACATTGTCATAGTCAATCTCGCGATCGCCAAATTTCAGATCGGTGATTTCCTTGTCATAGAATACCTCGCTCTCGCCCGTTTCGGCCAGCACAAGAAACTCATGCGTATCATCGCCGCCAATCGGGCCACTATCGGCACGCATTGGAATGGCTTGCAGGCCCATACGTTCATAGCTGCGCAGATAGCTGACGAGATGACGGTTATAGGCGTGCAACGCATCCTCTTTGGTGAGGTCGAAGTTATAGCCGTCCTTCATCAGGAATTCGCGCCCGCGCATCACGCCAAAACGGGGGCGGATTTCATCGCGGAATTTCCACTGGATTTGATAGAGCGTCAGCGGCAGGTCTTTGTAGCTGGAGATATTGCTGCGGAAGATATCGGTGATCTGCTCTTCATTGGTGGGACCATAAAGCATGTCGCGATCATGGCGGTCGCGAATGCGCAGCATCTCGGGGCCATAAGCATCATAGCGGCCACTTTCACGCCAGAGGTCAGCCGATTGCAAAGTGGGCATCAGTACGGGGATATGGCCCGCACGCGCCTGCTCTTCATGCACGATCTGTTCGATCCGCCGCAGCACTTTCAGCCCCAAAGGCAGCCAAGAATAAATCCCTGCCGAGGCCTGTTTGATCATCCCCGCGCGCAGCATCAGACGGTGGCTGACGATCTGAGCCTCGGAAGGAGTTTCCTTGAGAACGGGCAAGAAGTAGCGGGAAAGGCGCATGGGGATTGTCCAATAGGTCTGCAAAAACGATTGCCGATTGGTCTAAGCGAGGGCGCGACGACACGCAATGAAGCTTTGAAAAATCACGGGTCAGCTTGGCATCTTTGTGCTAGTTTATGAAAGCAAGCATTGCTCAAAAACGCAGATCGCCAGCCAAAAGTTGAGAATACCTTCCTTCTGAACGGTGAGACATGAATTCTTTAAATATAAACCTTGAAGGTCACGTGGCGGTCGAAAAAGCCGATGCGGAGCCACCAGACCTTCTACAACATGCTGATAGAGCACCGTTTTTTGTAGAAATCCGGCTTTGGCTGAACCCTGATCAAAAGGACCTCTGGGAGGCCTATGCCGCTTGGTCGGTGACTTTAATGCGCGATCACGGGGGTGAATATCTCGGGCGCCCTCAAATAGAGCCTCAAAAAGGCGGGCCCGATTCGATTTCTGTGTTCGCCTTCCCCTGCAAAGCCGCCTATCAAGCCTATCGCAGCGATATCGTTACCCTTGCCTTGGACAGCACACGCCGCCAATGCGTCGACGCATCGGAATACAACTTTCCGCAAAAACTGGGTGAATTGGCGCAAATTTCCTGCACTGCCCAGTGACGCCTTTGGAGCGGCACCCCTGCTCAGGCATAGACGATGACTGGCGCGCATCCCATTGCAGTGGCCAAAGCATTGAACCGCGCCTCTGCCACTTCACCAAAGAGGTCTGCGGCATCCTTGGTCTTTAGGGTCAATTGCAGCTTTTGCTTTTTCGGATAAAGTTTAAGCGCCGCATGGTTCATTGGTTTTTCCAAGGTCAGCATCGCCGCAAACCGCATCGCGCGGCCGAGGATTTCGGCCTCCTTGACCTGCGGCGGTGCCAAAAGCTCCAGCAAGCGCGGGTCGAAATTCGTGGACTCTCGCGAGGATTTATAGCGGTGCAACAAGGCCAGCCCCAAATAGACCCGCTCGGAATGGTTGAGGCCACCAAGATTGGCGCGGGTCGCATTGTCGAAACAGACCTCGGCGCGGTAATCGGGATGGGCGCGCCACGAGACATCATGCAGCAAACAGGCCGCACGAATAAGGCGTTTCTTGCTATGTTTGGCACGCGGGAAAAGCGGCTCGACAAATTGGTAGAGGGCGCGCCCGAAACCGGGCATGCGCGCGCTTGAGGCTTCGGCATGGCGGGCGGCTTCGATCAGTGGATCGCGGTGGCGCAATTGCTCGCCCATCTGCTCATAGAGCAGCCCTTCGCGGATACCATAGCTCGAGATTGCCACCTCACGCGGGCCGATTTTGCGCACCAATTGCTTGAGCACCTCGGAGGCCAACGGCACAAGGCGCATCCGCTCGGCGCTGGTGCCCGTGCGCGCGCGCAATTCATCCATATCGGATTGACTGATATATTTGATCGTCTCAAGGATCGCTTTTGGCGTCATGATATATTCATGCAGCACTTTGAGAGGGTAGCCACGGCGCTCCATATCGACCCGCGCGATCGCACGCCATGATCCCCCCACAAGGAACAAGCGATTGGGGCGTTCGGGAAAATGCTGATGCAATTCGGCAATTCGGGCCTTGATATGGGCGCGGATGGCTTTCTTGCCGCCCTTGATCCCCATCAATTTGAGCGGGCCCAAATCTGAAGACCGCCGTTCACCGACGAGACCTCCGCCTTTCAATTCGGCCAATTCCATGGAGGAGCCGCCAATGTCGCAGATAAGACCCTGTGCACCGGGCCAGCCAAGCAAGACGCCCTGCGCCGACAAACGCGCCTCTTCGCCCCCATCCACGACCTTGATGTCGAGCCCCGTTTCCGCCGCAACATCGGCGCGAAACTCGGGGCCATCTTCGGCGTCACGCACCGCGGCCGTTGCAACTGTCACCAAGGGCGACACGCCCATGGACCTTGTCAGCGTGGCAAACCGCTTGAGCGCTTTGAGCGCGCGCGCGCGGCCATCTTCGTTCAGCCGCCCCGTCTCAGAGAAACCCGCTCCAAGACCACAGAGAATTTTTTCATTGTAGAAATAGGCAGGGCTTCGCGCGGCACCGTCAAAGACGACCAGCCGCACCGAGTTCGATCCGATATCGATCACACCGACCCGTGACAGCGCCCGCGCATCGGGGCCATCAAAGAGAGGCACGCCAAAGGGGCCCCATTCGGGGTGCAAATCATCGGTCAGACCGCTGTCGGAGAATCCTTCGCCCATCATGGAGTGATCTCACACGCAGGCGAGGCGGGCGTCAATCATTGCTATGTGTCAACTCAGGCACATCCTTGGCCCCCGCACTGCCGCGTCCCGACAAAGAAGGGTTTTCCATAAAGAAACGGTGACAAGAAAACGGGTTCTCGACACCTGAAAGATCGGCCCGCTCAAAGGTTCCATCGGCCTGCAAAACCCATGACTGGGCCGTATCCGCAAGATTGGCGGCCATGATCTGCCCCACGATCTGCGCCTTCACGGTGGGGTTCGTACACTCGACCAAGGTTTCGACGCGGCGATTGAGGTTGCGCCCCATCCAATCGGCCGAGCTGATAAACACCTTCGCCTTTTTGGAGGGCAACCCATGCCCGTTGCCAAAACACACAATCCGCGAATGCTCCAGAAAACGGCCCACTACGGATTTCACGCGGATATTTTCGGACAACCCCTTCACGCCCGGGCGCAGGCCACAAATACCACGGATCACCAGATTGATCTTCACACCCGCTTGGCTGGCCTCATAGAGGGCGTCGATGACATCGGGCTCAATGAGGCTGTTCATCTTGGCCCAGACACTCGCGGGCTTGCCGGCCTTGGCATGGGCGGCCTCAGATTTGAGGCCTTCAAGAATGCGCGCTTTAAGCCCAATGGGCGAGATCGTGAGATTTTCCAATCCGTCAGGCTCGGCATATCCGCCGACGTAGTTGAAGACTTTGGTGGCATCACGGCCAAGCGCATCATCGCAGGTGAACATGCTCAGATCGGTATAAATCCGCGCCGTGATCTGGTGGTAATTTCCCGTTCCAAAATGCGTATAGGTCACCAGTTTGTCGCCTTCTCGGCGCACGACGACCGACATTTTGGCATGCGTCTTATAGTTGATGAAGCCATAAATCACATGCGCGCCAGAACGCTCCAGCTTGCGCGATTGGCGAATATTGGCGGCCTCGTCGAAACGGGCCTTCAACTCGACCAGCGCCGTCACGGATTTCCCGTTTTCAGCCGCCTCACAAAGGGCGGCCACAATCGGGCTTTCGTTTGAAGTGCGGTAGAGCGTCTGTTTGATCGCCACCACATTGGGGTCACGCGCGGCCTGCGCCAGAAATCGGATGACCATATCAAAGGTTTCATAAGGGTGGTGCAGCAGCATGTCTTTCTGGCGGATCGCGGCGAACATATCCCCGTCATGGTCCTGCACACGCTCGGGCACACGCGGCGAAAAGGCGGGCCACATCAGATCGGTGCGCGTATCGACCACCAATTCCTTGAGCCGCACCAACCCGATCATCCCGTTGACCTCAACAACCTCCTCCTCGCGCACGCCAAGTTGGTCGATGATTTCGGCGCGCAGATCACTGGGGGCTTCATGCGAGATTTGCAAACGCACCACCTCGCCACGGCGGCGGCGTTTGAGGGCTGTCTCAAACTCGCGCACGAGGTCTTCGGCCTCTTCCTCCACCTCCAAATCACTGTCGCGCAAGACGCGGAAGGAGCACGACCCCGTCAATTCATAGCCAGGAAAAAGTTGCCCCAGATGAAGCAACAACAGCTCTTCCATAGGAAGAAAACGCGACATGCCTTCGGATGCGGGAAGTTTGACGAAACGGTCAATCTGTCCCGGAATTGGCAAAAGCGCGCGCAGCACACGGCCATCGCGTTCACGGCGCATTTTCAGCGCAAGTGAGAACCCTTCATTCGGGATAAAGGGAAAGGGATGGGCTGGATCAATCGCAAGCGGCGACAGAACGGGAAAAACCTCGGCCAGAAACAGCTGTTCCAGAAACGCGCAATCGTCTTTTTCCAGATCACCGAGCGAGACAACGGTCACGCCCTTTTGTGCGATCTCCTCCTTGATTTCGCTCCATGCAAGCTGCTGGCGCTGCATCAATTTGCGGGCGTTGTCATTGATCAGGGTAAGCTGCTCGGCGGGCGTTCGGCCGTCATCGGATGGGGTCGTGTTCCCCTCACGCGCCAATTCGCGCAGGCCCGCCACGCGCACGGTATAAAACTCATCAAGGTTGCCCGCCGAAATCGACACAAAACGCAGCCGCTCCAACAGCGGCACACGCGGATTTTGCGCCTCTTCCAGCACGCGCCAGTTGAAGTTGAGCCAGCTCAGCTCGCGGTTAAAGAACCGCTTGGGCCCCGTGATCAGGTCGTCATCCAGTGCGACAGGATCAGGATAGGGCGCATTTAGAAAATCGGCAGATAATGTCATGATGGACCCAATATGCGGGTAAAATGTCACCGATGTGACAAAAAACTAGTTTTCATTCTCGAGTATTTGACGCGCGATGGTCAACCCAGGCGCGCGTTTCTGGGCAAGGGCGCGGCCATCCAGCTCGGCCATAAAGGCTTGTATGGCAGAAAAGCTACGCTCGATACGCGGCAAAACAAAGCTGACAACCTTGGGGGTCAGTTGAATGCCCCGGTCGCCCGCAAGCTTGACCAAAAGCGCCATCAGCAGCGCGTCATCTGGGGGGGCAAGCTGCAGGACGCCAGATTGGCTCATCCTGCTGGCCAGATCAGGCAGGACAAGCCCCCAGCGCTGCGGCGCATCACGCGCACTCAACAACAAAGGCGCCTGCCGCCCGGCCATCGCATTGTGAAGATGGAAGATCCTTTCCTCGACAGCCCTGTCGCCAGCGATCTGGTCGACATCCTCGATCACCAAGGCAGGCGCGCAGCTCAAAGCCTCTATGAGGGGCTCTTCCAAGTCGCAGGCCCTGACGGTCTCGGCCTTGGCTTGCGCCGCCCAAACGAGGGCCAGATGGGTTTTGCCCGAGCCTTCGGGCCCCGCGAGAACCATTTTACTATGCGGCCAGTTCTGCCAATCATCGATCCCCGCCACGGCTGCTGCATTGCCGGGAGACACGAAAAAATCCTCTCGCCCCATGGCCGCGCGATAGGGCAAATCCAAGCTCAATTGTTCAGACATGGCTCAGTCGTCTTCCTGCTTGCCCAAACCGCGATACAGAAGGCCCTTTTTGTATTGCGACAGCACAAAGCGCACCAAAACGCCGATCATGGCCGCGATGGGGACCGCCACCAAAAGACCGACAAAGCCAAAGACCGTGCCAAAGGCGGATAGCGCAAAGATCAGCCAAACGGGGTGGAGCCCCACAGAGGAGCCGACCAGCTTGGGCGTCAGAATATTGCCCTCGATCATTTGGCCCGCTTGGAAGATCAGCGCGACCGCGACGATCACCCACCAGTCACCCCAGAACTGGAACAACGCCAAGCCGACCGACAAGGCGCCGCCGACCAATGCGCCCACATAGGGAATGAAGGTCAGCAAACCCGCAATCAGCCCCACGACAAGGCCAAATTGCAGCCCCACGATCATCAAGGCGACCGCATAGAAGGTACCAAGGATCAGGCAGACCGTCCCTTGCCCGCGAATGAACCCTGCAAGTGTGTTGTCAATTTCGCTGGCCAGCTTGCGGATGACCTGACGGTGATCGCGCGGCAAAAGCTCGTCAATGCGGGCGACCATATTGTCCCAATCCAGCAGCATGTAGAAAGCCACCACAGGCACGACGACGACAAAGACCAAGGCATTCACCACTCCAACAGCCGAGCTGAGCACCGTGTTCAAAAACTCGGCCCCGCGCGATTGCAAGGTCTCACCGACCGAGGCCAGAGATTGCCTGACGGGCGAGGTTTGATCCATCAATTCTGGGAAGCGTTCGATCAAGAAACCCTGCAATTGTTGGAATATCTGCGGGGCCGCTTGGATCAGATCGCTTGTTTGCCCGATCAGGATCGGGATCAATACCAGCCCCGCAATCACAACCACCAAAAGCACGCAAAGCGAGATGATCGTCGTGGCCAGCGCTCGGCTTAACCCCCATTTTTCCAGCCTGTCGGCCACGGGATCAAGGAAATAGGCAATCGCGCCGCCCACCAGAAAGGGCAGTATGACCTCACCCAAAAACCATAGGATGATCAAGAACGCGGCCGCAGCCGCGCTCCAATAGATAATCTGTTGCCGGACAGGCAGTGCCATGAACCATATCTCCTGAAACTTGCCCCATATGTGCGTTGTTATGCGGCGCGGATCAAGGAGGCTTAGCCACGCGCCTCACGGATCAGGCGCAGAACATCCTTGGCGGCATCGGGAATATTCGTTCCTGGCCCGAAAATGGCCTTCACGCCCGCCTTTTGCAGGAAGTCGTAATCCTGCTGCGGGATCACCCCGCCACAGATCACGATAATATCGCCCGCCCCTTCGGCTTTGAGGGCTTCGATCAGCTTTGGCGCAAGGGTTCTATGGCCAGCCGCTTGGCTGGAAATACCGATCACATGCACATCATTGTCGATGGCATCTTGCGCGGCTTCCTCAGGGGTTTGGAACAAGGGTCCAACATCCACGTCAAAGCCGATATCGGCAAAGGCCGTCGCAATGACTTTGGCGCCCCGATCATGCCCGTCTTGGCCCATTTTCACCACAAGCATGCGCGGGCGACGCCCTTCTTCCTGCGCGAAGTCTTCGACATCTTTCTGGATCTGGACAAAGCCCTCATCGCCCTCATAGGCGGCCCCGTAAACACCCGCGAGGGTTTTGACCTCGGCGCGGTGGCGGCCGAATTTCTTCTCCATCGCCATGCTGATTTCCCCCACGGTTGCGCGTGCACGTGCCGCCTCAATGGCGGCTTCCAGCAGGTTGCCCCCCTCTTCGGCGCGGCGGCTCATCTCATTCAAGGCATCCTGACAGGCAGCCTCATCGCGGCTGGCACGGATTTGGCTCAGACGCGCGATCTGCGCCTCGCGCACCTTGTCATTATCGACCTGCAAAATATCAATCGGGTCTTCGGTTTCCTTGCGGTATTTATTGACGCCGACAATCACATCCTCGCCACGGTCAATCGCAGCTTGGCGCTTGGCGGCAGATTCCTCGATCCGCAATTTCGGCAGCCCGGAGGCGACAGCCTTGGTCATACCACCCATTTCCTCGACCTCTTCGATCAAGGCCCAAGCGGCCTCGGCGATGTCATGGGTCAGCTTTTCGATGTAATAGGAGCCCGCCAGAGGATCGACCACATTGGTCACTCCCGTTTCTTCTTGCAAAACCAACTGGGTATTGCGCG
>ENA-OUOG01001294-OUOG01001294.1-marine-metagenome-genome-assembly--contig:-NODE-1294-length-29470-cov-4.399721_pt1 | contig 29470 bp, 31 predicted proteins | sample MGYA00248635_ERZ508505 | MGnify/ENA primary metagenome ERZ508505 (study PRJEB26176, sample SAMN06267871) | marine metagenome | isolation source: Saanich Inlet, British Columbia, Canada | place: Pacific...
CCATTTGTTTCTGTAATGTTATATGAGGCAGATACATCTTATACAGATTCTATCGTCTACAAAGAAAAACCAAAGTTTATTACAAATACATTAGACAGTCTTACAACATTTAGTATTGACAATATTAAAGTAGGAAACTATAGATTGGTAGCTTTAAAAGAAGAAAGTTCTAATTTTACTTACCAACCAAAAACAGATAAAATTGGATTTTATGAAAATGAAATAACTGTACCTTCAGAGGAGACATATGACATAACGCTTTTTAAGGAAATTCCAGAGTTTAAGGTGCTAAAACCCAGTCAAGTTGCAGAGCAACGCATTCAGTTTCCATTTGAAGGAGAACTAGAACTAGTGGATGTGCAAATACAGTCAGATTCTATAAAAAACTTGGAATATAAATTAACAAGAGACAAGGAAACCGATAGTTTGTATTACTGGTATAAACCTAAAGTAGAAGTCGATTCTGCTACCTTCTTTGTTAAGAGCAATAATTTTGAAGAGCGCTTTAAATACAAGTTTAGAAAAGCCGAAAAGGATTCTTTAGTTGTAAGCCCATTAAAACGAGGAACGGTAAGTTTTAACGAAAATATAACGCTACAAGCAACAACACCTTTTGCAAAAATAGACACCACCAAGATTACACTTATAAATAAAGATTCAGTTAAACTAAAATATATACTTGAGTTTGATAAGCTTTATAACCATTACAAATTTATAATAGATAAAGAACAGTCAGAAAAATACAATATGCAATTATTTCCTGCCGCAATAACGGACTTTTATGGTGAAGTGAACGATACGTTAAACTTTTCTTTTAGTACGCGAAAAAAATCTGATTTTGGTAACATAAGAGTCACTCTAGTTAATGCAAAATTGCCTTTAATCATTCAGCTTATAGATGAAAAAGGAGCGGTTAAATACGAAAAATACGTCGACGAATACCCAGTTGTAGATTTTAGCGATATAGACCCTAGGAAATACAGTATTAGAGCAATTTTTGACACCAATAAGAACAGAAAATTCGATTCAGGTAATTACTTAAAGATGCGGCAGCCAGAGCGTGTCAGTTACCATCCAGATATTATTGATGTACGTCCAAACTTTGACTATAACGAAACGCTTACTTTAAGAGATTAAAATCGTCCCTATCATTTAAAAAGTTAAGTTTGTTACGGTATTTTTGGACATGTGATTTATCTAAAACCACAACTTCAGTACTGTCTTCATTTGGTATAAAGCCGGTTAGTTTTTCTCCCAACACATCATAACAGGCTGTGTGTCCAGGATACTCATTTTGGTTAGCATCTAAACCAATACGGTTAACACCAATACAATAACTCATGTTTTCAATAGCACGTGCTTTTAACAAAGCATCCCACGCACTGATACGTGGTTTAGGCCAATTGGCAACGTATAGTAAAAGGTCGTAATCGTTTACATTTCTTGCCCAAACAGGAAATCTTAAATCGTAACATATCAAAGGACAAATTTTCCATCCTTTATAATCAATAATCGTTTTTGAAGTGCCTGAAATATATATTTTATGCTCACCAGCTAAGGTAAATGTATGGCGTTTATCATAAGTATCTACATGTCCATTGGGATGTACAAAAACCAATCGATTATAAAAGGTGTTGTTTTCTGAAATCACTAAACTCCCTGTAATGGCAGTGTTTTTTTCTGAAGCTAATTCTTTTAACCAAGATATAGTCATACCATCCATAGTTTCGGCAACGGACGATGCATTCATCGTAAATCCTGAGGTAAACATTTCTGGTAATATAATGATATCGACAGAATCAGAGGTGTTTTTAATTTTCTGACCAAAATTTCTGCGATTTTCTTCAGGGTTTTCCCATGCTAAATTTGATTGCAGTAGGGCAACTTTTAATTCTTTGTTCATTTATATTTTATTCAAAATTTCAGAAGCTTTCACTAAAGTGTCATCTGTTTTTGCAAAGCAAAAACGCAAGACTTTATCATCTTTATTATTTTCATTGAAAACGGAAAGCGGAATAGAAGCAATACCAAATTCAGTGGTTAAACGCTTTGCAAAATCTAGATCAGATTCGTCAGTAATATTTGAATAATCTAAAACTTGAAAATAAGTGCCTTTTGAAGGTTTAAACTTAAATCGAGAATTTTTAATTAAGCTTAAAAATAAATCTCGTTTTTGCTGAAAGAATTGATGCAAACCGAGATAAGTATTTTCGTCTTGCATATAATCTGCAATGCCTTTTTGCGATGGATGATGCACTGAAAACACATTAAATTGGTGCACTTTTCTAAACTCTTCCATTAAAACTTCTGGTGCGCATGTGTAACCTATTTTCCAACCTGTATTATGGAAGGTTTTTCCAAATGAAGCTGTAATAAAAGAGCGTTGTTTTAAGTCGTCAAATAAACAAGCACTTTGATATTGTTCTTCGTCAAAGACAATATGTTCGTAAACTTCATCACTCAATACAAGGATATCTGTGCCTTTGGTTATTTTTTGAAGTTGAAGCATATCTTCTTTAGACCAAATTGTTCCACTGGGATTGTGTGGCGAATTAATTATAATCATCTTTGTTTTCGATGATAGTTTCGATTTAACTGCTTCCCAATTGACCTTGTAATTTGGTGCAGATAACTGAATAGGAATCACTTTTCCACCATTAACTTCTACCGCAGGTTCGTAACAATCGTAGGCGGGTTTAAACACGATAACCTCTTCATTTGGTCTTACAAATGCCGAAATAATACAATAAATGGCTTGTGTTGCTCCAGCAGTAATCGTGATTTCTTTTTCGGGATGGTAGCTGCTGTTATACAGTTTTTGGTATTTATTGGCAATGGCTAAGCGTAATTCTAAATTCCCAGCCATTGGTGCGTATTGGTTGTAGCCATTATTCATGGCATTGTTCACAGAATCTATGAGCTTTTGGTCGCTCTGATAATTAGGAAAACCTTGCGATAAGTTTAGTGCATTATACTGATTTGCCAAGGCGCTCATCACTGTAAAAATAGTAGTGCCAACGTTTGGAAGTTTGGTGTAATGTTGCATTTTATCTCAATATATCTTTAATAATGTTTAAATGATGATTGGTATGTATTTCTAAAAATCGAGTAACACGTTTTTTGTTAATATTCCCAAAAATGGGATGCTTAAAATAAGCGTTTTGCGGTAATAGGTTAATAGTTTCAATATTTTTTTTGGCTTGTTCAGTTTGTTTTACAAGTGCATTTTTTTCTATCATTTCTGGCGGCATTACATGTTTAGGTGCTTTAGCTTTTCCGCGTGGTAATTTGCCAAGGGTTAGCAAAAACTTACCTAGAAACGTAATGTTTTTTTCGTAAGTATTTGGGTCGGACGATTGTACGGCCAAACACACATTATTAATCACTTTAAGACTATGGTCTATATGCCAACCAACCGATGCTTTAGATACCTTTGGGTTGGTTAGTTCCTGTTTGGGAATATGAGATTCAAGTCTACTAATATATTCTTCGAGTTTCTTTTTTGACGACATCATAATATTTTGATACAAGATAAATAAAAAACCTCCACATTTCTGTGAAGGTTTTATTTTATAATTTAATAGCTTAATTCTCTTTTAGTATCTGTAATGCTCAGGTTTGTATGGACCTTCAACAGTAACACCAATATATTCGGCTTGATCAGATTTAAGTTCTGTTAATTCTACACCAATTTTTTCTAAATGTAATTTTGCTACTTTTTCATCCAAATGCTTTGGCAACATATAAACATCGTTTCCGTAGGCTTCACTGTTATTCCATAGTTCGATTTGCGCTAAAGTTTGGTTTGTAAATGAGTTACTCATTACAAAACTTGGGTGGCCTGTTGCGCAACCTAAGTTAACTAAACGTCCTTCTGCTAAAACGATGATATCTTTTCCGTCTATAGTATATTTATCGACTTGTGGTTTGATGGTGTTTTTTGTTTTACCATAATTATCATTTAACCATGCCATTTGTATTTCATTATCAAAATGACCAATGTTACAAACGATTGTTTTGTCTTTCATGGCCTTAAAATGCTCGGCACGTACGATATCTTTGTTTCCTGTTGTCGTTATTACAATATCAGAATTGCCAACAACAGTCTCTAAGCGCTTAACTTCAAAACCATCCATAGCCGCTTGTAATGCACAGATTGGGTCTATTTCAGTCACTGTAACAATGGAGCCAGCACCTTTAAAAGAGGCAGCAGTACCTTTACCAACATCCCCATAACCACAAACAGTGACACGCTTACCTGCAAGCATCACGTCTGTTGCACGACGAATAGCATCTACTGCAGATTCTTTACAACCGTATTTGTTGTCAAACTTAGACTTAGTTACAGAATCATTAACATTGATGGCAGGCATAGGTAATGTTCCATTTTTTACACGCTCGTATAATCGGTGTACACCTGTTGTTGTTTCCTCAGAAAGTCCTTTTATACCTTCAGCAAGGTGAGGGTATTTATCCAAAACCATGTTCGTTAAATCACCACCATCATCTAAAATCATGTTCAATGGCTGACGGTCTTCACCAAAGAATAAAGTTTGCTCGATACACCAATCAAATTCTTCTTCAGTCATATCTTTCCATGCATAAACAGCAGTGCCAGCCTCTGCGATTGCAGCAGCTGCTTGATCCTGAGTAGAGAAAATATTACAAGAACTCCAAGTGACTTCTGCACCAAGAGCTTGGAGCGTTTCTATAAGTACTGCAGTTTGTATGGTCATATGCAAACACCCAGCAATACGCGCACCTTTGAGAGGTTGTTCATCTTTATATTCTTCTCTTAAACTCATTAGACCAGGCATCTCAGCTTCGGCTAATTCAATTTCTTTTCTCCCCCAAGCCGCTAGCGACATGTCTTTTACTTTGTTTGGAACGTAAGCAATAGTCTTTGTACTCATTGTTTTATTTCTTTTTTATTTAAAATTACGATGTTGTGAAAGGGATTTAATTTGGTTAAATTCGCTTTTATTAACTCGTAATTCTGCCTTAGGCGGTGCAAAGATAATACATAACATTAACATTACTAAATGCCGCTGTATAAATCCATTAGCGTTAACACACAAACTATTGTTAAAATCTGGAAGATTGAAGAATCTTACGATGATTTAATTGCGCCATTAGATTTAAAACAGAAAAGTCTAGAGCGTGTTTTAAATATGAAAAGCAAGTTACACCAGCGCGGGTTTTTGAGCGTACGTCATTTGCTTCGCGAATTTGGATATACTGATCAAGATTTGTTTTATGATAACAACGGCAAACCACATCTCAAAGATGGAAAACAAATTTCTATTACACATAGTTTTACATTTTCTGGAGTCATTGTAAGTGTTAATGAAGTGGGTATTGATATTGAGAAACAACGTGATAAAATTGCAGTTATCTCAAAGAAATTTATTGATTACGAGTTTAATTACCTAGAGCCCGAATCAGAAGATTATGTACGTAAACTAACGGTTATTTGGGGTGTTAAAGAGTCTTTGTACAAATTATTTGCGACACCAGGTATGCTTTTTAGAGAGCATTTTTTAGTTATACCATTCACGTTTAAAGAGACAGGGACTGTTTGTTGGATAGATTACAGGAATAGGAAGCATCGTTATAATTGTCATTTTTTAGAGTTTGAAGGTTTCACTTGTGCTTATGTTTTAGGAGAATGAATTCAATTTACCATGACATAAAATTAGCAGCCCAAAAAAGAGAAAAATTGTTAGCGGTTTTAATTGATCCAGATAAAATGGAACTTGAAAAAGTTTCAGGTTTTCTAAAGAAAGTAAATCAATCTATAGCAACTCATATTTTTGTTGGCGGAAGTACTGTTGAAGAATTTGAAACAGAGAGGATAGTTGTCGAAATAAAAAAACAGACAGAATTGCCTGTAATTTTATTTCCAGGCGATGTAACACAGTTAACAGAGGAAGCTGATGGACTTTTGTTTTTGTCTTTGATTTCTGGTCGAAATCCAGATTATTTAATCGGAAAACATGTTGAAGCAGTTTCAAAATTATCAAAAACGAATATGGAAATTATTCCGACAGGATATTTGCTTATCGAAAATGGTAAACAAACTTCAGTAGAGGGTGTGAGTCAGACAAAACCACTCTCTAGGGATAATGTTAAATTAATAAGTGATACAGCAAAAGCAGGAGAATTATTAGGTATGAAACTCATTTATTTAGAGGCAGGTAGTGGAGCAGCACACCCAATAGATTCTAAGATAATTTCAATAATAAAAAACAATTTAAATATACCACTTATTGTTGGTGGCGGTATTCGTTCTAAACAAGAATTAGAAAAGGCTTATAAATCAGGTGCAGATTTAGTAGTTATAGGAACAGCTTTTGAAGAAAATGAAAATTTCTTTGAAGAACTAAAAAAATAAAATATGAAAATTTCAGTAGAGCTAACATATACACCACTTAAAGATGATTATGAGCCTCATATTATAGCGTTTATTAAAGCACTTCGAGCTTCGGAATTTAAGATTTTAGAAAATCCATTAAGCACTCAAGTTTATGGAGATTATATTAAGGTGATGCCTTTTCTTCAAACTCAAATTGAGAAAGCATTTAGTGATGTTGATATTGCCGTATTACAGATGAAACTTGTTAAAACAGACCGTAGCGATTATGAACCCCATTTTTGATTTTTTTCTTGATGCTTATAAAAATACACCAAGCCTTCAAGTCGTATTAGAAGCTATAGCTTTTCTGTTCGGTATAATTAGTGTCTGGTTTGCTAAGAAAGAGAATATTTTAGTCTATCCAACAGGAATTATATGCACGGTTATCACAGTTTATTTGTTATACATTAATGAATACTTTGGAGATATGATGATGAATTTTTATTACTCCGTAATGAGTATATATGGTTGGTGGAACTGGTCTCGTAAAAAGGGAAGTAAACATTTAGTACCTATTTCTAGAACTAGCACAAAAGAGAAAGTTATAGGGTTTGGATTATTTATTACTACTATGATTGTTACTTACGTAGTTTATAAAGCAAATGATTATAATCTTCAAATAGTAAATTATATAGATATATTTACGTCGGGAGTTTTCTTTACAGCAATGTGGTTTATGGCTAATAAGAAATTAGAAAACTGGACGTTGTGGATTTTTGCAGATATAATTACAATACCACTATATGCCTATAGAGGGTTAGGAATGCTGTCATTACAATATTTAATTTTTACAATATTAGCTATTCAAGGTTATTTAGCATGGAAGAAAAACTTAGACAACAACCTTCAAACTGTATAAAAGTAGTTTTATTCGGTCCAGAGTCAACAGGAAAAACAACCTTATCAAGACAATTAGCTAGACATTACAATAGTGTTTGGGTACGCGAGTATGCAAGAGAGTATCTACAAGATAAATGGAATAATGAACGTAAGACATGTGAGTCAAAAGACCTTTTGCCAATAGCAATTGGTCAAATGAATCTTGAAAATAAACTCGCTAAAAAAACAGACTCAGTGTTAATCTGCGATACAGATTTGTTAGAAACTAAAGTGTATAGTGAAGCCTACTATAAAGGCATTTGTCACCCGTTAATAGACAAATATGCACAAGAGAATTCTTACGATTTATATTTTTTAACTTATATTGATACCCCATGGGAAGCAGACGATTTAAGAGACAAGCCAGATGAAAGAGAGCATATGTTTAAAGCTTTTGAAGATGCTTTAAAGCAATATAAAAAATCCTATATTTTACTAAAAGGCGGAAAAAAAGAACGCCTAGAAGAAGCAGTTTTTCATATCAATAAATTATTAAACAAGTAGTTTGAATTTTACCAAAAAAGACATAGAGCAAATAGAATCCAAAGGTATTTCTATAGAAACCATTGAAGAACAATTATCGCTTTTTCAAGAAGGGATTCCAGCTACAATACTTTTAGAGCCCGCTACATTAAACGGTGGAATAAAATCCCTAGATAATGACACTGTTTCTTATTATAGTAAAGTGTTTGAGTCCAAAAAGAATGATTTAGAAATTCTAAAATTTGTTCCCGCGTCTGGTGCGGCAACGCGTATGTTTAAGTTTTTATATGAGTTTCTTAAAAATTACAATCCTTTAGAACAATCTATTAATTCATATCTGAATAGAAAAAAGCAGGAAGAAATGAGGCTTTTTATTTTCGGGATGAATAAGTTCCCTTTTTATGATCAAGTTTTAAATAAAATGAAAGAAGAGGGAAATGATTTTGATCATTTAAACTTCAATCAAAAGGTTTGGCATTTTGCAAATACAATACTAAATGAAGACCTGTTAAACTTTGGTAATTATCCTAAAGGATTATTACCATTTCATGAATATAAAAACAATGTAATATCTACCGCATTCGAAGAACATTTATTTGAGACGGCGCTCTACACTTCTGATAATAAAGAGGCAAAATTGCATTTTACAATTTCTGAGCATTTTAAAGATTCATTTACACAAGAGTTTCAGCGTATAGAACAAAAGGTGGAAAAAAAGACAGAGACTGAATTTCAAATAGATTTTTCATACCAACAAGGGATTTCAGATACGATTGCTGTAAATTCTAAAAATGAACCATTCAGAAATCATGATGGGTCATTATTGTTCAGACCATCTGGTCATGGTGCTTTACTATCAAATTTAAATGAAATAGATGCCGATATTGTTTTTATAAAAAATATAGACAATGTAGTTGTATACAAGTATAAAGAAGAAGTGGCTACTTATAAAAAAGTATTGGCAGGTATTCTTTTAGAACTGCAAGGCAAAATATTTGAATACCTAAATCAATTAGATTCTGAAAAAGTATCTGAGTCTTTAATTGATGAGATAACTCAGTTTATGTGTACTGAGATTAATGTCAAACTAACTAGAGAGTACTATAAATATACTGAAAAGTATAAGGTAGATTATATAAAAAACATACTCAATAGGCCGATAAGAATTTGTGGAATGGTTAAAAACGAAGGTGAACCTGGTGGCGGACCATTTTGGATCAGGGACCAGTATGGAGACGTCTCTCTCCAAATTGTAGAGTCTGCACAAATTAATGATAACAACTTATCTCAGAAGAAAATATTTGAGGCATCAACACATTTTAATCCAGTAGATATTGTTTGCGGGATAAAGAATTATAAAGGAAAGAAATTTGATCTTAAAAATTTTGTAGATAAAGGTTCCGCTTTTATAACTCATAAAACTAAATCTGGCAAAGCCATTAAAGCTTTAGAACTTCCAGGATTATGGAATGGTAGTATGGCATACTGGAATACTGTTTTTGTAGAAGTGCCTATCATTACTTTTAATCCAGTGAAAACGGTCAATGATTTATTAAAACGACCACATCAATTAAAGTAAATTGGACATTTCTCAATTATTAAATGAAGTAGTATTTAAAGCTGTTCGTAGCTCTGGTAGTGGAGGACAAAATGTAAATAAGGTGGCTACTAAAGTCGAGTTATATTTCGACCTAGGAAAATCCAAATATTTTGATGAACAACAAAAACTAAGATTACGAAACTCTCTGCAACAGCGATTAACTAAAAGCGGAAGTTTAATTTTGAGCTGTGGAGAAACTAGAAGTCAATTAAAAAATAAAAACATAGTTACAAAGCGGTTTTTAGAATTAATTGAAGAGGGCTTAAAAGAAGAAAAAGAACGACGAGAAACAAAAATCTCTAAAGCTGTAAAACGCAAACGTTTAGACACTAAAAAGAAAAACTCAGAAAAGAAGGCCAATCGAAAGCCACCGAAAATGGATTAATTTTTTTAATTCATTCACTAAAAATCAGAATTGCTTTCTATATTTGCAGCGTTCTCAACAAAGGGGTGCTGTAAAAAGCTGAGATCATACCCATTGAACCTGAGCAGATAATGCTGCTAAGGAAATTTAAACTGCTTATTATGCCAATTTTATGAGGTATAGTAAGAATTCAAATGAATTATTAATTAAGAATAATTACCTCTTTTTATTCGATTATATCTTAATCGAAATGAAAAATTTATTCAAAAATCTGTCTCATAACAAACGACAGAAGATTACAACCATTGTTTTATTGAGCTGTTTTTTATCCGCTTTTGGACAAGAAAAGCAACAAGATTCTACCAAAACAGAAAAATTAGATGAGGTTTTGGTAAAAGCCGTCAGGGTGAACGCAAAATCTCCGATAACACATTCTAACGTCAGTAAAAAAGAAATTGCAAAACGTAATTTAGGGCAAGACATTCCTATGTTATTAAATTTTTTACCCTCTGTTGTAACCACTAGTGATGCTGGGGCTGGGATTGGTTATACCGGTATTAGAGTGAGAGGCGTTAGCTCTCAATCTACAAATATTACTATCAATGGGATACCCTACAATGATGCAGAATCGCTGGGTACATTTTGGGTAAACTTGGGAGACTTTGCGTCATCTGTAGAAAGTTTGCAATTACAAAGAGGTGTTGGTACTTCTACAAATGGCTCAGGAGCATTTGGAGCTAGTATTAATATTTTGACGGATGTTGTATCTAAAGAACCTATGGGAGAAATTTCTAATTCAATAGGTAGCTTTAACACAAGAAAACACACCGTTAAGTATAGTACGGGATTATTAAATGACCACTTTGAAATAGCGGGTCGTTTATCCAATATTTCTTCAGACGGCTATATAGACCGTGCATCAACAGACTTAAAATCATACTTTTTACAGGGTTCTTATTTAGATGATAATACCCTTATAAAGGCTATTACATTTGGAGGTAGCGAAGTCACTTATCAATCTTGGTTTGGTATAGATGCAGCCACTTTAGCTACAGACAGAACCTTTAATCCTGCTGGTATTTATACCGACGATAATGGCGAAACACAGTTTTACGATAGAGAAGTAGATGACTATAAACAAGACCATTACCAATTGCATTGGAATCAGCGTTATAATAATCAATGGTCAACTACGGTTGGACTTAATTACACCTATGGGCGTGGATTTTTCGAACAATTTAGAGAGGACGATGATTTTGGCACCTATGGTTTTATTCCCTTAATTGATGTAAATAATAATGTTATAAATACTACCGACTTGGTCAGACGCCGCTGGTTAGAAAATGACTTTTACGTTGTTAATGCGAGTGCTAATTATAAAAACAATAATTTAGATATGATATTTGGTGCCTCATATAGTTTTTATGATGGAGACCATTTTGGAGAAGTTATTTGGGCAGAATATGCAAGTCAAAGTGAAATTAGAGACCGATATTATGATGGTAATGGCACAAAACAAGATTTGTCAACTTTTGCTAAGGCAAATTACAGATTAAACGACCACATAAAATTATATGGCGACTTACAAGTTAGAAATGTGACGTACGAAACGTCTGGAATCAATTCTAATTTAACCTTGTTTAATGTGGATGAAAATTATACTTTTTTTAACCCAAAAGCAGGCATTACTTATGAGCTAAATAACAATAATGATTTTTATTTCTCTTTTGCCAGAGCTAATAGAGAACCAAGTAGAGATGATTTTGAAAATAATCCAAATATTGAGCCAGAACAGCTTAATGATTTTGAATTAGGATGGAGACATAAAGTAGGGAATTTTACTTTTAATGCGAATGGATATTTAATGTTATACAACGAGCAGTTGGTACTTACAGGTCAATTAAACGATGTTGGAGCACCAATTAGGGATAACAGTGGTGAGAGTTATAGATTAGGTTTAGAATTAGAAGCTGTAATTCCTATAACACCAAAGCTTACTTTACAACCTAATGTAACGTTAAGTAGTAATAAAAATAGAGAAACAATAACCTCATTTGATGGTGACTTAGTGAATTTAGGAAAAACAGATATTGCTTTTTCACCAAATTTAATTGCGGCAAATGCTATTGTATATGAGCCAATCGAGAACCTTCAAATGTCATTATTAAGCAAATATGTAGGCGAGCAGTTTATGAGTAATACCGAAGCAGAATTATCTAAACTTGATAGTTTTTTTGTCAATGATTTTAATATTGTTTATACACTAAAAACAAAATCAATCTTTGATTCTGTAGTATTTACTGGATTAGTAAACAATATTTTCAATGAAAAGTATGTTTCAAATGGGTATTACTTCACGTTTGATGATGATTTTTCAAATCCAGGAACAGTAGCAACTGTAGAAGGAGCAGGATTTTATCCACAGGCAACTACTAACTTCTTACTAGGTGTAACATTTATTTTCTAATTAGAGATTCTATATCTATTATTCCCAATAAACTCAACCCTGTATGGCAATAGTGTACAGGGTTGTTGGTTTTCACCAAGGCTTTGTCCAGACAAAAGCTCATATTGATTACCATCTTCACAGCCACAAGTAGCGGTTAAGCCATCTGGAGTTAATAGAGAGCAACTTGAAAGAGGATGATTTGGGTCGGCACCATCCCAAGCTCTTAGATTATCACTACCTGTTCTTGCAACAATAATGCGACCGTTTCCTGGGCCATCAATTTCCCTAGAATTTCCTGTAAATTGTAATTGACTATATACAGGAAGATTAAGATCTATAATAAGGTCATTTACACTAACATTAAGCAAAAAATTGCAGTTGTTAATATTGTCATTTCTGCTACAGCTAAATAAGATAATCCCTAAGCTTAAAATCAAAATTTTTTTCATAGCACTATTTTAATTTTTTTCTTTTTTGCAATTTACAATAATTAAGACATCCCATAAATATTTTATATATTTGTATAGTTCTCGTGGAAGCGAGATTTTTTATTTACGCTGAATTCGTTCAGCGTCTTTTTGTATATACAAAAACGTAGAAAAGATGAGTAAAGTATCATATTACACAGCAGAAGGATTAAAAAAGTTACGAGAAGAACTTAATCAATTAAAAGATGTCGAACGTCCAAAAGCGTCTCAAGCAATAGCAGAGGCTAGAGATAAAGGAGATTTGAGTGAAAATGCAGAATACGATGCAGCAAAAGAAGCACAAGGTATGTTAGAAATGAAGATTTCTAAGATGGAAGAAACTTTAGCTAATGCTCGTGTCATAGATGAGTCCCAATTAGACACCTCTAAAGTTTTAGCCTTGTCCATAGTGAAGATTAAAAATCAAAATAATGGTATGGAAATGACTTACACCTTAGTAGCGGAGAGTGAAGCAGATTTAGCATCTGGAAAAATTTCTGTAATTTCTCCTATAGGAAAAGGATTGTTAGGAAAATCTGTTGGGGATGTTGCCGAAATACAAGTGCCAAGTGGCGTTATGAAATTTGAAATATTAGATATATCTAGATAGTAGTATTATCAAAAGAATTGTATTGAGGTTCTTGTTTATATGTTTTAAGCAGGAATCTTTTTATATTTACATTACTCAGAAAATCAAATTATGGCAACAATCTTTACTAAAATTATTAATGGAGAAATACCATCATATAAAGTTGCTGAGTCAGAAGATTTTTATGCTTTTTTAGATATTAATCCTAATAGCAAAGGCCATACACTTTGTATTCCCAAAAAGGAAGTCAATAAGATTTTTGATTTAGATAAGGAAACCTATTTAAATTTAATGGCGTTTTCTCGACGTGTTGCAAAGGCTATAGAAAAATCTGTGCCTTGCGAGCGTATCGGTATGTCTGTTATTGGTTTGGAGGTGCCTCATGTTCATGTGCATTTAATACCATTACATACTATGGAGGATGCACGTTTTCAGAATAAAACCAAACTTTCTGATGAAGAATTTAAAAATATAGCAGTACTAATTGCTTCAAATTTCAGCTAAGTATTTTAAGGCTAATCTGAAAAGTTGTACCTTTTTTAATCTCAGATTTTAAGACTTTAATCCTTCCATTGTGGTAATCTTCAATAATTCTTTTAGACAACGAAAGCCCTAAGCCCCAACCACGTTTTTTTGTGGTAAAACCAGGCTCAAATATGGTGTTAAACTGACTTTTTGGAATCCCTTTTCCAGTATCAGAAATCTCGATTAAAACGTCTTTGTCCTTCTCTTTGATTGTGAGCTCTAAATTACCCTTGCCTTTCATGGCATCAATGGCATTTTTTACTAAGTTTTCTATCGTCCATCCAAAGAGTTGTTCATTGAGCTTAACTTGTATTTCCTTTTCAGGGATCTCTATTTTAAAGGCAATAAGTTTTGAAGTTCTTGATTGTAAATATGAAAAGGCTTGTTTTGTTTCTAAACATATGTCCGCTTCTTTCAATTCAGGAATAGAACCAATTTTACTAAAACGCTCTGTAATTGTTTTTAGGCGGTCTATGTCTTTTTCTATTTCAGAAATATACTCTGGATTAACATTTTCAGATTTTAGTATTTCTGTCCATCCAATTAATGAAGATAAAGGCGTACCTATTTGGTGTGCGGTTTCCTTGGCCATACCTGTCCAAAGTTTATTTTGTTCAGCGTTTTTAGAGCTTTTATAAAAGAAATATACCACACCAGAAAAAAGAACAATTATAAGTAATAAAGCAAGTGGATAATATTTTAATTTATTTATTAGAGGAGAATTGCCGTAGTATAAGGTTTGATTTAAACCTTCTATATAAAGTGGCTTATTTTCTTTTTCGAGTTTAGCTATGAGTTTATTTTTGTTAAGCTCTACATATTGGTTGTCTATACTATCGTTATAAATCTGAGCGAGTTCATTTTTTTCTTTTAATCTAGGGCTACCAAATATATTTCTGTGCGTATAAATGCTTCCGTCATTATTCAACAAAATCATAGGGACTGTAATAGTCGTTTCTAAAACAATATATTCTACGACTTCATTTATATTTAAATCTTCATCAGAATTAGATAGGGTTATTGCATAGTTTTCTTGTGCTATGGTCCAGCTTTTCATCTTAGCACGTTCTTCAGATTTAAAATGCTGAAAAAACACATAAGTGTTCCAAAGAATAAGTGAGACAATTACAAAAGATGAAATTATTATAATCCAACGGATTAGATTTCTGTTACGAAGTAAACGCATTTACGAGTTAGTTAATAGTTCTAAATATAATGTAATTCTACAATATTTATTGTCTATGTGCTTTTTCAAATATGGTTATCTTTGGTAAAATTTATTTTGAATGATTTCTTATAAACCCAAAGAACTATCCACGGCAAAATTACACAGCTATCTTTTAAGCGCTGTAGCGCCAAGACCAATTGCCTTTGCCAGTACAATTGATGCAGATGGTCGTCCTAATTTAGCACCATTCAGTTATTTTAATGTGTTTAGTACCAACCCACCAATATTAATTTTTTCACCGGCAAGACGTGTACGCGATAATACCACAAAACATACCTTGGAAAATGCAGAGGCTGTAAATGAAGTGGTTATAAATACTGTGAATTTTGATATTGTACAGCAGATGTCTTTGAGTAGCACAGAATATGCAGCAGGCGTAAATGAATTTGAAAAGTCTGGATTAACAATGCTAAAATCAGACATGGTAAAACCTTTTAGAGTTGCTGAGTCTCCAATTCAAATTGAATGTAAGGTCAACGAAATTGTAAAATTAGGTACCGAAGGAGGTGCAGGAAATTTGATTATTTGTGAGGTGCTGAAAATTCATATGCACGACAATATTTTGGATGAGAGCGGCACTGTGAATCAAGAAAAATTAGATTTAGTAGCAAGAGCAGGCGGAAGCTATTATAGCCGAGCTAAAGATGGGTTTTTTGAAATCCCAAAACCTTTAACAACATTAGGAATAGGTGTTGATAAATTACCAGAATCGGTGATAAAAAGTTCCTTTTTAACAGGTAATGATTTAGGAATTTTAGGTAATTTAGCGCACTTTCCAAGTGATTCTGAAATAGATAATTATTTAAGAACCTCGGAAGAATTTGCTAATATCTCGCATATTGATGATTTTGGAAATTTTATTCATAAAAGAGCAAAAGATTTAATAGAAAAGAATGAGGCAGAAAACGCATTATTAATACTACTAGCAAAAGAAAAACTAAATAAAAATCAATAAATTATAAAATGGAAGTACAAGGAAGAATTAAGATGATTGGAGAGACGCAAACCTTTGGTAGCAATGGGTTTAGAAAGCGTGAGCTTGTAGTAACAACAGAGGAGCAATACCCACAACATATCATGGTTGAGTTTGTACAAGACAAGACAGATTTGCTTAACAACTATCAAGTTGGTCAACAAGTGAAAGTAAACATCAATCTTAGAGGTCGTGAGTGGACTAATCCCCAAGGAGAAGTAAAATATTTTAACTCTATACAAGGGTGGCGCATAGAAGCTATGCAGACCGAAACTGCACCTACAGATATGCCTCCAGTACCACCAACTGCTGCTTTTGAGCCAGCAACAGATTTAAACACAGAAGATCATGACGATTTACCGTTTTAAGACGCCAATACACTAAAATAAAAAAGCCTTTCTTACACAGAAAGGCTTTTTCTTTTATCATAAAAAAGCTCCGAATTAAATCGGAGCTCCTTAATTTGGTTTTAGTTAACCTGTAGTAAAAACTCAAAAAAAAGCAATGATGAACAAAAATTTATTACTCTAGGTTAACTCAAATATGAGAAAAAAAACTATTTTTCTGAAGCTAAATGCCTGATTTAACAGTGTTAACCCAAACTACAACGTTTTCGTAAAACCGTATTATGTTTTTTTTAAACAAAAAAATTGAATTTCCTAATGTATCCGAAGCTTCAGCGGAAGGCTTATTAGCTGTTGGAGGCGATTTATCTGCCGAGAGGCTTTTGCATGCTTATGCTAATGGAATCTTTCCGTGGTTTGAAAATGAAGAGCCCATTTTATGGTGGTCGCCAGATCCAAGATTTGTCATTTTTCCGTCGGAGTTAAAAGTCTCAAAGAGCATGAAGCAATTGTTTAAAAAGAAGCCATTTATAATCACTAAAAATAAAAACTTTGAAGCAGTCATTGCCAATTGCGCAGCAGTAAAACGTTACGGACAAGATGGTACTTGGATTACAGATAATATGATTGAGGCATATATAAAATTACATGAGTTAGGACATGCTGTATCTGTTGAGGTTTGGAATGATGAAGATTTAGTCGGTGGTTTTTATGGTATAGATATGGGTCATAAAGTTTTTTGTGGAGAATCCATGTTTACAAAAGTCAGTAATGCTAGTAAATATGGTTTTATAGAATTTATACAGCAGTCAGATTATAATCTGATTGATTGTCAGTTACACACTTCACATTTAGAAAGTCTGGGAGGAAAATATATTAGCAGAACAGACTTTTTAAAATTTCTATAATTTTAGACTTCATTGTACCTAAAACATGAAGTTTCATGGTCGTTAACCATACCAGTAGCTTGCATATGAGCATATATAACTGTAGAACCCACAAACTTAAACCCTCGTTTTTTTAAATCTTTATTTATCTCATCACTCAAAGGTGTATTTTCAGGAGCCTCTTTGTAATTTTTTAAAGCATTTTTTATGGGTTTACCGTTTACAAAGTTCCAAATGTATTTTGAAAATGAACCATACTCTTTTTGAACTTCAATAAAGGCATTAGCATTACTAACTGTAGCATTTATTTTTAGTTTATTTCTTATAATTCCGGCGTCTTTAAGTAATTCTGAAATTTTATTATCGTTGTAATTTGCTATTTTTCTATAATCAAAAAAGTCAAAAGCCTTTCTAAAATTTTCACGTTTGCGTAAAATCGTAATCCAACTTAGTCCCGCCTGAAAAGTTTCTAATATTAAAAATTCAAATAATTGATGGTCGTCTTTTACAGGAACACCCCATTCTTTGTCATGATAGGCTTCATAAAGTGGGTCGCCAACACACCAACCACATCTGTGTTTTTCCATAATTGTAAGCTTTTTTAATATTAGCTACTAATGTAACAACTGTTTCACAATTTAAAGCAATTGAACCTTATTTTTGCACTATGGAAACTTTAAACGATACTATGATTAATACTATTATTTCTAAAAGCATTGAAAAGAGTATGTCTTATTGTGAATATACCAAATTGGTAGAAGAATTAACTCTAAATAATTCTACAACAGGATTAGAAAAAACGGAAGCTTTAGCTAATTATACGATGCTCAATAATAGACGTATAAAGCGTTGGGATAAAACTATTAAAGTTTCTGAAAATGCTGTAAGCGCCATAAAATCATTTAATAAAAAAACAACTTGGCTGGTCATAACTGAAAGTTGGTGTGGAGATGCAGCGCATATTTTGCCAGTTATAAACAAAGTTGCTCAATTGAATGCTAATATTGATTATAAAGTGGTTTTAAGAGATGAGAATGATGCCTTAATGCAGCAGTTTTTAACCAATGGCGGGAAAGCTATTCCAAAGTTAATCATGATTGATGAAGAAACGCAAGACGTTGTTAATACATTTGGTCCTAGACCAACAGTTGCAACAAATTTAGTTAATGATTATAAGGCTGAACATGGCAAATTAACACCAGAGTTTAAGGAAGATTTACAACGTTGGTATAATAAAGATAAAGGACAATCTACAATAGAGGACTTGGTTAATCTATTAAGCTAATTTTTGCCCTTAAAATAAAAGGTGATTGAGCCTAGTTGGTCCTTGCGTTCAGAAGTGCTAAATAGTACGCTTTTAGCATATGTTATAGCATGCTCGGTTAAACACTCATTGTCATTATTGGAAGCACCATTGATGTAGGCTTCAAAGACATTTCCTTTTTCGTCGACTCTGACATTAACCACAATCTTACCAGATATTTCACATAAATATCGCGGTGTATTGTAACTCAACAACCTACGGTTTTTAAGAGAATAGGTGAGCGAACTACCCACTTTGGCGTGTTCTGCCATTCCCTCTTGTTTTTTGTTTAATAAGTCCTGAAGCTTTTTAAAAGATGCACTCTCTTTCTCTTTAAGTGCATATCCTTTATTTGTGCTAATACCAGAAGTCTTTACAACTTCATTGTTTTTCTCAGTCTTGTTTGCTTCTATCTCTTTAAGCGTTTTTTCAAAATCATCTGGACTAACCGTTTTAAAATTTTTCATGAGTTTTTTAAACGCTTCATCTTCATTAAACGCTTTATTTGTAACTGGGGCGTTTAATGCTTTGAGTGCTTCTATTTCTTTTAGAATGTCCTCTTCCGTTTTAGGTTCAATCTTGTAGATGGTCTCAGCAATTAAAGTTTTTGCCTTTTTAAGTTGAATACTAAATAATCCAAATGCAACAATACCGGTGATTAGGCTCGTTATTACTGCTGCTTTATATTTTATTACGGATGTCATGTAATTGTATTAGTAAGGCATTTGCCTAAAACAATATACGAATATTAGTAATAAATAGATTTTAATGAGATAAGCCTAAAGGAATTGTTGCAATAAATTCTTCGGGAGTCAATGCATTTTCAACTTTAAAATCTCCTATTCGGGTTCGACGTAATTCTGAAAGATGGGCACCAGAGTTTAGTGCTTTTCCAAAATCATGAGCTAAAGAACGTATATAAGTACCTTTACTACATACCACCCTAAATTTTAAAGCATTGCCTGAAATATTTGTGATTTCAAATTCTGAAATTTCAACTTGACGTGACTTAATTTCAACCTTCTCACCGGCACGAGCAAATTCGTACAACCGTTTACCATCTTTTTTAATTGCTGAAAACACAGGTGGAAATTGTTCTATAATTCCAGTGAATTGTGCTGTTGTATTGTGAATTAAGGATGGCGTAATATGTTCTGTAGAAAATGTGCTATTAATTTCAGTTTCTAAATCATAAGAGGGTGTTGTGCTACCTAAAACAAAAGTGCCTGTATATTCTTTTTCCTGACCTTGAAAGGTATTGATTTGTTTGGTCATTTTCCCTGTGCAAATCATTAAAAGACCTGTGGCTAAAGGGTCTAGAGTGCCAGCGTGGCCGACTTTAATTTTTTTAATATTGTATGCTTTTCTAATAGCCCAACGCAATTTATTGACAGCCTGGAAAGAGGTCCATTGTAAGGGCTTATCAATTAATAAAACTTGACCATTCTTATAGTCATCAACCGTTTTCATGTTAGTTGTTGAATAATGAAAATCCTATGGCAATAATACCAACGATAACACAATAAAATGCGAAGTAAGATAGTTTACTTTTTTTAACCAAGGCAATCATCCATGTGCAAGCAAAAAGCCCAGCTACAAAAGCAGCTACAAAACCAATACTTAAAGTTATAATATTTGAAGCTTCATAAGTTAATTCGCCACCAAGAATATCTTTTGCTATTTTTCCAAAAATTAGAGGAACCACCATTAAAAAAGAAAACCGAGCGGCTTTGGTCTTATCATTTCCTAATAAAACTGAAGTTGAAATGGTAGCTCCAGAACGTGAAATCCCTGGGAGCATTGCAATGGCTTGCGAAATTCCAATAACAAAAGCATTACCACTCAGAGTTAGATCACTAAATATCCCTGCATCATCACCAGCATATTTCCCCTTCATACTAGGTGCATATTGTGGTTTAAAATCCCATGTCATGTTATCACTAACTGAAAAACTAATCATAGGACCAATACTAAAAACTCCAATTCCCAAAGCGGCTTCAGCATCATCTATTGCATGACCTGCAGATCCAAGGTTAGCGGTTAATCCCCAAGTATCATTAAACCTATATCCAAGATTTAAAAAATTAAGATTTAATCCCGTACCATAATTGTTATCTGAAGATATGTCACCACCTGTAGTAGCTAAACCTAATCCTACTCCCAAATAGAATTTAGATTCCGATTGAGAATAACCAATTGACACTAACATTACCATAATAAACGTAAATAGATTTTTCATTTTTGTTTTTTTTATTAATTAAGAAATAAATTTAAGAGTTATTAAATTCAATTAATACATCAAAGTCGACGCTATATATTGCATGTATTTTGTAATGAATAAAAAGTTTGTATTTTTAAGTTATGATTAAAAAATCTGTAATCCTGATCATTTTTTTTTAACAAACATTAGTTGGGGACAAATTCTTCAATATAGTTTAGACAATTCATTAATTCAAAAATCCGATACTCTTTATGTTTTCTCAGAAACACTATCTAAACTGGATTTAAAAACTAAAAGAGTTCTTCACTCAGATGTTGAAATCAAATTCCCCATTAATTTTGAATTAAGTGATCATATTCCTTTTTATCTAAATGATAAAATTATTTTCTTGAGTAATGAAAGTGGTCTTCTATATGAATACAGAAATGATTCTATTATCAGAATAGATAAATCCTTCGATAATAAATCGAATAACGGGTCTCTAAATTTAGTTTACAAGGATAATCTTTATCGATTTGGTGGATATGGTTATTTTGAGAGTACTAATTTATTAATTAGTTATGATAATTTGGAATCAAATCAATGGGATATAGTAAAATATAAAGGGTTTGAGAAAGTAATTCCATTCTCTTATGTTGGATTTCATTTTATGGTCAAAAATAAACTACATGTTGTTGGATTTAATTCACATATAAATAAATTACAAAATGAGACAAATTTTATCAACAATGGGTTTATTTACGATTTTGACAACAAAATAATTCTTGACGTATTTAAAGTTAATCCTAAAATTAAAAGACCTGAATCTTATATTGATTTAAATAATGAATATTGTTTGCTGTTTTATCCAGTCTCAAAAAAAATATTAATTATAAAAAAAGATGACTATTCTGTATCTGAATATACCATGTCATTAAGACAGTCTCACATAACAAATAAATACCACACAAAATTTGGGGTACGTGAAGATGAAATATTTTACATTTCTAATGATGTTGATGGAAAAATTTATATTAGATCAATGGATTTGAAATCTGTTATCAAGAATAGTACTCCTTTAAACATTTCTATTTTTCCAGATAATATATTGATTTATCAGATTTTAATGGTAATAGGGTTTTTCTTATTTATCATTTTTGTTTTTATTTTAATCCGAAATAAAAACAAAAACAAAAGCTCATTGTTAGTCACTTGAGCAAAAAAATACGAGGCACGATAGATGAATGAGGTGGGTAATATGAATGCTATTTCAGGCAAAGCCATGGACAACACTGGTTATGACGATAGCGTTCAAACACAATCGGAGACATGGGCAAAATGCCCGCAACCTGATTTGAAAAACTTAAAGATCGTGCCATTGGTTGAGCAACCAGAGAAAAGACAACATAATGAAGTACTGGGGAGGGAAGGTATGGAGAAACGCGGTGCAGGAAAGCGGTCAGCCGGGGAAAGTTGGGACCGAGTTCGCACACAGTTGCAAGCGCAGTTGGGGCAAGACGTTTTTGACAGCTGGTTTGGTAGATTAAAGCTTGCGGCTTTTGAGGGCGGAGTGGTTACGCTAACCGTGCCGACACCTTTTCTTAAAAACTGGATTCAATCCAAGTATCGCGAGAGTCTGCTGAAGCTTTGGCAAGCGGAAGACAGCGCAGCGCTTCGTGTTGATATTGCAGTTCGTAAGCCTATTGCACAGAAAGCCGCTGAAGAAGAACAAGAAAAACAAGCGACTAAGGCCAATCCTGAGACAGCCAAAACCGGAAAATTTATCGGGCGCACGATGCCAACTAATGGCGGACAGATGCGTAGCCTTGATTTTTCCAGCGGTTTTCCAGGTTCTCCGCTAGATACCAAGCACACATTTGAAAATTTCATCGAAGGCTCGTCAAACCGGATGGTATATGCGGCAGCACAAACGATCGCCGAAGATATTACCGCATCACATTTTAACCCGCTTTTCATCCACGCAAATGTTGGCCTTGGAAAAACACACCTGTTGCAGGCTATCGCATGGCGGGCACGTAACCGAAATCCTAAGGCGCGCGTCCTTTATCTTACAGCAGAATATTTTATGTGGCGCTTTGCTTCAGCTTTGCGTGACAAGACTGCGCTGACCTTGAAAGAATCCCTCCGCGACATTGATATTCTTCTCATTGACGACATGCAGTTTTTGCAAGGTCAGGCTATTCAGGCTGAATTCTGCCACCTTCTCAATGAACTTATTGATAGCGCACGTCAGGTCGTGGTCGCAGCCGATCGCCCTGCAACTGAGCTGGAAAGTCTGGATGAGCGCGTGCGTTCTCGTCTGAAAGGTGGCGTTACGCTGGAAGTTAAGTTGCCTGACTATGAGATGCGCAAACAAATACTGAACTCGAGGTATGACGAGGCAAAGCGTGAGCAGCCGGGCCTCGATATTCCAGAGGATATTCTGCATTATGTAGCCCGTCAGGTCAGCTCAAGCGGCCGGGATATTGAGGGCGCATTTAACCAGCTTCTGGTTCAACATCAGTTCTCAGATGGCGCCATCAGTTTTGATGAATTGGATAAAATTCTTGCCCATCTGATCAAGTCAGCTGAATCAAAGCGGGTTCGCATTGAAGATATTCAGCGCATTGTTGCGCGCCAATTTAACGTGAGCAAAAATGATCTGTTATCCAACCGCAGAACAAGAGTGATTGTGCGTCCAAGACAGATTGCCATGTATTTGGCCAAGGTTATGACACCCCGATCTCTGCCTGAGATTGGAAGAAGGTTTGGTGGTCGAGATCATACGACTGTGTTACACGCTGTTCGTAAGATCGAGGAATTGTCTTCCAATGATCAGAAAATTGCGCATGAAATTGAACTTCTTAAACGGCTTATTCTTGAGTAAACCTGCAATGAGTTTGTGTGTGGGCATGGCACGTTAGAGACTTTCTGGGGAAGACTGCTGCAAAGCGGGGTTTTCCCCAAAAACGCGCGATTAAGCGGTCGCTATCGTTTGAACAGCTTGTTATTATTCCATACATTTTATCGACATGGCTTGCGATCTTCTCTACTTGGCCTGAATGTCTGAAAATCCTGACAGGAGCGGTAATTCCATGCGCGTAACACTTGAACAGTCCAATTTAATGAAGTCACTCGGCCATGTGCACCGGGTTGTAGAGCGCAGAAACACAATCCCGATTTTGTCGAATGTTCTATTGAGAGCTGAAGGTGGTTCTTTGCATCTTAAGGCTACTGACCTGGATCTCGAAGTGTTCGAGAAAACCCCGGCTGTGGTGGAACAAGCGGGCGCTACTACAGTTCCCGCCTACATGCTTTATGAGATTGTCCGGAAACTACCGGGTGGCTCCGAGGTGATGCTGTCAATTGATGCGGATTCATCAACGTTGAAGATAACATCTGGTCGCAGCAACTTTACACTGCAGATGTTGCCGGTAGAGGATTTCCCGGATATTTCCGCCGGTGAGTTCAGCCATTCGTTCACGATGGCAACTGGCGAAATTCGCAAACTGATAGAACACACCCAGTTTGCTATCTCGACTGAGGAAACACGCTACTATCTAAATGGTATTTTCCTGCATACGGTTGATGAAGATGGCGAAACACTATTGCGTGCGGTCGCAACGGATGGGCACCGCCTGGCAAGGTCGCAATCTACTGCGCCAGACGGCGCTGCAGGAATGCCAGGTATTATCATTCCCAGAAAGACAGTCGGTGAAGTACAGCGCCTGGTAGAAGATCCTGACGCTGCCGTCATGGTGGAACTTTCTGACTCAAAAATTCGAATGAGTGTGGGCGAGACAGTTCTAACCTCTAAGCTGATTGATGGTACGTTTCCTGATTATAACCGGGTTATTCCGACAGGAAATGACAAGGAATTGCTGCTTGACCGAGAAACATTTGCAAAGGCGGTTGATCGTGTATCAACCATTTCGTCCGAACGAGGCCGTGCCGTGAAACTGCAATTGTCTGAAGGCCAGATGGTGTTGTCCGTGAACAATCCCGATTCCGGCACTGCTGAAGAGGAAATTTCTGTCGGATATTCTTCAGATGCATTGGATGTTGGATTTAATTCTCGTTACCTGCTTGATATCACAAATCAGCTCACAGGCGATGAAGCCAAGTTCATGTTGTCTGATCCGGGTTCTCCGACTCTCATTCACGATTCAAATGAGAGTGGAGCTATCTACGTCCTCATGCCAATGCGGGTTTGATCCTGCACTAAAGGCAGGTTTGTTTGCACACGGTACACATCGACAAGCTTAAACTTACAGATTTTCGCAATCATGCAGCGACTACTTTGGATGTAGATGGTCGCCACGTCGTGATTTTTGGCGAGAACGGTGCAGGCAAGACCAACATTCTGGAGGCTTTGTCATTTTTGTCTCCGGGTCGCGGGATGCGCCGGGTCGCTTATGATCAAATTGCAAGAGCAGGCAGTTCAGGCGCTTGGACCGTATTTGCACGGATTCATGGCCTTAATGATGAAACGAGTATTGGAACCGGATTGCAACAAACCGCGCATGGCGTAGAAACGCAGCGCAAGGTCCACATCAACGGTGCGCTTGCCAAGACTTCTGACGCTTTGCTTGAGTATTCCCGAGTTCTTTGGCTTACACCGTCCATGGACGGGCTATTTACCGGTCCTGCAAGTGATCGCAGAAGGTTTTTGGATCGTATGGTTTTGGCGGTTGACCCAGCGCACGGTCGTAGGGTTGGCGATTTTGAGAAAACAATGCGTGCCAGAAACAAACTGCTTTCTGATCCATTTCCGGATACGAAATGGCTGGATGCAAATGAGGTGCAGCTCGCGGAGCTGGGTATCGCAATTGCATCTGCTCGTCACGAAATGGTCTCGTTACTTTCGCGCTCCATTGTTGAAAACAATGATCCGACTTCCCCATTTCCTGACGCTGTAGTCAGCCTGGCTGGTACACTTGAGAATGGAATAGGTGAGTTATCTGCGTCAGACCTTGAAGGCGAATATTTGGATCGCTTGAAAGCTGCGCGTGGGACAGACGCCAGGGCAGGCCGAACTTTGGAGGGGCCTCATCGATCGGATATGGTCGTTCAACATAGACCTAAAGCAATGGCGGCTTCTCAGTGTTCGACAGGAGAGCAAAAAGCATTGTTGATTGGCTTGCTTTTGGCACATGCCAGACTGGTAGGAGATATGGCTGGTTTCACGCCGATCCTGCTTTTGGATGAAGTTGCCGCACATTTGGATGAAGGGCGTCGTGCAGCACTATACAGCATGATTAGTGATCTTGGATGCCAGGCATGGATGACAGGAACAGACCGCGATCTGTTTAAGGCGCTCGACAATTCGGCAAATTTCCTGAATGTTGCAGATGGCACCGCAAAGCTGGAGAAAACATGAATGGCGCTTTCACCGGAAGAATTGGAGAGATACGCCCGGCATATCGTTTTGGCGGATTTCGGAGGTGCTGGCCAGCAGGCATTGAAAGCCTCAAGTGTATTGGTAATTGGTGCGGGAGGGCTTGGCTCACCGGTTATACAATATCTTGCAGCAGCCGGTGTTGGCACAATCGGTGTAGTGGATGACGATGTTGTTTCGCTCTCTAACCTTCAGCGCCAAACCATTCATACCAGTGATGCTTGTGGTACGCCCAAGGTTGAAAGTGCCAAAGGGTTCGTTGCAAAGCTGAATTCAGAGGTCAATTTTGCAGCATACAACACGCGTTTGAACACCGAAAACGGAGACAAACTGATTGCTGAATATGATATTGTCGTGGATGGTAGCGATAATTTCGACACGCGCTATTTTACAGCTGACCTTTGCGAAAAGCATGAAAAAGTACTAGTGACCGCAGCAGTTGGCCAGTTCGATGCATCAATCACCACACTTAAACCGCATGAGAAAGATCAGACAGGCGCCACATTTCCCAGATACCGCGATATTTTTCCGAACAAACCTGCTGACGGCTTGTTGCCCACTTGCGCAGAAGCAGGGATCCTGGGTGCTTTGACAGGCATAATTGGTTCAATGCAGGCCATGGAGGTGATCAAGGAAATCACCGGTATTGGAGAAAGCCTTGCAGGTCGAATTCTTTTATTTGACTCCAAATCCGCTCGCTGGCAGGAAATCGCGTATTCGCGTGTTACCTAGCGGGACTGTTCCAGAAGATCGCAAACTAGGCCGTGCTCGTCCTGCATGTCTTCTATGACGTTGAAATGATGTTTGTCATCAATCTCATGGCAGGATGTGCGTGCTCCCAAACCCGTCCAGACATTCGCTAGTAACGCGTTCTGTCGCCTGAACTCAGGCAGTTCTGAGCCTCCGACAATGCAATCAACGCAAACGCCATCCTGGTAGGGCTGGCGCAGGGCGGGGCTCTCAGACTCAGCTTCTTCCTTGCCCAGACCAATTGTCTTATTTATCTCAAGTCTGGTTATCGGTCTGAGGTCATGAACGCCGCTTATGCTAATAACACGTGATACCCGGTTCAAAACCGCGGAATCCAATTGTGTGTCACTACAGATCTGCCGTGTAACAAGGTGACCACCCGCCGAATGTCCGGCCAGAACGATCGGACCATCGACTAACTCAGCAGCTTTCAGTACCGCAAGGCTTATTTCAGACGTAATATCGGGCACACGTGCTTCTGGTGTTAGCGTATAGCTCGGCATAGCGACATGCCATCCCAATGCGAGAGGGCCCGCTGCTAAATGGCTCCAGAATGATTTGTCAAATCGGTACCAATAACCACCATGAATGAAAATGAACAAGCCACGGGAATCGTGATCGGGGTGGAAGAGGTCAAGTGCATTGCGCTCTTTCTCCCCATACCGGATATCGAGTTGGCAGGAAGTACGGTTCCTGAAATTTTCAGCTTCGCCTGGCCATTTGTCTATGTAACTCTGCGCGTCAGAAATACTTGCCGCATTTGCGTAGGCAGCGTCCCAGTCTTTTTCAATTTTAACCATCTTAACTCGAATAGTCCCTTTGGTCGTCAATGACCTTTCCGTCATTGGGCAACTCTTTCACAACTTCCAAGGAGCCCTTTAGTTTTGTGACCGAGTTGAAAGTGGCCAGTAACCGTGTCTCATCGATGTTTTTACCCACCACTTGTAGGGTCATGGCGTCTTTCTGGTCCTGTCGCGAAACAACAAGTTTCGCCTGAGCCACACCAGGTTCCGATTTAACGATCTCAGAAATCTGTTTGGGATCAACAAACATGCCCTTGATTTTGGTGCGTTGGTCAGCACGACCCATCCATCCCTTGATCCGGACATTGGTTCGGCCGCATGGGGAGGGTTCTGAAATGATCGCCGACATATCTTCCGTACCAAAGCGAACGAGTGGGTATGCCTTATTGAAACTGGTTACAACGATCTCGCCCACTTCACCTGCAGGAACAGGATCATTCGTCCCAGGCCGGACGATCTCCAAAATCAGATCTTCATTGCATATCATGCCTTCGCACAATGTATCGCCGTGCCACGTTTCATGCGCGATCGAGCCAATGTCCGCAGTTGCATAGGACTGTGAAACTCGAATCCCTTGTTCATTATAAGCGGCACGCATGGACGGGAATAGCGCGCCTCCGGAAACCAACGCTGTGTCAAGGGAAGACACATCGCGGCCGGTTTCTTTCGCTTTGTCCAAAATTGCCTGAAGAAAGTCCGGTGTCCCGACGTAGACATTGGCTTTCAGGGTTTCGATTGCTTCTGCCTGAACTTCAGTATTGCCAACACCGGCAGGAAAAACGGTCGCACCCAAGGCGCGCAGGCCTTCATCCAAAATGGAACCACCTGGTGTGAGGGTGTACCCGATAGAGCAGAGAGCCATGTCTCCCTTCCGAATTCCGGCGGCATGCATCGCCCGTGCAGCAAGCCATGGATCTGGTCCCGGCGATTGCGGTTCCCAGACAGGACCTGGTGACATAAAGACCCGGGTGCCAGCCAGAAGCGTTTGATCGACAAATCCACCGAAGGGTGGGTTCGTCGCCTGTGCTTCCATCAACTCCGGTTTTCGCATGACCGGCAAACCTGCAAGAGCTTCCCGCGAGTTGACATGATCGATATCAACATCTGCGAGGCGTGATTGCCATCCGGGAATGCGCGCCATGATGTCCTTAAGAAAACTCGGAAATTGGGAGAAAAGCTCAGCTTCCCGTTCTTCGGCTGGGCGTGTTTCGCGGGCATCAAAATAGTCGGTCATGTTTCCGTCCGTTCTTCAAAATCTATCTTAGAATTCGTATCCATTGCGCGAGGTTCAGCAAACTGGAGAGTGCCGCAGAGACATATGTTAGAGCGGCTGCGCGCAATACTTCTCTTGCTGCCGGCAAATCATTTGGGTGAAGGTAATTGCCTTGTTCCAAAATGGGCAAAGCCTTGTTGAAACTGGCATCCCATTCGACTGGCAATGTAACCAAATGCACGATCAGGCGAATTGACAGGAGTGCAATACCCAGGAGGACCAATCCAAAGAATGCTACCGGAGATTTGACGATCACACCGAGCACTGGGGCAAAGAAGAAAAAAACCGCTGCAAATGTATCGGTTACACTTACAAATTTTACCAAAACCTGACGAAGCGCAAGCATTCGATTGCCTTCAAAATGTTGAATTGCATGACCAATTTCATGTGCTGCTACAGCTACAGCTGTAATTGACTTTCCATCATGGGTGTTCTGCAGAAGTCTGACCATCAGGTCGCTTGGATCATAGTGATCCCCCTTGTCAGTTACTTCCACACCTGCATTGGAAATTCCAAAACGCTCAATAAGGTGTTGTGCAA
>ENA-OUOG01001295-OUOG01001295.1-marine-metagenome-genome-assembly--contig:-NODE-1295-length-29450-cov-5.591155_pt1 | contig 29450 bp, 16 predicted proteins | sample MGYA00248635_ERZ508505 | MGnify/ENA primary metagenome ERZ508505 (study PRJEB26176, sample SAMN06267871) | marine metagenome | isolation source: Saanich Inlet, British Columbia, Canada | place: Pacific...
GATGGAAGCGGCGGTGAACGGCCACCGCTTCCAACGCATATGGTGCAGTGGTTGGAAGAGATCGTCGGCGAGTGAGACGTATGTAGACCACGTACGTGCGCGTACGTACACCGGTGATTACCCGCCGCTTGTCTCGTTTTCAAAAGAAAACGCATCATCATCATCACCCCAAGTCGTCGTCGTCGCCTCACGCAGAGAGCCACACGACCGTGTTCCTCACCTCCTGCCCCTCCGTCAGCGCGCTGGTCGCGGCCGTGCGCACCTCGTACGTGGCCGCGGCGCGCATGCCCTCCGCCCAGCCCGGCTTGGGCGCCCACTGCTCGCGGCGGCTCGGGTCGCCGAGGATGGTGACCGCGCCGGGTTTCCGTCGGCTCACCTCCGAGAGCCACGCCTGGAACGCCTCCGCCAGGCCCTTCATGAAGCACACGTCGCCCGCCATGATCACGTCGAAGCGCGCGACGTCCTCCGCCGAGCGCCGGAGCAGGTCCTCCACGGACGTCTCCAACGTCGTCTGTGAAAGTCGCGCGACGTCGCACGCCTCGGCGTTTGCGAAAAACGCCACCGCCGCCAGCGGATCCACGTCGTTGGCGCACACCGACGACGCGCCGGCGCGCGCGGCGGCGAGCGCGGCGACGCCGCATCCCGACCCGACGTCCAGCACGGTTTTCCCGCGGACCACCTCGGGGTGGTCGAGGATGTACCGCGCGACGCCCTGCCCGCCGACCCAGGGGACGGCCCAGTACGGAGGGTGAAGGCTCGAGTCTCGAGCGCCCGTCTCGAGCTCGAGGGGAGACGCGCGTTTTTTTTTCGCGTCGGCGGAGCGCGCGCGCTCGAAGAAACTCTCCGTCCTCGCCCAGAGCTCGACGATGTCGTCCCCGTCCCGCAGCAGGTACATGGGGAGCTCGGGACACAGCTCCGCGGGCTTGAGCTCGAGCAGGTCGCACGTCACCAGCGCGCGCGTCTCGGGGGAGTCCGCGAACGCGGCCACCTGCGAGGCCGTCCACCCGTCGCCCAGCGCGCCCGCGGAGGAGGATGACTCGGCGGCGCGCACCGCCGACGCGCGCGAGGGGGGACGGGACGCCGAGCGCGCGCGGCGCAGAGGCGCGGACGGCCCGAGGACGCGTGGCGAGGCGCACGCGGACATCGCGGGTCCCGCGTGCCACGACAGGCGGCGCGCACCGCGCCTCGGACGCGCGGAGAGATCTGTCGGAGCGCGGCGGTGGGCGCGTTGAACGAAAAACAACTGAAACTCTGAAAGAGGCGAGATGAGAGCAGGGCATCGGGTCGCGTGACGAGCCCGAGACGCTGGCACACGCGTGCGCGCACGCGGGTGTCGGGATGGCGACCCTCGCGCCGGCGTCGGCGCCGCCGATCGCCGTGTGTGCACTCGCGGGGACGCGGCGTGGCTCGGCCGCTCGGCGTGCGCCTCGTCGCGTCGCCGCGACGCGCGCGTCCGGAGACGTCGCCGACGCCAGCGTGGCTTCCGACGCGCGTCCCTCCCCCCGCGGTGCGTTACCGCGGTGCGTCGGGACAGTCACGCGCGTGGACTCGCGCGGCCGTCGCTACGAGTTCTACGTCGTCGGCACCGTGCACACGCCCGGGTGCGCCTCCGCGGAGGAGGTGCGCGAGGTCATCGAGCGCGTCCGCCCCGACGCCGTGGTCCTCGAGCTCGATCAGGAGCGGCTGGACATCACCGTGGCGAGATCGATGGTGGCCACCTCCGCGGAGTACGGCGCGGACCTTCTGGCGGGCGCGGTCGCCGCGGAGCGGCTCGGCGCGCTGGTCGTGCTCGGCGACGCCAAGGCGCGCTCACTCCCCGACCTCGCGCGCGCAAAGATGCTCACGTCGCCCGCGGACCTCGCGGACCTGCCTCGCCTGTGGCGGTCGCTCCGGTACCTGGGCAGGGCGCTCGGCGCGAGCGCCGACGCGTTCGCGGCGAAGCCAGACGCCGACGCGCCGCGCTTCGTGCGCTTCGCCGAGGCGCTCGCCGCGGACCCGGGGAAGCTCGTGCCTCTCCGCGGGCCCGCGGCGATGGCCGCGCTGGCGCTCATCGCCTCCGCGCGCGAAGGCGTCGCGGCGGCGCACGGCGTCGCCGCGACGCCTTTGCAGGCGGTTTCGCCGCTCGCCACGCTCGCCACGCTCGCCTCGAGCGTCGCCGTCGGCCTGGCGCCCTCGCCCGCGGACGCCGTCGCGACCGCGCTCACCGCGCTCGTGGCCGGCCGGGCCACAGAGGTGCTGCTGGAGGCCAGGGACGAGGTTCTGGCAGCCAGCGCGGCGCGCGCGGCGGCGGTGGCGGCGGCGACGGACCGCGGCGCGTTGCGACGCGTGGCGCACGCGTTCGACGCCGACGCCGACGCGACGGCGGCGGCGGCGGCGTCTGCGCGCGCGGACGCGGACGCGGAGAGCTCGCGACGTTTCGGAAGCGCTTCCGTCACGCTCCCCTGCTTCACCCTACGCCGCCCGCTCCGCGCGGGCGAGACGCGTCGCCTGAACCTGTTCGAGCCGCGCTGGCTGGCGATGATCGACGCCGTCGCGGAGGCGCGAGGCGGCGACCCGCGCGGCGCCGAGATCGCGTGCGGGCTCGCGGTGAACCGCCGGTACGTCAGCCGCGCGTGGCTGCGGGACGTCGACGCGAAGGACCCCGAGGCGCGACGCGAAGACGCCTCCTACGGGGACGACCTATCGGCACGAGACGACGAAACGCTCTCGCCGTCGTGTCGCTCCGCGGACCTGGTCGTCGAGCCCTTCGTGCGCGTGGCGAAAATCGTGGACGTGCGCGAGGGGACGCGCGCCGTGACCGGCGCGCGACGACTGGAGGTGTTCCTGCAGGGGGGGGAGGAGACCAGACGCGCCGAGCGCTTCGAAGCGCACCCGGCGGGGTACCTGCGCGCGACGCTCGCGGAGAACGAGAGCGATTCCGAGACGACGAAACAAACACCAGACGCGAAGAAAGAGGCGAGGGATACGTCGTCGGCGGCGGCGGCGGCGGAAATCGTCGTCGGTCCTCGCGGACCGCCTGCGGACTCGGCGGCTTCGCGCGCTTCGAGACCGGTGCGCGTGGTGTGCGTGGTCGGTCTGGCGCACTGCAACGGCGTCTTATCGCGTCTCGCCGACGCGAACGTCGAGGCGTACCGGTGAAAAAAAACGCCTTCGGACGCCGCGTCGCGTCGCCCTTCGACGAGCGAAGCGTCGTCTCGCGAGAGAGCTCGGAGCGCGAACGCGACGCCGAACGGCGTCGCGTCGGTTCGTTTCGTTATTTCAACGCGTACAAGTTGTACAGCTATTATTAATTGCTAGCTAGAGCTAGTAACCTAGAGTTCTAGTGGGTTTTATTCATCTAGTGGGTTTTATTCGATGGCAGACCATCGGGCGTGTTTATTCGCGCGCGGGACGCCCCGCGCGCGGAGACGTAAGCGGTCACGCCACCGCCGTGTCTCCCTCGCTCGAGCCGGACACAACGCTGTCGTTGCTCTTCCGGCGCGCCGCCCCCGCGGCGGCGGCGTCCACCGCCGCGGAAACCATTATTAATTGCTAGCTACGTAGTATCGTAGAGTTCTAGTGGGTTTTATTCGATGGCAGACCATCGGACGTGTTTATTCGCGCGCGGGGTGTCCCGCGCGCGGAGACGTAAGCGGTCACGCCACCGCCGTGTCTCCCTCGCTCGAGCCGGACACAGTGCTGTCGTTGCTCTTCCGGCGCGCCGCCTCGGCGGCGGCGGCGTCCGCCTCCTGGGAAACCGCCAGCGCGTTCAGCCGCTTGATCTCCCGCTCCAACTCGGACTCGCCGCCGCCGCTCCCGTCGTTCGTCGTCGCGCGAGTCTCGGCTCGCTCCTCGCTCTTCCCACCGACCGCAGAGGCGTCGTCGTTCGCGGAGGCGTCGTCGCTCTTCTTCGTCGCGGCGGCGTCTTTTTCTAATCCGCTCGGCGACGGATTCGTCTTCGTCTCCGCGCCGCCTTCATCGCTCTTCGGCGACGGAGGATTCTTATTCGCCTTGAGCGGCGTCTTGCTGGGAGAGACGCGCAGCTGCCTCGAGCCGACGAGGCGCCCCGAGACCGTGAGCGCCTTCGCCGCGGCCTCGGCGGTGGCGAACTCCACGAACGTCACCTGCGTCTCCTTGTCCGCGGCGAAACGCTGGTGCGCGTTGCGCACCTCGCCGCACGCCTCGACGAAAATCGAGCGCAGCGTCGCGGCGTCCACGCCGGCGCACACGTTGGAGACGTACACCGTGCGCGCGCACCGCTCGACGTCCTCCTCCGAGCGCGGGAGCAGGTCAGGGTTCACGGGAACCACCGCGCTGGTGGAGCGGCGCACCACGAGCACGACGCCATCGATGGAGAACCCGTCGAGCGTCAGCGCGTGCTCGACGCTCGTCGCGTCGGGGAACGCCACGAACGCCGTGAGAAACGAGGAGTGCGCGTCCCCCGCGAGGCGGCAATCGAGCACGCGCCCGCAGCCGGAGAAGACGCGCGCCAGCGCGGACTCCGTCACCGTCGCGGACACGTTCGAGACGCGCACGGCGTGCTGCATCGAAGGGGTGGTGGACCCCTCGAGGCCCTCGCGCCAGCCCCGCGCGCTGCGCTGCCCGGGCGGCGCGGGCTCCGACGGCGGCGCCGGGCCCGCCGCGCGGACGCCGCCGGCGGCTCCCGCGCGCGACCCGCTGGCGGATCCTCTCCCTGCGGCGCCCCTGGCGCCTCCCAGGCGCAGCGGCGTCTTTGACTGGCTCACGCGCAGCGCGCGTCCGTCGAGCTCGCGGCCGCTGCGCCGCAGCGCGGCCTGCGCGGCCTCGACGGTGGCGAACTCCACGAACGCCACCTGGCTGGCGACGCGCGGGTTCCTCTGCAGAAGCACGCCGGTGACGGCGGCGGTGTCCGTCTCGAAAAAGACACGCACGTCCTCCTCGCGGGAGTTGCGGTGCACGTTGGCGACGTACACCGTGCGCGCGCAGCGCTCCATCTCGTCCGCGCTCTGCGGCAGCAGCGACGGGTTCACCGGGATCACGCTCGTGCGGCTCAGCACGACGCGCACGGGGTGCCCGCCGATCTCCGAGCCCGACTTGGACAGCGCCGCGCGCGCGCCCGACTTGGTGGGGAACGCCACGAACGCGTACCGCGCGCCGCTCTGCGGGTCCGAGCACAACCGGCAGTCCGCCACGGGGCCGCAATCCTCGAACGCCGCCGCCACGTCGCGCTCAGTCACGGAGGCGTGCACGTCGCGCACGTGCACGGTGTGCAGGCCCGCCGCCGAACGCGACTCCGGGACTCCGGGACGCGTATCCGGCGGCGCGACGCCGCGGTACCCCGCCATGGTCCCTTGCATGTGGGGGACTCCCATCCCCTGCCACGCCCGCCCGTCGCGTCCGCGCGCGTCCCCGCCCTGCGCGCCCATCGACGCCGCGCCGCCACGCATCGGGTCCATCAGGAAACCGCCCCCGCCGCCGCCGCCGCGCGCGGCGATCCACCCGCCGGAGGGGCCTCCCGCGGCGTGAGCCGCGTTCCATCCGCCCCCGAGACTACCGCCCCCGCGTTGTATTCTGTCCATGGACATGTCGTACGGGGGCCCAGGGGGGGCGTGTGAACCTCCGACCAGGCCCCCCGGGGGTCCCGCCGCCCTCGGATCGCCGGCGAACCCGGGCGCGCCCCCGAAGCGCGCGGCGTGGTGCTCCCAGGACGCCCACTGGTTGGCGTTCCCGTACGCCTGGGCGGGGGGCATGCTCGGGTGGAACGCGTTGGTCTGGGACCCGATCACGCCACCGTACATGCCCGACATGCCGTACCCCGCGCTGGGGTGTTGGTGGTACGCGCCGAACTCGCCGGCGCGGTAGTACCCGCCGGTGTCGTACGCGGCGCCGTCGTAAAACCTAATCTGCCCGGGCGCGCTCGCGTCTCGCCAGTGACTCGTGGCGCCCGCGCGCCGCGGATCGAACCCGGGAGGCATCGCGTGCGGCATCGACGTCGTGCCCGTGGCGCCCGGCGCGACAGACCCGGAGGGGTCCCAGTCGTCCAGGGACAAGGTGGGATACACGCCGCGCGCGCCGCGCGACCCGCCGCGGCGATGCCGCGCGCGCCGCGGCGGCGCCGCGGGATGCGAGGTGGAGGGCGGGCGGGGGCTGCCCGCGACGGCGTCCGCGAACGGCACGCTCGCGGGATCGATCTCCGCGGGGTCGCGCGGGGTCGGGGCGATCGAAACGCGCGCCCCCCCGGCGTCCTCTGCGCTTCCCCTGACGTAACCCTCGGCAAGCGCGGTTGAACTCGCATGAGAAGTTCTCTGGCCGCCGCGCGCGATACCGCCCGCGGCCGCGCGCGGATCCTCCGGCGCCGTCGGGCTAATCTCGCCGACACCCGCCCGTTCCCGCTCGTCCACCGGGCGCGACGTGCCTGCGCCGGCCGCCGCATCGCCGGGGGCGGACATGCGACTCACACCCGCGCTAGGGATCTCGCGTGTTCGGATGCCGCAACCCTCCTTCGGAAAAGAAATAGAGAGATGGAAACCCGCGAAACGCGTCCCGCCCGCGCGCTCTTCCGCGCGCGGATCCGCACCCCGCGATGCCTCGCCGTCCTTGAGCCTGCGCGACTCCGCGAGGCACCGGCGGGCCACCTCGCGCGCGCCGCGCGGAATCGCGACGTCGCGAAAGATAGGGCGGTCGACACGTAGTCGAACTTTCGATGGTCAGTGCACTTTTCTAGATATTTGCCAATCGTTGAATCGTTGATGGAGTGAAAGACAATGAAAGAGTGTCCGCGGAAACATCAACGGGACGGCGGAGTCCCCGTTGCGCTTTTTCCATCGCGCCCCAAAAAAAAAGCCTTTTTCGATAAAAAAGCGCGTTCGCCAAAAAAGGAGCGCGAAAACGCATTTTACCTTTTTTTCAGAGTACACGTAGAGGGCAACCTCGCGTTTTTGAACCCAAGCCGACCACTCAGATTTCAGCACGTAGGCAACGGGACGGGGGTCAGACGGCACCCCCGGCACGAAATCGTATCCTGCACGCGCCTAGCTGGCTCAGACGCGGGTATTCCGAGTCAGATTCGCGCGGTCGACATTCCAACCACGCGCCTCCTCCCTTCCCGAGGAGCCCTCCCTCCGAGCGACGCACGATGGCCGCCATGATGCTCTCCGGCCTTTCCGCCACCGCGGCGACCAGGACCGCCCTGCCCAGGCGCGCCGCCCTCAGGGCGCGCGCGGGACAGTCCGTGCAGATGAAGCCGATGGGCGCCTCCAAGCGCTCGGCGCGCCTCGCCGTCGCGTCCGCCGTGCCCGCGCCCGGCGCCGCGCCCGTCAGGTACGCGAGCGCGCACCCCCGTCGCGAGTATTGCGAGACCCCCGCGTTTGGCGCGAAACCGCGCGCCGCGCGCGACGCGCGGCGTCTCCCCGCGCGTAACGGATACGGAACCAGATCAAAAGTGTTTTCCTCGCCTGACTGACGCTGACCCGTCCGTCTTTCCGTGTGCCCCCCGTAAAAAATCAACACGCAGGCGCGCGCGTTCCGTCGCCGTCGCGTCTTCCTCCCCCGCGCCCAGCGTCAAGGCCGTGGACTTCATGGACCCCACGCCGACGCCGTGGTACAAGCGCGACTTCGACGTGCACATCGCGCTCGACAAGGGCCTCGGGTCGGTGCTGCTCCTCGCCGCCACCGCCGTGTCTCTGGTGCTCGCGAACAGCGCGCACGCGGGCGGGTTCATCGGCTTCTGGGAGCACTTCCACATCGGTCCCGCGTCGCTCGGCCTGCACCTCAACGCGCACGAGTGGGTCAACGAGGGTTTGATGGCGCTTTTCTTCTTCAACGTCGGATTAGAGATCAAGCGCGAGTTCGTGTACGGGTCGCTGAGCAACTTCCGCGCCGCGCTTCTTCCGTGCGTCGGCGCGCTGGGTGGCATGATCGCGCCCATGGGCGTGTACCTGGCGCTGAACTCGTTGCCCGGAGGCATCGCCGCGGGCTGGGCCATCCCCATGGCCACGGACATCGCGTTCGCCATGGGCGTGTACAACTTCTTCAAGAACCGCATGCCCCCGGCGGTGGCGACGTTCCTGCTCACCCTGGCGACGGTGGATGACCTCGGCGCGATCGCGGTGATCGCGGTGTGCTTCGCGAAGGGCATCGTGCCCATGTACCTCGCGGGCGCGGCGGCCATCTGCGGCGCGCTGTTCATCATGTGCAAGAAGGAGGTGAAGAACATGGCGGTCCACGGCGCGATGGGCCTTTTGCTGTGGTTCGCCCTGCTCAAGGGCGGCATCAACGCCGACATCGCCGGCGTCATCTCCGCGCTGGCGATTCCCGCCGGCGTCTCGGCGCCCGAGGGCAGCCACGCGCACGCCATGGAGTCCGGCATGAAGGTGACGCTTCTGGATGACCTGATCCACACGCTGCACCCGATCTCGTCCGTCCTGATCATGCCCCTGTTCGCGCTCGCGAACTGCGCCGTGCCCGTGAACGCCGAGGCGATGGGCGGCATCATGACCACCCCCGTCGGCACGGGCATCATGTTCGGTTTGCTTCTCGGGAAGCCCATCGGCATCGCGGGGCTGTGCTGGCTGTCCACGAAGGTGGGCATGTGCTCGTTCCCCGCGGGCATGAACTTCAAGCACCTCGTGACCGTCGGCATGCTCGCCGGCATCGGCTTCACCATGTCGCTGTTCCTCATCGAACAAGCGCTCGTGGGCATGCCCGTCGCGTCGGCGACGGCGAAGCTCGCCATCCTGTGCTCCTCCGGCATCGCCGCCACCGTCGGCGGCGTCGCCATGTCCCGGTTCCCGGTTCAGAACTGCGAAATCGTGTGCGACGAGGACGCCTGCCGCCCCGAGCTCCTCGAGGAACAGGTGTTCAAGGCGGAGAACGACTGCGACGAGGTCGCGTGCGAGCCCAAGTGGAAGACGGACTAAACACTCCGTGTCCGCCGCCGAAAAAGTAAGCTTTTGCGCTTTCGTTGGCAGTGTTTGTTTTTAAAGCGCGCGGCGCGCGGCGCGACAAAAGCACTTTTGTCGCGCCGCGCGCTCGAGAGAGAGTCACCTGTTGGATTGTTTGCCGACCTCTCCGTCGCCGAGTTGGACGAATTGAAGTTTGTTCGTTGTTGTGCCTTACGGTTATTGAACCGGTTGAGTGTTGTCGAGGTTGCTGTATGTATATGCACGCGACGCGCGGATAGTCGCCGCCGCGTCGAAGCGCACTCGTTGAAATGTTGAGATATCGTGCGCGAAGGGAAAAAGTAAAAGATCGTCGGTCTGTCGGTCGTCGTGGCAAAAAATCGCGCGCGTAATATTTCCGTTGCGCGGATGACTCGGAAAAAGACCGCAAAAAGCTTCGGGTTGCCGCGACGTTGCCGTCGTTTTTTCAACAGAAAATCCTCCGTTTTCCCGCTCGAAGCTCGCTTTTGCGTGACTGGAAACGCATATCGGGAGCGGTACCGTATTCACCTGTTTTTCAGACTGGGCGCCGGGAAAACCGCGAGCGCGAGACAAACGCTCCCCTTGTGCATCTCGAGGTCCGCGACAACCAGATTTTGGCCCGACGAAACTGTCCCCACGAGGGATGACGCGCGGAGAGGGCCACATCGCGAGGCGCGCGACGTCGTCGGCACCCGCGCTCGTATCGGGCATCTCGAGGCGAAGCGCGCCCGACACCGGCGCGCGCGCGACCGCCTAGGGGACGCGTGTGGTGCGGAAACGCACGGAAATCTCCGAAAGGTCGGGTAGGGCGCCTCCTCGGAATTGGCGACTGCGGGAAGACGCGGGGTCCCCACGTGTTCCGCGCGTCCCGACCGCGCCTCGGTTCGAGCGCGTGCGTCATAAACGATGTCCGCGCCCGATACGAAACCCCCGGGGTCGAGCGGGAAGAGAGAGACGGTGTATTCCGACCGCTTCGTCCCCTCGAGGACCGCGTCCGCCGGGCTTCGAGAATTCAGCTTACTGGACGCGGCGGTGCCGCCCGTGAGCGCCGCGCACCCGTCGTCCGAGCGAGAGGTACGGCACCTCCGAAATTCCTCCGCGCGCGCGCTCCCGCGTCTCTCACGCGTCGCCGCGCGACCACCCCCTCGGCCGGGGCCGTCCCGCGTCGACGCCCCGTCCCGACCGCCCGTCGTTCGGATCTCGAGCGGAGCGAACAACGCGTTTTTTCGGTTTTTTCACTAAAAATGCGAAACGCGGCGAAAACGTCGCCGCGAGACGCGACCGGCTTCCCGTCGACGACCCGCTGACGACTTCGTCTCCGCGCCTTGAAACTCTTTTCGTGCGTCGAACAAACCAAAAAATCACAGGACACGTCCGCGGCGTACTCCAACTTGCTCCGCAACGAGCTTTTAGGCGAAGCCAGCGCGTCCGCGACGGGTTTGTCTCCGAGCAAAACCCCGGGACCCGGCGGGTTTGGTTTGTACGGCTCGGAAAACGGCGTCGCGGGCGTAAGACGGTACTCGCACAGCGCTTCTCCTCCGCGCAATTTGTTCCGTTTCAAGACGGACGCAGAGTCGTTAGCGTCGCTGCGCGTCCCACAAGAGTCGCCGTACGCGCTGTCCCCCGTGGGCACGGACGGGCCGTTCGGGATGGGCGCCGGCGGCCACCCGCGGCGCGCGCCGCGCAAAATCGCGCGGTCGCCGTTCAAGGTGCTGGACGCGCCGGCGCTGCAGGATGACTTCTACTTGAACTTGGTGGACTGGTCGTCGCACAACGTGCTGGCGGTGGGGCTGGGGACGTGCGTGTACCTGTGGAGCGCGTGCACGAGCCGCGTCACGAAGCTGTGCGACCTCGGGCCGGGCGACTCCGTGTGCTCCGTGGCCTGGACGCAGAGAGGCACGTACCTGGCGGTGGGCACCAACCAGGGCGAGGTGCAGATCTGGGACGCCAACAAGTGCAAGAAGGTGCGCGTGATGGGCGGGCACCGCACGCGCGTCGGCGCGTTGGCGTGGAGCTCTTCCACGCTCTCCTCGGGGAGCCGCGACCGGAACATCCTGCAGCGCGACGTGCGCGCGCCCGAGCAGTTCACGGGCAAGCTCGTCGGACACAAGAGCGAGGTGTGCGGCTTGAAGTGGTCGTACGACGATCGCGAACTCGCGTCGGGCGGGAACGACAATCAGCTCTTTGTGTGGTCGGCGAATTCGTCGCATCCGGTTTTGAGGTACGGCGACCACACCGCCGCGGTGAAGGCTATCGCGTGGTCGCCGCACCAGCACGGTTTACTCGCATCGGGCGGCGGGACCGCGGACCGGTGCATCCGCTTCTGGAACACCACCACGGACACCGCGCTGTCGTGCGTGGACACCGGGAGCCAGGTGTGTAACTTGGTGTGGAGCAAAAACGTAAACGAGCTCGTCAGCACGCACGGGTACTCGCAGAACCAGATTGTGGTGTGGCGGTACCCCACGATGTCCAAGCTGGCGACGCTCACCGGCCACACGTTGAGGGTGCTTTATCTCGCCATCTCGCCTGATGGGCAAACAGTGGTCACGGGCGCGGGGGACGAAACTTTACGTTTCTGGAACGTCTTCCCGGGGCCCAAGAGCGACCCGAAGCTGCACGAAAACGTCGCGTGGGGACACGGGCGGACGCACATCCGGTGATAAACGAGACGAGTCGGACGAACGACGACGAACGACGACGACGAAGACGTACGCCGCGACTTTTGTAGAGACCATGATTCTTTTCCAATCTCTAGAAGTTTCCCTCTCGTGCGTCCGCGCTCCTCTACAAAGGGACGCGGACTCGTCTAACTAGGCACGTTACTCCGTTACTTGCCGAAGATCGCGAAGGGGCTGCGCGCGCCGGCTCCGAAGTCGCGCGGCGGCGGCGCGGGCGGCGTCGCGACCCCCTCGCACCCGTCCTCGGCGCTGAGCCAGAAGTTGTTCCCCGCGTCGACGTGCAGATAGAACTTGTGGTGCAGCGTGAACGCCTTGGCGCCGAAGCGGGCGCCGAACGTCTCGAAGCCCTCGCTTTCGAGAAGCGCGCCGTCGCGCCATCGGCGTTGGCGGTCGCTTAGCCATCCAGAATACTCCTCCATCTCCTCGCGCGTCCACCCCTCGGCGTCGTCGCCGGGTTCGCCGGCGAAGCTGAGGTGAATCAGCATGCCCCCTCCTCCCGCGGCGTTCTCGGCCTGACGAACCTCCCTGCCGTGGAACAGACGCGTGTTGTCCGCGCGCGCGTCCAGGTCGTGGCCCTCGGGGCGCATCGACATGCGCCGCACCTCCTTGCCGTACACCACGGGTTGCCTGGGATCGGCCTCGCCGGCGGCAGCCACCTCCTCGAGGTGTTCCCTGAGCCGGGGGCTCAGGGACACGCCGAACATCATCCCGCCGCAGAAGTTGAACGTCGTGGACGCGTTCGCGTCCAGGTCAAGAAGGTACCGCGCGTGGTTCCCGCCGTACGTCGCCGCGCGCGCCGCGGGGTCGTACAGATGCGAAGGCATCTCCGAGGTCGTGGAAGGCGTCGACGCGGAGCTCGCGCGCGTCCTCGTCGAGGACGCGCGAGTGGCTCTCGAGGCACCCGCGCGAGCGCCGGCCGCGCGAGACGCCAAGGAGGGCGCAGTGACGGCTTGCATCGTTTCGCAGTTGCTCTGGCTCGTGCGAGGCGTTGTGACGTCCCGGACGAGGACTCGTTTTGTTGCTGACGTCACGCGCGCTGTGTGTGAACGCTGGAACTCGCGGCGACGGTTCGCGGAGATTACACGCTGTCTGATTTCGCGACGCGCGGCATTCCGATCGCGCGGCGCGCGCGCTGAGTGACCATGGCGGACGCGTCGCGAGGCGACGCGTCATCCGCGGCGGCCGCGGTGGCGGGCCCTTCGCCGTTCGGCGAGTGCCTGCCCGACGTCGACCCCCCGCTCGTGCCTCCGCTGGGGATGTTCTCGCGGATGCTCACGCTGGGCGTCGTGGGCGCCTTCAGCAAGTTGGTGGTGTCCGGCGTGAACCGCGCGACGTGCTCCAACTACGACACGCTGCTGCACCACATGACGGCGCGCGAGCGGCCGCAGGGCCTCATCACCGTCTCCAACCACAGCTCGACGTTCGACGACCCCGGCGTGCTGTCGTACCTCATCCCTTGGTGGTACTTCGCCACCGAGCCCAGGCACGAGGGCGTGCGGTGGACCATGTGCACGCGGGAGATTTGCGCGGCGTCGCCCGCGGTGCACAAGTTCTTCACCGCGGGCAAGACCGTCCCGGTCAACCGCGGCGGAGGGCTACACCAGCGATCGTTGCTGGTGATGAGCGACCGGCTCGCGAAAGGGGACTGGCTGCACTTGTTCCCGGAGGGGCGGGTGAGCAAAAACGCAAACGAGTTGGGTCGCCTGAAGTGGGGGCTAGGAAAGATGGTCTGCGACGTCGTGGAGAGGGGCGGCCCGAACCCGACGGTTTTGCCGTTCTGGCACTCGGGGATGGAGCACGTCAAGAAATACGGCCGATGGGGGTTCTCGGTTTTGAACCACGTGCACGTCACCGTGGGCGAGCCGGTCGAGCTCGCCGACCTCGCCGCGCGGTGTTCGCGGTGCGACACGGAGAAGAAAAGAGAGAAACTGTACGCCGCAATCGCGGCGCGCGTCGAGGCGGCGATGCGCGAGACGCGAGAGAAAAACCTCGCGGAGAGGGACGAGACGTGAGACACGAAGAGCAGGTTTTTTTAGCCGGGACTGAGACGTGTGCGCGCGAACACGTTCTGCGCGATAGAGACGTGACTTGAAACGCGAGTCGTCCTGTTCACGCGCCGCTTTTTCGTCGCTCCGCCGCGACGAGCGCTACTCGTTTCGCGCGCACGGCTTCGAGTTTCTTCGAAACCGCGGGGTCGTTTCTGTTCCCCGAGAACCACGACCCCCGCGCCTCTCTCTCCAGCTTCCGCAGCTTCCCGACCGTGTCCGCGTCGCGCAGAGACGCGCGCCACGCGGCATCGCCCGCGAGCCCCCCGACAAATCGCGAGTCACGCGCGTCGCGCATCGCGGCGAGCGCGGAAGTCCGCGCCTCCGCCAGCGCGTTTTCCAGCGCCTCCGCCAGAAACGGCGATCGCTGCATGACTCCGTCGCGGAACGCGTCCGAGTTTTGGTACAGGTGCGAGACGCCCAGCGTCGGGCCGAGCGTCCACAGACCGCCCATCGCGGCGGCTCGGCCGAGCACGCCGCCCACGCCGTACGCCAGCCCGAGGGAAAAGCCTCCGGCGCCGGGAACGCCGAACTTGAGCGCGTCTGACAACTCGTCCATCGCCCGCTTTGACGCCTCATCGGAAGACGCGCTCGTGACGTCCTGCACCGTGTCCCGCAGCTCGCGCTCCACCTTCTGCCAGTCCACCTCGACGTAGCCCTTGTACTGGAGGCCCTGCAGCGCGACGAAGCCGGCGCCGGCGAGCGCGAGCCCGGCGGTGCCCGCGACGCGCAGGGCCACGCCGGCGCAGTATCCCGCCACCGCTCCGAAGCCAACCTGCGTGCCGAAAGGCCCCGCGTTGGCCAGGATCTCGGACGTGTCCGGGAGCACCCCGAGCTGGAGGGCGAGGTCGGGGGAGGGAGCGACGTCCCCAGCGCGTCCCCGCGCCGCGTCGGGTGCCATCGCGTCGCGCGAGCCCCGGCGAACGCACGCCGCGCGCGTGTCGAACAGGCGTCTCTTCCGAGACGATCGTCGAACGTCGTCGTGCGAACAAACATAAACGGTCGACAGCGAAAAACGAGGCGAGCGTTTTCGACACCGTTACTGTTACATACGTCACGACGAGGCGCGTCGCCTCCACGCGTTGCTCAGCCTGGCGTCCGGCCCGTCCAGCCACGTGTGCACCCAGTGGTGCACGGCGAACGCACCGCGCCTAAACATCGTCTCGCGGGGCGGGTTGGCGAAGCCCTCGCGTGACAGATCGCAGCAGGCGCGCCGCAAGTCGGGGACCTCACCGGGCGCGCCGAGTCGTATCAAATTTGACTCGCCGTCGTCCTCTATCCGCGCCGCGCGCGCCGGGCACTCACGCTCCGCTTGCTGGCGGTCCGCGACGAGGAAGCCCGCCTTTTCGCACGTCGCCCTCGCCAGTGCGAACTGGCTCTTATCCATCGCCGGGAAGAGCGTCTCGGGCGGGTCGGCGACGCCGCATCCCCCCGCCCTCGCGTCGAACCCCGTTTGTTCCAACGCCGACGTCAACATGATCGGCCCGGTGATCTCCGGAGGGTTAAAACGCGTGACTCGCGTGCGTTCGGAGCGTCTCTCCACCTCATCCAACACGGTGGTCCAAAACGCCAAGCCGGGCGCGCTCGCCATCACCGCGTTGCACGCGCGTCGGCTTTTCGCGTTTGTGTCGCGAGGAAGCACCACGGCGTGCGCGTGCGGCTCCTGGCCGACGAAACACGAAGCGCGCGCGCGCCATCGTTTTTCTTCGTCTTTATTTCGTCGCGACAGTACAGACGCGTCGGATGCAGACGCGTCGGAAACAACCGCGCCATTCTCAGAGCGTGGCGTGGCGTGATACAGAAGCGGCTCTATTGACCGAAGCGCCTCCACGTCCAGGTCCACGTACACGCCACCGATTTCGAACAGGACCATGTACCGGAACACGTCCGCGCGGTTCACGGCGGTCGGGAACGCGTCGTACGCCGCCAGGCGCGTCGGGAAGCGACTTAACACGAAATCGCGCATTGTGAGGTCCGTCCAGCGCGCGACGCGCCACGTGGGGTGATGCGTTTGCCACGTTTTTAGGTACGTCTGCGCGAATTTGGGCAGAGCCTGCGTGGCCCACGAGACGTGCAGGACCCGGGGGACGGCGTCCGCGGCGTTCGCGGCGGGCGGAAACGCACTCGGGTACCCCGGGATCTCCTCGTGCAGGAAATCGATCACCTGCTGCGCGGTGGTCGCCTCCGTGAACGAACGCACGGGCTCGACCGGTCCGGCGCGCTCGACGCCGCGCCGCGCGTGCGGGACATCCGCGCGCGCGCCCGAGACGCGCGCCTCGCGCGTCCCGCGCGCGTCGCCGTCCACGTCCAGCAGCCGCGGGGCGACAGGGAGGTCGGAGACGGTGCCTACCCCGAGCGGCCGCGAGCTGACGCGCGCGACGAGCACGAACAGCGTCGCGGCGACGACGCACGCGCGCATCGCGCGTCCTCGCGCGTTCAACGCGCGCATCGCATCGCCTCGCGAAGACACGGGCGCGCGAGGACGTCTGCCGGGTTCCGCGTTGGGTGGGGAAACGGACTCATTTGGTTGGCACATCCTATTTTTCGCGGGGCGACGCGCCGACGCGAACCAATTTCGTCGGGCGTTCATCCGAGATCCCCCCCCACGTCGTCAGTCCGCCCCGCGCGGCCGCCGAGCGTCGCGATGTCGCACACGTTCCAGCACCGCCTGAACGCGTTGCTGACGTTCGCCGTGAGCACGCTGGCGGTGCTGTGTCTGCTGGCGAGCATCACGGACGAGTTCCACCGCTCGGATCCGGTGGCGGACGTGCGGGTTTTAGAGATCGAGCGCTTCGCGCGCGTGGACCGCAACGACGAGGCGTACCTGGTGTTCAGCGTCGACGCGGACCTGCGCTCGTGCTTCTCGTGGAACACCAAGCAGCTGTTCGTCAGCGTGCAGGCGGAGTACGAGATCGACCACCCGCAACAGGGCCGGCTCACCAACGTCGTCAGCATCTGGGACCGCGTCGTGGAGTCGAAGGAGAAAGCCGTGCTTCGCGTGCCGCGCGCGCGAAACAAGTACAAGCTCAAGGATCGCGGCCACCACCTGCGCGGCTTGCCCGTGAACGTCACGCTGCAGTGGAACGTGATGCCCATCGCCGGGCGCGTGCGCTCGGAGAAGAGGGTGTTCGAGGGGATCACGTTTCCGAACGAGTACATATCCGCCGAGCCGAACGAGCGCCCGGACGGGCGACCCTCGCGCAGACGACTTGATCCAAACGCGCCGCACCGAGCGCCCGAGCCAAAACCGCGGAGAAACGCGGCGGAGACAAAAGGCGAGCGGAAGAGTGAGTTGTGATTGTTAACTATTCGTTTTGATATATTCTACGCACGGTGTAAAAAGCATAGCTACGAACGAGTCAGTGACCGCCGGCGTTTCTCAACGTGGAAGGGATGTTCGAGTCTCGCGCGGCGCGCTCGAGCTCGGAAACAGATAAACAGAGCGTCGCGCCGGTTCCAGGGCCGCGCGTTTTTTTTGGCGGATACTTTTGGCGCCACGCCGCGGCGACGCTTTTGTTGGCGCCTGTGCCGCAGTGCACGTGCCACACCACGTCGAACGGTGCGATGCGCTCCGCTTTTGTCGGCGTGGTGTCTCTCTTCGGTCTCTTCTTCGTCTCTTCGGCGTCGTCTCGAACATCCGCGGCGCTGAGATGAGATTGAGATTCGTGGAAAAACGGACACGCGTCGCCTCGCGGACATCGCCCGTCCCTCGCGAAATGCCTGCACGCCGTCGCGTTCGCGTTGGCCGATCGACCCCCGTTTCTCGCGATGAACGCGTACCTCGTGTGCGGCACGATGAAGAGCATGTCTTTGCATTTGTTCGCGAGCGGCGCGAACCAGGCTTTGCGATGCACGTACTCGGGCGCGAGCAGCGCGAACGGCGCGCGCGCGTCGCGCGTCGCGAGAAACGCCACCAGTCGCCGACAGTGGTCGCCGCTGAATGGCGGATTCGTCACCAGCACGTCGTGCGGCGGGAGGCGGTTCGGTTCGCGGTTCGGTTCCGCGACGCGGACATTCGAGACGTCGTCGTTCCCGGGCTCGTCAATCGCCGCGTAGAAATCGACGTCCTCGTTGGACGCGCTCGCGAACCCGAGCGCGCGCAGGCGCTCGGCCGCCGCGCCGGCGCAGAAGTACGGGTCGTACACGCGCAACGCGCTCTTGTGCACTTTTTTCCTTTGAGAGATCTTCGAGAGGACGAACGCGACGTGCACGTACGCCTCGAGCGGGGTCTCGCAATCGTCCGCGGGGTCACGCCGCAAGTCGTAAGGGCGCGTCCCCGCCTCCCTCGGGCGTTTCATCGCCCCGGCGCGGAGAGCGCGACGCGCTCTGTCGGCGGAAACCCGACTCGCGAGAAAAAAAGAGCGGCGTGGAGACGACTGTCGAAGACTTGTTTTGATATCGCACCGGACTGCCGGAGTTGACATCTTCTCTCGTCGCGCGATCGAGACGGCGTCGCGGCGGCGACGCTCCGTGTCGCGCGATACGACGCGCGCGTCGACGTGTTCTGCCACACGACTCACACGACTCACCTAGAGTCACCTAGAGCTCTCCCGCGTCCGCTTCCGCGGTTTTACCCAGGAACCCGTTGGCGAGCCGCTCGGCGCCGGGAAACGCGCCGAAGATGATTTGCGCGAGCGCGTCGGCGGTGGGCACGTCCCCGGTGTCGTCCTTCCACAGCACGCGCCCCTCCCCGTTGGCTTTGTCGAAGGCCCAGACGGAGGGCACGCCCGCGTCCAGCACGTCGAGGTCCTGCGCCAGCTCCATGCCGTCGTCGGTGTCGATGTTCACCTGCCCCAGCTTCACCTCGCGGCCGTGTTTCGTGGCGAACGCCTGCCACGCGGGCGCGAAACTCTGGCAGGTGCCGCACATGGGGGACATGATCTCCACCACCCACAGCTCGTCCGCGTCCAGCGTGCGCTGGAAGTTGCCGATGTGCAGGGGCTCGCCGGAAGCGACGACCGCGAGGGGAAGCGCCAGCAGCGCGACCAGCGCGACCAGCGCGCGGGGCATCCAACGACGCGCCATCGGAGGCCGCGGGGTGCACGACGAGGCTCTCGTGCGCGCTGAAGTGATGACGGACCGGGTGGTTTTTCGCAGGACGAGACGAACGCATGCAGACTCAAATTGACGCGCCGTCCTGTCATGTTCCGAAAAGACACGTTGACGAGGATCGAACCCTCCCAGGGCTCCCCCCCAGTGTGAGCTGCGCGGACGCGATGGCGTCGCGCGGTGAGCCCCGCGTCGGCTTGCTCGCGCGCGCGTTCTTCTGCGTGGGCGTCTCCGTGGACGCCTCGGGCGCGCCCGCGCCCAAGCTGCTGCTCCGCAGGACGTTCGCGGGGGATGGCAAATCGAATTCGTCGGACGACCAACTCGTGAGTGTGGCGTACGAGAAGCACTTCTGCTTCCCCGAGTACGTCCCCGGCGCCCTGACGTCGCTCGTGCCGGAGACGCACGCGAGACCGTCCACGTACACGTTCGCGCTCACCGAGAGCGACGGGAGCCAGACGATAGGGTTCTGCCGCAGGTTCCTCCCCCCCGGGGACGGCGCGAGGTACCCGATCGTGACGTGCATCTTGTCCAAGCTGCCGTGGTTCGCGTTTTTCTGGGAAGCGCTGGAACCGCTCGACGCGCACGTGTGGCCTTTAGCGCGGCCCGCGCTGTTCGACACCGGCGGCGCTCGGCCGGAGAGCACAAATCCGGCTTTGCCCCAAAACGCGCACGTCACGCGTTACCTCACGGAGCTGTGCGAGCGCGAGGCGCCGCCGCCGCGCGCCGAGGTTTCGGCATCGACGCCGTGGCACCCGCCGGGCACGGCGCTCCCGCAACGCGTTTCTTTATACGCGCCCGACGACGGCGCGACTTCCTCACGCGTCGCCGCCACCGCCGCGCGCGGCGTGCGGTTCGCGCCGCTGCTGCGCGGCGCGTTCACGGACGCGCAGTGCTGCCTGGCGCTCTTCGCGGCGCTGCTCTTCGAGCGGCGCGTCATCATCTCGGGCGTCGACGCCGGCGCCGTGTCGCGCGCCGCGCACGCCGCGGCGGCGCTCATCGCGCCGTTCGAGTGGCAGCACATCTTTTTGCCCCTCCTGCCGCACCCTTTCCTGGAGGTGTGCACGGCGCCGATGCCGTTCCTGGTGGGCGTGCACAGCGCGCACGCCGCGGCGCTGGACAGACTCCCGAAGGAAGAGGTGTTCCGCGTCGACCTGGACACGGGCGAGTACACGTACTTCCCGGCGGACCTCGACGCGCTTCCTTCCAAGCCGCGCCGCGCGCTCGAGCAGAAACTCGAGTTCCAGATACGGGGCCAAAACCGCATCGACGACGCCGCGGTGGCTCGGGCGTTCCGCGTGTTTCTGAGCACGACCGTGTCGGCGTACCGGCGTCACGTCGTGCCCGAGACGAGCGAGCGCCGCGTCCCGGAAAACGCGCTCGTCGCCGACGGCGTGTGGCTCGACCAGAACGCGTTCGAAGCGCACGCCGCGACGCGACGCACGAAAATGATGCTCGGGAACCTACGGGGCACGCGTCTGTACGAGGTGTTCGTGCGCGGGCGGCTGGAGGCGATCGCGCGCGACCCGAAGCAGACCGGCCTGATGGGCGCGCGGCTCGGGAACAGCACGGCGGGGGAGTCCGTGACCGGGTCGCTGATCAGCGGGGGCGGGAGCTCGTCGGGCGGCGACGCGATGTCGGGCCTGAATTCGGCCGTCTCCGCCGAGGCGGCGCTCCTGGCGTACGCCGCGGAGGACTTCCAGCACGAGCTGCCTCAGGACGCGGCGCTCACGGCGGTGTACCGCGCGGGCTCGGCGAGCGCCGCCGCGGGCGCGGCGAGCGCGGCGGCGGCCACCACCCGCGCCGCCGCGCACGCCGCCAAATCCGCGGCGTGGGGGGCCAAGACGTCGGCGAAGATGTTCGACGCGTTTGTGGGTTCCGCGCGGGCGTACGGCACGAAGACCTACGGCAACACGTCGCTCGCCGGCTCGACGGTGGGCATGCACGGCAAGAGCGCGCACAGAGGGAACTACGGCGCGTTCGAGGGCGGCCACGACGACGACTCGCCGGTGGGGGGTCCCGCGCGGAGCGCCGGGGCGTTCGTCGGCGTCGACCGCTTCAGGCGAGACGACGAGCGAAGACAAAGTCTAACCGAGGATGCGTCGGCGTCGAAACCACCGCCGGCGCCGTCGACGGCGACCACCGCCGCCGCCGCCGCCGCGGCCGCGCTGGCGCGGCGCCACAAGTCCTCGCCGGGCGGTCTGTCCATCGACGTGAACGCGCGCGCGTACCACTCGGGGACGCCGTCGCCGACGGCGCCGGCGCCGTCGCCTGCTTCCAATTTCTCGCCCACCGCGTTTTCGCCGACGCCCTCCAACTTTTCGCCCGCGGGTTCGGCTTCGGGGTTCGACTCGGGGACGGGGACGGGGACGGGGATCCCGCGCAGGCAGTCCTCCTCCGGGTCGATGGCGGCGGCGGTCGCCGCGGCGACGGCGCGGCGCGCGCTGTCCCCGACGGGCACGGCGGGCACTAACTCGCCGCAGTTCTCGCCGACGGCGAACTCGGCGTTTTCGGGAAACGGCTACGCCGAAAACGCGCCCGTCGACCCGTTCGCCGCCGCGGTGCTCAGCAACGCGCCCCCCGTGCTGCAGGCTGCGCCGACGAGCCGACGCACGCCCTCGCGCACGGACTGGGTGGATTTCGACGCGGGGACGCCGGGGACGCCGGGGTCCAACCCCGCGTCCCCGGCGGACCCGAACCCGGGGACGTCCCCGGCGTCGCCCTCGGCGGCGAGCGCGGCGTCCCCGTCGAGCGTCGCGAGCCCGGGCGGGTCATCGCCCCACGCGCTGGCGGACCCGTTCGCGACGCTCTCGGTGACCGACGCGGTGCGCTTAGCCCAGCGGAAACGCGCGTCCCCGCCCGTCCCCGTCCCCGTCCCCGCGCAGACGCCCGCGGACCCCGGGGACGCGCTCGCGGCGGCGCTCGGGCTCGACTCGCCGGCGGCGCAGCCCTCGCTCATAGACTTTTGAGCGCGACGCGCTCACGGCGGTCGTACTCCTTGTAACAACACGCGGCGCAAAAAGTAGTAGACTACCTTCGACTACAACGGTCAATAACTAGCTACGATACACCACGACCCCTATCGACCTATCGCCCCGTTCACAGGAGCGAGTCTTTTGTCTCGTCCTCGAAGTCTAACACGCGATCGGCCTCGCCGCGTCCCAACGCGACGTACGCGACGACGCCCAAAACAGTCGGCACCAAATACACCAGCGCGGGCTGACCTTCTTTCGTCACGACGTTCGCGGCGACGGCGAGCAACAAGCCGATGACGTACGCGGATAGGGACGAGGAGAAATACGCGCGGCCGCTTAAACCCGACGGAACGCATATCGGCTCGTCGAACGCGTCTGTTCGACTATCGTCGTCGTACGCCGCAACCGCCGCGTCACCCGCTCGTTTCCCGATACCCGTCCTGTACCCGTCCCTCTCGTACGCTCCGGAGCTCGCGTCGTTTTCGTCGAACCGGTTCTCGACGCTCGCCACCTCTTCCTTCTCGCTCTGAAACACCTCCATGAACGCGTCCGCGGCGGCGTTCGCGCGCGCTTGCAAGTTACCGGCTCTGGACGCGTCGTAACGCAGCATCAGCGCGATGAGTAAACCCGGGATGGCGACGTCGCCGAGCCCTAAAAGCGAAAACGGAAACGCGGTTTCCGCGACCGGGTTTAACACGTCGTCGAACCGCGGGAAAAGCAACCGGAACGGTCCGTTGAACGAAGCGTTCGCGGCGACGGACATCATGACGTTTTTGCCCACGACGGCTTCGGATTTGAACACCCAGAAGGCGTCGTACGCTAACAGCCCGCACAACGCCGTCGCGCAGCTCTTGAAACTCCCGAACCCGATGACGCTCAAGAAGTCGCTGACTATGCACGCCGCGATGGCGTTGTTCAAAGAGAAATCCAAATGATTCGCGTTTAGGTCCGCCGTCGCCGCCGCGACGCCGACGACGACGCCGACCATCTGCGCCGGGGTCACGTCGATCTGCGCGTCCTTCATCGGTGACCTGGTGACCGGGTCGATCGCGAACCCGTCGGGCACCGGCAGTTTCACGATGCCCTCCCGCCAAAACGCGCCCGCGGCGTTGAGGGGCTCCGCGGCGTTGCCGGCGACGGCGACGGCGCCCAGGACGAAGAAGTACGAATTCACGAAGACGCTCAGGTCCAGGTGGAGCACTTCGAGCGCGACGTACGCGGCGAACAACGCGGCGCTCAGCACGAACGGCCCGAGCAGCGAGCTCTGGAACGAGATGGTCTCGCGAAAGTCGCGCGTCAAGCCGCGGTGCGCGCCGACGTAGATGGCGCACACAGCGAGCGACGTGAAATAGGGCACGTACGCCCACCGCTGGCCGGCCAGCGCGCCGCTGCTGCCGACCGCCAGCACGGACGCGAGCGCGCCGTACGACATGAAAACGTCCCAGGAGTCCCACGCGTACGTGCGCGCGGGGCTCTCATCGTCTCCGGGCTCGGTGTTCCGCGCCTCCTCGGCGCTCGCGCTGGACGCGCGGCACACCGCGGAGCCGCGAGACTGCGGGGGCCCTCTCCAGCGTGGACGGCGATCGGTGCCGAACGACGAGGGCAACGCGACGCGCGGCGCTGCCACGCCCGCGCGAGCCGCGTCCGCGTTGGCGGGACGCCGCTCGACGGCGTGTCTGCGTCTCGCCGCGCCCGCGCCGGCGAAGCCGACGCGGGGGGACACGCACGCGCGCATCGTGTGCGTCGACGTGTGGTGCTTGCGCCTCTAGACGCATTCGCGCGTACGCACAAACGCTTGTTACGATTTCCTAAACGAACTCCATTAGTTGACTGACATCCCGCGACTGCGTGTCGTCATCGCCCACACCTAAGACCTACACCTTCCCGTCGTACTTGTGCGCCCTCTTGTGCTCCTCGATGAGCGCCGCGAGCGCGACGCGCCGCGCGCCTCCCGCCTGGCTCCCGAACGCGGCGTGGATCTGCCCGAGCTCGCGGTCGCCGCACGCGTCGATGAGCGCAAACATTCCCGGTTTTAAAGACGCCGCCGCGAACGGGCCGACTCCGGCGTCGCCGCCGCAAACGTTTGTAACGGCGTCGGCGAGCAGGTGCGCGCAGTACCGGTTCAGGCCGGACGAACAAGCCTCCTCGTAGACGCACGCTAAAGCGGCGCCGCCGCGGCGACAAGCCGAAGCGATTGACTCCCAGGAATCATCCGTCGCGTTTGTTAGTCTGCGTTTTTTTTCGTTTTGTTTCTCGTCGTCGCCTTTTCGCCTCAGCGCGACGCTCGCCTCGTGCCAGGCTCTTAACGCGTCGAGCAGCGCCGCGCACGACGCCACGATCAGCGCGGCGGATCTTCTCATCTCCTCCTTGCGCGTTCGCAGGACTTGCGTGAGCAGGTCGCACGCGGGCACGAACACCGAGACGCAGGCCGCGTGACACGTGGCCCCGTCGAGCGAGCCCGTCGGCGCGAGCGTCGCCGCCAGCGACGACGGCGCCGCCGCCATCCGCGACGCGCACCGCGCGCTCAGCGCGACGCCGCGCTTGGCGGCGAGCGCGACCGCGAACCGAACGCTCGCGCCCGCCGTCGCCAGAGCGCTCATCGTGAAACGCCTCTTTTCTTCTTCTTCTTCGCGGCACGCCGCGAGATTCTCGTCGCGCACAAACGCAAACGCGAGGTGGTGGTCGTTCACGTGCCTCGCCGGCGCGAGGCACGCGTCGAACGCCGTCTCGGCGTGCGCCGCGCACGCGGCTTTGGCGGCGCCGCCGTTGAGACGGAGGAGAAAACGCAACAGCCAAAGCGGCGCGGCGACGCGCGCGGCGACGTCGCGCGCCGAAACCGTTTCCTTGAGTGCGTTCGGATCACCGGAACCGTGAGAAAGACGGCGGCACGCCGCGTCGACGTCGCGCAGACGCTCGACGGCCGCGCGGTACCCCGCACCGAGCGGACGTTTGCCCGCGCCGCGCGTCAAAGACTCCAGCGCAGACTCGAGCGCGCGCGCCAGGCGAGGGGACGGCGCCGGAAGCTCCGGCGCCGTGAAAAAAAAGCCGTTCTTCGCGGTTTCCGTCTCCTTCGCCGTCTTCGCCGACGAGACCTCCGCGCGCCTCGCCGCGGCGTCGTACGCCGCGACGACCGTCGCCAGGAGCGCGGCGTGCGCGTTCGCGTCGAGCGCGGGCCCCGTCGCGTCCATGAGCCCGACGCACGCGGCGGTGGCGGTCGCGGCGGCCACCGCCGCCGACTCCGCGCTTCGCGCGCTTTTGGCGTCGGACAAAAAAAAGGATGACGAAAAAAGCGCGAGCGTCTCCGCCGAAGACGTCACGCACACGCGCGTCGCGTCGGCGTCGGGCGGGTCATCGCGTAACGCGCGCTCGTCCGCGTGCCTCGCGCAGAGCTCGGCGAGGCGCGCGGACGCACCCGCCGCGGAGAGCGCGCTCGCCGCCGCCGAAACGAAGGCTTCGTCCGGAATCGACGGAATCGACTCGGAATCGCCCGAAAGTAAACCGTCGCAAAGGCGGCTTTCGTTCGCGGCGGCGAACGCGCGCGAAAAGCCGCCGGCGTCGCGCAGCGACGCGACGGCGGCGTCGACGGCTTCGCGGAGCGCGCGCGTTTCCCTCCGCGCGCGGATCGCCGCGGCGCCGACGCGAGCGTCTCGAGCCCTTTCTCGGCGCGCCTCCTCGGAAGCCGCAGGGACGCATGCCAGCGCGGCGACAAGCGTCGCCTCCGCGAGCGCGGCGGCGCGCGCGGCGCCGAGCGTCAGGCGCGCCGCGGGAGGATCCAGATTTTTAACGCGTATGCTCAGCTCCGCGTCGGAGCCGCGCGAACCTTTTTTTCGTTTCGCGCGCGCCGCGCGCGGGACCATCCCGACGGCCGACTCGGGCTCGGCGGCGTTGACCTCTCCGCGACGCGCCTTCTCGCCTTCTGCCTCCGCGGCGAGGCCGCGCACCGCCGGCGCCAGCGCCGCGGCGACGTCGCGCGTCGCGGAGAGGTCGTCTCCGCGGGAGAGCGCGGCGCGAGCCATCGCCGCCGACGCCGCCGTGCTCCGCGCGACGACGCGCGCGGCGATTTTTTTCGTCTCGGCGGCTTCCGCGGCGGATACGGCGTCGGCGACGAGCGGCGGCAGAAACGCGACCAGGGACCTCGCGGCGGCGGCGTCCGCGTCCGCGAGGGCGGACGCGAATAAACGAGCCGCGCACGAAGCGGACGTCGAGGCGTGTCCCGCGACCAGCCGCGCCGCGCAATCCGAAGCCGCCGCGACGAAGAGCAGCGCGGCGGGATCCGCCGCGCGCGCCGCGAGCGCGGCGGGAACCGACGCCAAACGCGCCAGCGAAGCCTCGAGCGACGCGAGCGACGCGTCGTTCGTTCGTGTCTTCGTCTTCGTCTTCGTCTTGGCCTTCGCGTCGTCGTCGTCGTTCGCGGACTCGGAAGTCACCCGCGCGAGACTTTTTTCTTGATTCGCCTCGGCGCTCGCCTGGAGCCAAAACGCGCGAAGAGCGCGCGAAGAATCGGACGCGTCCGGAAGAGAAGAATCGCACGCCGGAAGAGACGAATCGAGACGCGACGCCGCCGCGTCGACGGCGCGCGCGCACAAGGCGGCGAGCGCGCCGCCGCGCGTCGCCGCCGCGTCGCGCGCGGCGGCGAGCGCGCCGCGCGCGGCGGCGGCGACGCGAGCCGCGAGCACCTCAGGCGCATCGTCGTCGTCGTCGTCATCGGCTTCGTCTGCTTTTATACTCCGCGCTCGCGTCCACGCCGCGAGCCGCGCGGGTTCCGCCCACGGCGTCCACACGTCCTCCGCGGATCGAAGCGCGGCCACCGCGGACGCCGTCGCCAACGCGTCCGGGCTCGTCAAAACCTCCGCCAGCGCTTTGGCTTCCTCGGCGGCGCCGGCGTCGCCTCGGCCCGCCGGAGGCGGCAGCGCGGACCGAGCGAGCTGCGCGATCCTGTGCACGCACGCGCCGGCGACCCCCGCGCCGATCTCGCGCGCGCCCACGTCGCCGCCCAGTCGCAGCGCGGTCGCCGCGACGCGCGCCAGAGAGGGCGCGAGCGGGTCAAGAGGCACCTCGGCGCCGGCGGCGAGGTACGGCGCCGCCCACTGGCCGTGCAGCTCTTCGCCGTCGTGGCACACCTCCAGCATCGCCGCGACGGGGACGTACGCCACGAGAGCCGCGCCCACACGCGCCGCGCCGATCGCGTCGCGCGAAGAGGTCAAACGCTTTTCATCTCTCTCGTCGTCGCGCGCGTCGCGGTCGCGTTTCCGTTTCTTCTCCTTCTTCGATTCGTCATTCCGTTCCCGAGCCGGGACGTCACTCCACGCGCCCGCGACGCCCGCCAGGTCGCGCGCGAAGCCCTCCAGGGCGGTGCGAGCGCCGTCCGCGAGAGGCTCGCCCGGGGCGACGGGCAGGGAAGACACGATCGTCGCGACGAACGCGCACGTCGCCGCGACGCGCTCGGCGGCGGCGGCGGCGGGCGCCGCCGCCGCCGCCGCCGCCGCCGACGCGTTCTTCGCTTTCTTCGAGCCCGAGGCGTCGGCGTCGGTCGCGGGTGTAGGCTCGACGAACGCCGCCGAGACGGCGTCCCTCGCTGCCGCGACCACGGCGGCGATCTGGCCGGGAGGCACGCGCGCGCCCGCCGCTGCGCCGGCGGCGAGCACTGCCGGCGCGGCGAAGACGCGCGCGCGTTCGATTCCAGACGCGGACGCGTACGCGCATTTTGACGCGGAGAGCGAAGCCGCCGCCGCGCCGACGGCGGCGAGGCACTCGGGGATCCGTCGCGTCGCCGCGTACGCGGCGACGGCGGCGGCGACGGTTTCCGCCGCCAAAGCATCCGTGAGGGTTCCCGCGGACCACGTCGCCGCGAACGCCTCACTCAGGCGCGGCTCCACCAGGCGCAGGTCCGTCGCCACCAGCGCGCGGAGCGCTCTCGCGGCAGCGTCTCCGGAAACACCTCCGGATGTACGCGAGGCTCCGCCGCCGAACACGCCCGCGGCGAAGCATTCGAGCCGGTCGCGAGGCGCCGCGCCGCCCGGCGGCGCCGGCCCGCCGCCCGCCGCGGTCTGCGAGTACAGGCCGGCGCGCCCGAGCTCGACGATGAGATCGGACGCGTACGACGACCCGCCCCGCCGCTCAACCTCGGCGCGCGCGATCGGCGCGAAGAGCGCGTCCCACAGCGCGCGGGTCGGCGCCTCTCGCCGCGCCGCCGCCGCCGCCGCCGCCGCCGCCGCCGCCTCGCCGCTCGTCGAGGCGACGCCCCCCCGCGCGGCGGCGCCGGCGGCGCGCGTCGCCTCTTCCTCCGCGAACGCGCGGAACACCCAGGGCGCGAGCGCGCCGACAGCCTCGCCGGCGCACGCCGCGGCCAGAATGCGACTCGCGACGAGCTGAACCGTCTCCGGGGGCGGCTGAAGACGGCGCACGTCCTCTGGCGCGGCGTCGCCGTCGTCGCCCGCGGTCGTTTCATGTTTTTTCGCCTCCTCCCGCGGAGCGCGCTTCGTTCCCGCGCGCGTCGCGCCGTCGCCGTCCCCGGCGGCTCGCCCGAACGCCGCGGGCACGTGTTCGCGATGGGACGGGTGGAACAGCACGGCGGCGAGCGCGTTCAGCGCGGGCGTCTCGGAACCGTCTCGCGCTTCGCGTTCGCGCGCGGCGCGAGCCAACGCCGCGTCGAGCGCTTCGCTTGGCGCGGCGGCGGGCGCTCTGTGCGGCGCGGCGCGGACCGATCGCGTCCACAGACGAAACGCCGCGTTCGTCAACGAAAGCGCCGACGAACCTCGTGTTTTCTTGTTTTCCGTTTCGTCCGTTTCGGTGACACGCCCGAGACGCACGCAGGCGTGCACGAGCACTACGCTCTGTTCCACGCTGGGCTTGAACTTGGCGCCGAGCCGGCGCTCGAACCGATCCAAACACGCCGCGGCGAGCGCGAAGAGCGACTCCGTCGGTTCGTTTGAGACGGCCGCCGCCGCCGCCGCCGCCGCCGCCGCCGCCGCCGCCGCCGCGCGCACGACGTGCGTCGCCGCGGTGGCGTTCGGCTTGTAGCTCAGCGCGGTGGCCGCGGAAGGTGTTTCTTGTGTCGCGTCCAGCGCGGCCACCAGGACGCGCCACACGTCCGCGTCCGCGCAAATCGACGCCGCGTCGGGGGCGTCCACCCCGACGGCTCGCGGCGGCGGCGCCGAAGGCTTCTTTTCTTTCGCCGGCTTTTTCGAAGCGCCGCCGCCGCCGCTGCCGCCGCGCGCGCCTGACCCGGCGATTACCTCGCCGCCGAGTCTTGGCCCGCGATCGGTGATGTCCGCGGCGAGCCCGGCCCACGCGAGCGTCGCGAGCGCCCACTCCGAAAGCACGGCGGCCGTCGCGGGGCCGTGCGTCGCCGCGTGCCCGTCGCCGGCGCCGGCGCGCGATGCGCCATCGGCCCCGCCGAGACCCGAAACGAGCGTCTCGGCAAGTCGCTTCTTGTCCGCGAACGTCACGGTCGCGCCGTACAGGCGCGCGCGCGCCTCGCGCGCCTCGCGCGCGTCCCGCGTCGACGACTCCATCGCCGCGGACCGGTCGCCCCCCGCGCGACGTGCTGTGGCGGCCGACACAAAGTTACCCCGCGTACGCATTCCGCTTTTTCCCCGAGAACTGGCGTCTCGCACACGGGCGAAGTTTCGGACCAAAAAGTCCGGGATCGAACCGGCGACCTCGCTTTTCACTGCGGGCGAAGTTCGTTTCGGACCATGTGTCTGCCGGGACCGAAGCGGCGACCTCGCGTTTTTACGTGTTGTCGTCTTCGCTGTCAGTGCCGGGATCGAACCGGCGACCTCGCTTTGTTACGTGTTGTCGTCTTCGCTTCTTCGCTGTCAG
>ENA-OUOG01001296-OUOG01001296.1-marine-metagenome-genome-assembly--contig:-NODE-1296-length-29435-cov-6.031848_pt1 | contig 29435 bp, 18 predicted proteins | sample MGYA00248635_ERZ508505 | MGnify/ENA primary metagenome ERZ508505 (study PRJEB26176, sample SAMN06267871) | marine metagenome | isolation source: Saanich Inlet, British Columbia, Canada | place: Pacific...
ACGCGTCGGACGCGCGTCTGCGCGGCGCGTACGCGGCGTGGGCGACGCGCGGATCGCGAAGCGACAAAAGCTTTTCCACTACGAAGAATCTCACCCTCGACGATCGATTCGCGTGGGAGCGGAGCGTCGCCGAGGCGGACGCGCGGAGTTTGGTGGAGCCTTCGTGTTCGTCTTCGTTCACGTCGGATCTGGGACCAAAAAGGAAAGAGAACCGCGACCCTGCGTTGGATGGCTCGAACGCGTTCGCGCCTCGCGTCGAGGTGTGCTCGCGCGGCCACGACGAGGGAGACCCGCGCGAAGGGTACGTGCGGTTCCGCGTCGATCCGGTTGCGAGCGGCGGCGCGGATTGGCCCGACGAAGCGCAGCTCCTCGGCCGGCGCGTCGACTCCGGCCTGGACCGCACGCGTCGCGCGCGCGTACCGGACGCGCGGCGCGTCGCGTTCGGTACCGCGCACGCCTCGCGCGCCGCCGCCGCGCGCGCCACCGCGCGCGCGCGAGAGAGAGGCGACGCGCTGGGTCTCCCTTCGCTCGGCACCGCCGGCGCCGACGAGGGCCGGTGGGAAGCGATTCACGGCGACGCGGCGGCCAAGCGCGCCGGCGACGTTGGCGCGTCGTCGTCTCCCGCGATCGGCATGTCCCTCGAGTCGTTCAAGACGCTCATCGTCCAGGCGGGCCTCACCGGGGACGGACGCGAACGAAACGACAGAGGCGCGCGAAGAAGCGCGTCTCGTCGTCCGTTCACGGCGGCGGCGGCGGAGGCGGCGTTCGCGACGGCGCGCGCGGGCGACTTTCGCGTTCGCGAGTTGAGCTGGGGCGCGTTCCTGGACGCGCTCGCGCTCGTGGCGTCCGCCACCGGGCGCACGCTCGGGGACGTCGCGCTTCGCGTGCGCGAGGTCAACCAGCCTCTGTGTTTCGAAGGACGCGCGCCTCCCGTCCCGAGGGTCACGTACGTTCCCGAGCCGCCGCGCGTCGCGAGGACGCGCGAAGATCGTAATCGCTTCGACGTCGACGCTTTCGCGCGCGCGTGCGACGAGGCGCACGTTTCGATGCGTACGTCCTCCGCCCATCGGCGCGGTGCCGCTCACAGTGTCGAGGAGGAGGAGGAGGAGCGACGACGACGCGAACACCGAGAAGAAGAAGCGTCGCGGCGCGCGACGGACGACGACGACGACGACGACGACGACGGGAAAAGAAGAGACGAAACCGACGCGCGCAGTGCGACGTCGGCGGAAGTCTTCTTCTCGGAGCCTTCCGTCGTCGCTCCTTCGTCGCCCGAAGGTCTCGCCTCGACGTGGCGACAACACACGTCCAAGTTGGACCTAGGGACATCGCTCGTCGCGTCGTTGCGCGCGTCGGAGTATTACCGGCGGGCGCGAGGGTAGCGGCGCGATACATTTTGTTCCGTCGGGCTGAATCCAATCACACCACGTCGCGTTTGGCATTCCCCGGGACACGCGAAAAAGGAAGTGCGTTTCGGGTCGCTGCGCAATTTTCTCCAGACTGGTTTTACTGCCGCTGCGTCGTTTTCCCTTTATCCAAAAAACTCGAGCTCTCGCTTTTTGCGACGTCGCATCGCGCTCTTATCGCGCCCCGCCGCTGCCGCGCGCGCGCACTTGACGTACGCGCGCTTCGTCGTTCGTATTACTCAAAATGGCCGCTATGAGCGTGACTATGGCGGGCCTCGCGCCCGTGGGGGTGAAGCAGACCCGCGTCTCGCGCGCGTCGCGCTCGGCGATGCCCGTCAAGGCGTCGCTCGGCTCCAACTTCACCGCGGGCGGCCGCGTTGATTTCAATGGCCAGCAGCTCAGCCTCGGCGTGGCGCCCGGCTCCCGCAAGGCGGGCTCCCGATGCGTCACCTCCATGGCCGCGAAGGTCGCGGGGTACATCAAGCTCGCCATCGAGGCCGGAAAGGCGAACCCCGCCCCCCCCATCGGTCCCGCGCTCGGTGCCAAGGTGCGTTGCCCGGACCGACACATCGCGCGCACGGCGAAAACGAGCGATGCCGTCCCGTCGCGTGGCGAAAATGCGTCACGACGCACGCCACCGGCGGACGCGACCCCTCGCCTCGGGACGCGCAAAAACACGAGCGGCGTGCGGCGCACGCGTTCACGACACGCATGCGCGACGTGGGCTCGCGCGCGGGCGGCGTCGTCCCCTCGCGTCGCCGCGCGCCCCGCGCCCGCTGCGCCGGAACCCTAAACCCTCTCGCGTTCGCCACGTCTCGCGACTGACGCCTCTCGGCTCTCTTTTTCTCGCCTTTTTTCCTCATCGTCGTCGACGACAGGGTGTGAACATCATGATGTTCTGCAAGGAGTACAACGCGCGCACGGCGGACCAGCCCGGCATGATCATCCCCGTCGAGATCACCGTCTTCGAGGACAAGTCCTTCACGTTCGTGCTGAAGACCCCTCCCGCGTCGGTGCTCCTGAAGAAGGCCGCGGGCATCGCTAAGGGTTCGGCGCAGCTCGAGAAGGTGGGCTCCATCACCAAGGAGCAGCTGGCGGAGATCGCGACGATCAAGATGCCCGACTTGAACGCGCACAAGCTCGAGTCCGCGATGCGCATCGTCGCCGGGACCGCGGCGAACATGGGCATCACGATCGACGGGTGGGACATGGAGACGAGCCAGCGGGAGTTCCGCGAGGAGAAGGCGGCGCTCTACAACATGAACCCCGACGACTTGAAGATTGCGTGAAAGGATTACGCCCGCGCGCGGCGCGCGTGACTTAGAGACAGGCGAACGACCCACGCGCACCAGTAGAGGAGTAGACGGGAGGACATTTTTTGCTGTGCACATATCATACATCCCACGCGCGTCGCCGTCCGAAGATGCGTCGGAGAAGATGCGTCGTCATCGCGTCGCGCGAATGAAAAAAGAGACTGTCTGTCGCGAAATGCTCTCGTGTCTATATTTAAAGCGCGCACGTTCTAAACCAACCCCGGAACCCCGAACCCCGCCCTCAGGCCCGTGTCCGTGTGTGTTCCGACGTCCGAACGTCCGCGCTCGCTACTCTCGGCGGCGCGGAGGCAAAGCTCCGCGCGCGCCAAAAAATCAGTCGGCGAGCCGGCGTCCCGCCGACTCGCCCTCCGAACCCCCCCTCTTTCCAATCGCCTTTTCGCGCTCACTTCTTGAGCTCGCGGTGCAGGGTGTGCTTGCGGAGGTACGGGTTGTACTTCATGAGCTCCAGGCGCTCGGAGGTGTTGCGGCGGTTCTGCGGGCGAGCGAGCGACGAGAGGGGAGGATTCGGCGAACGGCGTCAGTTTCGCGTTTTTTTTTTTTCGACTCCAAACCGGGGCGCGTCGTCGTCGTCGTCGTCGCCTTCGAACGCGTCGTCGTCGTCGTCTCGAGACTCGCGAGCGGACGTCTGACACGCGGCGGCGTCGCTTTCTCTCGCGCGTCGTCGGCGACGGCTTCGCGTCCCGCGCGCGAGCGCTTTCGATGACGCGTCGCGTCGCGGTCGAGCCCTTTAAGGACGAAAAGGCTCGTCGAAAAACCAAAGCCCTGTCGATAGGGTTTCGCGTCACGCGTTCGCCGACGATGCCGATTTGCGCGCTGCTTTATCCACCGGGTGTCGGGCGCTGCGCCGCGCGCGAGCGTCTCGGGGACGCGAAACTGCCGGGGACCCGCTCGCGTACCTTCTGGGACATGTAGCGGGACATGCCGCCGACGCCGGAGGCCTTCTGCTCCGTGCACTCCAGGGTGATGGTGAGGCGCACGTCCTTCTTCTTGGACGCAGCCATCACCTGAAGAGACCCGCGGGAGGGCGCGGCGACGGGCGCGCGGAACGAGGCGATGCCGGACTGCACGCGCGAGGAGAGCGCGGCGGGGCGGGCGGTAGTCATGGAAAGAGCCATGCTTTCGGTTGGCGGCGGTCGAACGAGGTCGGCGCGCTGCGGAAGTGCGCTCGCCGGCGCGCGCCGAGCGCCTACGCATCCTTCGGCGTTTCGCGAAAGCCGACATTTCGGTTTTAGCAGACTAAAAACACACTCGATTGGCACGAAAAAGTCGATTTCGCGCGCCTGGGGAAAAAGCGAGACGTGTCGCCAGCGAGAAGTTTCTTTTCCACGTGCTCTGCTCTCTGCGTTTTTCGTCCCGACACAACCAACCGCACGCCCCGCGAGACCGTGGCAACGAGAGACCGCCCGTCGTCGTCTCGCGTTCGCCTCGCGCGTCTCTCGTCTTCCGCGCGCGCCAGAAGGTGGTCGCTCTGACCTGGAAAGCGGCGGGCATGGCGGAGGCGACGGGCGACGAGGCGACGATGGCGAGATCGAGCAGCGCGTCTTCGTTCAAGGTGTACACGCGCACGGGCGACGGCGGGTCATCGTGCCTGTTCAACATGGAGCGCAGGGACAAGGACGACACGGTCTTCGAGGCGCTCGGGGAGGTTGACGAGGTGGGCGTCGCCGTGGGGATCGCCAGGACGTTCGTGGAGGAGGCGTGGCGCGGCGACGGCGGGTTCGGCGCGCGGTCCGGTCCGAGCGACGAATCTCACGGTTTGTCGAATCTCGGAGAGACGCCGTCGGCGTTGGACGGGTTGTCTCTTCGCGCCGCGTTCGAGCCCCTCGAGCAGAGACTCGCCGAGATCCAGAGCCGGCTGATGGACGTCGGAAGCGCGGTCGCGACGCCGCTGGACAAGAGCAGCGAGAAACAAAAGTCCCGGGTTCGATTCGCGGACAAACACGTCGACGTCGTCGAGGCGTGGATCGACGAATACGACGCGCATCTTCCGCCGCTCGCGAATTTCATCTTGCCCGGAGGAGGAAGAGCGGCGGCGTTTCTGCACCAGGCGCGAACGGCCGCGCGCCGAGCCGAGCGGCGGGTCGTGCCTCTCGTCAGGGACGGGGACTGCGACGCGGTGGTCACAAAGTACCTGAACCGTTTAAGCGACTTCCTGTACACCGCCGCGCGGTTCGCCGCCGCCGCGGTCGGCGCGAACGAAACGACCTACTGCAAAGCCAGGGAGTGATGATGACGCGACTTTCAAAACGCGCGAGCGGGAGTCTGCGCAGACTCGTCCCGCACACGGTCCCCTGAACGATAGATACTACCTCTACATAGACACATACTTTCTACTATATATTACGCTGACGCATATAAACGCTCTTCTGTATAATACACGGCATCACAGCAGCGTTTTGCTCAGCTCCGATACCGTGCGGACGACGAGATCGTGACTGGCGTCCAAGTCGTCGGCTTCGTGCGCGCCCCACGCGCACCCGAGCGCCATCATGCCGGCGGCTTTCGCGGCGGCGCCGTCGCTGGGCGAGTCGCCCACGTACACGCACGTTTCCGTGTCCCAGCCGTTTTCGCGCGCGATGGCGATTAAACCCGAAGGGCTGGGTTTCGGCTCACAGACGTCATCCGCGCCCCGCACGGTTTTGAAGTACTTCTCGGCGTCGTTCGCGGCGACGACGCGACGCGCGTACGCGCCGCACGCGTTGGACAACACAGCCTGCGCGCCGTTTTTGCGTTCGTGAAGCGCTTCGACGACGTCACGAACGCCCGCGTAGAAGCCCGCTGTGTCGGTGTCCACCAGCCGCACGTAGTGCTCGTCGAAGCGCGCGCCCAGGCGTTTCCCGACGGGGTCCGACGGGTCGCCCGCGGCGTGCCACGCCATGCGCTCGGGGGTGGGGTACCGCGTGCCTCGCTTGTACTGCGCGAGGTCGATGGGCGGGAGGCCAGCCTCGACGAGCACCGCGTTCGTGGACGTGAACCCCAGCGACGTGGAGTCGGCGAGCGTGCCGTCCACGTCCCACAGCACGGCTTTCGCGCCGGCGAAACGCGCGGCGAGGCTCGACATGGCGTCGACGCCGTCGCGCGCCCGGCCCTGACTCGCGCGGGCGCGCGTCGCGCAACCCCGAGACGCCGATCTCCGAGAGGACGGACACGCGAGAGGAGCGCGGGACGCTTCGACGGACGCGCGACACGAAACGCACGCCGCGGTCGACATGCGTCGGCGCGAGTGAGCCGAGGGCTCGACGACGCGATCGTGGCGACGACGACGCGTCTATTGTACTTTCATGCTGAATGGCGTTGTTTGTTGCTTTTTTACAGCCTCACAGTTCCGCGCGCGTCGTCTACGTACGATCACGACGCGTCTCATCACGTCGCCGCCTCCCCCCGGACGCGCGCCAGCAACCCGCTGTTCAGCGCGCGCTCCGTCTCCGTCATGGGGAACACGGTTTTCCTGGTCTGGTTATCCCGCATCTGTGCCTCGAGCTCGGCGAGGTGCGCGACGCGCGCCGCGCGCGCCTCGGCGACGGACGTCTTCTCGACCAAATCCAGCGTGTCGACGACGCGCGAAAACCGTTCGTGACGCCGTCGCGCCTCAGCTCTTTCGCGGTCCAGCCGTTCCTGCTTCGCGCGGATCTGCTCCGCGAGCTCCAGCTTGGTGCTTCGCGCGAGCAAAAGCGCGCGCTCGGCGTCTTCTCGTTCGCGCGCCGCCGCGCGCGCGTCCGCGATGGCGGCGTTCCGCGCGATCATCTCCTCGGCGTAGTACCGGCGCTCGCTGATGGGCTTTGACGCGTCCCCGACAAAGAGCTTATTTTGCTTATCCTTCACCGCCTGGATGTTCGCGAGGTACTCCGCCTCCTGCTTCGCCAGCTTCTCCGCGTACAGGCGCTGGTACATCAGGTCATCCTCCGCCTCCTTCTTAGACTGCTCCTCGCGGATCCGAAGCGTCTCCTCGTTGGAAGCCTTGAGCGTCGCCGTCTCCGCCGCCACGCGAGCTTTGGCCTCGGCGTCGGCGACGACTTTCGCGCGATACTGCGCGGCGAGCGCTCGGCGAAGCGCGGCGTCCTCCGCCTTCTTCGCCTCGATCTGCGCCTCCAACCGAGCCGTCTTGTCGCGCATCTGCGCTCTTCTCTCCTCCTTGAGCTTCTCCGTCGCCGCGGCGGCGCGCTCCATCTTCACCAGCTCTTCTTGTTTCCACCGTTCCAACAAACGCTCCTCCTCCGCTTTGTACGCGCGCTTCGCCTCGAGCTCAGCCTTTTTCGCATCCTCCTTCACCTTGGTCTGCGCCGCCAGCGCCGCGGCCATGGCCTTCTGGCCGGCGCGCTTCTTCGCGAGCGCCTCCGCCGCGAGCCGCTCGCCCTCGCGCGAGTGCCACTTGGAGATCTCCGCCCACTCGTCCTTGACGCCGTTCGGGTCGAACCGGCGATTGGCAGACGGCGCCGCGGCGCTCGGCGCGCTTTTCGTTTGCGCGCCAATCGGTTGGCGCGAGGCGTCCGCGCGCTCCGCCTCGAGCCTCGCGGCGATGCGCGCCTCGAGCGCCTTGATCTCGGACTCGCGCGTGGAGCCGTTGTGCGTCATGAACGCCACCACCTCCTCGCCGACGATGTCTTGCGCGAGCGTGTCTCCCTCGCCCGCGAACGCGGCGCGCATCTTGCGCACCAGGGTGTCCGTCAGAGCCTCCTTCATGGAGGCGAGATCGGCGGTGTCCACGCGCGAGGTCTGCGCGTCGGGGTTCGGGGGGGGAGGGAACGAACGAGAACGGTCGTCAGTCGGCGTCGAACACGTTTGGGGTCGGTCGTCGCGGAGACGCCTCGGAGCGTCCGCGCGAGCGTCAGGTCGCGACGCGGCGTCGTTCGAGCCCGAACGCGGGGTTGGCCGGTCACGAGAATTGGTCCCAATTTGGCAACGCGCGATGGCGGGTGCGTCGCTCATCGGTCGTCGCCGCCGTACGTCGGACGCGCGCAACGATCCGCGAACGACACGCACCTTCTCTGTTTCCGGTCGGGACGCATCGCGCGCGTCGGCAACCGCGGTGGCCATGGTCCGTGGTCGAACGCGTGTCGGAAGCGCTCGTCGGAGTGCGTGCGATGGGGGCGGATTGCGGGAGCTCGAGCTTGAACTCCGTCGACAACGGGGGCGATTCGGCGGAGAAAAATTTTTCGCGCGCGACGAGCCGACGACTTCTCACGACGCGTCCTCAGAAACCACGCGGCGAATTCCTCGGTTCCGGCATCCGCGCCCTCACACCTCCGACGCGCAGTCGCCGCGCTTCGCGTTCCGCGCGGAGTCCACCGCGACACCGTCCCGCGTGCGCTCGAGGAGAGCCTCCTCTAGGGCCCGCCAGCCGACCACCATGGCGGCGATGGTCGCCGTCGCGCCCTCGGCGACGACGATTCGAGGAGCAGGCTCGTTCGCGCGATCCTCGCGTCGGCGCGCGAGCGCGTCGGCGAGCGCGTCGCCTCGCCTCGCGCCGCGCGTGCCGCGCCAACTCCGCGCGACTCCCTCTTCTTCGCGCGCGCGCGTCCGCGTGTGCCGAGAGGCGCCCCGCGCGGTGAAGACCGGCCCCGACGATGTGAAGGTGTCCAGCGAGGATGGCGAGATCCGCGGGTCCTCCTCGGGGGACCCCGCGAGCTCGGTCATCAACGACGCCGCGGACGTCGACGGGACGCACTGCACGCTCGAGGAGGGCGCGGTGGAGTGCACGACCGAAGAGACGGACGTCGGCGGGGTCGGCGGCGAGGGCGGCGGCGGCGGCGGCGACGGGCCCGGAGGCGGCGGATCGGGAGGCGGCGATCCGGGCGATCCTTCCGGATCCGACGGCGCGTCCTCGCCGGCTTCCGAGCTCGGAATCGCGTTCGCGGGCTGGGCGGCCTCCGCGGCCGAGCGCGCGACCCGCGCGGACGTCGCCGCGGGCCTCTCCGGGAGCGCGCGCGTCGCGGCAGCCAGCCTGTTCGGCATAAACCTCGCCACCGCCACGCTGGTGCGCGCGGCGGCGGGGAGACGAGAACCGCGGCGAGACGCCGCGGTCGCCGCGCCCGCGGCGCCGGCGGCGCCGGCGCCCGCCGTCGCGGCGGCGCCCGCCGTCGCGGCGGCTCCCGCCGTCGCGGCGGCTCCCGGGACTCGAACCTCCGACTCTGCCGAGAAAGCTTCGGAAGACGCGCGGCTGGACGCGGCGGCTCGGCGCTGGGAACGCGAGGAGGCGCGTCGCCGCGCCGCCGCGCACTTGGCGGAGGCCTCGGTGGACGAGTCCGTGGACGCGGTGGTCGCCGCCGTGGGCGCGGCGCTCGCGCAGAAGGCGCAAAACGAGAGGGTGTTCGAGAAGGCGAAGGCGAACGTCGGAATGAATTCGACGGAAGGGGAGCCCGCGGGATTAACCGCGGGCCCTTCCGAACAAAGCGCGACCGCCCAAACGCCGGCTCCGGTCGGGATCACCGCGCTCGGGTCGGTGACCCCGGCGTCGAGATCGGCGTCCGCGGACGACTCCGTTGACCGAAAGGCGTCGATTCCTTCTCAGACTAATAACGCCGCGCGAGACGACCGAGACCAGTCGACGAGAGCGAAAGAAAAAGAAGAGACGAACGCGTCTCCTCGCGACGCTCAAGACTCCGAAGCGGAAAAGCTCGCGTCGTCGGCGCGCGGCGTCGCTTTCGCCGTCATCCCCGGCGACGCGACGGACCCGCGCGTGGTCGCCGCGCTTCGCGAAGCGGCGGAGGCGCAGGTGGCGGCGGCGGCGGCGATGCGCGCGGCGGCGGCGGCGACGCGCGCGGCCGCTGAGGCCACGGACGCGGCGCAGAGGCTGCAGAACGCCATCGCGAGCGGCGAGGACCCGGGGTACGAAGAGCGCGGAGGCGGCGTCGAAGACGCCGCGACGTCGTCGACGGCGTCGCGCGCGGCGCGCGCGCACGCGCGCGCCGCGGCGGAGGCTTCGGCGACGGCGGAGCGCGCCGCGTACCCGTACCGCGGTCGCGAGACGCGCGATTACGCGGACACCGACCACCCCGACGGCGAAAGCGACAAAAGCGTTTTGCGTTCGTCGGAGAAGGCGGGGTCGCGCGCCGCGCGCGCGGCGGCGCGCGCGGCGGCGCGCGCGGCGGGCGCGGTTGGCGCGGGCGTGGCTGAGGGCGTTTCTCGCGCGGTCCCCGCGGTGGCGTCCGGGATCTCCTCCGCGGTGGAGACGCACGGCCCGGGTTTGCGTCGCGGTGCTTCGTCGCTCGGCGCGGAGTTTAAGACGTTCGTGATTCGAGCCTGGGACGGCGTCGACGAGACGGTGGTGCGTCGCAACGGGCGGAGCGAGACGGTGCACCGTTTGGGCGTTAAAGAGCGGCTTGGCTCGGCGTTCGCGAAGCTGCGAAAATTCTCCGGTCTGTACCGGGGGCACGATTTGGAGGACGCGAAGCGCGGCGATACGAAGAAGAGGGCCGCCACCGAAGAGAAGAAGGCGGGGGAGGAGAAGAAGGCGGCCAAGGCGTAATTGGACGTGCGCGTTACAGAGAGACGCGCGTCGAGCGCGTGACCGCGCGTTTGATCGCGCGTTGTAGTTACGAGCATCCGTTACGAGAAATTCCAAATAGTTTCAGACACGAGTGACGAGCGCGTTTTTGACCGGATTCGACACTTTGATGGACTCGCAGTCTGCGACTTCACGACGCGAGTGGACGAAAAACAGATCTCGATTCAAAAACTCCCTGATGATGAGGTTCCTTGAGGTCGGACGTTCGCCTCGCGCAGCCGGCACAGTCGCTCGCGCGCCGCCGCGTCGACCGAAGCACGCGCCGCGCCCCGGTCACCCCGCGTCCGCGCCCCGCGTCCGCCCCGAGTCGGATCGCGTCTTTGCCTCGGCGAGAGATCCGCCGCCGGCGTCTCTCAGAGAGCGTTTAAATCTGCGATCGCGGCGTGCCGAGGCCCCGCGCGTCTCCGCTCCCTTCCGCACGCTCGTTCGGACCGCACACGCCGCGGCCGGTGACGTCCTCGCGCGCCGCCTGATTGTCAGTCGCCATGTCCGAGGGCGAGCAGACGTACGGCTCCATCTCCCTGGTCGGCCGCGGCGCGCCCGCGCCCGGCGCGGTCCGCTTCGATCGCGACAAGGTGAGCTGGAAGAAAACCGGCGGCGGGCGCGCGGTGGACGTCGGCAAGGACGAGATCGAGTCCATGACGTACGCGGCGGTTCCCGGTGGGGTGGTGGTGACGATTCGCCGGGCGGGCGATAAGGACACGGTGAAGCTGAAGGGGTTCCGGGGGTCGGAGTTGGCGTCGCTGAAAGATCTGTGCCGGAAGAACTACGCGCTTGACCTGACCAAGACGGAGGCGCAGATCAACGGCAGGAACTGGGGCGAAGTCGGCGTGACGAAGACCGCGATTACCTTCGCGGTGGACGGCAAAGACGCCTTCGAGGTGGCGACGAAGGACATCGCGGCTGTGTCTCTCGCCACCAAGCACGAGGTGGTGATGGAGTTCCACGTGGATGACGTCGCGCAGCAGTCGAACAAAGACGCGCTGGTGGAGATGTCCTTTTACGTCCCGCCGACGTCCGAGCCGTGGGGCGTGGACGAGTCCGAACAAAACCCCGAGACCGATGAAGAAGAACGCACGGGCGCTAAGAATCTGCAAGACGCCATCTTAGCCGTGGCGGACGTCGCGACGGACACCGGTACGCCCATCGCGGAATTCGAATCCGTTTCGTTGGTCGCGCCGCGCGGTAAGGTCGCCGTCGAGCTTCACGCGCAGTTCATGCGCCTCAGCGGCGCGGCGGCGGACTTCAAGATCCAGTACGGCGCGTTGCAGCGCGTGTTCTTGTTGCCGAAACCCAACTCGGCGCAGACGTACGCGGTGATGCACCTCGACCCGCCCATCCGCAAAGGCCAGACGTTCTACGCGCACATCGTCGCGCAGTTCAACCAGAACGAGGAGCTCGAGATTGAACCCGCGCTGGACGACGAGACGCGCGCTAAGTTTCCCAACTTGGAGGAGGGCACGTACGAGGGTCCCTCCGGGGACGTCTTCGTGCGTTTATTGAAAGCCATCGGGGGGTGCAAGCTCACGCGCCAGGGCCAGTTCACCGCCGCGGACGGCGGGCACGCCGTCAAGGCGTCCAACAAAGCCGAGGTCGGGCACTTGTTCCCGCTCGAGAAGTCTTTTTTTTACCTGCCCAAGCCCGCGACGCTGCTGCACTACGCGGACGTCGAGTCCGTGGAGTTCGAGCGGCACAGCGGGCCGCACGCCGCCGCGACGCAGCGCACGTTCGACGTTTTGATTTCCATGCGCGGGGGCGGCGCGCACACGTTCCACGGCATCCCCAAGAGCGAGTTCCAGAACCTGGTCAACTTCCTCACGGCGAAGCATCTCAAGATTTCCAACGTGGACGCCAACGCGCGCGCCGACGCGCTCATCGACGACGACGACGAGGAGGACCACCACGCCTCGCGTTTGCGTTCGGAGGTGGACGAGGACGGGCACGGCGGGTCTGATTCAGAAGAGGACGAGGACTTCGCCGCCGGGTCGGACAGCGAGAGCGACGGGGGCGAGCCCACGGACGAGTCCGGGAGCGAGTCGGCGAGCGACGAGAGCGACGACGAGAAGCCGGCGAAGAAGAAGGCTAAGAAGTCTCCGAAGGCGAAGGCTTCGAAGAAGAAGGCCACGAAGAAGAAGAAGGACCCGAACGCGCCTAAGCGTCCGCTCTCTTCGTACATGATCTTCGCGGGCGAGACGCGCGCTTCGATCGTGGCGGAGAACCCGGGCGCGTCCATCGGCGAGGTTGGCAAGGCTCTCGGCGCCAAGTGGAAAGCGTTCTCCGCCGAGGAGAAGGCTCCGTTCGAAGCCAAGGCGCGCGACGCGAAGGTTAAGTACGAGGAGGCGATGAAGGCGTACAAAGCGAGCGCTTCCGCGGGGAGCGACGGGGAGGACTCCGACGAGGGCGGGTCCGACTCGGAGTGAGAAGGACGTCCTTGCGAGGAGCTGGAGGACGCGAAGCGCGAAGCGAGAGAAGCGAGAGAGCTTTAAGCTTCCGGAAATATGTACCTGAATCGGTATGAGTTTTGCACGCTGTCTCACGCCAGCACTCACGTCTCCGACCCACGTTCATCGAGCGACGCATCATTGATCATCGCGTAACAACAACGCGACGCGCGCGATTTGTCCCGGGCGTCACGCTCTTTCTCGACCATGGCGATCGATGACGGCGACCTGATCGACCCCGACCCGGAGGCGCGCCGCTCGACTCTCGGCGCGTCCGCGTGGCTCGACCACTGCCGCGAGGCGGACGCGTTCCTGCTCGACGCGCTGAAAGTGCTGGACGGGGACCAATCCAGCGCGAAGGTGTCCGCCGCGAGGAAGAAGGAGACCGCCTCGGTGGCGCGCGCGCTCGAGCGCGTGCGCGTGAACGTCACGTCCCGCCCGAACGAGACGCTGGTGAAGATGGCGAACGTCGGCCACGAGGAGTACGTCAGGCAGTGCGATGAGGCGAAGCGCGCGTTGGAGCACGCGGTCGACGTCTTGGAGCGCCCCTTCTCCGAGGATGGCGACGGGATGATCCTGGACGGCGTCGGGTCGACCCGCGGCGTTTCGGAGCGACGCGCGCTCGTCGCGCAGGGTCTGCGGAGGGCGCGCGCGGTCGTGTCCCGCGTCGCGCCAAACACAGACGTTCGCGCGTCCGCGGATCCCGGCGGATCCGACGCGAACAAAAAGAGATGTTCGAAACCATCTTCGACGACGACGTACCGCCTCGCGTACATGGACATCAAAGGCCTCGCCGAGCCTACGCGGCTGGCGCTTCGGCTGGGCGGCGTGCCGTTCACGGAGACGCGCGTGTCGTACGAGGACCTGTCTTTGGCGCGTACAAACGCGGACGCGTCCACCTCGCTCCCCTTCGGGCAGCTCCCGACGCTGACGGTGGAGGAGACCGTCGGAGCTCCCGACGGCGACGCGTTCCAAAACGGCGTCGTGAAGAAATCGTCCGTCTTCGGGCAATCCGCCGCGTTGCTCCGGTACGTCGGCCGGAAAACCAACCTGTACCCCGTGGACGACGAGAGGCAGCTTAGGGTCGACGCGGTGGAGGAGTGCCTCGCGGATCTGCGCAAGACCTTCACTCCGCTGTGGTACGCCAACGCGCTGCCGCGCGACCCGACGAACGGGGCTTTATCGGAGGCGACGGCGCTTTCCGAGTCGCAAAAAAAAGGCGCGCTCGATTCCGTGCGCGAAACGCACTTCCCCGCGCGTCTCCGGCAGATCGAGGCGCTGTTAGGGTCACGAGCCGGACTACCGTGTGATTTCTCGGAGAACGAGAAAGACTTTTCGTCAAACGCCTCCTCCTCCGGTCCGTACGTGTGCGGCGCTTCTATGACGATCGCCGACCTCTCGCTGTACGTGTTGTTGGACGGCCTCGAGGCGGACGCGACGCATAAATACTGCGCGCCGCTCGCGACGGGGTTCGTCAAAGCGTTCGTCGAGAAAGAGTGTCCGCGACTGAAACGGCTGTACGACGCGGTGCGGTTCGATAAACGCGTCCAGCGGTGGAACGAAGAGCGGTGGGGCATTCGGCGATAGAGACATGGGCGTCGTGGGCGTTATTAAAACGCCGTAAAGGCTTATGGTATCGCACGCGGCGACGAAAGAAGACTTGAAAGCTTCTTTTTGGGTAGATTTTAAAGACTCCAAACAAAGACTCATACGTACAACAAACAAACGCGTACTCTAACCTCACGGCCTCGGCAACCCCACGGCGATTGTGCCGAAGTACAGCACCGTCGCGCAGAGCACCGCGCTGACGAAGTTGACCATGGAGTTGCTCAGGAAGTTCAAACCGGACACCTTGGTGACGCTCGGGCCGGGCGTACTCACCATGCGCTCTTTTTTGGAGCAGTACCCGGAGAACTGCACCGTCGCGCCCAAAACAGAGTCCACGAGCGACCCGACGATTCCGGCGCCGGCGCCGATGGCGAGCACGGGCCACTGCGTGGCGAAGCGAAGCGCGAGCTCGAACCTTCCCGTGACCAGCGGCACGATCAAACCCCCGAGGTAGAACGCCAGACCGACCGCGAGACCCCCCGCGCCCGACGCGACCAAACCCAGAGGCGTGACGCCCCCGTTGGTGCCCGGTTTCACGACGGTGTTTGGACTGGTGATGAGCCGCGGCGGCGTCGCCGAGAGGACGCCCAGCTCGCTGGCCCATGTATCCCCCCCGCAGCAGGCGTAGTACCCGATGAACGCCGCCGCGAGCGGCGTCTCGAACGCGTTGGTCACGCCGAGCAGGTGTTCCGGCCCGCCCGTGGCGAACGCGTAGCCCATGGCGAGGAACGTGGGCACCAAACCGTTGGCCAGGACCTGAATCCAGTTCCTCGCGCCGCCCTCCTTCCCCTTCTCGTGGTGCTCGTCGACCCTGGCCTTGATTTTGGACCCGACCCGGGTCATCGCGCTGCTGGCGAAGAAGAAAACACCGAGCGTCAAGCCGAAACGCACGCCCGCGTACAGCGTGCCCCACCCGACCAGCGCCGCCGACGCGGCGCCGCTCGCGTCGAGCGATCCGCTCTTCAAACCTCGCGCCGCGAGGCCGACGCCCAGCGCGAGCGACCCGACGACGCGTATGGTGTTCCAGATGCCCCACCCCGGGTCGCGCACGTGGATCGCCACCAGCGCGACGAGCGCGATTAAAAGCGTGCGTTTCGAGCGTTTCTTTCCTTCCACAGAGACGTCGGAGTCGGTCTTTCGCGCGAAGAGCTCGGCGCGAATGAGCGCGACGGCGTCGCCGACGGTTTCGCATCCGCCCGCGTCGATCGAATCTGACGCGATCGAGTCGGACGGACGGGGCTCCCAGGGCGCCGGGTCGGGAGAGTCGTTCGAGTCCGCCGCGTCCGCCGCGTCGCCCGCGGACGCGCGAAGACGCGCGGAGCGGCGCGGCGCGTGCGCCGGGGCGAGCGCGGCCGGGCCGCCGAGTGTCGCGGCGCGGGGTCGCGACGAGCCTCCGTGCGCATCGGACGATTCGACGAACCGTCGAGCGGGCATGGCGCCGCGCGGACGGAAGAGCCCTCCGCGTCGCGCGGTTTTCGGATGCACCGAGACCCTCGCGCGAAACGCCACGGTCGAGGGCAACATCGACGGCCGGTGGGTGGCCGGGCGCAGCGCGTGCGCGTGCGCTGACACACTGCGCTGTCAGCGCGCTGACTCACCACCTCGCGGTTCGCAGATACGCCTCGAGGCGCCCGATCCATCGGCGCGTCGATCGACGGCATCGACCGGGCTTCCTTTCGCGCGTTCAAAGGCGTCGCGAACGCGCTCGAAAGGAGGTTCGAAAGGCTATTTATAAAATATCGAAAACCACCCTCGCGTCACCTGCAGTGCAACACGGCGTCCAGGCTTTTCTTCACCGCCGCCGCGAACGCGGCTCTGTCCTCCGCGTCCAGCGGCACGGGCTTCGCGCGCAGCGTCGCGGTCAGCGTCTCCAGCGCGTGCGTCGCCACGCGCAGCAGCGCCGCCTCCGCGGAGGGAGACGAAGAAGGCGCGGCGGCGGCGGCGGCGCCGTGTCGGTCGGCGTTCGCGAACGCCGACGCCAGAGCGTCCGAAGGCGCCGTCGCGGCGCTCGTCGCTCCCGGGAGCGGCGTGGACCCGGGCGTCGCGCCGCCGTACGCGGACGATGCCCCCCCCGCGGCGTCCGCCGCGCCGTACGCCTTGGCCTCCGCGGCGCGCATCTTCTCCCTCTGCTCGAAACCGTACGGCAGGCTCGTCTCGCGTCCCTCCGCCTTGGCGCTCGCGCGCTCGCTCTCGATCTGCTTCATCCAGTACGCCTCCACCTCCTCGCTCGTCTTGTGCGCCTCGCTGCCGTCCGCGTACGCGCCCGCGATGAGACCCTTCGAGGAAAACGTGCCCGCCGCGGCGGCGCCCTGTGGGGTTTCGGGTACGTAGGGTGCGAGGGAAGAACGAGAGGTGAGATTTCGGTAGGTGCCTTCTTTTTTCTCGTCGTCGGCGACATCCGGGTCGTGGCGCGTCGCTCCCCGCGCGCTACTTCTGCGCGCTCCCCGGAATCGACACGCACCAGTTTCATGTCATGCTCGGTCAGATTGTTGCGCCGGCTCTCCCAGCCGAACGGCAGCTTGGACATGGTGGCGGAGCGCGGTCGTTTCAGGGTCGAAGCGGCGGCGGCGTCGTGCGCCTAGAACTGCGCGAGTCGCGCCACGTTCCGCGGCTGCCGACGCGCGAGAAATGAAATCGTCGTCGGGGATTTTTTCCACGTGGCCTCGAAGATTCGAAGCTCCGCGAAGCTGCCACCTTCCGGACTCGCAGACGGCTCACACCCGCGCGCACAGTCGACGCGGACCCCGCGCGCGGCTCACGTAGCGGCGCGCGCGGCTCGCCGCTCCGCGCGAGTCAGAGTCGCGCGCGGTGGTGGCGATTCCGTGTGACGAATCCGCGCAAGCCGTTTTCTTCGCGCACCTCGAAACGAACAATGCGGGAGCTGTGTCCTCGGTCGTACGACGTCGTGGAGAGAGCGGAGCTCCAGTCGCTGCGACTGGACCTCTTCGACGACGAGACGAGGGAAAACCCCGTGACGGTGATCGTGCGGCAGGACCCCGACGTCGGCATACCCGGCGTGGTCTACGACTGCGCCATGCACTTGGCGGCCTTCGTCGTGGATGAGGTGTTTCCCAAAAAAGACGCTTCTTTTTCGCACGAAGACAACGCCGTGTCGCGTCCGGAGGATGAAGAAAAAAACCAACCCGTGCGCGTCCTCGAACTCGGCGCGGGAACGGGCGCGTGCGGGTGCCTGCTTTTGGCGGCGTGCGCGCGGAGGAACGTCGAGATCCACCTGACTCTGACGGACCGCAAACCCGCCGCGCTCGCGCTGTGCGCGGCGAACCTCGCCGCGAACCTTCCTTCCGGATCGCGTGACGACAAAAAACACGCGACGAGACGCTACGCGTTCGGGGACCCCGTAGACGACTTGCTTCTTCCGGTCGACGATACGGACGATACGGACGCGAGCGAAAAAAAAGAAGCGCGCGACGACGAACGCGGACCCGACGAGACGACAAAGCGAGACGACAAAGCGGCGAAGGATGGACGAACGATACGTTCGTCGTCTTCTTCGACGCGAAACGGGTTCGACGTCGTCTTAGCGTCCGACGTGTTGTACGACGAGTCCAGCGCTGTGCCGCTCGCGGAGACGCTGTGCGAGCTGTTGAAGACGAGACCGTCTCAAAGATGGAACGGAGACACAAAAACCGCGAACGACGAAGAAGAAGAAACGTTACCGTCATCGAAGCCTACGTGTTTCTTGGCGTGGCGTCCGCGCGCGGCGACCCCGCGCAAAGCCTCCGCCGTCGCGTGTTTCGCGGCGGCGTGCGCGTCGCGAAAGCTGCGCGTCCGCGACGCGACCATCTTCGGGTCCCGAGAGAAGATCGCCTCTGCCACCGTTAAGGTGCTCGCGTCGGACGCGAACGAGGCGAACGGACGCGGGTGGTCCGAGTCGCTCACCGCGCGCGACGCGGCTGAGCACGGTGTGCGTGTGCTCGCGATAGACGCGATGGAGGACGGGTAGTTTGCGTTTCGCTTCGCGAAACGTTGTTTTTTACGGCGAATCCTTCTCTTCGTATTGCGAAGACGCGCACTCGCCCGCTTCACTCGCCCCAACGCGCGCCTCGCGCGTACCTCACACCTCCCTCAATAACGGTCGCTCACGTTCACTCATTAACGACGACGAACGAAAGAAACGAACGCTTAGAGCACGGGGGTGCGGTCGACGCCGGCGATGGTGACGAAGTTGTAGCCGAAGGGATCGGCGACGTGCTTGCCCCAGTTGGCGGCGGGGCCCTCCGCGGTGGTGGCGCCCTGCACGAACACGCCGAGCATCGCGATCATCGCGAGGCGGCCGTTCTTGATCTCCTTGACCTTGAGGATCGCGAGGTCCTCGGGGGTCGCGGCGACGTTGAAGAAGTCCAGGGGACCGCCGGGGTTGATGGGGTCGAGGCCGGAGAACGCGCTGCCCTCGAACTTGCCGTAGATGGGCGCGAAACCGGAAGGCGCCTCGATCTTGCCCGAGCGGAAGCCCTCGACGCCCGCCATGAGCGCCACCTCGATGGCGGTGAACAGGTAGGGGTTGCCGAGGATCTCGGGGCGGCCAGCCTCGCCGTCCAGGAACACCTTGCCGGTCTCGGTCCACACGCCGCCGGGGATGCCGAGCGCCTCGGGGATCACGATGCCGGGGATGGCGAGCATGGCCCAGCGCGCGTGGATAACCTCCGCGACGCGGTACTGATCGATCTTGCCGTCGGCGCCGAGCTTCAGGGGGTCGAAGCCGTAGTCACCGGCGAGGGTGCCGTCCAGGTACGAGGGCACGTCGGTGTTGATGTCGAGGAGGCCGGCGGGGAGGTACAGGCGGCGGGAGGGGCCTGCAAGGGAAGAGAGGAGGAAAAAGAAAAGGAGGAAAACCGTCAGTCACCGGTATTATCGGATGTCGTCATGTCTTTTCGGTGTTGACGCGTCCGCTTCGAGCGCGCGCCGATCATCGGGGTTGGACGCGGTGGAGTCGTGGCGCGCGGCGCGCCGCGCGTCGCGCGACGAGCTCGCGACGCGCTGAATCGCTCGAGGACTCGCAAACGCCGGGGAGGCTCGCGGTTCGTCGATCCGATCGAGCCGCGCGACGACGGCGTCGCGCGATCGCGCGCGCGCGCGAGACCCGACAATCGTGGGTGGCGTTGTCGGGTGACGGATTCGCGCGGACTTCGAGGACTTCGCGGACTTAGGACTTGGCGGCGGGAGGGGGTGATACGTACCATACCACTTGGAGGCGTCACTGCCCGCCTGGGCGGACTTGCCGGAGGACTTCTTGACGGGCGCGGCCTTGCGCACGACGGTCTTCTTGGGGGCGACCTTCTTGGGCGCGGGGGCAGCCTTCTTGAAGGGGGAGGCCTTCTTGGGCGCGGGGGCAGCCTTCTTGGCGGTGCCCTTCTTGGCGGGCGCGGGCGCGGCCTTCTTGAAGAACGCGTTGACCTGGAGAACAGCCATCTTGTGGTTTTGGAGGTGGTGAGAGAGTGTCTCGTGTGCTGGAATAGCGCCGGCCGCGCGCGTCTCGCCCGTCAAGTATCCATCGGAAATCGCCGCGACGCGAAGCAAAAAACTCGCAGGCGCGCGATTTCATTGGTCGACAAGATTGTGAATCCCCTCTCGACGGGAAAACGAACCGTGAATCGACGGTTTATCGGTGTCGGTATTCCGGGCGACAACTCGACACGCTCGAAACCACAAAATTCTCGCGATCCGAATCGCCCAAAAAGCGATTTCGATGAGCGAACGAAACGACCGCCGGCCTCGGTGAACGGGCTCGGTCGGGTTGACCGCGGCGCGATGAAACCGACCGGTCGACGGGACCGCGCCGAGCGACACGAGAGGACAGACGCGGAGCGGAGAATTTTTACGCGGCGGTCGCGGCGCGCCGCGCGAGACACGCGCGAGGCGACATAAAGACGCGCGCGTTACACACCGTCGTTCTACCACCGCGCGCGCCGCTAAGACACCACGCGCGTTCTCGGAACCCCTCCTCGCCATCTCGCCCGCGAGAGAAGAGTTTCCTCCGTCATCGTCCGTCGCATCACATGGTGGCGAGGATGTCGTTCTCCCGCACCACGATGTACTCGACGCCCATGTCATCGTACATCTTGTCCCCGGCGTACTTGAAGAACATCACCTTGTCCCCCTTCTTGATGTTCATCGGGACGAGCTCGCCGTCCTCGCCCTTCTTCCCCGGGCCCGCCGCGACGACAGTCGCGGTGGAGGGGCGCTCGACGGCGCCGTCCGTCAGCATGATCCCGCCCGCGCTCGTGTTGCTCACCTCCTCGGGCTTGATGAGGATGCGGTCGCCCATGGGGGACATCTTGGGGATGTCGCTGGCGGTCGCGCCCGAGCCGGGGAACGTGCCGATCAGATCCTGCTCCTTGATGACGATGTACGAGTCGTCGCCCATCTCCAAGTCGGTGCACCCGATGCCGAACTTGTTGTACAGCACCGTCGAGCCCTTCTCCAGGCTCTTGCAGTCGGGGCCGAGCTCCATCACGTCGCCTGTCGTGAACAGTGAGGTTGATCACGAACGGGTGGTGTGAAGGTGAGGGATCGGGTTAATACGAGCGCGACGTTTTTGAGGTGAGCGTCGGGAGTCGAGAGAAGACGCGCGCGTTTCAACGCGCGAACGACGTACGAAGTCGATTTCGCTTTCAAAGCGTCGTTTTCGACCCGCGCGAACACAGGGTTTAGGTCACGAAGACGACGCGGAGAGGGACGATGGTTCGGACGTACCGGAGGTGGGCTTGCGCTGCGCGGTCTCGGCGAGGATGATACCGCCGGCGGTGGTCTTCTCAGCCTCGGCGACCTTGACGAGCACGCGGTCGGCCGTGGGCGCGATCTGCGGGAGGAGGGGGAGGGGTCGCGTCAGCCAGGGCGCAGATTGGCATCGAGGGCGCGAAGCCTCCTATCCACTTTCGCGGAAAGTCGTTCGGCCTCGTCGCGGCGACGCCACGGGACGCCTTCTCGATGATTCTCACTGGGCTCGACCCGAAAGAGAGCGCAACGCACTCAGAGACGTACCTTCTTGTACTGCTCGGGCATCTCGAAACCCTTGGCCGCGGCGCGGACGGCGACGTTGCGCTTGGGAGCGACGCGTCGCCCGGGGGCAGCCGCCGCCTTCGCGGCGACGTTGGAGGCGATGGTGAAGGCCATCGTGTGGGTTGAGTCGAACGCTGGAGTCGCTCTGTGCCGACGTGTGAGCGGGCGACGGGAAGGTCGACCTCGCGGACGGGAGTGCCGTGACGTGCGCGTGCGGAATGCGGGACGCGCGCGGACCGAGGCGCCTTCGAAGATCGGTTCCGGAGCCTTCCTTCTTCCCGGATAAACTTTTCGCAGTCGATCTCGATCGGACGACGGTCTGTGACTCAAGAAAAGGCACCGGAGCCGCACTGTATGCTTCCCCTTCGGTCGATTCACGATTCGGCGCTCGCCTTTTCGGCGTTTTGTGTTTTCCAACTTTTTCAACACCCTTGGCGTGACGCTCCGGAGCCACAGTCGACGCGCAGGGCAGGGGGAGGCGCCTCGGGGCCGGCGTCGGACACTCCTCGCACGTCATGGCGGCCAAGATGGCGTACGACGTGATGGCGTCGTTCACGTGCCCCCGGACGATCACGTTCCAGGACTACCGCCTCGGCTTCACGCACAAGGCCATCGTGGTGGCCATCCTCGGGTACGTGTGCTTCAACCTGTTCAGCGGGCAGCTGTACCTGGTGGACAGCGTCCCGCTCGGACTCGTGTCCGTGTGGTCCACCTCGGACTACAACGGCACGAGCGGCGTGAGCAGCTTCTCACACGCGCGGGACGCGTTCTACGACGACTACAGTGCGAACGCGAAGAACGGGTCGTTTCGGTACTGCGGCAACGACGATTACGATTACGTCTACGACGCGAGCTACACGTACGAGAAAATCAGGTGCGCGTTTCAGGAGGACGCCGAGCTCGCGGTGAAGGGCGAGAGCCAGATCTTCTTCAGCACCATGGTGCAGACCAACACCGTGGCGTTCGTGAGCACGCAAAAGGGCGAGACGTGCGGGCGGTCCGTGTTCGAAGACGCGGGGGTCTCGGACGCGGAGTGCCCTTCGTCGGAGATGGAGGACGACTACGCGAGCGTGGCGTTCACCGAGGAGCTCGGGCGGTGTTACTGCCGCGCCACGAAGAACGCGTTCAACGTCGCGGCCGAAAACCTGACGGTGAGCATGGAGCACAAGTACGAGGCGCTGTACGGCCGCGGGGAGTTGCCGCGCACGTTCGTGCGCCGCGAAGACAGTCTGGAAAATCTGCACGAGTTCGCGCCCGGCGAGGCTCTGCACCTTCCGCTGTGGCGCGTTTTGGAGTTCGTCGGCCTGAGCCTGGACGAGTACGCGGCGGGCGGCGAGTCGAGCGCGAACGGCGTGAGTTCGTCCCCGACGCCCAACGGGCAGCCCAAACTCCGGGTGAAGGGCCTGCAGATCACCGCCAAGATGCAGTACTACAACTACCACCAGGCTCCCGGGTTTGAAAACGAGCGCGACGGTAAGCCGGGCGAGACGGTGTGCATCTTGTCTCTGTCGCCGCAGGACATGTGGGCGGCGCTGGGGAACGACGTGAGCCACTTCCCGTCTATGGGTTCCGCCGGGAGCGCGGGTTCGAACGTGCGCGAAAGAGGCGGGTTCGAGAACCGGTACCGGTACGGCATCAAGGTGGTGATTCAGGCGAGCGGCGTGATCAGCGCGGTGGATTTGATGTTCATGATCAACGCCGTGATCCAGGGTCTGGTTCTGTTGAACGTCGCCGTGATCATCACGCAGCAGGTGGCGTTTTACCTGCTCGGGGACCGCTCGAAGATGTACAAGGAGTTCGGGAACGAGACAGCGATCTTCGAGCGCGAGGCGGCGCGCTTCGCGATTCAATCCATCGTCGCGGGGCACGTGTTCCGCCTGGTGGACGCCGACAAGTCCGGCGGCTTGGACCACGCGGAGATCGCCGACGCCATCCAGGAGAGCGTCGCGGGCAGCGGGCTTTCCGAGGAAGAGATGAACACGCTCGCGGGGTTCGTGATCCACCAGGCGGACCTGGACTCGGAGAAGCACAAGGCGTGGTTGGGCGAGGACGCGGCGGGGGCCGGCGACGAGCAGGAGGGCGTCATCGGCCTCGCCGAGTGGGACAACCTGTTCGCGTCCGGGTTCATGGATTTCCACTCGCTGTCGCGCGTGGTGAGGAACCTCTCGAAGGAAGAGAGCTCGTTCCTGCTCGAGCGCGCGAAGACGTTCAAGGCGGGGCTGGGGGGAAGGGCGAACTACGGCGCCATCGAGGAGGGCAACGCGAAGGACGCGTAGACAAAACGTTCTTCAGCGTGTTTCTCTTCGTAGACGTATCTAGTATCTATGGCTAATAAGACGAGTCCATCTACGACGGGACGAGCGCGCGGCGCGTCACACCTTCCCGACGAGTCTTTTGTGCCGTTCTTTCTCCCACGAGGCTCGGTCTCCCCAACGCGCCAGCGCCGCTTCAGTCACGTCGACTTTGCGATACAGGCGCATGGGCGCCCAGCCCGGGTCCACGGGGTTCGTGTCTATGCCGTGCGGCAGCGGAGAAAGGTCAGCCGGCCGAAGCAGAAAAAAATCTTTCGCGGCGGCGCCCGTCGCGAGGCGCTGCGCCGGCGTGGACTTGGCGTATCCCCCACTGCACGCCTTACACAGGCGCATCTTGAGCGCACCGCCGGTCTCACGCATGAAGGACGGGGCCCCTTCGAACTGATCGAAATCGAAATCCCCGTCGTCGTTGGGCACCAATCGACTTGTCAAGTGGTGACAAAAAGAGGCGCAATCGTAACACGACCGTCCGTAGAGGTGTTTGTAGACGTCTCGCGAGGTCCATTTGTCGGCGAGTGTTTTTGGGAAGCGCGACTCCGCGCCGCGCGCGCGTTCGCGCGCCAACTCGAGCAGCTCGAAAGGAACCGACGTTTGAATCACCATCCATTCTTCTTCTGTCCATTCTGGATCATCACGATGCCGCCGGGCCTCTTCGGTGTACATTTCCAAGAACCTCACGCCCGTGTCGCGTCGATTTTGAAGATACGAGTGAAAGCTGGGATCGTCGGCCAGCCAGCTCGGGAGGGGCCTGTCAATAAAGTTGATACGGTCGATCAGCTTCAGCAACTGCGCGTTCCCCTCCACGATGCGCTTCAGCACGCCACGCATCGGCGTCGGGCTCGCGCTGGACACGACGTCCCGCCATGCTTTACACACGCGCGCGCTGGTGAAGAGCGAATCGTGGTCGAGCAAGGACGCGATGTGCTCCTGCAGAGCGAGCGGCAGCGCACACAGAAGGTTGGCTCCATCCCCAGACTCGCCTTCGTCGTGACCGCCTCGCGCCGCGGCATCCCCTCCCTCGACCCGCGTCTTACGCCGCTTCGCGCTGCGCGCCGCGCGCGGCATCTCAGACCCGATGCCGCCGCCTCCACGCACAGGGGGTGCCTGCCGCAGTGGGCGCACGTCGAGCCACGACGGATGTCGTCCCGTCCGAGACGTCCCTATTTTTCACAAAAAAAATCACGTCGGCGACGAGGCGAAGGTCGACTCTCATTCGCGCCTTCGCGCGAGACGTCTCAGCTGCGTCCGCGGCTTCTCTATTCACAACACCGCGCGACGTGCTCTCGCCGCGCCGAACCAACACTACTTCACAACACGACCGCGTGTCGACACAAAAGGCCGTTCGCGGTCTCATCGCACGAATAGTCTCACAACAACACACGTCGTCTCGCGACGACGTCGACACGTTTTTTTTTCATCAGTGTATGACGACGGCGTCGTACCCCCGCTTCTCCACGAGGTCGTCCAGGTACGCGAGGATGGTCTCGACGCGCTCGAGGAGCATCTTCCGCTCGTCCGCGCTGAGGAAGTACGAAAACTCGCGCTCGATGGCGGCGGCGTCCAGGAACCGAAGACGCAGGTACGTGCTGCTCTTCACGCACACCGTGGGTCCCGTCTGAAACGCGTTCTCGTGCTCCATGGACACAAACGCCTCCGGCCGGAAACTCGCGGCGTGGTCGATGAGGCACGGCAGGTAGCGCGTCCCGCCCAGCGTCGGCTCGCCGTTCCCGAAGCGCGCGTCTCTTCCGTCGCCGTTCTTTCCGCCGTCGCGGGACCTCGCGCCGTCTCCGCCGTCGCCGTCAAAGGCTCCGACGCCGCCTGCGTCGCGCACGCCCTCGGTCCAGTGCCTGCCGAACAAAAAGTGCCCTTGGTGCCGGTCGCTGTTCTGCAGCAGCACGTCCAGCACGCGCGTGTCCGAGAGCACGACGCGCGGGTCTACACTATCGCCCCAGCACCCGTCTCTGGTCGCAGCTTCAAAGCCGCCCACCTGATCCAGCTCCTTGGCGTCGTCCACCCAGTACATGAACGCGCCCTCGTCGAACGTCTTGTAGTCGAGCTCGATGCCCCCCGTTCGGTACGCCGCGGGAGGCACCAGGTCCATCCCGAGCATTCTGGACAGCTTGTATGCGACGTACTCCATCGACGCGCGGTGCCACCCGTCGCCGTCGCCTTCGATCTTGGGCTTGAACACCGCCTCGATCGCCGCGCCCGTACCTTTGTGGCACTCCACTCTCAGGCGGTAGCACGGATGGCCGAACTTGCCCTCGATCTCGGACATGCTCTCCACCCACACGATCTTCCCGTTTTGCAACAAGCGCGTGATGACGTCGTGCGCCGCCGACTCAGCCTCCGTGACGGCGCCGCGCACGGCTGATTCGACGCGATCCGCCGCGAGCGCGCGCGCCGCCGACTCCGCCGCGCGCGCGCCCAGCGCCACCAAGTCCGCCGGCGCCATCTTGCCCTCCGCGCCGTTCACCGAGCGCACAGAAGTGTGCAGCGTGATGGTCGCCGCGCCCTTTGTCGCATCCGTCGCAATCTCGGACCGCGTGCAGCACAGCGCGCCCGGGTGCGACGCGACGCACACCTCCACCGAGTTTTCGCGAACCGCGTCCGCGCCGACGGAGTCGTCTTTGTCTTTCGACGGAGTCGACGTTTCGTTCTTCTCCGTTTGCGTAACCGCGTTTACGTCTTCCACGGCGCCGCCTGCCTCTTCGTCCGCGCGCCGCTTCTCCGCGGCTTTGCCGCTCTCCTCCAGCCGCTTCAGCCCGTCCATCACCTCGGCGTCGCCGAAGCCTTTGCTCTCGATGAGCTCGAGGAGCATCTCGACGCGATCCGTCAGGTGGCTGTTCCGGCGCGCGAGGTTCTCGAGCGCGGAGACAACCTCCAGGCTCGCGGATTTCAACGGGTCGGGAACGTCGGGAACGTCGGGAGCGTCGGACGACTCCGCGCCGTCGCCCTCCAAAGACCACCCGTCGATGACGCGCGCTTCGCGCGAATCCGCAAAGGAGATCTTCTCGCCGCCGCGAGTCTCCGCGCTCGAGGGCGGGGGAGGGATGGTGCCGCCGTACATGTCCGCGACGGTATCCTCCAGCGCGGGCGTCATGTCCACGCCCGCGCCCGCCGCCGCCGCGTCCAGCTCGCGCGACAAGCGCGCGTCGTCCTCGGTGAACGGCCGTCCCCGCTCGAGCGTCCCCGCGTCACCCGCGTCGCGCTTCCGCCGCAAAGCCTTCGCCTCTTCGCTCTTCGACGAGCTCCCGCCGCCGAACCCCGCGGGGTACATCTTGCTGTACCACGGGAGCGCCTGGTTGTACCACTCGCGTGTTCCCGGAAGGCCGTCCTGCATCTCGCGCATGCGCTTCGACATCGCGACGTCCACCACGTCCAGCTCGCTCGCGTCGTCCACCGCGTCCGTCTCCACCTCCAGGCGCACCGACGCGCCCGCCGTCATCGTGCTCAGCGTCTTCGTTAAAGGCGAGTTGAGCGCGACCCCGAACGAGGCGATCACGCCGAGCCCATCGTGTCGTTCCTTCACGGAAGCCACCGAGAGCGGCGCGCCGTTCACGCGGCAGCTCGCGCCGACGCGCACCGCCGCGGCGGCGGCTTCCGGGATGGCGAGCGACAGCCGCGTGAAATCCTCCAGCTTGACGACTTCCACGATGCGCGTCGGGCACGAGATGGGGGGAAGGCCTGATGCGTGACGCGGACGCGATTTTTTTGTTTCGTCACGGAGTGATGTCAGCGCGATGTCGTGATGTCGCGCTCCGCGCGCGCGACGGACGCGTTCGCGGGGCGAATCGCGTTCGACGGATCGATCGACCGACGGTCTCGAAATTTCGGGACGTTCGCGACGAAAAAAGCAAACAACGAAAAAAACAACGGCACTCTCCGTCGCGATCTTTTCGCAAAAATCTCGAGATATCGCGCGCGAGCGTACGGGCGAGCAGTCTCCAAAAACCGCCGAGGGAAAAAATCGGGCGTTGGAAGCAGGCGAAAAGCAACGCAAATCGCAGAGACGATCGATGAAGGGGCGCGGGACGCACCCGTGTACGTGGCGCGGACGGCCACCGCGCGCGCGCGGTTGCGCAGGGAGACGCGCGAGGGCGCGCGCAAACCTGCGGGGCGTGTCGTGGGGTGGATTTTCGGGAAATCGCGCGTCAGCGAGGCCGAGCGGAGGGGGGGCGAGCGCAATGACGCAGCGTGACTCGACGTGACGAGGCGCTCGGGAACGTCCGCGAGCACCGGCAGTTAGTCAGAGGTTTCGAGGGTATTGTTGCCTCCGGAGGCGTTGGGGACGCGTCGGGGCACGCACCCGCCAGGTGAGGTCCGCCGCGAACGCGAGGGTAGCCGCCGCGCGCCGTCGGCGCGCATCTGCGTTTTCGCGAAGAAGGGTGGGGCACCGAGGGTCAGACGTCCGCGCCGTCGCGGGCGGCGCGTTCGCGCCGACGCGCGTCTCGTCGCGCGCATTGCTCGGGTCAAAAAGTGCGTCGTGACGCCAAATCGCAGGGGAAGCGAAAAAGCGCATCGCGGCGCGAGCGCGGCGACGCACCTCGCGGCGGTCACGCCCGTCGCGTGCATGGCGTTCGGGGGAGCGCCCTCTGGCGTCCGCGCGCGCGCGAAATTCGCGACAACGCGGTCGACGCGAGAGACGCGCGGGGTGGAGTGCGGCGAGTGCGCCGCGCCTCTCGGTGACCTCTCGCGGAACAACGAGGCCGAAAACCGTGAAATGACGTGGAATTACCGCGATACCCGCGAGAAGGAAGAATCCGTACCCCCGGAAATTTTTTACCTTATCGCGATTTGCGTCCGAAGTGGCAGGCGCCCTTTTCTTCTCCTTTTCGCCGCCGCCAGTCCGCCTTCCTGTTTAAAAAAAGCGCCCCGACTCCCGCGACAAACGGAGGCGCGACTGGCGCGCTCGCGGGCCTGCCAAGCCGAGCGCCGCGGTCCCGGTGTCGAGATGTCACCACGCGTGAGATCCGAGGTCCACGGCGCCGCGTCGAGCGCGCGCGCGACAACCGCGCGCGTGGAAACCGCGGAGGGAAACCAAAACCAAAGCACAAACAACGCTTCCGAAGGAGGCGCCGAGGAGCGCGCGACTGAAACCGCGAACGTCGAGCGACCGCCCGCTCCCGAGCGGGAGCCACCTTCGTCTCCGCCGCGCGTCGTCGCGGCGATCGACCTCACCGCGGACGACGACGACGACGACGACGGCGCGGCTGGCGCGGCGGCGCCCGCGTCGGCGCGACCCGGCGCCGAGAAAAAGGACGAGTCGCCGAGAGGCGACGCGAGCGGACGTGGCGACGACGACGACGACGACGACGAGACACTCGGCGTTATCGCGTTCCACATCGAGCAGAGGCAGCTGGCGAAGCGGCGGAGCGCGTATCTGGCGAAGCGGCGGAGCGCGTATGCGGCGGCGAGGGCGGAGAAGCGCGATGTTGACGGAGGCGCGGGTTCCGCGACTGACGTTCTCGCCACGAAGAAGAAGCGGCGCCCCTGGACGCCGCCGGAGGTGGAGGCGCTGGTGGAGGGCGTCGCGCACTACGGGTGCGGGCAGTGGGCGGACATCAAGTCGCTCCAGGCGAACGGCGTGGCCGCGGCGCTGGCGTCGCGGTCCAGGGTGGACCTGAAGGACAAGTGGCGCACCCTGCTGCCCATCGCCATGCTTCCGGTGCTGGACAAGCGCCGGGAGGCCACGGAGGTGCCCGCGACGACGCTGGCGCGCGTCCGCGAGCTCGGCGCGCAGAAGGGCGCGCCGCCCGGCGGGGCGCGCGGCGGCGAGCCGGAGGTTGCCGGTTCGAGACCCGCCTCGG
>ENA-OUOG01001297-OUOG01001297.1-marine-metagenome-genome-assembly--contig:-NODE-1297-length-29426-cov-4.667961_pt1 | contig 29426 bp, 13 predicted proteins | sample MGYA00248635_ERZ508505 | MGnify/ENA primary metagenome ERZ508505 (study PRJEB26176, sample SAMN06267871) | marine metagenome | isolation source: Saanich Inlet, British Columbia, Canada | place: Pacific...
CAAGGCCGCCAATACCGCTGCCTGCTAACAGATATGTATTTGTATATGCAAGGTTAAACGGTTCAAACAAACTGCCGCCATCTGCACTTGCACCTAATCTACTACCTACATTACGTCTAAATACTTGTCTTACTTCAATTATTTCTTGTGGTAGAGTGTATTCATTAACATCTGGCTCAAGTGCTAAAATAATATAACTTTCCTCAACCGAATTTTCACTACGCTGTCTATATTTACTAAATGCTTTTTTTAATGCAGTTTCGTAGTGTATTGGATCTAGCTCAACATCAATCATGCCTCCACCTAAGAAAGTGTTTACATAATCATAAATTTCTTGATATCTTGTAGTATTATCTGCCATAGTTTTGTCTCCAATAGTATTTATGCTAAATATACATATGCCAAGATTGAGTTTATATAGACCACAAAAAAGCAACGATTATGACTTCATGGACAAAGCAATCTATGAACAATTTACTGTGGGCGGAACCGATGTATTAATACACAAATACCTAGGTCCTAAAATTTTAGATGAAAATAAATCAACTGCCGAACAACCAGTTTATGATGCAGTTAATGAAACAAATATACAAGATTTATTGTTTTTAGAAAACCGCGACAGAAAATATGACGAGGATATTTATTCGCTACGTGGACATTATAACTTACAAGACCAAGATTTTAATTTAAGTCAATTTGGCTTATTTTTACAAAATGATACAATATTTTTAACTATACACATCAATAGTAGTGTAAAGACAATTGGCAGAAAAATAATAAGTGGCGATGTGCTAGAACTTCCTCATATGAAAGATGAATATGCAGCCAACGATTTTAATATTGCACTGAAGAGATTTTATGTTGTAGAAGACGTTACTAGAGCAGCTGAAGGGTTTTCGCAAACTTGGTATCCACATCTGTATAGATTAAAATGTAAACAAATTATGGATTCACAAGAATACAAAGATATATTAGATTTACCAGCGGAAGAAGGCAGTGCAAATACTCTTAGAGACGTTCTTAGCACCTACAACAAAGAGTTGGAAATCAACAATGCTGTGATTGCGCAAGCAGAAGATTATGCTAAAAAAAGCGGTTACGAAACTGCTCAATTTTATACAGTAAGTGTTTTAGATACTGGCGAAGTTGCTATTGTCAGTGTTGACTACGAACAGTTACTATCAGATGGAACAATTACTTCTGATACAGTATTTGGTTCTCCAGGAGACACTGGATACAAAGGTTATCTAGTAGGCGACGGATTTCCTCCTAATGGTGCGCCATATGGAGTAGGAAGTGGATTTCCTTCAGGTTCTAACGAAGGTGATTATTTTCTTCGAATAGATTTATTGCCAAATAGATTGTTTAAATTTGATGGTGAAAACTGGAGAAAGGTCGAAGATGCTGTGAGACAAACATTGTCAAATGACATTAATAAACAAACACTCAAAGGTACATTTATTAACAACACAACAGTCAGCACAATTGCTGGCGAAGAAATTGTTGAAAGACAGTCGCTCAGTAAAGCACTTAAAATTAAGGCAGACAAATAATGCAATATTTTTATGACGGGCAAATACGCAGATATCTAACACAAATTGTCAGAGCGTTTAGTAATTTTTCATACCAAGATTTAGAAGGTGACTTAATTCAAGTTCCTGCTATGTATGGTGATATTTCAAGACAGGTTGGTAATATCATTAGAGACAATTCAGAAAACAAATTGCCAAGTGCACCTCGAATAGGTGTGTATATGACTGGCTTACAAATGGACAGAGCTAGATTAAGCGATAGTAGTTATGTAAGTAAAATAAATCTCAAAGAACGTGCATACGATACACAAACCGGTAATTATAATACTTCGCAAGCAAAAGGATATACTGTAGAAAGATTGCATCCAACTCCGTATACACTAAGTGTTAATATCGATGTATGGGCTACAAGCACTGATCAAAAATTACAAATACTTGAACAAATCTTTATGTTGTTCAATCCTGATCTAGAATTTCAAACTACAGACAACTACATAGACTGGACTAGTTTAAGTGTGCTGCAATTAGAAAATATTAATTTTAGCAGTAGAACTATTCCTACAGGAACAGAAAGCGAAATTGATGTTGCTACTATAAGCTTTATTGCTCCGATTTATATTTCACCTCCTGTAAAAGTTAAAAAGCTCGGTGTTATTACAGATATTATTACCAGCGTATTTAATCAAGAGCAAGGCACTATTAGCTTAGAAGGATTTAATCCTCCTACTGACGGAAAGGTTTGGAGTGCAAACGGTGTTACTGTTTTACCAGACGGTTCTGTTGTGGATGCTAGCGGAGTTACTTTGAGTGTTTCTAGTGGCAGCGGACGTTTAGATTTAAGTAGTCCAATAGTTGCAAGTTATAGAAATTTTGATATTACTGTGCAAAATGGTGTCGCACAACTTGTGCAAAACAAAAAACTCAAACTTGGCGAAATAAATTGGCTTAATGTTTTAGAAGCAGAAGCGCCTGCTCAATACGAAAACGGTATAAGTCAAATTAAATTATACAGAGCAGAACTAGGCACGCCAATTCAAGGAACGTTTAGTATTAGCAATGATAAGTTTGAGATGGCAATTAATTATGATATTGATACTTTGCCCGGAGACACTATAATCACAGGTCCTGCAAGACAAAATGGATCAATTGACTATATTGTAAATCCATTGTCGTGGAACCCTACTAATGTTAAAGAAGCCGGAACACGAGTATTGTTAACTGGTCCAATTGGCGGCAAGGTTGAACGTAAATTTATTCAGTCAGAAAAAACAACTCGCATAGATACAGAAGTAAACTATGATTCAATTTATAGTCATCAAGTTTTTGTTGACGGTATTCCTGTTGCAACAACTAATAGAAATATCGACGATTTATATGTAATTGATTTTGCCGAAGCAATTGATATCAACAGCGAGATTAGATACGAATTATATCTCAACGAAGACGGCGCTGATGCTTGGAAAAATACTAATGGCAACGACTTCGTTGCTGATGCAAATGATATTGCAGAATGGGACGGAAACAATTGGAATATAGTTTTTGATGCTAGCGAAACATCAGATTTAACATATGTAACAAACTTAACGACTGGACAACAGTTGTATTGGAACACATATTATTGGCAAGCTAGTGTTGACGGATATTATCCAAGAGGAAGCTGGGAACTTATTCTATAAAAATAATTATTAGTATGAATAAGATTATTTGTAGTGGTGCACTATTTTACAGTTTAGATAACAAAAGATTTTTACTTTTGCATAGAGCGCAAGGTAAAAAAGGAAATCTTTGGGGGTTAGTTGGCGGAACTAATGAAGGCGAAGAAACTCCTTGGGAAGGATTGCGTAGAGAAGTTGACGAAGAAATTGGCAATATAGATATTTTAAAAACTATTCCATTAGAAACTTTTATTAGTAACGACAATCATTTTCTGTTTCACACATATCTATGTGTTGTTAAAAAAGAATTTATACCTACACTTAACAAAGAACACAACGGTTATTCATGGGTAGAATTTGGTAATTGGCCGCGTCCTTTGCATTATGGTTTAAACAACACGTTAAAAAACAAAACTAATACAGAAAAATTACAAACAGTTATTCGTTTAGTTGATATGATTGTTGATTAAATTGTTCTTGTAACCAATTGAAATCATTAATCTTTTTAAGTGCTTCTCGATTGTCTTTGTTACGTTCTCCGTAATCACGTCCTAGTATTGCGCCAGCAATGGCATATTTTCCAAACGGCTTGTCTTCACCTTTGCTGCACCATGCATTTAATCTAAATTCAGTTTCTTCGTCAACCTGTCTATCAATGGTTTTTGCAGCTAGTTTAACGCATTCTCTAAACCCACTTCTCCATGCACCAAACTCGTCTGTGTTAAATGCTGTAGTATTGCTCATTTCAGAGATAGCTTTAAAGTTACTACTGATGCTAGTGGTCATATCGGGCGAATTTATATCAACGTTACGTGTTAATTCTGTAGGTAATAATTTAACACCACCGTAACCATAAACCAAACTATTCACAGGATTGTAGCTGCGCCAAACGTGCACAGTGCTTCTACCATCTACATCGTATCTTGCAATTTGATAATCAAATTCAAACGCATCTAATATTTGTGCATCAGCATCTACTACCCAAAACATTTCAGTGTTACACATATTTGCAGCAGCAATGTGTGCTTGATGGATACCTTTTACTCGATCTACACGCATAGCATTTGGATATTTTTGTTTTAGCAATTCGTAGTTTTCGTCTGCATTAGCTTCGCCGTTGCTAATAAAGACAATGTCATAAAGTTTTGATTTACTTGCTTGTTCTTTGTATTCTTTTTTAACTACAAAAAATCTATAATCAATTTCACGTTGACTTAACTTTTTGTTTTTATTAGTTAGTGCTACACCATCATAGTATTCGCCGTTTTTCCAAACATGGTTAATTTTTCTTTCGTATTGATTATGATGACTAATATAAAAATTCCAATCAAAAGAATCATTAACAGTTATATCGTCATTAATCATAAAGAACATTTCGTTGCTGGTGTTTTTAATAGCTGTTAAATAGTCATCATAATTATTAACCGTAAATACCGGATATGGCTTAGGAGTGCTGGCTACTATATCCCATTCTTTTTTCTTAATGTAAAAACGGTGTTCTACTTCTTTTTCACTTACAAGTAAATTTTTACTAAACAGCATTACACCATCTCTGTGTTCTCCATTTAGAAACACATGATTAATTTCTCTGTCATATCTATTATGGTGGCTGAAATACAGTTCAAACTTAAAATCCTCTGCAATATCTACATCACTTGGCACACCCCAAAACATTTCAGAAGTTGTATTATACAATGCATCTGTATAATCATCATAATTGTCAATTGTAAACACATCGTATTTTTTAGGGTGCGATGCAACAACCGCGTGTTCTTTTTTGTCTATATAAAACCGATGCTCGACTTCTTTTTTTGTAACTTCTGCGCTTGTGCTGAACAACACTATTCCATCATAGCTATCTTTGTTTAAGAATACATGTGTTATGTTTCTATCTAATGCATTAGTTTCATTAAAATAATTATCCCATGCAAAATCGCTGTCAGGAATTACATCACTAGGAATTCCCCAAAACATATTTGTAGTGCTGTTCTGTGTTGCTTGTAAGTAATCGTTGTAAGTATCAACAGTAAATTTTTCAAACTGTTTGCTACGACTTACTACTGTATCATGTTCTATTCTATTTGATAAAAATCTATATTCAATTTCTTTGGCTGTTACAGGAGACTGTTTACTGTAAAGAACAACACCGTCATACTTGTTTCCGTTTAGCCACACATGATTGCTTTTTCTTAGTTGACTTTGATGATCAATATAAAAATCAAAAACGTCCTCGTCTAAAATTTCAATATCCTGTGGCACTCCCCAAAATAAATCTGTAGTGGTTTTTCTAAGTGCTTCTTGATATTGCTCGTATGTGTTGATTTCAAAACGATCATACACACGAGGTGTGCTAGCCATAATTCTAATTTCTTTTTTGTTAACAAAAAATCTATGTGTTAATTCTTTATCAGTAATGTCATAGTTTTTTGGAACCAATGCAACTCCGTCTAGTTGATCGATATTTCCGTTTCCAAAAACATGCACATTCTCTAAACTCCATTCGTCTGGATCATAGCTAAATTTAAATGTATCTCTAACCATTACATCGTCGTATACTAGCCAAAACATATCTGTATTACTGTTTTGCTGTGCTTGTGCAAATGATTCTACAACTTGTAAATTAGGAAATCTTTCAATTAGTTTATTGTGCGAAGTCCTGTCGTTGCCAATATAAAAAATATCAAATTTTTCTTTTCCGCAGTAAACATCATAATCGCCGCAGATATAACTGTGTTTTAAAGTATCGTATTCGCCAGGCTGTGTAGGAACTAATTGTAATTTATCCCAGCTTTTAATTTTTCTACTTTTTTTATACACATAAGGAAATGCATGAATACTTTTTGGTTGATCTAGTTGAGGCTTAAAATACCAAGGAAAACTATCGTATACCTTTATATTAGAATCTACAACCCAAACATATTCTGATTGATTGATATAGTTTTTTACATCATCAATGTTGTATACTACAGGATATTGTTCAAAAATATGATTTTTTAAATGATCCTGTGCATTGTGAAGATGTGTTCCGAATTTTTCAAATCTGTCGATAGCTCTCATAATACGTTTGCCTGTGTTCCAAAATGTGCTAATTTTATATCTGCATCTACATAAACATCTATTCCGTGATGCATTGCTTGATTACAAAAATATATATCTTCGCCGCCGTAGTTGTCTAATTCTTTGTTATATTCGTGACTATACCAAGGCTTTGGTAGTTCTTGGTATACATGTGCCTTTACAAGCATACATCCCATACCAACTGCCCATACACGATGTAATCCGGTTTTAGATTCTAATCGCGCATTAATGTTTTTTGAATCTGTAAATGCTACATTTCGATAAGGTGCATACCTTGTGCTGTAATTTGCTGCAACAATGTCTTTGTTGTGAGAATTTAATTTTTCAAACACAGTTGGAGGAAAATGTATGTCACTGTCTATCCAAAGCAAATGAGTAGAATTATTCTCTAATGCTTCATTTGCTAATCTAGTTCGTGACTCGGCAATAACGCTTCCGCAAATTATATGCAAATCAAAATTGATGTTTTGTTTTGTTAATTGATTTGTAAAATAACAAAGACTGCGAGCAAAGCCGGTATGCACCTGATCTCTTGCAGGTACACAGATTCCTAAATGCATATTACACCATTGTGTTAGGTATTGTTTCTGCGTTTAAATCTTTTTCAGCTTCGACTGTTAGTTGATTCCAATTACGTGCCGAACTAGTTGCAACTTTAACAGCAGCTTTAAAATCTTCAGCACTTAGGCTTGCCATCTTGATCATATTTTCTGGTTGAACTTTTCCAAGAGTCAACAAGTCTGCACCTGCTGCACGACCAAATGTTTGAATCCAATGATAGCGTTCGTCGTCTTCTGGAATATCCATTTCTGCAATTGCTGCTTCTACTTCTTTTTCAAGATCAAGCTGTAAATTGAGTCTAACTACCATTGCTGATTTTCTTGCTTTAGTATATTCTTGTGCTAAGTCTACATTTAAGATTTCGTATAGTGTTTTCATTGTGTGCTCCTTATTCGATAATTGGAAAATAATATCCGCCGAAACTGCTACTCATACTAATAGTTGTTCCAGCACTAATACCAATATAAGTGCCAAGAACACTTATTGTATAACTACTTGGAAATTGAGTCGCAAAATAGTTGCGGATTTGACTCATTGTTATTGTACTGCCTGTAGGTGGTAGCGCCATTTATTTTTCCATTTTAATTACTATAGCACACTATTTACACAGTGTCAATAGGGAGTAGCCAATTTCTTGGCTACTCCTGTGTATTATTATTTATCCAGTAGTTTTTCTACCATTGCTTTCAGCTCGTCGATTTGAGTTTGTTGCTCTTTAATTGCTTCAATTAGCACAGGAACCATCTTATCATATTTGACTGTTTTATAGTCATGATCGCCCTTTAATGGTGCCTTTTCGATGAGTTCTGGTAATACTGCTTCAACTTCTTGAGCACTAACACCTATCTGCATACGGTCGTTAGTATATCCAAGTTCCTTGGCTTTATCATTTTCAGTAAACAAATAACCATTTAGATTTTTGATTTTATCTAATGCGTTTGGTATTTTACCATGGAAATCTTTCAAACGTTCGTCGGAGTAATAAGCTGTAACTTCGTTTGTAGCTTTGACATCACCTGCAACATAGAATGTTAAAGAAGCTTCAGTTCCTTCAACAATGAATGCATTTCCTGATCCAAATGCGGCGCCGTCACTATGAACATAATATATTGTTCCATTTTGAGTTGGAGTTGACTGATCGCTAAAGTTAATACCAGCACCGTCTCCATTAGTAGAGTTTTGTATTAGTAATCTATTTCGTCCAGCGCCTCTTAGAGTAATAACACCAGAGGCAGTGTCATTAGCATTACTACGTAAGAACGCTGTGCTGTCTAGTCCGTCTAATGTATTTGCATTATCGGCACTAATACCTGTTAACCCACTACCATTACCAGTAAAGTTAGCTGCTGTTACGTTACCAGTAATGTTGATACTACCAGCACCACTTAGTGTTCCACTAAAGCTGTCATTAGCATCACTACGTAGGAAACTTCCGCTGCTCACACCATCAAGTGTATCAGCATCTAATCCACTGCCTGCGCCGTCGTTACCGCTGTGCCACACTGTCCAAGTAGTACCGTCGGTGTATGTTAGACCGTTGGTACCGTTACCGATATCAACTCTACTACCATGTTGATCGCTTGCTAGTCTTAGTGTACCACCGTTGACAAACTGCATGTATGCACGGCGTGTTGCACCTTGATACCAACCAATGTAAGGGCTGTTACTTGTAGTTGGAGCAACAATTTTAAACACTTCGTCATTTCTTTGGAAAGTGATCTGACCTGTTGCTGTATCGTTGGCATCTGCACGTAAGAATGCAGTGCTGTCTAAACTATCAAGTGTATCGGCATTCACATTGGTTAGGCCGCTACCGTTACCAGTAAATGTGCTTGTTCCGATGTTGATGTTACCAAATCCGCTTGTAATACTACCAGCATTAAGAGCACCGGTTCCAGTTACGTTACTGTATGTTCCACTGATTCTAGCATTAGCAACTGTGCCACTTGACAAGTTAGTTGCATTAAGTGCTTGTATGCCGGCGCCGTTTGTAGTATTAAGTGAACCTGCATACAAGTCTCCAGCGACACCCATGCCACCGCCTACACGGACTGCACCAGTTGTAGTATTTGTAGCAGCACTAGTGTTATTGAATGTTTTTACACCTGCCATTGTTTGGTTACCACCCAAGCGTGAACCACTTACTGTTCCACTACTCAAGTTGCTTGCATTTAATGTTGTAAGTCCACTACCGTTACCAGTAAATGTGCTTGTTCCGATGTTGATGTTTCCAAATCCAGTATTAATACTACCTGAATTAAGAATACCAGTTCCAGTAATACTTGCTTGGTGTTGTGTAATACTCGAAGCAGCAATACGTGCATCTGGAACAGTTCCACTACTCAAGTTGCTTGCATTCAATGTTGTTAGGCCAGCACCGCTACCAGAGAATATACTAGTTCCGATATTGATGTTTCCAAAACCAGTGTTAATACTACCTGCATTAAGTATGCCTGTGCCTGTGATGCTTAACTGGTGCTGTGTTACACCTGTTACAGCAATACGTGCATCTGGAATAGTGCCACTTGTTAAGAAAGCAGCACTCATGTCACCGATAAAGTTGTCTGCACGTATGTCTTTGTTTACATAAAGACCGCCTGTCATCTTAACTGCTGCACTGCCGCCTACAAACGTTGCACCTGTTGCATTTGTAGCATCTGTGAATGTTACAAGGTTATTCGAAGCCAATGTAGTAAACGCACCGCTCGATGGTGTTACGTTACCAATTGGCGTGTTGTTAATTTGGCTAACAATCAGGTCGCCATCGATATACATATCATTGTTGGTGCGCAAGTCAAGTCTTACAACCATTTCGCCTAAGTCGCCTGCTAAATCAGCAGCCGCTTTGGTTTCACCTACAACAATTTCTGTTGCTGCTTGTGCAAATGCGAGTGTTGTAACATTGTCTTTTAACAAGTTAAACACGCCAACTTCATCTGTGTCGATAGTGTTGCCGTTTACAGCAAGGTTGCCATCTAGAACAACACTAGAATTTGCAATTGTAAATGTTCCTGTTGCTGCACCCATATTAATAGTAGTAGCTGCACCAAATGCATTTACAGTTGTTGCACCTGTATTAGCAAGTGTAAATACGCCGCCGGCAACACTCAGGTCGCTCAAGCCACCAATTTGTAGGTTGCCACTAACAGAAAGATTATTATTAACTGTAGTGGTTCCCGAACTTGCGCCGATGCCTACTGTTGTTGCTGCGCCAAATGCATTTATAGTTGTTGCATTAGTATTAAACACATTAAAAATAGTGCTGCTAGTATTAACCGCAGTTGTAAAACTCGGACTAGTGTTAAACACTAAGTTTCCTGATCCAGTTTCGTTGCTGATAACTCCTGCAAGTTGTGCACTTGTAGTTGAAGCAAACTGACTTAATGGATTGCCTGTAATAGCTAATGTTCCACTAGTCGGCAGTGTAACGCTGGTGTTACCAGTAGTTGTTACTCCAAGTGTATGAGCACCAGTGTGTGTAAAGTTGCCGCCAAGTGTGATAGTCTTAGTGCCGTTGTTTACACCAGTTCCGCCGTATGTTGGAGAAATAATTGTGCCATTCCATACACCTGTGTTGATTGTGCCTACTGTTTGTAGACTTGAGCTAACAACTGCACTACCTAGTGTAGTGCTGTTTAACACACTAGCATCATTGATGTAGAATGCTTTACCACTTGCTAAGTTAAAGTCTTCGCTCGAATCCCAGCTGGTGTTTGCACTATCCCAAGTAAGTGTAGCGTTTGCACCATCAACTGTAATACCTGCACCGTTTGCTGCGGCAGGGTTAGCTGCACCGCTTGCAACAACAATGTTAAGATCATCTACAGTTAGTGTAGTGCTGTTAATAGTTGTAGTATTACCGTTTACAGTTAAGTCACCAGTAACAACAAGATCGTGTCCAACTGTAGTTGTTCCGCCGCCATCGCCGCCAGTGCCAATATTAACAGTTGTTGCTGCGCCAAATGCATTTACAGTTGTTGCATTAGTGTTTAACAAATTAAATGTAGTTTGGTTAGTAGTAATATCACCGCCGTCTACATTTAGGTCAAGATCAACATCTAAGTTATTATGAACTATAGTTGTTCCTGTTGCTGCGCCAATTTCTACAGTTGTTGCAGCGCCACCCATATTGATAGTTGTTGCTGTGTCGTCTAATAGAGCAACTGTAGTTTCGCTTGTGCTTAATATAGCATCAACTTCAACTTCACCGGTAAATGTTGCTTTACCGCTTGTATCAATACGTAGTCTTTCTGTGTTAGTGTGTTGTATATCACTGCTAGTGCTTACTTCACCTGTGCTGATAACAACGTCACCGCCTGTGCCATTACCAGTTCCTAGACCGCCTTGTAGCGTAACTTCACCGCCGCCTATATTGGTTCCAACACCGTTTTCGCCTCTGATAATTGCATCAGTTGGAGTGCTACTACCGCCTGTGCTACCTACAACAATAGTTTTATTTCTAATCACAAAACTGTTGTCTACACTGATTGTTCCAGCAATTGGTATTAACGGATCTGCTGTTACGTTTGCATCTGTTTGTATTGTAAATGATGTAGCATTGTCTGTTGCACCAACTACTGGCCAAGTACCATCTAAGTTTGTAACAGTGCTGCTAGTAATATTAACAGTGTCGCCGATCTTTATACCTAATGTAAATGGAGTATATGTAAATGTCAACGATGTTCCTGTAAGAACTGTGCCTGTAGTTTCGTTGCTCAGGTAAACGAATTCATCAGTTACACCACTTACTGTAGTATTTGATGGAATACTGCCACTTCCTGTAACAATCATACCAGAAAGAATTCCAGTTGTATCTGCCATCGGAACTTCTGTTTCGTTGTTAGCTACAACAGCATTAGTGCTTTGGACAAGATCTTCTAAGTTTACAACTACGTTTTGACTTACAGTTGCTTCATATCCGCTAACAAAGCCTACTAGTGTTCTGTTATCTGAACTTTTACCTATTTTAATGTTCGAGGCTTCACCGCCTATTTCGAGACTAGTAACATTTGTATTATACAAACTACCACTACCAGTGCTTGAAGATGTAAGTTTAGCCGAGCCAACATCAAGACCTTCTGACAGATCGAGTGCTGTTCCCCATTCTGGCACTTCGCCATTTGATTTTAAGAAAGCATTGTTTCTACCAATGTTTAACGGGTTTAAAGTACCAGTTGTAGCAGCATACAATATATCGCCTCTGGCATATGTTGTAATGTTTGTTCCGCCACGTGTAACTGGAACCGCACTAGTTAAGTTGCTTGGATTTAGGAAGTATGCACTGTCTAGAGAATCTAGTGTGCCGGCGTCAACAACACCATCTTTGATGAATACTTCGCCGCTGCCGTTGTCGTTAACATTAAATTGTGTTTGTAAGAATCGACTTGTACCCAAGCTTGAGAATGTTCCAAGAGCATCGTAGTCAACATTGCTTATACCAATGTTAACTGGATCGCCATAAAACTCTCCACTCAAGCTACTACCTGTAAGAACAATCGGGTTGTCAGTTGTGTTTGCTTTCTTTAAGCTTTGCACAACAGTTTTATAACTACTATCACCAAACAATGCACTGTCGCTGTTGGCAACTCCAGTTGCACCTAATCTACTTGGAGATATTGTTCCAGAGATAATGTTTTCAGCATCAATGTTTGTTGCTGCAAGACTGTTCCAGTTGTTTTTGATTCTACTTGATGTATTAATAATTGCACTAACTTGAACATTGTTTTTGATAACCTGAGCACTACCAACACCAGTTCCGTCAATATTTTTAGAATTAGTTACAAGTCCGTTAATACTACTGAGTGCATCCGAACGTAGTTCGTGTAGTGTAAAACTATTGTCTGTTACACTACCTACAAAGAATCTGCTACCACTGTTGATTGCATCTCCTGATATAGTTGGAAGACTATTAACTGTAGAACCGTCTGACAAACTTTCAATACGTATTGCATCACCTGTTGTAAACCCGTGACCGATAACAACTATACTATCATCAGTTAAGTTAACAGTAAAACGTTCGATAGTATGGTTGTTGTTAGGTGGTGTGCTTGTAAATTCAACTTGATTGAGCAAACTATAATCTTCATATAATTCGATAGTGTCCGCATCAATTGCTTTTGTATAATATACACTATTATTAAGTAGTCCACCAATTGGTGTTGTTCCGCCGGTATTGTATGTTACCGGATCGCCGTTGCCATAATTGTGACTGTTAATAGTTATACGATATGTAGTATAATTTACATCACCGCCGCCGGCGATTGTGCCGGCTGCAAATGTTTGTAGATTAGTATCGTCTAAGTTAATATCTTGTGCTAAACTAACTGCACTGTTATCTTCAACAAAGTCAATACTTGATGCACTTGCAACAAATAGCTCGCCGCCTAAGATATTAACATAAGCACGCTTTTCAACCGAAGTAACTTCGATCTCAAAGCCACTTCCTGTGCCGCCAACGTTTGCAGCACTTACGCCTATTAGGTCGCCAATTTCGTAACCTGTGCCGCCTGTTTTAACATCAATGTCAGTAATTTGTCCGGCTGTAACTGTAAAGTCAGCAGTGGCGCCTGTTCCTGTTCCTGTTGTTGCAACTAGAGGAACATTAATATAAACAAGTGTTCCTGCACTCGGACTGTATCCACTTCCGCCTGTGATATTTGCGTTGTCAACATTGGTTAATACACCGTAACGTGTTTCAGTAACAGCACCTTGTGCGTTCCCGTCAGCACTTGTAACAATAGTTCTAGTTGTGCCTGTTACACTTGCACTTGCTTTAGTAGGATCTGCTCCGTCTACGTTAGCATATGTAAATGTTGTTGCACTTGGCACACTTAATACCAATGTGTTTTCGTTGAATGTAGTGTCTTCATTAACCAACACTTGTATGTTGTTACCAACTTGTAAGTTATGTGCGCCGCTAGTCGTAGCAGTTGCAACGTCACTATTACGTTCGATTGTTGTAAGTGTTGATGTTGTAAATGTATAATCTTCATCAGGGTCAAGCACAAGATATTGACTTGTATTAGAACTACGCAAGAAGAAGTTGTCAACAATTTCGCTAACAACTCCTAGTGCTGTTGGATAAACGCCTGAGTCAACTCCGTTAACAAATATGTTATTGCCAACTCCTGTTGCATACTGCGAACCAGTTGAGTCGTCGCCTGCGATCCATTCTCCGCTTAGGCTTGCTACTAGAATATTTCCGCTTGAATTATAGTTGCCTTTAGCATAACCGGTTGCACCGAAACTAGTTGGTTGAGTGATTAAATCTCCATCTGTAGCGTTGATGTTACCGCTTAGTGTAAGTTCTACTTGTTCGTATTCTTCAGTAGCAATGTCACCAGCTTTAAGATCTGTTGCAGGGATGTCGTCTACTTGTTCTAGTCTTGATAGATAACCTACAGTTCTAGTGTTAGTGAACTGACGTGTTGCAGGAATAAGATCTGGGTTTAACTGGCCGTTTGTGTTAAGTTGAACAATAGCACCTGGAACAGCAGCAGTTGAAACTGATTTATCAACAAAGCCACCTAGTCTGTTTGCAATGAAACTTCTTACGGCCAGCTGTGTGCTAAGTCTTGCATCGCTTGATCCGCCAATTTCGTCGTCGCCCAAGTTAACATTTGCTGAAATTTCTTCAATAGCAATATCTGAAAGTGTTAGACGTAGTGCATCTAGTTCGTCAACTTGAACTTTGTTACGGAAGGTAATGTTACCTGTTCTGTTAAAAGCTGTAATGAAATCACCAACTTTAAAGTCACCAAGTTCGTTTGTACCTGATGAATAAACACGACCAGGTAGTTCTTCAAACTGTTCGAACTCTGCTTTTGTATTACCACCGTTTTGTGGTAAAGCGTTGTAGTCTGTTCCAGAACCTGCATATTCCCAAGTGTGAGAAGATGAGTTAACAATACTAGGTCTGTGGAACCAAACTTGCTTTTCTAACAAGTTAACCAAGTTAGTTAAACTACTACTACCGTCTGTAGCAGTAACAGAGAATGACGAAGTTCCTAGTCCTAGTTTAGATGCAGCTTCGTTAACACCAATATTTGTGTTAGCAGAAGTTGCATGGTCGCTGGCAATAATACTAGTTTCGTCAAATTGAACTCTTAGCAAACTGCTTCCTACAGCTACTTGCTCAACACTGACAACTAGTCTACGCTCTCTTGGCTCCCAAGTATGAACAATAGCACTGTTGTTGTTTGCACCGGTTGTGCCGGTAATGGTCTTGCCTGGAGTAAATTCATAACTTTCTGCACCTGATTCAAGAATAAGTGTTTGATAAGTGCTGTGACTACTTAGAATTTCTTCTACGAAAAATTCAATAATTCCTGACAAGAACTTGTGTGTTCCTGTGCTAGCAGAAATAATATTAACATCAAAGTCTCCTGACTCGTCAAATGTTAAACTAAATTCGTCTTCGTTGATAATCTTAATATAATATGTTTGTTCAGCGTCAAGGCCTTGTATTGGAGTGTTACCATCTGGATCATATATAACTTTTTGACCATTTGAAAAGCCGTGATCGATAATAGTAATAACATTAACTGCTGGGGTTACTTCTGTCGCTGCATCAAATGTAGTTTCAGTTGGTGCTGGTTTATAATCATTAGTAATGTCACCTTCAGAACTTACTTCTGTTGGATTTGGCAAGTCATTTGGATCGTTGATAATAGTAGTTACAATGTCAAAACGTGATCCAACGAAATCTTGAACAGCACTACTTGTATTTGAAATATAAGTAAGTGATTCAGTTTTTGCACGATCGATTGCAGCAATAGTTTGTAGCTCTTGTCCACTGATGCTAATAGCAGAACTATCCTGTAGGTTTTGTGTATAGTATGCTAAACCAGCACTACGTGAATATCTGTTACCTGTATCCCAAGTATCTTGAGCAACTGCATCAACAATTAATTGTGTATCTCTGCGACATTTTGCACTATCATAATCAAAGTCGTACCAAATGTTTGCTTGTATTTGTTCATTTACATATTGTGTTACACGCTGTGATAAATTGATCTGTGTAGTTTCGTCAAGTGCTGCAAATTCGCCTTGCAGTGTTGCGCTTACCCAAGTAATGTCTGGATAAATTTGTGTAGGCAAAGTTGCGCCGGCGCTGTTCAAATATCCAATAATATCGTCCATTCTTGCACTTGCATAATCTTTTGCGTCAGTGCTGCCAGCTGTTCCTGCTGTATCTTGAGTTTCAAGGTTACCAGTTGAAACTGTTACAGCTTCTTCTAATATTACTTGTTCAATTATAGTTTGCAGTCTTTCGTATGCTGCAACTGTTTCTTCAAGCTGACCTGAGCCATATTGTGCAACACCATCGACAAAATAAGCTAGTGCAGCATTGTATGTTTGTAAGTTGCCGCCGTATGTTAAATCATATACAAGTGCATCAATAATTAATCCTGTGTCTCTTTCGCACTTGGCTTCATTATAACTAAATCCAGCAGTAAATGGTAATATTTCGTTTGCAATTTGCACATTAATCCATGCTGTAATTTCTTTGGTTATAAATGTTTTATTATCGAGCAACTGTTGCACAGCATTTGCAAATCCGCTATCACTTGCATTATCTGTGCCGCCTGATGGAGTTGGGAAAGTATATGCTGCTGCAACACTATCGCCTGGAACAGTGTTTGCATCACCGTTGGTAATTATATCAATAATTTCATCCCACAGAGCATTTGATCTACTGATTGCAGTGCCATCTGTTAGATACTGTGAAGTATAAGTTTTTGCAACTGCAAAGATTGCAATATGCTGATCTTTTTGATCTGCAAAGGTTGGAAAACTTCCGCTAAAATATCTTAATGCACTACTTACACTTCTATAGTTACTATTAAAGATAATATCATATCTAATCGAATCTACAAGCGTTCTTATATCTCTTGCACACTTAGCTTCGTTGTAAGTGTAACCTGCCCATATACTTGGCGAGGCGCCTGCAATTTGCGCATCAATCCAAGTAATAACATCGTCTGCAATTAGATCTTCGTTTAGTTTTAAAAGGTCGTGTGCTGTTTTATAATCCGGTTCACGGAAGCGTAAAACAAATTCTTCAACCGGTGCTTCACGATTAATACCTACAATACTTAGTGTTTGTTTACCATCGGCTTGACCTGTTGATGTTACAAATGCTCTATCAAATTGGAATGCCTTTGGTGAATAACCACTAGCTCGTAGAGCATATAGACCAAAGTTAGTAGCAGAGTTAGTAATAGAACAGTATCCGCCGCTTTGACAGTAGACACCGTTAAGTAGGAAAATTTCGAAACACGAAACGATCTGTGCATAAGCATCGTTGGTTAATCGCCACGCTGTACCACCAAACGAAAGAATAGTAAAGGCGTTAGCAACCATTGACTTACCTTGCTCGGGTATAGCACCTACAACTGGATTTTCTGCTTCAATTCCATAAACCGGAACGTTTGGAGATTCAACTTTACTACCGTCAATCTTTGCTCCGTTACCGCCTAAGAACGAAATAATTGAGGCGTTTTGAATATACGGTGATGTAGTAATAGTCGGGCGTGTTGTAGGTAAGTTGGTATATCCTACACGACTCACAGAGGTATCAAAAGGATCATCAAATGCAACAGCATAGTCAAATGCAATAAGAGGAACTTGGTTTTCATCAACACCGTCTCTGAATGTAAATTCACCAAAGTAACAAGCGTTACGCACACGCAACATGTCTTGGTTAGCATTTGCAGGACGAATAATACAACCACGCAAACCGTCACCTTTGATAACTGTGTTGTCAGGAACAATAATAGGGTTTTGTTCTGTGTAGTCGCCAACCGCAACTTTTACGTTAACACGACGAAAGTTTACAGTTCCATCGGCATTATATACTAGTCCTGATGCAACTTGACAAGCTCTTTTGAGCGTTTTAACTGGAGCACTTTGACCATCATTGTCATCGTCGCCTTGTTCGGCACTCACATAAACAACGTTTCCGCCGAAAATGTCAGCATCTTGGAAAAATAAGTTTCCGCTAGCATCTGTGGCCAACAACTGTCCGATAGTACCTTGACTTGGAGGGAGAGTCAATGTATAACCGTTATCTAGTGTGTTAGGTGCTTTTAAGCTGACGCCATCGTCACCACTTGCAGTAAGTTCTCTAAATGTTAATGAAGCAGCATCTTCGATGTCTACATTGTCTTTGAGGTTTATTCCGTTATCAGTAAACGTAGCTTTATCATTTTCGTTTATTGTTACTGTGACAGCAGCACCGGCGCTATCTCCAAGATCATCTACTCTAACTTCACTATTACCTTCAAAAACACGTTTGGTAATATCTTGAACTGTGTTATCATCACGTAGCAGATAAACTTTACCGTCTGCTGTGTTGATTGCTAATTCGCCTGATTCTAATTGTGAAACTATAGGCTGTTTACCAGCCACACTACTACGTTTATGCTTAATTCTTGTTGCCATGTTGCAACTGCCTCCAATGTTGGTACGGGTCAGATCTAAAAAGATGCCCAAAAAGAACGATAGAAATCGCTATGTAGTTATTTATCAAGTTTATAAAATGCTTACTTTAATCAGTAAAAAAGGGCCCTTGGAGCCCTTTTTGTTTTCTATTATTGGTAAACTTAGAATGTTCCGCCGTCTATTGTGTCAGTCCAAACTGGAGTTGCATCGACATCACTTGTTACAGTTAGTATCTGGAATGATTCACTAGCATCACTTGTTCCTGCTGCATCAGTAACATTCAACGGATTAGCTGTATCGCCGTATAGTATACCGTTTTCTGTAAATTCACTTACACCTGTGCCGCCGTATTGAACTTCAAGATCTACATTTGTTAGTGCAAGTGTGCCGTCAATAGTAACATTTTCGTTTACAGTTACGTTTTGATCAAATGTTGTTAATCCGCCACTTGCACCAATATTAAGTGCTGTTGCTGCACCAGCAAAATTAATCGTAGTAGCTGTTGCATTTAATAAGTTAAATGTAGTTTGATCAGTGCTTAGTGTGTCATTGTTGATTGCAACGTCTGTTGTAAATGTGCTTGTATCTTCACTTAGACGTAATTTTTCAACACCAGATGTGCCTGCAATCATTACTTTGAATACCATATCAAAGTCTTCTTGTGCACCTGTTATGTCTTGTGCTACAACATCAATTTGTCCACCAATTTCAAAGTTAGCGTTTGATGTTTCCATTTCAAAACGCACACCTGTGCCGCTGCCTGCAACTGGACTTCCGCTTACACTGTGATGTGCAAGTGTGATTGGATATACAACATCATCTGCACTACTATCTGGTGAGTTAGCAATCCATTTGATCTCTTCTGGAGATTCGATTGTATCAGATTTGATAAGAATCTTATCACTTGCAAGATCGGTAAGTTGTAATAATCCACTGTTGTTGCCGCTAATAAATCCTTGAACGTGCAAGTTTTTAGCAATGCCAACTCCGCCACTAATAACTACTGCGCCAGTTTGGTAGTCGTTGCTTTCGGTTATATTTAAAATATTAACTTGGTTAGTTGCTTCGACATTTAACTCAGTATTGCTAAGAATCATTCTACGAACATCGTTGGTAAAGAATTCTAGTTCGTCGTTGTTAGCGCCTGGACTAGTCTCTGGACGTATAAATGTATTTTGATCAACATCTTTAACACCGCCTAGCGATCCCCAAGCAATGCCATCGTAGCCTTCAAACACTGTTGTATCAGTGTTGAAACGAACTTGACCTGTAGCTGCGGTTGGACGCTCTGCTGTAGTTCCTACTGGTATCTGTATAGTTTCTACACTATCAAATATAACTTGTTCGCTGTTGAATGTAATTAATCCTGTATCAGCACCAACATTAATTGCTGTTGCATCACCAAATGCATTTATAGTTGTAGCATTTGTATTAAATACATTAAACGTTCCAGTTTCATCTGTAATAATTTCAGTGCCGTTGACTTCTATGTTACGATCAGCTATAATATCTCTATCAGCAGTGATATCAACTCCTGCGTGTATGTTACGCTGTGTGCTGATGCCGCCAGTTACTTGTATTGCACCTGTAGTTGAATCTGTTGCATCATCAATGTTTAGAACAATCAAATTTGGGATGCTGCCTATTTTAACAACTTCGTTATCATCTGTAGTGTCTATAACAATATAGTCTGTAACATTTTCGTGTATACGCAATACGTCAGTGTCGTTATCAGGTAAATCAATATCTGTGACACCATTAATATCTATAGTATCAATAGCTCGGTCGTCGCCTAAAACAACACTTCCGTCTACAGTTAGTGCATCGCCTATAAACACACTTTTTGCAATACCAACACCACCGTCAAATACTGCTGCACCTGATGTAGTGCTAGTCGATTCGGTTGTGTTTTCTACTAAGAATTTTGGTCTAATACCGAACGTAATTATTTCTTCGTCTGTTCTGGTATTAATACTAATGTAGTCTAAGCTACCTTCAGTTGTAATGCTGTATGCTTGTAGACTTTCGTCTGGAATGTTCAAGCTAACATCGCCTGTAAACACAATGTCGCCAGTTACAGTTAGATTTCCGTTTACAACCAAGTCTGGATTAATTGTAAATGTTCCAGATTCTGCACCCATATTAATTTCAGTTGCTTCGCCAAATGCATTAATAGTTGTTGCACTAGTGTTAAGCAAGCTGAATGGCCCTGTAGCGGCTGTGCTAATAACATCACCGTTTACATCAAAGTCGCCGTCAAGTATTAAGTCACCTGTAATTGTGCCACCAGTAAGTTTGTTTAAGTATCTGTTTTCTACATATACACTTACTGCTCGTTGTGTAGGAGCTGTATTAAAATCTTGTGTTCCTATACTAGAAACAAGGTTTGCACTATCGCTAACTTCTTTGAGTTCAACACCAACCGGAATACCATCTCTAATAAACGGACCAACACTTGTTAGACCTTTTAAGTCGATTTGGTTAGCATTTAGTGTAATAGCACCTGTAAGTGCGTTAACACCAAAGAAGTTACCAACTCTAAAGTTACCAATTTGGTCAACTGTGCCGCCGGCAAATACTTTACCTTGACTAAACTCTTGTATTTCTTTTTCTGGTATTGCACTACCGCCAAAGAACGGCAATGCATTATAAGTAATACCTGCACCTACATATTCAAATGCATGTCCTGATGTGCTTACAGTCGAAACATTATATAGGTTAGCTTTTTGCGATGTTTCTACACTAATAATTCCTGGGAATACATCAATTTCTGACGATCCGCCGTATGTAGCATTTAGATCTGCAATAGCGTTGTCTTCAATAGTTTGTATAGCAGCTAATATAGCAATTCTTTCAGTGTTATATATACTGCTGCCTAGTTCATAATTATGATCAATTTCTGACCAATCTGCAGTGTTACCATCAATTAAACTTAGTGCAATTCTATCAACTAGTAGTTCGGCACGAGCTGCTGCTTCCAAACTTCCATCTGGAATAGTAATAGTTTGCGTAGCCGTGTTACCAAAACTTTTTTCTACAACTTCGTTATTTGCTACTTGACGTATTAAATCGCCTAGTTTATAATATGTATAAGCTGTTACAAGTGTTTGGTCGCTGTTGCCTACTTTAGCAGCACCTAATATAGCACCGTTATAATATGCTTGTGCTGCACGACGAGTTTGTTTGTTGCCGCCGTAGATTGTATCATATACTGTTGCATCAACTAGATATCCTGTATCTCTTTGACACTTAAGAGTATTATATTCAAACCCAATTATATTATCTGTAATAAAATCAATTACATCGCTTTGAATATTAGCTTTTTCTGCAAGCATTGCTGTAGCTGCTGCTCTAGTTGTTTCTGGTAGCCAGCTAAAGTTTGGTTCAACTTCAAATGGTGTTCCAACTAGTGTAGCATTGTTAATGGCATTTTTAGTAATGTTGAACAGCCCAGTTGATGTTACACTTTCGTTACTAGTGCCGTAACTTCCGCCTAGAACTTGCGACTCTAAGTTTCCTGTTGTAGGAGTTACTGCTACACCTTCAATACATGATTCAGCAACACTTGCTAAGTGTGCATATGCTGCTACAGTATTTGCTACCTGACTTGCTGGAATATATTGAGCTGCTCCAAGGAAGTAGGCTCTAGTTGCAATAAGCGTTGCTATGTTGCTCGAATAAAGAAGATCGTGTGCAACTGCATCAATTAAGTATCCTGTATCTCTTGAACACACATCTTGATCATAATTAAATCCGTCGTATGTTGTTCCTATGTAAGAAATAGTGTCATCTATAATAGTAGATTTTTCACTTGCTAGATTACCAACGGCAGTTTGTATTCCTGCTGTAGCCCAGCTAATGCTTGGGTATGTTTTTGTTGGTAAATTATCAACACCATCAGTAATAACATTTTGAATTATTTGCAACAAACTTTGTGCTGACGTAACTTCGCTAGCACTACCTGCACCTGCTGTAGTGTTTTGTGTTTCTACTGCTTGCTCAGGATCTGCTACTGCGGTATCTAAAATAACATTTTCAATTATTGTTGATACCCATGATAATGCGTCTGCTGTTTCTTGTTGTTGTCCGGCTACTTGTGTAGTTGCGCCGACCCAATAAGCATTTGCTGCTTCGTATGTTGCACTATTGCCGCCGTATAAAACATCGTATGTAATTGCATCAACAATGTATTTTGTATCTCTTAAACATTTAGTGCTGTCGAATGTAAATGACTGGAAATTATCTGTGATAAAACTTATAATTTCAGCTTGTATATCAACTTTGTTACCTTTGATAAGATTGTATGCTTCCTCAAGATCATCTGTAGCCCAGATAACACTTGGAAGAACAGTTGATGGTAAGCCACTAATATTTCCAGCATCAATAACATCAACAATTATTTGAACTAAACCTTCAATATCGTCTGCTTCGGTGCTACTTGCACCAGTTCCTGCAAAGTCTTGATTTTCAATATTTCCTGCTGATTTTACAACACCTGCTTCAATAACAATATCGCCAACAATGTCTTGTAGTCTGTTGAATGCTGCGGCTGTGGCAGCAGCTTGTCCTGAACCTAACTGACTTACTGCACCTACAAAATAGCTTTCAGCAGCTATAATAGATGCGCTGTTTCCGCCATAAAGAATATCGTGACATAATGCATCTACAATATATCCTACATCTCTTTCGCATTTAGTAACATCGTATGTTAGTGCTGGATAGTTAACAGCAATCCATGCTGTAATTTCAGCAACAATAAAATCTTTGTTTGCTATTAATTGATCTTTTGCATTTGTTCTGTCAGCACTTCCGCCAGTTGGTGCAGGGAATACTAATGCATCTGCACTAGTATCTGTGCTTAACACACCGTTATCAAGTATGTCAATAATTTCATCCATTGCTGCTTCTGCACGAGCTTGTGCTACATCGCTAAGACCTAATAATACAATCTGTTTCTTTAACTCTCTCATTGCTGCTAGAGTTTGTATTTTTTGATTGTCTTGTAATTCTGAGCTGCTAGCTCTTTGATAAGCAAGTCCTGCTGTAACGCTATTATAATTAGTTCCTAGTGCAACATCAAGTGCTACTGCATCTAGTATTAATCCAACATCTCTTTCGCATTTTGCTTGGTTATATGCAAAGCTTACATAATTGTTTTCAATATATGAAACTGCTTCTGCTGCTAAGAAGTCTCTGTTGTTTTGTATTTGCAATGCTGCGTTTTGTAATGCTGTTGTTGATCCAGTTGGTGCAGGAAATACTAGTGTATCTGCACTAGTATCAGTGCTTACAACACCATTTTGAATAATATCTAATACTTCATTAAATGCTGCTGTTACACGACTTTGTGCTGTTGCATCGCTTACAGTAGCAGTTTCAGCTTCGCCTTTTGCAAATGTAATTGCGCCTACAGTTTCTGTATTTTGATCGCTTAGAACATATGCACTATTTGCTCTTTGGTATGCAAGACCGGTTGTTACTGCATTGTAATTTGATCCTAATGCTGCATCATAATATGCTGCATCAAGTATTAATCCAGTATCTCTTTCGCATTTTGCTTGATCGTAAATAAAATTATTATCATTAATATAAGCAATAACTTCTGCTCTTAAGAATTCTCTATTAGCAACTAATTGCTCTGTTGCATTGATTAGTTCAGTGCTTGCAGGACCAGGAACTGGATATACTGTTCCTTCACTTGGCAGTTGATCAAACTCAATAATATTTAAAATGTCTTCAAATAAATCTTCAACTGTTTGTTGAAAAGTAGTGTTTCTATCTGCGGCAGCAACTAGTAATCTTTTTGCTTCACGCATTGCTATTATAGTTGCAGGTTTTTGTTCTACATTTAAGTATGCAACATTTGCTCTTTTGTATGCTAGAGCGGCTGTGATACTATTATGATTTGTTCCTAGTTGAGCATCTCTATATATTGCATCAACAATATATCCAACATCTCGTGAACATTTATCTACATCATATGTTAATGTAGGATTGTTTGTTAAATTGTAATCTTTAGCATCGTCGATAAATCCTGAAGCTTGTGCAACAATTTGATTTGCAGCATCTTCTAATGCAGTTGCTTCAGTTTCTAGTGTCGGATACGTTTTTGTTGCAAGTCCAGTTAAACTGCCAGCATCAATTACAGCTTCGATGATTTGTAATAATGCATCAATTTCTGTTGCTTCTACTACGGTAGCTGCACTACTAGCAGTATCTTGTGTTTCTAAATTTCCTGTAGTTTGTGTTACAGGTAATCCTCTTACTACTCGTTGCAAAACAAATCTCATTCTTGCAAATGCATCAACTAAAGTTTGAACTTCTGTTGTTAGTAGACTGCTATAATCTATTTTATTAAAGAAATATGTTGCTTCTTGTATTGTGCTGCTGTCGCCAACATAAAGCATATCAAATGTTAACGAGTCAATAACATATCCAAATTGTTCTTTGTAAGTATCTTCATCGATACTTCCCCATGTAAACAAAGGATTATCATCTTTAATAAATGCTACAAATTCTTCTTGTAAGAAAGTTCTGTTTGCAACCAACTGATCCTTGGTGTTTATTTTATTTGTTAATGCACCATCGTGTTCGTTAAACTCTACAGTAATTCCTGAACTATCACCATCGTCGATAATGTTTATAAATTGATTAAATGCTTCATTTACACGAGTAGTTGCTGTTGCACTTCCACTGACTTCAACAAGAGCTAATATTCTTGATCTTAGATACTCAAAGCTAGAAATCATCATGCTTTTAAATCTTGTTCTAGTAGTAAATTCCTGTGCTTGACGCAGAACTTGTTGATCGCTGCCTAAGCCGACATACATTGCTATGCCACTAAGCAAGTTAGTCATATCAGTTGTATACTGAGTTTGGTTGTAACTTAGTTCTGTAAACTGATCATTAATATAAGCTGTTAGCTCTTCGATAATAAAGTCTCTATTTTCAACGATGTTATCTTTAGCAGTTAGATAACCTTGATCAATGCTGCTAAGATCGTTGTATAAAATATCAGGTATACCAGCGCTGTCACCTGCATCTAACGCACTTGTAACAATGTTAAATTTTTGATCAATTTCTTCTTTCATTGCAAGACTTGTAGTCTGTGCTTTCATTTCGTCTCTTGCACTTTCAAGAGCATAAACAGTTGGTTCTAATTGATCTAATAATACTTTTGAAGCTGTAGCACGTAGATAACTTTGTGCGGCTGTAATACTTTGATAGTTAGTGCCCATTACAATGTCACCAGCTACAGCGTCAACAATTCTTCTAACATCTCTTCGGCATATAGTTTCGTCATAAACAAAAGGAGTATCTGTAATGTTTACACTAGTAATGTAATAATAAGTATCATCGCCTTCAAATTGAATGATACTACCAGTTTGTGGTTTATCTCTTAAACTACTAATTGCAATCTTTGCATTGGTTGTTAAATTTACAGTTCCTTCAGCAGGTATAATTGCTCCGCCGCCAACAAAACTAACATTTGGTATTTCAGTGTATCCACTACCAACTTCTGATATTGAAACAGCAGCTAATAGTCCTGTAGTTAAATCAACTTGTGCTGTTCCTAAAGCAGTGACACCACCGGCTCCTGCTGGCGCATCAAAAACAACTGTTGGAGCACTAGTATACCCAGTTCCCGGATTATTAATTGTAACACTTCCTACTTTAGAAAAGTATGCTTGGTCAGGCACAGCATTTGTGTAGGCAGCAGGATAAAACCCATCAGCTACAACACCGTTGGTTCCAAAGTCACTAACTGAGTTAGAAATACTTAGGTAGCCGCCAGCACTTGCTTTAAACCCAGTTGAACAAAAAACAGTGAAACAACTAACAATTTGTGTATATCCAAAGTTAGTGATATGGAAGCCTACGCCGCCTTGAGCAATTTGTGTAAATGCGTCAGCAACAAAACTGAATACAAGAGATGCCGGATCGTATTTGTCACCATCAACTAATAGGCCGCCTCCGCCACCTTCTTCGTTGATTTGTTTTCCTACTGGTAAGTCAGGATAGTCCTCTACCATTAGAGGTCTTGCGCTAGGTTCAATGCCCTCTATTTGAACAGTTTCAAAAGGAATAAACTCTGTTCCGTCATTGAGCCATGGACCGTTCATGTTTGTGCAATTTTGAATATATGGTGAAGTTGTTACTAGTGCGCCTTCTCTAATTTCAGCACACCAACCAGGAGCTCTTAGACCTCTAAATGTAATCTGATACAAGTAACAACCGTTGCCCATAAAAAATATTGTTTGTGTATTATTTTTTGGAAATACTCTTGTGTTACGTAGTTCGCCTTGTCCTGTAACAGTAACAAAGTCTCTAAGTGTTATTGGGTTTGCTTCGTAATAATCACCTGGTGCAACAATAATTGTTGAACCTTCTGGTGCTACTTCAGCAGCTTTTTTAATACTTGCAAATGCACCGTCTGCACTTGAACTTCTTCCATCGTTGTCGTCACTACCGTCTTCAGTAACATAATAAACGTTTGCTGTTCTTGGGCCAGTTATATCTCCTGAAACAGTTAAGTTTCCATTAATATTAACACTTTTGCTTTCACCAAGATCTATTTCAATATTACCGTCAGCGGTAAGAATAAGCGATTTATCGCCTATCTTTCGTTCATGTATGCTCTGTTGTTTAAAAAACTTCATTTATACTTCCAAATAACTAATTGTTGCACTTAGATTGGTAGGGTTCTTTCCTACTAATACCACTTGATCACTTTCTTCTAGAATTATTCTTTCAACATTAAAAGTAAATGTATCAGATGCAGATACACTTAAATTTTTTAAAACAATATTAGTATTAGAAGCTGATTGACCATTGGGTATAATATACATGTCAAACCCAGAATCGTTTGTTCCTGTTCCATCGTCAGTGGCAGTATTACAAACCAACAATGTAGTAATAGCATATTTCTTGCCTGCTGGGACATTGAGCAATATTGCCGGTGTTGTTGTTAATGCTGTGTTTACTATTGCCATCTTTTTTTCCTTAAAATATTATACTATAAAGCAACGATTTGTTTCTGCTAATAAGCTCGTCTTGAGTGTCTTGTTGATTTTTAAAATACAATCCAGTGCCGCCATCACCTTGAGTTTTGCTATACAAAACTACTCCGTCATCAGGGATACTTAGTGCAGTGTCGTCTTGAACAGTTAAATTCATAAAGTCATTAACTTGAACATCGCCTGTTCCTGTGCCTTGTAGTATTACAGTTCCGTTAATATCTGCAGAAGTAATAACATTGCCGCCGCTTCCTAAACCAATTTTTAAACTTTGGACAAAAAGCTTATTATCTGATGAAAATGTTGCAATAGTTTGATTGTCTGCATATATTGTTACAGTGTCGCTGTCGGCTAGAACATAAGTTGGCGAATTTTCTGTTTCACTGTGTGTAATTCTATCTTGAAAATTATACAAGTGATAACTTTTAACATAATCAATAAGTCCTCTAACATTTACAAGCACATCGTCGTCGAATGTGCCCGAACGTAAAAGCCTATCGCTTTGTGAAACATCTTCGGGTATGTCGTCACCGTCGCCACTGTATTCCCAGATTTTTGATTCATAATTTGTTGTACCAGTTACAGTAACAACGCCATCACCGGAACCAACAAGACGAAGATCTTCGCCGCCTGTAAATACACCGCTGGAATACAAACTAAACAATGCAAAGTTTGAACCAAACGCTGTTGAATCCTGCATTACATATGCACCAGGAACTGATGCTCCTGCTCTTATACTATTTTTAGTTTCGTCAAAGAATAGATAAGCATCGTCACGTGTTCCACGATCGATTATTAAACCAGAAGTTCCGCCTGTAACACCAGGACCTGTTTCTCCCCTGTTTATAGTAATAGTATTATCATATATTACAAGGTCTTCAGAGTCAATAGAAGTGCTAGTTCCTGCTGTTAGTGTTCCAGCAACAGAAACATCACCATTGATACTAACCGATCCTGTTAATCCAGGATTAAGGAAGATTTCTCCGCCTTCGTTGATCTGTATAGTATATTTGTCTACACCTATTTTATTGACTTGAATTGCCATTTAACTCTCCTTAAACGGCAGTTAGAACAATATAGTCGTTAGTCGAATCGTTTTCTAATGCCCAAGTATATTTGTTACCTGAAAAATCAGTTGCAACACGCTTTGTAATTTTTGCAATATTAACTTCTGTTCCGTCGTTTGATCCTACATAGCCAAACATACGCATTTCGCCGGCAGCATTAGGTGCTCCGTCTTTTAATGTAGCAGTAGTTGTGCTTGTTGAATCTTTTAGGTTAGTTGTATCTAAGTTAGCTTCTTGTGCTACAACGAAAGTTTTTGCTCCACGCTGCTTTACAATGCCGCCGTCTGTTCTTAATGACGTATCATAAAATTCTACTCTTACACCAGTGTTGCTTGTTGCTTCACCGATTACATTAACACCTAAAATATCTTTTGCTAGTGGTCTTCCCATTGTTTTGTCTCCTTATTGACGTTCTAAGTCTACGCGGTGGGTCCGCATAAGTCCCCAGAATAGGGCTCATAAAACTTAACAATAGTATTTATCCTTTTTGAAAAAATGGGTTATTATGTGATGTTCTTTTGAATCTCTTTAGCATACTTACGTCCATTTATTTCTACTTGTTCGTATTCAACTCTATCGCCAATAATCAAATTGTTTTCTTGCTTTTTAAACAAGACATCCTGTCTTGTTTGGCCCCAACTATTGGGTCTAATATGTCCGTATAATCCTGTAAATTTATAAACTTGTCCACTGTGTATCATGTTGTCTCCTTACAGTATTTACTCATAAAAAAAGGCCCCGGAGGGCCTTTTTTCTTTAGTTTTAAAAAACTTAGCTGAAGCTTAGGTTTGCAGTTGTTACTTCTACCTTTTCTAGGTAGTCAGCTGCGTTACCAAGCGACGAAGCAGTGTTTGACAGTTCAACATAACCGTAACGTGTCATAAACGACACAGTTGGTTCGAATGTTGACGGATCCAATACAACGCCTGAGCTCATTAGCGGGATGTATGGGCAATAGAATGCCGCTGCATCTGATTCGCTTGAACCTTTGTAGCCGATTAGTACTGGTGCATCGTCTGCTGCATATGTGTTTACATATACTTTCATTGCATTGTTCAATGTACCAACCAT
>ENA-OUOG01001299-OUOG01001299.1-marine-metagenome-genome-assembly--contig:-NODE-1299-length-29367-cov-12.374087_pt1 | contig 29367 bp, 28 predicted proteins | sample MGYA00248635_ERZ508505 | MGnify/ENA primary metagenome ERZ508505 (study PRJEB26176, sample SAMN06267871) | marine metagenome | isolation source: Saanich Inlet, British Columbia, Canada | place: Pacific...
TACATTCATAATCGGCCGGATATTATTGAGGGAAGTATTCAAATAATCGATGATGTTTACCTGGGGAACGGGATAAACTTTACTGATCTTTCTGTCCTAATCGAAGAAGAGAAAATTAAAAAAAATGAATTAAAATTCTTTTTGGGATACTCAGGATGGACCGCTGGGCAACTGCAAGAAGAGTTACTCAAAAACTCTTGGTTTGTAGGAAATCTATCGACTCGTACTTTAATGAATTATGACCAAGAAGATATTTGGAAAAAGACGTTAGAACAAATGAGCGAAAAACATAGAGTTATCTCTAATTTTCCCCAAAACCCACTTTTAAATTAGCTCTGAATAACAGCTCGGGTATCTTCATTTAACAATTGAATTAATTCATCGGCCATTTTGTGAAAAAAACGTTTCGTTTTGTAGCTTCTAACCCACTTAATTCCCTGAATGGAATTTGTTAAAATAATCTCGTCACACGACAATAGGTGTCCTGCTGTAATAGAACTTTCATACACCTTAATGTTGTTGGACAAAGCTAGGTTTATCACCTTCATCCTCATGGTTCCCCCAACACATCCAGATGACAATGGCGGTGTATAAAGAACCCCATTACTGGCAATAAAAAAATTTGAGTTGGTACTCTCAATAATATTCATCTTTTCATTAATCAACAGATGATCTCCCAACCCTTTTTCTTTTGCTGCGTGGATTGCTGATACATAAAAGAAGGCATTAGTCGTTTTAAAAGATGCATACTTGTTTAGTGGTTTTGTAATTTCATTGAATACATCTATATCAATACCTTCTGGGCTAAGAACAAACTCATTGAATGGAAAAGATTCTGCTTCAATGATAAAACCAGGCTCATTAGTTTCTGAGTAATAGGAAGCTACCTCCCCCTTTCGATAGATAGTAAGTTTAGCCCTTCCACCGGTGTGAATCCCATTGTGTTGAATCAAACTCTTTATTTGATTATTAAAATATTCGATGGTAAAGTAATCAGGAATATCAATTTTAAACACCTTCATTCCTTCTATTAGCCTTGCAAAATGGGCTTCAAAGTTATACACTTCCCCATTTACAACTCGAATACTTTCAAATAAACCATCTCCATATCGAAATGATCGATTGTTAATGGATAAAATGGGTTGGTTTGACGGATAGAATTCTCCGTTGTATATTAAATCTGCACTCAAAATATGGATTAGTTTTTAAATTATGTATTGAATTTGTTGAATAAAGTTAGCAATAACAAATTTAGGACTAAGAATTATTGTAAACAACACACCAAACAAAGCTCCCAAAAGATGTGCATCATGAGCGATGTTTGTTCTTCCCTTATTATTCATATACATTTCATAAATCACGTACAAAACTCCAAAAACTATTGCAGGCATTGGAATTGCTGCATAAATATAAATGGTATTGGTAGGATCGAGCATGATAGAAGAAAACAAAACAGCTGAAACTGCACCAGAAGCTCCTAAGGAATTATACAATGGATTATCTTTATTTTTTTTCAGAGCAGGGATCGAAGCGAATAATATTCCTCCAACATACAAGAAAAAGAAGGACAGCATTCCCAGTTCTGAACCAAATTTTAAGGCAAAGAACGTCTCAACATATTGGCCAAAAAAGTACAATACAAACATATTCACACCTAAATGAAGTAAATCGGCATGGATAAAAGCATGAGAAAATAATCGATACCATTCATTGTGGTAATAAACTTTTGCAGGATTAAATAGCATTTTATGCTTTAGTTCCATTTTTTCTGAAACGTACAGAGAAATAGCAACAGTTAGGATGATGAGAGAAAGAGTGACTGAAAAACTCATTTATTGCTTCTTTTGGGATTCTTCGAATTTAGCTAAATGAGATACTCCTCGCAAATTAAAAAGAATAAAATGCAAATACTGTTCTAAGCAACGTATAATGAGGGTTTTGAGAAGAAACAAAGTCGAAATACTAAATAATTAGAATTTCCTATCGTATTTATGAACATTTAATCAGTTTTATTAACATAAACCCTTGCTGTGCTTGGTTTATAAAGGATTTCGTATATATTTGCTACTGTTAACAATAGTTAATGTTTTTTATTAATCATTTAAAAAGAAAAAAATGAACAAAACAGATTTAATCGATGCTATGGCATCAAATTCAGGACTAAGCAAAGCTGACTCAAAAAGAGCTTTGGAAGGATTTATGGAAGCTACTGCTGGAACTTTGAAAAAAGGAGACAAAGTATCTCTAGTAGGATGGGGAACTTTTTCTGTATCTAACAGAGCTGCTAGAACTGGAAGAAACCCACAAACTGGGAAAGAAATCAAAATTGCTGCTAAGAATGTAGTAAAATTCAAAGCTGGTTCTGAATTAGCTAAGACTGTAAACTAAGAGTAACTTTTTAGTTGAATAAAAAAGCCCGTTGGTTATCCAACGGGCCTTTTTTATGCACTCTATTTTTATCTAGTTTTTAGTTCTTTTTCTTAAAAAGAACTAAAATTCAAAATCGAGGTGTAGTTTGTCTTTTAAATAAAGAAGTTCGGGTTTTGTTTCTGCCAATTTCAAAAATTTTTCCTTGTCGGTGTACAAAAATACTTCGGCCTTTTCGTTTTTAATCAATTTTGCCTGAAGTTGAATCGAGTAGTTGTTTAATTCCTTTTTTAGAAAATCCAAAAACGTTTGTTTTTCTCTATTGAAATTGTCGAACAATGTTTTGTTATCCAGCACATGTTCTATTGTAAAACCTTCTTTTAGTTCTGGAGAATTTGTGGTAAGTGCTGTGTGCAACGTTTTTTTGTTTTTATCATTGGCTTTAGTTGCGTATTCGAGCCACTTTTCCATCAAGCTTTCGTAAGTAAATGGATCTTTGTCTTTCCTTTCCTCTTCTTCGGCAAGCTCTTGTTTTTTTTCTAAAGTTTGTTTAATGGAGAAACCCGAAAAACTTTTATTCTTTTGGATAGGCTTTGATTCAATCACCTCCTTTGGAGCCTCAGTTGAATTAAACTCCTTCTTTACTTCTATTGGATTGGCTGTCTTGGTACTTGAAAGAGAATCAGTTTTTTGTTCAGGAACCGAACCTGCATTATCTACTTTATCAAAGGTTTCTATTTTTACCTCAATCAATTTATTTGATGAAAGTGATTCGGTAGAATTGTCTTTAGTTTCTAGATTTTTTTTTTGCTCACTTTGTCCAAGTGAGCTTAATTTTATCAAAGTTAATTCGACTAGTAATCGTTGATTCTTACTTGCCTTGTAGTGGGTATCGGCATCCGAAATAATCTCGAGGCCTTTTACAAGAGTTCGTGCACTTGTTTCTACGCTTTGTTGCAAGTATTTTTCTTTTACGTTCTCTCCTACCTCCAAGAGCTTCACCGTTTCTGGACTTTTTGATACTAATAAATCTCTAAAATGACTTCCTAATCCTGTCATAAAATGATGCCCATCAAATCCATTATTGAGTATCTCATCCAGGGCTAGAAGGCAATCGGAAATATTGTGTTTATTGATGGAATCAACAATCCTAAAATAATAGTTGTAATCCAACACATTTAGGTTTTGAATTACCGAGTCGTAAGTTATATTTCTATTGGAGAAATTAACTATTTGGTCAAAAATAGACAAGGAATCTCTCAAAGCTCCATCGGCTTTTTCTGCAATGACGTAAAGCGCTTCTTTTTCGTAAGAAATCTCTTCTTTCTGAGCGATTTTCTCTAAATGGGAAACCATATCCACCACCTTAATTCTATTAAAGTTATATACCTGACACCTCGACAAAATGGTAGGAATTATTTTGTGCTTTTCAGTCGTGGCAAGAATAAATATAGCATGCGGTGGTGGTTCTTCCAGAGTTTTCAAAAACGCATTAAATGCCGCACTCGACAGCATGTGTACCTCATCTATGATGTAGACTTTGTACTTTCCTACCTGAGGTGGAATCCTCACCTGGTCGGTGATGTATCGGATGTCTTCTACCGAGTTATTTGAAGCAGCATCCAGTTCAAAAATATTGAAAGATAAATCTTCATTTTCACCCAGAGAATCTTGGTTGATTATTTTGGCAAAAATTCGAGCGCAAGAAGTTTTCCCTACACCTCGAGGCCCGCAAAACAAGTAGGCTTGAGCCATTTGACCTGTTTTTATCGAGTTTTCTAAGGTAGAAGTAATTGATTCTTGACCAACTACACTCTCAAATGTATTGGGTCTATATTTTCTTGCTGAAACTACAAATTCGCTCATGTAGTAAAATTAGTATATTTCTGTGAGTTTAAAAGGATAATTTGTGCAATTTTTTTAACCAAACGCTTCTATTCAAAATCGGAATAAAGCAAGTACTTAGCTCGCATAATTTTGTATGAATTCAAATCCTTTTGCCAAGATTGCTTTATCATTTCTATGGAGGTACCTTTTTCAATTTGTTTTCTTAATTGATCTGTACCAGCCAGTTTATCAAAAAAACTTGCTCTTGTTATATAATTACCATTCGTTTTTTCATTCATTCCAACTAGCCAATGTAAATACAATCCTTTGGTATTTCGCACGTACAACAAACCAAAAGTACTGAGGTTGTAACCTATACAGTTTTTTCCTTCGTGCTTCGGACTAGAAGCACCAACAATAGATTTGGGAACAAATTCATAAGAACCAGAATCTATAAATGGAGAACCAATTATTTGGAAGGGAAGCTCAGTCCCTCTTCCCACACTCACGGAAGTACCCTCAAAAAAACACAAAGATGGATACAAATATATGGAAGACATATTGGGTAAATTTGGCGAAGGAGCTATGGGCAATTTATAAAAATCCGAATGCGAATAATCCAAACAAGAAACCACTGTTAAGTTGCAACTAACCCCATTTTTTAGCCATTTTTCCCCATTAATCATTTTGGCCAATTCGCCCACTGTCAATCCATGCACCACCGGAATCGGATGCATTCCAACAAATGATTCAAAACCTTTTTTTAGTATGGGGCCATCCACATAAAATCCGTTGGGGTTGGGACGATCCAACACAATTACCTCTTTGTCGTTTTCAGCAGCTACTTCCATGATATAATGCAGGGTAGAAATATAGGTGTAAAACCTTGCTCCTACGTCTTGGATATCAAAAATCAACACATCCAAATCCTGAATTTGTTGTACCGAAGGCTTTTTATTTGAACCATAAAGCGACACTATCGGTAAACCTGTTTTTCGGTCTTTGGAAGAACTTACGTATTCTCCCGCATCGGCTTTTCCTCTAAAACCATGCTCTGGAGAAAATACTTTCTTGACCAAAACACCTAACGAAAGTAGCGTATCGACTAAATGAGTGGCACCAATAGCAGAGGTTTGGTTCGCCACTACTCCAACTCGTTTTCCTTCTAGTTTTGGCAAATAAAGTGGTAATCTTTCGGCTCCTATTGTCAGGTTAGTTTTAAATTGTGTGGAAAAATGAGAATTTTGATTAATACCTATTACGGAGAAAAAGAATAAAAAAGTAAAAATAAGGAGGGGACGAATACTCATAATTTGTGTAGTTTTAACAAACAATAATTTTAACACTTCAAACATTGGTAAGCAAATTTATTTCAAATAAACTTAGAAAAGAACTGAGCACGGGAAATAAATTTTCCAAACCGATAATCAAAGTTGCTATTGTGAGTATTACAATAAGTATGCTAGTTATGCTTATTTCTATTTCTATTGTGAGAGGATTTCAAAGAGAAATCAAGAACAAAGTGGTTAATTTTTCTTCTCACCTTCAGGTTACCGCTGGTGGAACAAATTTTAGTTTAGAAACCTCCCCTATCCAAATTTCTAATGCTTACCAAGAGAGAGTGCGAAACTTGCCTGGCGTAGCGCATATCCAAACTTTTGCCACCAAAGCAGGTATTCTACAATCCAATGCCGATACTGTAATATACGACACCGAAACTAAGATAAATAGAGACATTGAAGGAATAATATTTAAAGGAATAAACACAGATTTCTCCTGGGAGTTTTTGAACTCTAAACTATTGGAAGGCAAATCATTTAGCGCTCTTTCTTCAGAACCAAACGACAGTATTCTTATTTCAAATTACCTTAAAAAAAGATTAAAACTAGAGGTGAACGAAAGGATTCGAGGTTATTTTTTTAATGGTAAAAAACCTATCACCAAGTCCTTTGTTATTGCGGGAATTTATGAAACCGGTTTGGAAGAATTCGACAACCAATTTGTATTTGCAGACATTCAACATATCCAAAAGCTAAACAATTGGGGGATTTCAACCTCTCTTTTTCTTGAGACTTTGCCTGTAAACGATCAGGTTAAAATTTCGACTAACTCCATTGGCGGAAACGAAAATTACCTTCATCAATTCAACAACAAAAAACCAACACATAGTAACACAATTGAGTTTTGCGCAAATAAAGACACGGTCATTAGAGTTATCACGAATGACTACGCCATAAATACAGTTACCCTTCAATCCGAACCAGTTTCTATTGCCGATACTGCTTGGCTCAAAATAGAAGTAAATTCCGCGAACAACGAGTGCATCACTGCTTCTGGGGAGTTTGAATATGAATCCTTGAACGACTCAACAAGGCTCTACACAGGGGCTAACGGCAGCATCAAGACTATTCTTACAACTACCGGTGGAAGCCATTCAGATTTTGTAGGTGGTTACGAAATTTATTTGAAAAATTTTGACAACCTAGAAAAGATGGAAAAGGAACTAAATTTTGTGACAGATCCATTTCAAAAAATTTCTAAAATCACGGATTTGCAAAGTGAAATTTTTGGTTGGTTAAACGTATTGGATACCAATGCTATTATCATTATTGTATTGATGATAATGGTGGCGGTAATAAACATTGCCGCCTTGCTCCTTGTTATTATTATTGAAAAAATTAGTTTCATTGGAATAATGAAATCTTTTGGGTCGCGCGATATTGTTGTACAGCGAGTTTTTATCAAGTTAGGAGGATTTATTCTGGCTCGAGGGATTGTTTTGGGGAATGTGATTGCATTTTTACTCATTTGGTTGCAATCAGTTTTTGGGTTTTTAACACTTCCGCAAGACAAATATTATTTATCGAAAGTCCCCTTGGGATTTGAATGGAAGGAATTTATTTTAATAAATCTTATTACGGTGGTACTTGCTCTCATGATATTATTCTTGACCTCCTTATTCATTGCTAATATAAAACCAGTAAAAGCAATCAAATTTAATTGACACAACCTTATGGCAGAGAAAATGAAAGCTGTTTTTTTGACAGAATACGGAAAAGAAAAAAATAATTTTGAAGCAAGAGAAATAATGAAGCCTATCCTTGAACCAGGCGAGGTTTTGATTCGTTGCGAAGGATTTGGACTTAACTATGCCGATGTAATGGCCAGACAAGGACTATACAAAGGAGCTCCACCACTTCCTTGTGTATTGGGCTATGATGTGGTAGGAATTGTAGAGCAAGTTGCTCCACACGAAAACGAAAATTGGATTGGGAAAAGAGTGGTTGGATTAACACGATTTGGCGGTTATGCCGAATTTGCCAAAACAAAAATTTCTGCCATTGCCGAAATCCCAAGTAATTGGTCTATTCCAGAGGCAACTGCAATAGCCACTCAGTATTGCACGGCCTATTATTCCAGTCAATATATAACCAATTTGCACAAAGGTGACAAAGTTCTCATACATGCCGCAGCAGGAGGAGTTGGAACTGCTCTTACCCAAATAGCAAAAGCCAAAGGGTGCGAAGTTTATGGATTAACTAGCTCAAACGAAAAAATGGATTATTTACGAAATAATGGAGTTGATTTTCCAATAAACCTATCAAATTCTGATTATCACGAGCAATTCTTGAAATTATCAAAAGGCATAAAAGCAGATGTGATTTTTAATTCAATTGGTGGCGAATCGATCAAGGAAGATTTTAGGATATTATCTGTTAGTGGCAGATTAATTAATTACGGTGCGGCTAGTATCTCTGGAAAAAAACCAAACTTATTCACTCTGTTGGGGCTTTTAAGAAAAACCCCAAAGGTAAAACCACTGAAACTACTTGGTAAATCGTCCGGAATATTGGGAGTAAACATGCTCACCGTGGGGGATGTAAAACCCAATGTAATTAGCGAATGTATGAAGGCGGTAATTTCTTTAATGGAAGAGAATCCTTGCATTAAACCTATCTCGGGTGGCGAATTTCCCGTAACCGAAATAACCAAAGCTCATGACTTACTTGCAAGCCGAAAATCGACAGGAAAAATTGGAATAAAGTGGTGAGGTGGATTCAAGCAAAACGATTAACCTTTTTACAATGAACATTTGTATACAAAGGCGGGCGGCACATTAATAAGCGAAAAAGCCAGCTTTACTGAACCAAAATTTTCCTTTAGTAACTTGTGTGCATTTAATGAATACTGAAACTGAATATACTGACCTTTCTCACTTAAATTTTCAACTGCGGATTTTAATATATTCTCTTTCAACTTCTTTGGAAACACAGTCAATGGCAAAGAAGAAATAATATAATCTGCTTTCTCATGATTTTTTAACGAAAGATATTCCCCAATTTTTTCAGCGCTCTCATTCAATATCAAAGCCCTTTCATCCTTTATTTCCTTCTTTAATTTTTCATAAAAACTTGGATTGGTTTCGAAAACAATCATACTCGCTTCAGGATTCATTCTTTTTAAAATCTCTTTCGTAAACACTCCCGTACCAGGACCAAATTCAACAATACATTTCACTTTCGAAAAATCAATTCCGCCATACATTTTCTTTCCCAAAAACTTACTGCTTGGAGCAACAGCACCAATTTCAGACTTATTTTTAAAAAACTCGGAGATAAACGACATAATAACTATTCTTGTTGTGTATGACCAAAATCATAGAAATTGGTTTAAAGATGAAATAAATTTGTTTTCAAAATTACACAAGTTGTTGGCATTTCATAACAATTAGTGGATTAAAATAAGAGAGAGATAAAAATGAAAAAGAAACATCTTAAAAAATTGGGTTGGGCCACTATCATTTTCTTTATCGTCAAAGGCACAATTACTTCTGCTATTATTCTCTATGGTCTTTATTGGGGATTAAAACAATGAATATATTCTCAAAATTATAGGTGTTTCACAAATCATTTGAGTAATTTAGTGACCTATCTATGGGGTCGACTGGATTTGACAGCGAGATGAACTAGTCCAGTAAGCATGTGGAGTATTGAATGTTAGCTCCCTAAATCAAAATATTCATTCCATTTAATTGGAGAAAACAACTACGCGTTAGCTGCGTAACCAGAACCAGGTTCTGTTACCTTAATCGCTCCATAATATTGGACCGACTAACTGCCCAGCAATGAATCCCCGTTTAACTGTTCATTGCAATTGGGTATCAAGTTTGTTAAACTAGTGCATCCAAAGTCTTGATGGATGTGCGAAACTAAAAAGAATAAGTTTGTAGTGGATTGCTTATGGTCAGCTACTTATCGAAAATTAATTGTAAGATAAACATGTAGAAAGCTCGATTATTCCTTGTTTGGACGAGGGTTCGAAACCCTCCGACTCCACTTATTACCCTTGTCAGCTCAATGTTTTCAAGGGTTTTTTATTTCTTTTTACCAAGCAATAATGAAATAAGCCAACTTCCAACTTTTCGTTGTAAACCCTGTTTAGTAGATGGAATTCCCGATTTTCGTGCAATTTTATTTTTAAACCCCGATATTCCGAGTAACCTTTTCCAAGAAAAGGAAAAACCCTATTTACCTTTGAACCTATTATCTTTATTTAAAAATCATCTAATTGCTCGTTCTTATTCATTTCCTTCTTGTAATTATTCAGTTTAAGAGAAAGTGTCGCCATAAACATGGGCGAAAACGGATCTCTAATTCGATAAACTTCTAGATTTTCCGTGGAGTTAAAAGTGATATCCCTTCGAGTAGAAAGAATGTCGCTTGCTTGCAATGTGAAAGCTAATTTATTTTTCATAAATGATTTTCTGATTGACGCATCTACCCCGTAATTTTCATCCATAAAACCGAGCGGTGTAGCCGTTTTGCTCCGATACTTTGTTATTACCTGTAATTTGTAGCCTCCCTTTATAGTAAATGTATTAATCCAATTAATATTCCAATTAAAAGATTCATTCTTGGTGGTGATTGAGTTTATTTCTGAGGTTACGGAATAATAGTAAAGACTCGCTCCTAAGTTAGAATTCCACCATTCCTTTATGAAATAAACCCAAGTGGGATCCATTCCTAAAGAAATCGAATTACCTGCATTGGTTGGTGCTTCTATCACAATATTGGTATCGTAAATTGCTGGAATTCGATTGATTAAATTGTTTAGTAATTTGGCATAAACGTCCACGGAAAAATTTCCTTTGTCCTTTAGTTTTCTTATCCAGCTCATTTCAAATGAACTGATGTATTCTGGCATTAAATTGGCATTCCCTGTTCGAACGGAATAGGGACTTATCCAAGTAATAAAAGGTTCGAAATAATAAGACCTCGGCCTATTTATTCTTCTGGAATAGCTTAATAAAAACTCATCTTTTTTCGAACGTTTGTAAGAAAAATGGGCAGAAGGAAAGAAATCAATTCTATTCACCTCTTGTGACGCATTGGGAATATTAGTTGCCTGAATTTCTCTAAAGGTATACTCCGCTCTTAGTCCAATTTGATAGCCTACTTTTTTCTTTTTTCCTTTTATTAAGGAGTAAGCTGCGTGGATATTACGATTATATTGAACATCGGTTGAAAATAAAGGCAGACGGATATCCTTTTTTAATACCGGGTCGTACTCAAAGTTATCTCTGTCATCTTTAGAAAGTCCAAATTGAGCTTGAACTCCCACTTCCCAAATTAGTTTGTTTTTCAAGGTTTTATGGTAATCCAAATCAAACCTAAATACATTTGACGGACCAAACTCGGTTCCCAAATTCCCTCCTATTTTTAATCCGTCATTGTCAAAAAAATCATTGTACGCATATTCATCAACACTTCGTAAATTATATATCCCTTTTATATTAAAATAATTACTTCCATCTCTATCTATCAAATACCTGTAAGAAAGAAAGTTAGATACACTTGTTACGGTAATATCTCCTCGATATCTATTCTCATATCTACGGACTAATGTGTCATCAATAAACTCCTCGAAAATAGAATTGTCATAAGGCTTCATAAGTCTTCTTCCGTATGTAGAGCCAAGTGTAAAAATATGAGATCCTGTTGGCGTAAAAATCCATTCAGCACCAGCTCTTATTCCACCCATTTTCCATGAAGCTTTACCGGTTTGATTAACAGTAGTTTTGTATTCTTCGAAATCAGATATTCGTTCTTCGGTAATATCACTAGGAGAGTTTCTTTGATTGTAGGCAACATTAACATTAACTGTGTGTTTTTTTGTACTGTAATTGAGCGCTACATCTCCTCCATATCTTTCAAAATTTCCTCCTGAAACATTAGCTAGCATACTAATTCCCTCCAATTTTTTCTTCTTTGTAATGATATTAATTATTCCTCCTACACCTTCAGCTTGTTCTCGCGCTGAGGGATTAGTTACAATTTCTATACTTTTTATGGTGCTAGCCGGAATAGATTGTAATGCATCCGATGCATCCATGGCGGTAGGAATCCCGTTTATTAATAATTGATAAGTAGAACTCCCCCTAAGCGTTACATTACCTTGAGCATCCACTTGAATAGATGGCGTGTTTTGAAGAACCTCTACTGCAGATTGCCCTACTGTTGTAGTCATATTTTCTACATTCACCACCTTTTTGTCTATTTCGTAACTAACTGTAGGAATGTCTCCTCGAATTGTGACCTCTTTTAGATTGAGAGAATTATTCAATTTCAATTCTCCAAGATTATAAACACTCTTTTCTTGGTTGATGAGAATCTCATTATAAACTCTAGATTGATAGCCAACAAATGAAACAACAACATAATAATTACCTGGTAAAACTGATGAGATTTCATATTTTCCTTTTAACCCGGTGATTGCTCCCCCGGCAACAGAACTGTCTTTTTTTCTATACAACGCAATACTCACGTACTCCATTGAAGATCCAGAAACCGAATCTACCACCGCTCCGTAAATCAATCCTGAAATTGAGGATCCTGGTGAATTTTGTGCAAAAGAAAGAAAAGGAATAAAAAAGAGGCAAAAAATCGTAAGTCTAAACATTTAAAATTCTAATTTGAGTGCAAATTTACCTATTTTTGAGCAATAAAACACGGAATCATATGAAGATTGGAATTGTAAAAGAAACAAAAAATCCACCAGACAAAAGAGTTCCTCTTTCGCCCAAGCAATGTAAAAAACTAGTAGAAAATTTCCCTTCGGTGGAATTAATGGTTCAGGCTAGTGAAATTAGGGCTTTCTCTAATTCAGAATATGAGCAACAAGGAATAAAAATCGTAGAAGATGTGAGTGATTGCGATGTCCTAATTGGTGTGAAAGAAGTAAAAAAGGAATGCCTATTGCCGAATAAAACTTATTTCTATTTTTCCCACACAATCAAAGAGCAGCCCTACAACAGAGATTTGTTGAGATTAATGCTGAAACAAAACATTCGTATGATAGATTACGAAACCTTAACTTATCCAAAAAAAGGTAGGATACTTGGGTTTGGTAGATATGCCGGAATAGTGGGGGCTTACAACGCTTTTTTAGCATTGGGCATTAAGTTAAGTTCCTTTGATCTCAAGCCAGCAAATCAATGCAAGGATTATATTGAATTAAAAGAAGAATTAAACAAAATTACACTGCCAAAAGGTTTCAAAATTATCATTACTGGAGACGGAAGAGTTGGCAAAGGGGCCGAAGAAATCATTCATGCTTTAAATATTCCTGAAATTTCACCGAGTGATTTTGTAGAAAAATCTTACGAGGAACCAGTTTACACTCAACTATCAGTGAAAGACTATAACAAAAGGAAAGATGGAAATTCTTTCAAAAAAAAAGATTTCTACACTTCTCCCGAGTTATTTGAGTCCAATTTTAAAAAATTCTCCTCAAAAGGAGATATGTATATCGCTTGTCACTTTTGGGATTCAGAAGCACCCTTTATTTTCACGCGAGAAGATGCAAAATCTACCGAATTCAATTTGAAAATCGTAGCTGACATTAGCTGTGATATTGATGGCCCTGTAGCTTCCACAATTAGGCCTTCTACCATTGATAAACCGTTGTATGGTTATGACCCACAAACCGAAAAAGAGGTTGATTTTATGAATTCAACAGCAATTGGCGTTATGGCCGTTGACAATTTACCTTGTGAACTTCCTCGAGACGCTTCCGAGGATTTTGGAAACGAATTACTTTACAAGGTATTGCCAAGTTTGATAAACGAAGATACCGACACCATAATCGAAAGGGCTACTATTTGTGAAAACGGGGAGCTTACCTCCTATTTCAATTATCTACAAGATTATGTGGACGGAAAGTAATTTGACAAGAGTCCAAGAATCTTCTGAACAGAGACTCCTGCCAATCAACAAATCGATTAACTGAAAAAACTTACTTTTATAAGACTAATATTATTCACATTAAGAATATGAAAAAAATACTAATTGCCAACCGAGGAGAAATTGCATTAAGAGTCATGCGTTCTGCCAAAGAAATGAATATAAAAACTGTCGCAATTTACTCCGAAGCGGATAGAAACGCTCCGTTTGTAAGGTATGCAGATGAGGCAGTATGTGTGGGACCTCCGCCAAGTGCCGAGAGTTATTTGTTAGGCGACAAGATTATTGAAATCTGTCATGATTTGCAGGTAGATGGAATTCATCCTGGTTATGGTTTTTTATCAGAAAATGCCGAATTTGTTCAAAAAGCCACTGATGCTGGAATTACATTTATTGGTCCTTCTCCAAAATCCATTGAATTGATGGGAGATAAATTGATGGCAAAAGATACAGTAAAAGGATACAACATCCCAATGGTTCCGGGAACAGACCACGCTATATCAGATATTCCTGCGGCAAAAAATATCGCCCAAGAGATTGGTTTTCCAATATTAATAAAAGCGTCTGCAGGAGGTGGTGGAAAAGGAATGAGAGTGGTAGAAAAAGAAGAAGAATTTGAAGAACAAATGGATAGAGCAGTTTCGGAGGCTATCTCTAGTTTTGGAAATGGCGAAGTATTTATAGAAAAATACGTGGGAAGTCCCAAACATATAGAAATACAATTAATTGCCGATACTCACGGAAATGTAGTCTATCTATTTGATAGAGAATGTTCCATTCAAAGAAGACATCAAAAAGTAATTGAAGAAGCTCCATCGGCTTCTGTTCCCGATGAACTGAGAAAAAGAATGGGTGAAGCTGCCTGCGATGTAGCTAGAAGTTGTGATTATTATGGTGCCGGAACAGTTGAATTCTTGATGGATGAACACAAAAACTTTTATTTTCTTGAAATGAATACTCGATTGCAAGTAGAGCATCCTGTGAGTGAAATGATTACGGGAATTGATTTGGTAAAAGAGCAAATAAAAGTAGCTAGAGGTGAGAAACTAAGTTTTACTCAAGAAGATTTGTCCATCAATGGGCATTCTTTGGAGGTGAGAGTATATGCCGAAAACCCGAAAAACAACTTCCTGCCAGATATTGGGAATTTAACTACGTATCAGCGTCCGCAAGGAAATGGAGTTCGAGTAGATGATGGCTTGGAAGAAGGAATGGATATTCCTATTTACTACGATCCCATGATTGCCAAGCTCATTACGCATGGAAAAGACAGGGAAGAAGCCATACAACGAATGAACAAAGCAATTGACGAATATGAAATTACAGGTGTAGAGACTACGCTTGACTTCTGTAAATACACCATAAATCATCCGGTATTCAAAGACTCCTCCTTTGATACTAATTTCGTGAAAAATTACTTTAACGACCCAAGTGTACTCGATAATCATAACGAAGAGGAAGAAAAAGTTGCAGCGATATTTGCCGCTCTCGAATTTGAAGGTAAAAAGACAATTCCTACCACTGTGGGAAGTTCTAATACTGTTTCCAATTGGAAAACGAATCGTTCACAACTCAATTAATTTTGGAATCATTCTTGTAATACCCAGCTTATGAAAATCATTTATTTTTTTAGCTGGGTATTACTTTTTACCAATGTTTGTTTGGCACAAAACACTGTTCCTTTAACCGAAATCTCGGATACCAACAAAAAAGCGATGTATTTAATTGAAGATGGCGATACTATTCCCATTTTCATTATCAAACAATTTAATTACAAAGACCCAAACTTTGCGAGAGAATGGAATAGAACGGTGTACTTTGCGCGAAGAATGTACACCTATGCCAAAATAATTGACTCGATCGTAGATGAACACGAGAAACAATTGGCAGAAATAGAGCAATCAAACAAAAGGAGTTCAAGAAAACAAAGAAAAGAAAACAAGAAATTGAAAAAGACATTGTGGGATGAATATTCTTACGAAATAAAAAACCTGACCAACGTAAGAGGTGATTACCTCACAAAATTGGTGTACCGTGAAACGGGGGTTACCTGCTACGATTTAATCAAAAAATACAAAAATGGACGAACCGCTTTTTTTTGGAACTCGGTTTTATGGTCTTTTGGCAGTACCAATCTCAAAAATGAATTTAACCCGAAAGAAGATTGGATGCTGAAGCTTGTTGTGGAAGAAATAGAACAAGGTAAAATTCGAGCAATGAGTAGGTCTCAGCTAATTCAAGAAATAAAAAGACGAGAAGAAAGAGAAAAGAAAAAAAAGTAACGTAACACTTGTCACAAAACCTTGAGAGTGCTAATATTATCTTTGAGTATGAAACATTTTTTTATGAAAAAACACGCTTACCTCCTGCTCACTTCACTATTTATCATATCGATATTAGCCGCTTGTAATGGAAATAACAACACTGCCGAAAACACACCAAGTTCAAAAATGGGCAAACAGCTTCTTTTGGATAATTGTGGTGCATGTCATAATTTACCGGACAGAAATCAAACAGGTGTAGCTCCTTCCTTTTTAGCTATCAAGCAAAGTTACCCAGCAAACTCAATTGAACAATTTAAAAAAGATATTGCCTACTTTTTATCAAACCCTAGTTTAGAGAAATCCAAAATGAAATCTGCTGTTGAAGAATATGGGATTATGCCAAAAATGGGTTATTCGGAATCGGACGTTAACTCAATATTAGACTATTTATTTAATGAAGACTTGGAAAACTTTGAAACTTCAGAGGTTGAATCCAACCTAGATAAACCTGTTGTTTCGGAGCTCGAGATGAGAAAAAAAATTGCGCTTAAAACGAAATCAATTTTAGGTAAAAATTTAATGAAAGCAATGAAAGAAAATGGACCTGTAGGTGCTATTGGTTTTTGTAACGAAAAAGCTCTCCTGCTTTCAGATAGCATGGGAAACATTGAGCAAGCCAACATAAAACGAGTAACAAACAAGCCACGAAACCCGGCCAACAAAGCCAATAAGGACGAATTAAACATTCTGAAATCTTTACAGTTAGAAGAAAACAAAGGAGGAGTTTTGACTGAGAGAAACGGAAAGAAAATTGGATATTTTAAGATAGAAACAAATGAGATGTGCTTAAAATGCCATGGGGATTTAGAAAAGGATATTTCAAAAAAAACAGCCGAAAAAATCTCTTTTTTGTACCCCAACGATCTTGCAACTGGATACAAACCAAACCAATTGAGAGGAATGTGGGTTGTAGAGTTGCCCAAAAAGTAATGAGAAAATGGATGTTGATAAGATTCAACTTACTTTCTCTGTGTTACTTCATTTTTCAATATTTTTGAGAGTGTAAATGTTGAAAGGAAAACCATGTTAAAAATCGGGGTCGTAGGTGCAGGACACTTAGGGAAAATTCATTTAAAATGTATTAGGCAAATTGCTGAATACAAGTTAGTTGGTATTTTTGACACTGATATAGAGGTAAGTCAAAAAGTCTCCAAAGACTTTGAAACAAAAGCATATCCAAGCTTCGAAGAACTATTAATAGAATGCGATGTAATTGATATTGTAACTCCCACTTTATCTCATTTTGATTACGCAAGAAAAGCAATTATTGCCTCCAAGCAAGTGTTTATTGAGAAACCAATAACTCACACTACCAAAGAAGCAAAATCACTCATGAGTTTGGCTTCTGAAGCAAACGTAAAAGTACAAATTGGTCATGTAGAAAGGTTTAATCCAGCCTTTTTGTCGATTCAAAAAGAGCTAAATAATCCCATGTTTATAGAAACTCATAGGCTAGCTGAATTCAATCCTAGAGGTACAGATGTATCTGTGATACATGACTTAATGATACACGATATTGATATCGTATTGAGCATTGTAAAATCCAATGTAAAAAGAATTAGTGCAAACGGGGTAGCTGTAGTAAGCGAAACACCAGATATTGCAAATGCACGAATAGAGTTTGATAATGGGTGCGTGGCTAATTTGACTGCAAGTAGGGTTTCTTTGAAAAATATGAGAAAAACACGAGTTTTTCAAAAAAACGCATATTTAAGCATAGATTTTTCAGAAAAAAAATCTGAAATTTTGCAGCTGAAAGAAGCATCATCTGAACCAGATCCCTTTTCGGTTGTGATTGACTTAGGAGAGAAAAAAGGAAAAAAGGAGATTACTTTTTCGAATCCAGAAGTGATTGAGAACAATGCTATACTTGAAGAGTTACTATCATTTGCTGATGCCATCAATACCAATTCTACTCCAAAGGTCACCGTAGAAGACGGGTACAATGCCTTGAGAATTGCTTCCATAATTTCTGAAAAAATGAAATTTACCTCAGACGATTTTTCTCAAAAAATTTAATCCTTTTGTACACGATTTTTTTAATATTTCCGTTTAGTTTAAATTAGCGCTTTCTTTTGAAGAAACAAACTTAATTTACTTAATGAAATATACCTTACCGATCCTCTTTTTAAGCATGATTATTTTCCAATCTTGCAAAGTTTTTAACCCAGAAGAAATAGTCCCCTCTTACCTTTACATTAATGATATTGAAGTAATTGCCGGTGTGAATGAAGGAACTTCGAATGACGCACTTATTGATGCTTGGGTGTATGTTGATGGTAATTTAATAGGAACTTACGAATTGCCAAGTAAGATTCCTATTCATGCAGAAGGAGACTATAATCTGCAGATATTTGCTGGCATAAAAAAAAGTGGATTAACGAATGTAAGAATTCAGCATGATTTTTTTAATTCATTTGACACCGCGATGGTATCGATCGCAAATAAATTGGACACAATAACACCCAAAGTTACTTATGAAACAGGCACAACTATTTGGATTGAGGATTTTGAGGATCCAGGTATCAAGTTTTCAGCACTCTCCTATTCAGATACCACAATTGAAATCACAAACCTTTCTTCCCAAGTTTTTGAAGGAAATGGTTCAGGCAAAATTGAGTTTGCACCAAGTCATTTATTTTTTGAATCTCGAACTAACGAAACAAGCTTTAATTCATTTCCAAGAGGCGGAAGGCCCGTATACATGGAATTAGATTACAATACCGATGAGGTATTGACCATAGGAATATACCACAATAATATTTCTTCCGGATTAGCAAAAGAAGAGTACATCAATTTATTTCCAACAAACGGAAAATGGAAAAAAACCTACTTAGTGTTAACAGATATAGTGAGTATTCAAACTTCGGCCACCAAATTTGAAATTTATTTGGAAGTCGAAAAAGATCGCTCCTCTCAACCTAAAGTTCTTATAGACAACCTTAAAGTAATGTTTTAACAGTATGGTAAAAAAGGATTCTATAAAATACTTGTTTCTTTTCTTTGATTATCTATCAGCGCTTACCTCATGGTCCGTTTTTTATTATTTCAGAAAAACTCAAATAGAACACATTCAATTTGAATTCTCCGAGAAGTTTTATTTAGGCTTATTGGTTATACCGCTTTTATGGGTCAGCGGATATTGGATTTTTGGATCTTATGACAATGTGTACAGAAAATATAGAATGCAAGTATTGGCAAAAACTTTTATGTCTTCTCTTATTGGCACACTCCTTGTCTTCTTCGTTTTTATTTTGGATGACAGTATTACCGTCTATTCGGATTATTATTTGTCCTTTATTGTATTGTTTGGGCTTCAGTTTATCCTCACATTTACCGCACGTATTATCCTCACCACCAATATTGTTAAACGTATTCATCAAAAAAAAATAGGATTCAACTCTTTGATAATTGGCGGAAATAACAAGGCTTATGAAACGTACTTAGAAATAAATGACGGAAAGAATTACGGAGGCAATATCTTCTTAGGGTACATTCGTGTGAATGGTAAAGACACGATATTAAAAGAATACATTCCTGAATTAGGTGTAGTTTCTGATTTACATAGAGCAATTCAAGACAACGACATAGAAGAAGTAATCATTGCGGTAGAATCTGCAGATCATAAGGTTTTAGAAACTTTATTAAATGAATTGGAAGGATACGATTTAATCATCAAAATTATCCCAGACACCTACGACATTCTCTCGAATAAAGTAAAGACCAACAATATCTTCGGCACTCCATTTATGGAGCTAAAAACAGATATAATGCCGAAGTGGCAGAAGCGAATAAAGCGTGGACTAGATGTAACCTTTTCCCTAATAGCGATCGCTCTATTGTCACCTGCTTACATTATAATTCCTATCCTTATAAAATCTGGAAGTAAGGGAAAAGTTATATTCAAACAAAAACGAATTGGCTTACATGGCAATGAATTTGAGATTCTCAAATTCCGTACTATGAAGGAAAACTCTGAAAAAAATGGCCCTCAACTATCCTCTGAAAATGACAAAAGAATTACGAAAGTGGGTAAATTTTTGAGAAAAACAAGGTTAGATGAAATTCCTCAGTTTTTTAATGTATTGAAAAAAGAAATGTCGATTGTTGGCCCTAGACCTGAAAGGCAATATTTTATTGATAAAATTGTGCAAGAGGCACCGCACTTCAAACACATTCATAAGGTTGTGCCAGGAATTACTTCATGGGGGCAAGTAAAATATGGATATGCCGAGAATGTAGAGGAAATGGTTCAAAGACTGAAGTATGACATACTGTACATTAAAAATCAATCGTTAGCACTTGATTTAAAAATTCTTTTATACACCGTCATTATTGTCCTTCAAAGAAAAGGGAAATAATATTTTTTTATTTAAAATCCAATGTGATATAGTGCGTCTCCTTGATTAACAACTGGGTTGTTATTAATGCCAAAAATCACTCCTTTTTTACGCGCTTTTACTTTCTTTACGGTTTTGTCGTAGGGTGTCGAAATCTGGCCGATTAAGTCACCGCGTTCAACATGGTCATTTGGTTTTTTGTACGATTCAAACACACCAGAAAATGAGGCCCTAATCCAATGATTGTCTTCAATCAAAACATTCTCAAATGGCACAGGTTCATGATTTTCAATCATTCCATATGCAAACAAAAGGTTTAAAATACCAGCTCTTCCCTCTGCAATCGACTCTTGATCAAGCCTCAGTGATTCGCCCCCTTCAAAAACCAACATCGGAATTTTTCTTCGATTACATTCTTTTCGCAATGACCTTGGAATAAGCGAGGATTTGATAATCAATCTTGCGCCAAATTTTAGAGCCAATGGCAAAGCTTCTTCCATTGTGTCATCAATTCTTAGTTGAGGAACATTATGAATGGATTTTCCTCCAGTATGAAAATCAACTCCCATATCCACCAATGGCAAAATATGTCTTGTAAGAGTTTTAGCTACTCGAGAAGCTAATGATCCCTTAGAACTTCCTGGAAAACTTCTATTAATATCTTTGCCATCTGGCAAATCCCTTGAGTAATTGATAAACCCATAAACATTTAACAACGGAATAGCGATAACTGTTCCAGCAGTCAATGAATCGAAAGCGCCTGTATTTATTGACTTACGAACAGTTTCAACGCCATTAATCTCATCCCCATGTAATCCTCCCAAAAAAAGTACAGTTGGTCCTGGTTTTTCACTTCTAAATACATGGGCAAAAATATCTATTTCTGTTCCGGAGGGAAGCTTCGAAACACTGAGTCTCACTACTTTCTTCTCACCTAATTTTATCTCAGTTTTGTTAATTATCATGAGTCAGCCAATTTTTGTTCCATGTATTCCATAATCGATCCGGCAACATCGACTTGCGTGTATCTTTCGATCCCTTCTAAACCAGGTGATGAATTCACTTCCAAAATCAAGGGTCCTCTGTCGGATTGCAATAAATCAACACCGCAAACAGATAAATTCATGACCTTGGCAGTTTTTACAACAAGAGCCCTTTCATCTTCTGTCAATTCTATATTCATACCTACTCCACCTCGGTGAATATTTGAACGAAATTCACCTTCGGGTGCAGTTCTTTTCATGGCAGCAACCACTTTTCCACCCACCACAAATGCGCGTACGTCTTTTCCCTTTGATTCACTAATATATTCCTGAATCAAATACTTTATATTCTGTTTATTGAAAGTATCTAAGTATTTCCTTGCATCATATTCTGTTTCTGCCAAAAACACGCCCAAACCTTGGGTACTCTCCAAGTGTTTAATTATCAACGGCACACCATTTACTTGGTCCATCATGTAAGGAATATCGGCCTGTTGTATACTGGGAAAGTATGTTTTTGGAACTTCGATATCGCTAAATACTAGGTTCTGTGAAGCTCTTAACTTATCGCGAGATTTAAGCAGACCATTTGCTGTTACCACTGTTTTTACTTTCATCATTTCAAACTGACGAACAACATTGGAACCAATAAAAGTAGAGGAAGCTCCAATCCGAGGAATAATAAAATCAGGTGTTTCTAATTTTTTTCCTTGGTAATAAATATGAGAGCCGGTACCGATTTTTAATTCACATCTGGAATGATCGATAATATGAACAGAATGTCCACGTTTGAGAGCTGCCTCCTGTAATCTTGATGTCGAATATGATCCTTTGTTACGGGAAAGAATGTAGATAAGCATATGCATTGTAGATTTAATGCAATTTCAACTTTTTTTTGGAGTTTGCAAAATATTGCGAACAAATAATAAAGCTACAAGAAAGGTTGTATCTCCGCTATCAATTGTTCAGCTGGCATCACACCCGATTTTCTCCAAACTATTTGGCCATTTTTAAACAAAACGAGAGTAGGAACACCTCGAACATTGAATCTATTGGCAGCAGCTTGATTTTTATCTACATCAATTTTTACCACTGTTATTTTATCCTCAAGTCCGTTTTTTACTTGTTTCAATATGGGAGACATTGCTTGACAAGGCCCGCACCAAGTCGCAAAAAAATCGGTTAATACCGGGGTGTCACCATTAATAAGTTTAATAAAGTTTCCCATAATCAATTGGCCATTCGCCCCACCATACAACTTACGTACGATTTAGCTTTTTTTATAGTTGAATTCATTTCTTCATCCAAAGGATAACCGGCATTACTTAACTCCACTTTTACCTTTTCTGCACTTTCTTCGTTGCCAGAAAAAGTAACAGTTGATTCCTCGATATTCACTTTTACTGAATGTACACTCTCTACCGATTCTACTTTCCTTGTGATGGTTGAAGAACAACCACCACATTTCAAGTTTTGTATTTGAAAATTATATTTATTCATTACAACAAGGTTGATGGACATACATAGTCAGTTAGGGTTATGCCAGACTTCTTAATTGCTCCAAATCCACCTCTCACATCTGTTACTTTATTCACCCCATTTCTTTTGAAAATAGACGTAGCGATTAACGAACGATAACCACCTGCACAATGTAAGAAGTAAGCTTTGTTTGGGTCAATTTCAGCAAAATTTTGATTAATTGAATCCAAAGGAAAGTTTTCAATTCCTACTACATGTTCAGATAAATACTCACTTTCTTTCCGCACATCCAAAGGTTGTTCCATTGCACTTGCTTCAAAGTTTGTTTTGAATTCTTCTGCTGAAATAGAATCAATTTCGTCAACTTCAAAACCTTCCTTTAACCAGGAGTCGAATCCTCCTTTCAAGTAACCTTGAGAATTATCGTACCCTACTCTTGCCAATCTCATCACCACTTCTTGTTCTCTTCCTTCATCAGCAACAAGAATTATTTTTTGATTAATATCCACAATCAAAGCTCCAACCCATGGGGCAAATCCACCGTCAATTCCTATCCAAATTGCTCCAGGAATTGTTCCTTTTTTTGTGTATTCAGTTCCTTTTCTTGTATCCAACACAAGTACAGAAGAATCTTGACTCATCTCCTTAAATGTTGCTGCATCTATTGGGGTTAAGCCATCGTTGTATATTTCATCAATTGGCTTATTCACCGCTTTGTTCATTCCTGCATTTTTTGGAAAATACTGTGGTGGAGGCTTAATTCCCGTTGTCAGCTCAATAATGAATTCTTCTTTTGTCATGTCAGCTCTCAAAGCGTAATTTGTCTTTTTCTGATTACCTAGTGTATCCCATGTTTCTTTGCTCATGTTTTTTCCACAGGCACTTCCTGCGCCATGATTTGGGTACACAATGGTATCATCCGACAGGGGCATTATTCTATTTCTCAATGATTCAAATAAATGACCTGCTAAGTCCTTTTCCGTCAAATCGGATTTAATTGCCAAATCGGGTCTTCCCACATCGCCAATAAACAGTGCATCTCCACTAAATAGGTATTTTTTGTTTTCAAATTTATCTTCTAAGTAATAGGAAGAAGATTCCATAGTATGTCCGGGTGTGTGAATCAATTTTAGTTCTGCCTCCCCTATTTTGAATACTTCATTGTCGCTACCTTCATGAAAATCGAAGTTTGCTGTAGCTCCCGGACCGTAAATGATTGTTGCTCCCGTTTTTTTGGCTAAATCTACGTGCCCCGAAACAAAATCTGCATGAAAATGTGTAAGAAATACGTATTTTATTTTTGCATTGTCATTCTTTGCTCTTTCAAGATACGGTTCTACTTCTCTCAATGGATCTATAATTGCAGCCTCTCCGTTTGATTCGATATAGTATGCCATTTCAGCTATACAAGAGGTAAATATTTGTTCTACTTTCATAAGTTCTGTTTTTTTAATGTGATTGTTCAAATTTAGTTTTAATCAATTATTGTCTCAGTAACATTTGTCACAAAAATCAAGGTAATTTTTGGAATTCGTTTTATTTCGCAATAAATTCCATGTAAAATATTACTGTGGCCATTGCAAAAATGAAATACCCAAAACCTTTTTTTAATTTTTTCCCATCTAAATAATTGTTTAGATAGGTACCTACAAATATACCGATTAAAGATAGGAAAGTAAAAAGAAATATAAATGTCCAATCTATTTCTAACACCATAGCATCACCCAAAAAGAAACCAAGAATTGAATTTCCTGCGATAATAATGAGTGAAGTAGCGATTGCTACTTTCATTTCTACTTTCGCAAGAATTACAAGTGAAGGAATAATTAAGAAACCTCCTCCAGCACCTACGAACCCTGTTAAGGTTCCAATGGTTAGTCCTTCAATAAGAATGAGAGGATAATTATATTTCTTTGTTGAATTTGAGATTCGTTCTTTTCGTCCCTTTATCATTGTAATCCCGGCAGGAATCATTAATAATGCAAATAACCCAAACATTGCCATTCTTCGCGTAAACGCTATTTCTCCTAAATGAAACAAGACCTCTGGTAATTCGGGAACTACAAATTTTCTTACCAAGGTTACTGCCATGATAGTTGGAATACCAAAAACTAATGCTGTTTTCCAATCAACCAACCCCTTTTTACTTTGTTTTATTCCTCCCACTAATGCTGAAACACCTACAACGAATAATGAGTAGGCTGTTGCATATTGTTCATTTACACCGAATATATAGGCTAAAATAGGTACAGCAAGAATTGAACCTCCGCCTCCAATTAAGCCGAGTGAAACTCCTATAAGTAATGCTCCAAAATATCCAACAAGTTCTAACATTCAATATAAATTTGAACAAAAATACTCGGATTATAATTCACTAGATGTAACCTTAGTTACAAAAAAAAGTCTTTCGATTAACCGAAAGACTTTTGCTTTTAATTATGTATAATCTGACTAGATTCTATTATTTTGAAGATTTGTCGCATTTTCCTTTGCTCTTTGATGAACAACATGCTTTTTTCTCTTCTGTTGACTTTTTTTCTGTTGTGCTTGCGTGAGCTTTACCAGCTTTGCAACAAGACTTACCTTTCATTGCCGTGCATGCTTTTTTTGATGTACTTTCTGTGTTTTCCTTTTTCTTTGCACAACATTCTTTTTTGCAATCTTTTTTACAACTGTCTATTTTTTCATTGATTTCAGAGATTGTAGATACCGAAATATCTGTTGTCGCAATATTTACAGAGGCCAAAGACAATGAGACTGTGAATACTGAGAGTGCCAGAGTGATTAAGATGTTTTTCATTTGATTTTTTTTTAATATTTAATGCTAAATTACAAATATTAATTTAACTCTTAATTCAAAATTTGTTAAAATTCTGCTATTGTTGTAAGCGATCCTTGCACTTTGTCTTGAAGTTGTGTAATAATTTTACTCTCTAACGGTAAGAATAAATCAATCCTTGATCCAAACTTTATAAATCCAAATTCCTCACCTTGCTCACAATTTTCACCTTCCTTAGAGTAAGTCACTATCCTTCTGGCCACGGCACCTGCAATTTGCCTAACCAAGATTTCTTTCCCTTCTTTGTTTTCCAAAACTAACGAACTTCTTTCGTTGAGTGTAGAAGATTTTGGATGCCAAGCCACTAAATATTTTCCTGGATGATACTTGTAATAATTTACTTTTCCATTTATTGGATACCATTGAGCGTGCACATTCAACGGAGACATAAAGATAGAAACTTGTATTCTTTCATCCTTAAAGTATTCTGGTTCATGCACTTTTTCTATAATAACTACCTTCCCATCCGAAGGAGCTATTATTTTATTGTCATCAATAATAGGAGTTCTTGGCGGCATTCTAAAAAACCAAATTATTAGTCCAAAAAGGACAGTTCCCATTGCAGCTAATAGCATGACTATCAATTTAATTGGAATCAACCAATTTAATATTGTTAATAGTCCAGCAATGATAAGTGCTGATACTATAATAATAACCGTTCCTTCTTTGTTTATTTTCATCTTAAATCCAAAATAAATAACACATTACTAAAGGAGCACTGAATACAATACCATCAAATCGATCTAATATTCCTCCATGTCCTGGTAATAAATTTCCAGAATCTTTCAGCCCAGCCTTTCTTTTTAACATTGATTCACTCAAATCTCCTATAAACCCGAACGAACTTATTATGGCTGCCATACCAAGCCACAAATAAAGCGAACTTTCTGTAAAATACGAAATTAAAAATGCTGCTACCAGTGAAAAAGCAAATCCGCCAATAACTCCCTCCCATGTTTTACCAGGAGAGATAGCTGGAGCAATTTTATTCTTACCGATCAACTTTCCTGTTACGTAGGCCATGGAATCGCTCGTCCATAAAATCACAAAAAAACCAAGCAAAATATGTTGACTGTTTGTCATCTCTACTTTTGTTGCAAATTTTTCGCTAGTCCCCAGGATATTCAATGACATAAAAGGAATAAACACGTAAAGTAATCCGAATAAAATTTCATTGAGATTTCGAAATGAATTCGTTTTGGTGGTAAATAATTCATACATAAAGAACAAAGTAATTAATGGAATAAGAATGAATATCCATTTGATTTCGATTGATTCTCGAAGTATTAAAAAAGACAAAACATAGGCGTTGCCCAAAACAACTATCTTGCTCAAAGAAGCAATTTTATTGGGTTCTCCATTATTTAAAAGCTTTGTAAGTTCCAATGAACCTATCAAGAGGCAAACAAAAAACACTATCCCGATGGAATAAGAATTCCAGAGGATACAAAATACAAGGGCAGCCACAAAAAGGCTGCCCGTGATTATTCTTTGAGTTAAATTATTCAAGTTAAATCTATTTTATTCTTCTTCGTCTTTGTGTTGAATAGTTGAATCCACTTCAGATGCTTTTTTCTCTATAGCTGCCAAAGGCTCTTCTTTTTTAAATGGTCTTTCTCCCAAGATTTTTTCTAAATCTTCTTTGAAGATAACCTCTTTTTCGAGCAATAATTCAGCGATTTCTGTTAATTTATCTTTGTTTTCAGACAAAATATTTTGAGCGCGAATGTATTGCGCCTCAATCATTTTACTCACTTCTTCATCTATTACATTTGCAGTGGTGTCGCTGTATGGTTTTGTAAAACCATTTTGATCATAATTATAGTAACTCAAGTTACCTACTTTGTCATTTAAACCGTACATAGTGACCATGGCGTAAGCTTGTTTTGTTACCTTTTCTAAATCACTCAATGCGCCAGTTGAAATTTCACCAAATATGATTTTCTCAGCAGCTCTTCCTCCCATAGTTGCACACATTTCATCCAAAAGATGATCTGTTGTGGTCAATTGTCTTTCCTCAGGCAAATACCAGGCAGCGCCAAGACTTTTTCCTCTAGGAACTATTGTTACTTTAATAAGTGGCGAAGCATGTTTTGTCAACCAACTCACTGTGGCGTGTCCCGCTTCGTGAAAAGCAATCTTTTTCTTTTCAGATTGAGTAATCAATTTATTCTTTTTCTCTAATCCACCAATCAATCTATCCACAGCATCCAAAAAGTCTTGTTTCTCTACAAAATCCTTTTTCTTTCTTGCTGCAATTAAAGCTGCCTCGTTACACAAATTAGCAATATCAGCTCCCGAGAATCCCGGTGTTTGTTTTGCCATAAACTCTACATCAAATTCTTTCTCGAGTTTTAATGGTTTCAGGTGCACGTCAAAAATCTCTTTTCTTTCATTCAAATCGGGCATTTCTACATTAATTTGTCTGTCGAAACGACCCGCTCTCATCAATGCCTTATCCAAAATATCGGCTCTGTTTGTAGCAGCCAAAATGATCACTCCGCTGTTCGTTCCAAACCCATCCATCTCGGTCAATAATTGATTCAAAGTATTCTCTCTTTCATCATTACTTCCCATATTTGGATTGTTACCTCTTGCTTTTCCAATAGCATCTATTTCATCAATAAAAATAATACAAGGGGATTTTTCTTTTGCTTGTTTGAATAAATCTCTCACTCTTGAGGCTCCAACTCCTACAAACATTTCTACAAAATCTGACCCAGACATAGAGAAAAAAGGTACTTTAGCTTCACCTGCCACTGCTTTCGCCAGTAAGGTTTTTCCTGTACCTGGTAAACCAACAAGTAAGGCTCCTTTCGGAATTTTTGCTCCCAAACTGGTGTATTTCTTTGGATTCTTCAAAAAATCTACAATTTCTTGTACTTCTTCCTTCGCTCCTTCTAGTCCTGCCACATCTTTAAATGAAACATTTACATTCTTGCCTTTTTCAAACAGTTTTGCCTTTGATTTTCCAATATTAAAAATTTGGCCTCCACCACCTCCTCCTCCGGCTCCACCGGTCATTCTTCTCATGATGAATACCCAAACCAAAATAATAGCAACGATAAAAAGCAACGAGCCTACCCAGCTGTAATCTTCTTGCACTCCGAATTTTATCGTGAACTGTTTTTCATTTGGCAGCTTGTTATTGAGTTCCTTTAATTCTTTGTAAAAATCCTCAGAAGGCGGAGCATCAAATACAAAATGTGGTGCAGACTGATTGAACATAGTTGGCTTTCTGAATGACTTGTAATCGTCATTATTAGAGATAGCCTCACTTGTTAATCGCACTTCGGCTTTTCCTGTATTCTTTATGTAGGTTATTTTTTCAACCTCCCCATTCTGGGCCATTTCCTGAAACTTGTAATTATCAATTACTCCTTTTCCGTTGGTCGATCCACCTAATAAACTAAAGCCAACTATTGCAACTATAGCAATACCATATATCCAATAAAAATTGAATTTAGGTAAGTTATTTTTGTTCTTGGAATTTTTTGGCGGAGTTTTTTTATTGTTCATTGCCATATTTTAATCTTCTATGTTTATTAATTTCGCGTCTGCCCATAACCCTTCGATATCGTAGTGATCTCTTGTATCTTTATAAAACACATGAACCATTACATTTACATAATCCAACAAAATCCATAGGGAGTTATCACTTCCTTCTTTGTGAAATGGTTTTTCATTAAGTTGCTGACTGGTTTGTTTCTCTACAGATTTTGCAATCGAATCTACCTGTGTATTTGATTCCCCATGGCAAATAACAAAAAAATCTGTTACTGAGTTTGGTATGTCTCTGAGGTCTACACAAACAATGTTGTGGGCCTTTACTTCCTGCATTCCCTCTACGATAGTATCCACTAACTGCTTAGTGTACTGAGTTGTTTCTTTATTCATTTATTTTTTTTACGCTCCGTAAACTTACTACAATTTTTCAAGTTGTGCTGTGTAAGATTTTCCTTTTTA
>ENA-OUOG01001302-OUOG01001302.1-marine-metagenome-genome-assembly--contig:-NODE-1302-length-29343-cov-5.754391_pt1 | contig 29343 bp, 26 predicted proteins | sample MGYA00248635_ERZ508505 | MGnify/ENA primary metagenome ERZ508505 (study PRJEB26176, sample SAMN06267871) | marine metagenome | isolation source: Saanich Inlet, British Columbia, Canada | place: Pacific...
CGGATTTGATCTTCGAGCTCATAGTTTTTATCGAAATGATCTTCAATCGCACGTTTCCCACGGCCTGTCACAAACCCCATCCGGGTCAGCCCCGCGTCGACCGCCTCCCCGACCGCGTACTCGATCAACGGCTTGTTGACGACCGGGAGCATTTCTTTGGGGGACGACTTAGTCGCGGGCAAGAACCGGGTACCGTAGCCGGCGACTGGGAACAGACACTTGTGGATCATCGGCAGTCCTATCTGGCGAGCTTTCAGGCGGGTAAAGATACCAGATTCAGCGTGACGTTTCCGTTGCGCCGGGGTAATTCGGCGTTATATTGGGGGCCCAACCAGAACATAGTGTTACCGCCTTACCCGATATGACCCACCTTGGGCAGGCTTGATGGAGGACCTAACCATGTGGGACCAGCGCTACGACGTACCCGAGTACATTTTTGGCGAGGCGCCCTGCCAGTGGCTGCCAATGAACGCAAACAGGCTCCCGGCCTCGGGGGATGCGCTCGCGCTGGGCGACGGCGACGGACGGAACGGTGTCTACCTCGCGGAGCGCGGCCTCAGCGTCACCTCGGTCGACCTGTCAACGGTCGGGCTAGCCAAGGCCAGACGTCTCGCTGAGTTACGCGGCGTGTCGATAACTACGATCTGCGAGGACCTGGCGGACTACCGGGTCAACCCAAGGTCCCTCGACCTGATCGTATCCATCTACTGCCACCTACCGAAAGACGTTAGGACGGTCACCCACGCGCGCTGCGCCGAGGGGCTCCGACCCGGTGGTCTATTTATCCTCGAGGCCTTTAACCAACAACAACTCGGACTGGGCTCGGGCGGCCCCCAGACGACCGAGCTCCTGTACGACATCGACGAGCTCCTGGCGGACTTCCGGCGGCTGGAGGTCGTCGAGGCGCTGACCGGCCTCTGCGATCTGGACGAGGGCGAGCGCCACAAGGGGCTCGGCCAGGTCGTCCGGCTCGTACTACGAAAACCACCTGAGGACTAAACCATGCGGATACTTATTATCGCGCTGCTGGCATCGACCGGCGCCATCGCGAGCGACTACACACCGGACCCAGAGAACGGGGCTTTTCTCCACGGTGATCATTGTGTCGACTGCCATATGGTTGACAGCCATGAAGCGCTTTACACCAGAGAAAACCGGATCGTGAACGAACGTATCCGATTGAATGGTCAAGTCAGTGCATGTGTCCAGATACTGAACTTAGGCTGGTTTCCTGATGAAGAGAAAGATGTTTCTGAATTTTTGAATCAAGAATATTACAAATTTTAACGTCGTTCAGTTTCACGCATTGTCCAGGTCGGACAAGACTTCAGTACGCTCTCTGAACAGAACCTATCAATCACTCGAAAATTGTAACGATAGCCTTTCAGCGTATTCGGAGGATTGGCGAAGTCGCGAAACTGATGGTAGATGCTGGAATTCCTATTCGCGGTTACAGCGTGTGCGGAGCCTGAGCGGATATCCGTAAGCTTGATTGGGATCAGCAGCGCTCCACCGCTGAAACTGATCTATATCCCCAAGAATCCGCCGTCTGACGCTGATATTTGTGATTTGGTTTGGCTAAGTATAGGTCCCAGTCAATTCTAACTGGGCATCCAGTTAGCACGTAACGACCGAAGCTCGGCTTACGCAACGTCACATCAAAAGGTCAATCCCCTTCGAGGAACGACAGAAGTCACTCTACTAGCCAAAGTTCCAGACACAGACAACCAAGTAACCCCGGAGTATGACGTCCTCGAAACTCAACAAACCCAGACTTTTGGCATTCAACCGCACAATTAACAAATCTTGACGCGGCACCCACATAAATGAAGCTGAAAATTTATTAGTTATCTGGGAGCCGCGATTTCGTCATGGAAGCGTGTTATTTGAGAGGTTTGCCTGCATAAGACGTACTTACTTACTGCACAGCGTCGCGCTGGAATAGACGAAATAATGTCCCGTAAATATAGTGGCAGATTGCTCCGATACTTAACCTCCAACACCATCAAGTCACCAGGTATCATTTGTTTACCTTGCCCATCGTAAATGATCCCAGACTGATACCCAAACGACCTGATGTCAGAGTCAATGGTTATCCTAATGTTTTCATAGGGTAAATAATACGCCCGGCGGTGATATTCAACTATCGCGACGGGATTAAAAGCGTCAAAAAACAAAGGGTTTTGAAAAACCTGCCTCTCTCTTAAAGTCTGGCGTAGGGCGGTAACATTTACCGCGCGTCCTGTAATAACAGACTCACCATCCAGCGAGTGGCTAGTTTTCAGTACGTAGTCATCCTTTTTCTTCTTGATCTCAAACTTTAAAAGATTGACATCTCGTCCATAGTACCGGAGGCGATACTTTTCGCGCTCCCTGACTCCGTCCAGTTTATCTATGAGGCAACTATCGCTGAAGTCGTCAAAGTAAATTGACGTTATCAGGTAGCCAAAATCCTGTGTGTGCCGGTCGCGGATCATTGCAGAGCTAAGCATTGAGTCTAAATACTCTAGGCACCCACGGGAAACGTAAAATTTTTGCTCGTGCCTGAATACTTCCAGAACCCTAGTCATGGTGTTCTCTCAACCAGCGGCTCTGAAAAGAATGGCTTCTTGACATACTGGGTAAGGTCATCTCCGTTATTTCGGAACATGTTATCAAATATGAGGGCGCGCGATCCGTCCTTCACAGCAATCCCGAACTTGCTGCCACTGATTTGGTTCCCGCGAATAACCACGTCAGACTCCTCGCCGATACTGAGCCCTTTGTCTGAAAAACCGGAAAATACATTGCCTGATACCTCAATGGTCGAGCCGCTCATATCCAACCCGTCTGTATCGATAGCGCCGCTGACTTTGAGCGATGAACTAAACGTAGAGCCGTTAACTCTGCCTCGACAAAAATCGAGGTCAACCTGATCACCGTAATTATCAAAGAATCTGCTATCGGCGATCACGATATCCGAATATTTAAGGTTGAGCCCGTCGTCAGAAACACTGCCGCTAAAGCTTGAGCTACTGATATCAATCACCGCGCCATGAATCGACATCTGTGACGAGAAATACACAGAATCGATCTCAGCCTCCGAGCCACCTTCTAGCTCAAAGTTCGATAGCGTCACATGAATCGGATCAGCCTTTCCACCAATGAGAGCGATTGAGCCGAATGGTTTATCCTCGAGGCGTCTCTTGAAGATAATCGGGCTGGCCTCGGTACCGACCGCGTGGAAGTTGCCGCTGACCTTTATTGACACACGATGTCCCAGTTCGACAGTCGTACCAGGTCGGACGATGACGTCAGATTTGAGAGGGAACTTAAAACTATTGTTTACCACCACCACTCCGGGACCAATCACAAAAGACCCATCATTTTGCTGTGTGATACCTTGCATTGAGACTATCTCATCCAAGTGGGTCGACGCCTTAGTCTTCCAGTAGATATCTTTTTCCTCGATTGAGGAGCCGTCAGACCGCACAAAGGCTAGATTTTCACGGCATCCTCGGGGGAGCTCTATATAGTTATACTCTCCAGGCAATCGGTTCGAAGGCTTCAAAGCCTGGTGGACCCCGCATCCTTCCACAAACACCGGCAAAAATCCGTCGACCATAATCCGGACCCAATCATCCATCGATTCTAAGACGTAGACCTTTGTGTATGATAAATAGTCTGATACGACACTGATGTTGTGATTTATAGTCTCCCTGTTTAGGGAACTTCTGTACCGTACAACGGACGTAGTGAAGGTTGGGTCTCCAAGGTTATCTAGCTCCGACTCTTTGAGATCGTAGTGTCGATTGATCTTCTCCGCATTAACAACTATTTTGGAAAGATAAACATTCCTCAATGTAATGAAGCGTTGGTCTCGCTCTAAGGCCTCTATTATTGGATTAGGCTGATAATTATTAAGAACTAGATCAAATTGCGCTCCGCCGACTAACTTTTCCGGTGATCCTTCGGCTCGGAAGGAGCTGAAGAGCTTGCCTCTGGAGGCATCATAAATATATTTGGCATTATCGCCGCTGGTTGAGTGGTTGGTTCCATATATTTTTTGAATCGCCGATACCTTTGCAAACGAGTCTATATCCAACAGCCTCGATACCGCCTCCAAGTCGTCATTATTCAATGCATCGAGTATTCTCTCAAAAACCTCTACACCTAGACGCTCTGCATTGATAGAAGACCCATCGGCCTCGTATATATCTATATTTTTTATGAATACTGACGAGTGTCGCTCATCGGGCGTATCCCAATCATCGCTAGCTTTCAAGACAGCAAAGTTGGTGATGGCGTAATCGCGCTCTAACATGACCTTATCAATTGCCTCTTGAGCGAGGTAAACACCGACAACGTAGCCATTAATTTTTAAAAGCTTGTATTCTTCCTGCGGCGTTATAACGCCCTGATCTCTAGCTATACCATTGATCACCGCTGACCCCAAGCTCCAATCATCGAAAGGAGTCAGCAGATTGATTCGGCGCGCCCTATTGTACAAACTCGTATCAGAAAGCTTTGTCTTGAACGACCAACCACCCCGTGACGGGGCCAGCAAATTCTCCTGCCAAGGCAAAAGGTTGCGAAGAGCACCGTAACTAACTTTGAGCGGTGTCAGAGACGTTCCGTGGACAGAAGCTTTCGCTTTCGACTTGAGGCCACCTCCACTACCCCAAGCAATCGTTATCTGACGCTGGTCTTTATGTGAATCACGGAGGAATCCCTCTGGGAGAGATCTATCGTAGGTTTCCCTGAATGCATCGATATCTGCGGGAGATAGCAGGAGCTCTACGGTTTGTTCCGAGTGGTTGAGGCTACTTCCGAGTGTCAACTCTTGACGCAACTCGAGTAGATCTTGCATCAACAACCTGAGGTAAATCCCATTGGATGCTTGAGCTTCAAGCCCACGAATAAATGCCAAACCACTGGATGAACCTAAAAACCACAGCCCTGCAAAAACACCGACTATGGGAACCAAAAGTCTGTGGCGTATTAACTTACCCATTCACGCCATATTTAAATAAACGAATTTCAGTAACACCCAGCCCGTCACATGCACTCGATATTACATCGGACGACAGTCGAGAGTGGGTGTCCAAGACCATCTCGAACCCGCTTTCACCGATGTGTTCGGAACGAACGGTTATCTTCCGGTCAACGGATCTTAGGGCATCAAGTATGCGATCCGAATTTTGAGCGGTTGCGGAACTCAAGACGATCATAGTTGGCTGCGGCCGGCTCGATATTTTCGACGCCAATTCTAATGCACACACGATGATGATTGAGCATGCGACCGTGATTTTGTGCATACCGACACCGCTGCCGATTCCAACCGCTATCGCCCAAAACATATAAATAGTATCTGATGGGTCCTTAACAGCGGTCCGAAATCGTACGATCGATAGCGCGCCCACCATGCCCAAAGAGAGGATGATATTTCCGCTAATAAGCATTATCACGAGACAGGTGATAGCGGTGGCCAGCATTAAGTCCACCGCATAACTCTTTTGAAAAAGAGTTCCCTGGAAATAGCGCCTATAAACCAGAGCAATCCCTGTCCCCATAAGCACCGCAATCACTAAATTTAAAGATGCTATACCGACCGTGTAGGTTGTTGTTTTCAAAAATGGGTCGATCATAGTCCCAATGTTTTGCTCAATCGTATTATTCATGCTAACTGTCCTTTCAAAACCAAAAAATTTAAATTTGGTTAGGTCTATCGTATTGCCAGCAGGATAATGGATAAGTTCCATAACCAAACTGAAATCACAAGTCTTAGATCTAAAAGAAGTCGGTAACTACAACGAACGCCTCTGCTGATCTAAATCCATCGTCTTTCATTAAACGTATCTTGTGGCGAAAAGCGTACGATAACCATCCGCAGATATTCGTTAGCTTCCATAATTGATATAATGGCTCGATAACGTCTGTTTTACTTTTTCGAGATCGTTGTCCTTGAGTGCCGTCTCAAGCAAAATAACTAAATTTTCAACCTCTGTTTCTATTAGATCGAGCGCCTTTTCCCGTAATATTTTTGCATTTGCTGTTGGCTCTAGACTACCTACTAATGCAAGCTCCTCGTGCATCTTTTCACCCGGCCTTAATCCAGTAAAAATAATTTCGATATCACCTTCTGGGTTTCTATCATCTTTCAATGACCGACCCGATAAAGCGATCATGCGCTTTGCTAGATCAACTATCTTAACCGGATCCCCCATATCCAGCACGAACACGTCCCCGCTAGACTCAAGGGAACTGCAGTAAATTATTAATTGTGATGCCTCGACAATAGTCATAAAGAAGCGCGTGACTTGCGGGTCGGTGACGGTCAATGGGCCGCCTTTCTCAATCTGCGATCTGAATATAGGGATAACAGATCCTGAAGAGTTTAAAACATTACCAAACCGTACAATAGCAGCATTAGATTGACACGCGTTCTGGAATTTAGCTTGCACGATCAGTTCAGATATACGCTTGGTCGCTCCCATAATATTTGTTGGTCTGACAGCCTTATCTGAGGACACGAGAACAAACCGCTTAACATGTTGATCTAACGCAACATCCACGCAGTTCTTGGTGCCAGTAACGTTATTTTTCAAAGCTGAAGTTATATTTCGTTCCACCAATGGAACGTGCTTGTAGGCTGCCGCGTGAAAAAAGGTATCGACCTGATAATCTTCACAGACTTTAATCAAAAGAGGCTTATCAAGAATCGATCCCAGCACCGGAATTATCTCAAAGGAATCTCGCCGTTTACCTTGGTCCTCTAGCTCACTAAAGATCTCAAATAAGGCAAACTCCGAAACTTCAAACAGAATCAACTTAGCTATCTCTAAATTGACAAGTTGTCTGCAGAGTTCGGACCCTATCGATCCCCCCGCCCCCGTCACCAATACTACCGATCCACTGAAAACACCTTTCAGATGTTTATATTCTCTTTCAACTTCGTCTCGGCCGGTAAGATTTACGATATCTAAAGTCTCAGCCCGATCTAATCTCCCTTTTCCTGAGAGTAATTGATCAATTCGAGGTATTGAAAGTACACCAAAACCATGTCCTACAAAAAATCTGATGATCTCCTGCAGATCACGCTCTGCTATTGTGGGAACACAAAGAATAACTTTTCGAACATTCAGCCGTTGGGATAACTCTGCTACTTTTTCCCGTGGAAAGACTCTGACTCCAGAAATTACTGAAGACTTTTTTCCAATATCATCATCCACAAACCCAACCACACTATAATGATGATCACTCGAGATTAAGCCGCATAACCTTTGACCGGTCGCCCCAGCTCCAAAGATAATCACTGGCTCTGAAACTCCCAAGTTAAACCGTCTACTAATTGCCCGGTAAGCGATCCTCAGCGACGTAAGACCAATGATGTTCAGTAAAAGATGAATTATTGGTATCGACCGCGGAATGTCGGCGGTAACAAAAAAATCATAGACTGTAATCCAGATAAAGCCGGCCAGAGCGCTCAGAGCCAATGGAATTAATATCGAAAAATTAAGATTTCTATTTAAGTATGAGTATGCACACAGAAGAAAAAGACAGCTGACAACTACAATAGATAAAAGTGTGGATCCAATCCAAAGTTTGGAAATTGAATAATCAAAACTAATACTAGAATCGAGATAACGCAACTGGAAAGCCAGCCAAAAATTACCTAGTGTTAAAATAAAATCAAAAATAGAGGCGGTAATAATAACGAAGGGCCTACGTATTAAGGAAGAAAACTCCTTTTTACCTACGAATTTCGACATAAAATACTTATCTGCCCTGACCTGAAATTCCGATTGCTGTGACAACAGCTAGCATATAACAGGCCGTAAATGGCGATCGCTTTCGATACAGCGAGCATGGCAGGCCAACCGGAATGACGAAAAATCGATCGATAAAGTCCCGACACTACAAAGATTGGCACAGCTATACCGACGGAAACTATAGCGGCCCAGACTGATTTTCCCGAAAGAAAAATAAACTCACCGAGACGAAGATAAAAAGCCAGCCAAACAGTCAATAAACAAAGACTCACATCCACTGAAAGCACAATGACTCGCTTCGTGTAGCGAGGTAGCCCTAGTAAAGGACTGACCACATGTCGAAATCTGTTTAACATCGACTCAATAACACTGCCATAACTATTCCTCTCGCGATCATCGGGCCATCACATCACAATCAGAATGGGATCTTCAAGCGCGTAGAATGGGTAAATACATGCCGACTACGCCTCTAGACTCACAATCGCCAATGATCTATGAGGAGCTGTCCGACGGCATTATACGAATAATACTGACAGCTTGTTGCAAAAACTATTGCAATAGTAAACCTCTCAACACGCCAATGACTTTGCCTTGTTCTTCATCAGACATACTCGTGCCTGAAGGCAAACAAAATCCTCGCTCGAATAATGAATCAGAGATACTGCGATGATCGTGTGTATAGTATCCACTGCCTTTAAAGATAGGCTGTCGATGCATCGGGCGCCAGAGATGGCGAGCCTCAATACCTTGTAGTGCAAGATCAGAAAGGACTTTTGTAACACTGAGAGCGCAAATATCTGTATTGATTGTTGCACAGGTAAGCCACCTATTGGACTTTCCGAAGGTAGCCTCAGGCATCCAGTCGAGCATCGCTATATCACCTAGTTCATCTTTATAGCGGTCGAATATTCTCCGTCTCCGAGCTACTCGATCGTTGAGAACCATCAACTGTCCTCGGCCGATACCAGCGAGAATATTGCTCATCCGGTAATTAAACCCCACCTGAGAATGAGAGTAATAAGGCGCTTGATCGCGAGCTTGGGTTGCGAGAAATCTAGCGCGTTCAACCAACTCAGGATCCTGGGATACGAGCATGCCGCCGCCAGCAGTCGTTATGATTTTATTACCGTTAAAGGAGTAGACACCAATGGTTCCCAGAGTACCGCTGGCGCGTCCTTTGTAAGTGGCCCCAAGCGATTCTGCTGCATCCTCGATAATGGGTACGCCGAAGCGATCACAAAGCGCTTTAATAGGATACATATCCGCACTCTGCCCATAAAGATTTACCACAATCACAGCTTTCGGTAATTGCCCTTGAGCGTCAGCATCGAATAATGCCCGCTCCAGAGCCGTGGGAGACATGTTCCAACTGTCTGGCTCTGAGTCGATGAATACTGGGATAGCACTCTGATAACAAATTGGGTTCGCGCTGCCTACAAAAGTTAGGCTCGAGCAGAACACTGTATCCCCAGGCCGAACGTCTAATAAAACCAAGGCTAGATGAATCGCCGCGGTTCCTGAACTCATAGCAGCTGCATGCGCTATACCTAAGTGGTCAGCAAGTTCTTTCTCGAAAAAGTCTACATTCGGCCCAATTGGCGCAATCCAATTGCTGTCAAAGGCGTCAACGACAAAACCGAGTTCCTCATCACCCATATGCGGCGCGGATAGCAGAATAGGTTTATCAAGTTCTTCAGACAGCAAAACATCTACAACCCGACCGTTGTCATCCACTAGGGGTAAATGACGGATCGAATTCACACGCATCATGTTTATAGCATCCACCTCAGAGATCGAGGGCTTTGCGATTACCGGCTTACGAAAAGGAATACGGCTTAGGTCATCGTCGACCCCACCACTGACTACCAGTAGACGCCTTAAATCTCCGTCAGTTACGGTTCTTACTAAGCGTCCATCTTGGTCTACAATTAAAAGTAATTTCTTTGTGGTCTGGTCGAGCTTAGCCAATGCCGCAAGAATCGTATCATCCTCAGAAATCGTAAGTTCTTCTAGGTTAGTATTCATTCTTTAACCTTTGCAGGGACACCCATTACAAGTTGACTCCGATTCACATTTTTCGTCACCACGGACCCAGCGGCAATTAAAGCCCCGTCGCTGATCGTTAAACCCGGAAGAACTGTAGCACCACTGCCAATCAGGACTTCATTCCCTATACAAACTCCACCTCCAATGGTAGCGTTCGGCGCGATGTGACAACATCTTCCTATTGAACAGTCATGATCGACTACAGCGGCATGGTTTATGATTGTACCCCTTGCTACTTCCACATCTGGTCCTACTATGGCATTTGCGCCAATAAATACTCCTTGTCCAAGGGAAGCGGAAGGAGACACCACGGATTGCGGGTGTACTATGGAAGCCAATAGCAGGCCGGCATCAGTGACCCTTCGTTGTTCTCGCAATCGGAGAGAATTGTTACCGATAGCGATATGACCAATCGCTGGCATATCGGTCAAATCAACAGAATAAAATTTAATCTCATGGTTGAGCAACAAGCCCCCTGTTTTTTTAGGATCAGCGTCGTATACCTGCACGCTTTTACCTTCATTGACAAGCGCTTCAAGTACTACCTTCCCATGCCCTCCTGCACCGATAATAAAAAACTCAGTAGGCATTACATTTGTTCATCAAATCTGTAGTCAGTGGCAAGTTCTCCAAGAGATCGACGATTCGTTCTCCTGCGTGCCCGTCACCGTAAATATTTTTGAATAACCTTGGCATCGATCCAGCTAACCGAATGCCCTGAGTTATATCAGGTCGTTCGGGTCCTACATCCACCACGTTAGAGTTTCGTTCGCGACACTTTTGCCGGTCACCAACATTCACAACTGGAAGGCCTAACGATGCCGCTTCAATAATACCACTACTCGAATTACCAACTAATACGTCCGCAACCGTCATCCATGCAAGATACTCTTCACGAGGCAAATGAGTCAGCAACTTGCAGCGTTTTGACGCAAATGTCTCCAAAACAGTGCGTATCCGGTCACTTCCTGTGTCGGAATTAGGAAGTAAAACTAACACCTGATACTTTAAGTCTTCGAGGATCGACCTCATGAGACTCTCAGTTTGTTGTCCCGCCTCAAGTGCACTCTGTAAAACTGGATGGAACAGAACCATGGCTAAGGGTATCTCGGGATCAAAACCATTCTTCTGAAAAAGAGTAGCTCTATCTGCCTGCTTAGTCCCCGCGATATAGTCGAGACCCGGTGCTCCCGTGATGAAGATATTAGATTCCGATTCACCCATTCTAATCAACCGCTCTCTCGCTCCCTCAGTAGCCGTGAAGTGATAATGCGACAGTTTAGAAATAGCATGTCGAACGGGCTCGTCCACCGTGCCAGAAAGTTCGCCGCCATGGATGTGTGCGACTGCGATGTTAAGATGAAGGGACGCCAGCGCCGCGGCCAGCATCTCTCCTCGGTCCCCGAGCAGAAGCACTATATCGGGTCGTTCTCGCTCAAGAACTTCTGCCACTCCGAGAAGTTCATAACCTATAGCCCTCGCCATATCACCATTCTCGCCCCGCAGTAATGGAATCGGCACCTGCGCCACAATTTGTAGTCCACTCGCTTCAATCTCGCTCACTGTACCGCCGTAATATGCATCCAGATGCACACCCGTAACTAGCACGCGGAGGTCCAGCTTTGAACTCGCTTGTATTTGCTGAAGTGTCGTACGCATAAGGCCGAAATCAGCCCGGGTGCCGGTGACATAAAGAATACGACGCATCAGTCGACGGTGTCCCAATATAATGTGGTGCCCGCAACTAAGTCTTGTTTCAGACAACGACCAACAATCGCTTCCAGTCTATTAGGTGGGATACCGTCCCCGGGGCGCATCAAGACCAAATCAGCGTAAGACAACGGAGTACCCGCATTAACATCACGCGCCAGTGTCACACTGCGCCGAACGGCGGAGCGTACCTCTAGTTCTGCAGGCGTCGGCGTCTTCTCATCGCTACCGAGAAGACTCTCAGTATCACGTATCGCCCTAATCATTTCAGCTAATTCGCTAGGATTAAGAGAGGCTGCATGGTCAGGGCCTCGGAGTTTGCGATCTAGGGTGAAATGTTTCTCAAATACCTTCGCGCCTAATGCTCTAGCTACCGGAGCAACCTTAATACCGGAAGTATGATCTGAATAGCCGACCGGCAGACCAAACTGGCTCGCAAGGGTCTGCATTGCTCGCAAATTGACGTCGGGTAGCAAAGTTGGGTAGCTCGAGGTACAGTGAAGGAGAGTCAACGGATCCGACGAAAGCCCAGCGAGACCGAGCTCTCCCTGCACGGCTTCAATTACAGAAACTGCCTCAGAAACCTCTTTTAGTTCGGCCATACCGGTGGAAAGGATTATCGGAAGGCCTTTGGTCGCGAGGAAATACAGAAAAGGGGTATTAGTCAATTCACCCGAGGCGACCTTGAGACGTTGACATCCCAATTCAATAAGAAAATTCGCCGACTCTTCATCGAATGGGGTGGATAGGAATTCGATGTCTTTCTTCACGCAATAATCTGCCAGACGTCGATAAGTAGTGGCTGGCAGTTCCAGCTCCTTAAGCATGGCAAACTGACTACCCTCACCAGTCTGCGTCTCTTGATAGGAAGCCTTCTTAGCTATGCGAGTAACTAACGTCTCAGCATTAAAAGTTTGAAATTTGACTGCGTCAGCACCAGCCGCAATCGCGGCATCTACCAGCTCAAAGGCCATCCTCTCGGACCCATTATGATTCACGCCTGCCTCAGCAATAATAAGGCACGGTTCATTTATATCTATCGGTTTGCTCATTAGTTCCTGTTATCCAGAATCTATCTCGTGTCTAGCGCTTAGCCAATTGCCAACATAATTTCGCAAGTACGCTTAAACTTTTAATATGATCTGATTAATTAAAACCACAATTTCGGATCAAATCTTATGTTGGGTCTTGCAACGAACCAAAACCAAAAGCTGTATTGACGGGAAAGTAGCCAACCAATCCCTCACTAACTCCATCAAACAAGTAAATGCACTCATACAAAAAAATGCTATGAAACAAATGGATTGTTTAGATGATACGCGCTTAATCTATCAGATGGCTATGATTGCAGAGTTTTCAGCGATTCGGCTAAAAATAGATTTACAGCACGGAACCTTCAGCGAGCGCTTTATTTCTCAGTGGGCCACCTCAAATTTGGACAAAAATCATTTACGTAGTCCAAGCAGTCAAAGGAGACCATATTTCTGGCACATAAGCAGTTCGACGATTTGGAAATCCAGCGGTTCATCAATATCCACAGATCGTTCTCTCGGCATTATATGCATTCGCACATTCCCTTCGAAGAGTCCGATATCCAACGTATGCCGATGCCAACAGTAAACCGAAGCATTCATGGCGTAAACCTTCGGTGCTAGTTGACGTGCAACGACCTCAGAGCCAGACTGCTTCACTAGTCGGACATTGCCGTCGGTCCGGATTTCGACCATATTGAAATAAGGATTCTTATCCGTCTCGTAAGCAGTAATTACGACATCAGTTTCTTCGTCGAGCATAGCCAAGCAACTTTGAATATCACTGATGTCGCGCAGAGGCGACGTCGGATCGAGGTCTACGACGCGGTTTACGGGGCCCTCATGATTTTCGATCCATTCAATCAGATGACGGATGACCGCCAGCTTTGGAGTATCGCTGTTAGCCAATTCCGGTGGACGCAAAAATGGTACTTCCGCACCAGCTGTACGTGCCACATCGGCAATAGATACTGCGTCAGTAGAGACATACACTTGATCTATTTCCGGTACTGCCAACGCCTGCTCAATGGTATATTCAATCAGAGGCTTGTCTAAGATAGGCTTGATGTTCTTACCTGGCACACCAACCGAGCCCCCGCGCGCGCAAATGGTGGCAATGGTCAAGAGGCTTGACATATTTGCTCCTTAATTCGGATCGCCAATTCACAACTTCTTAGTCCTTCCTGTAGGGGCTGGGAGGTAGGTCTACCAGATTCGATCGAAGCTAGGAATTCTGCCATGGCAGTCACATAAGTCTGCGAAATATCGAAGCTATTTTCGCCGCTCTCAAGTATCTCTTTATAATTTGGAGTGTGACGGATTAGTGTTTTATCCGACAAATCCCAAATGAGAGTCCCCTCCTCACCAACTAGCTGGTAACGCCGCAGCGGTTGGCGAGCAACATAGTCAAGGCCAAGGTTGATCAGAGTCCCTGAATCACTTCGCATCACGGCCCCTACCACGCATTCAGTGGTGATTTCTAGGGTTGAAACTTGCGCACTGAATGCTTTGACATCACCTATCTCGCCGCAAAGCCAGCGTGCTGAGTCGAGTTCGTGAATCAAATCCATTATCACGCCTCCACCCTTCCCAGGATCTGCACTATAGGTCAGCCGATGGTCTTTACCCGGACGCCAGTCAGGTAACCATTGTCCAGCTTCGAACGATCCCCGCACGATCCGTCCGATTGAGCCATCTCTTAGCTCCGCGTACATCCGTTGCAATGAGGGAAGAAATCGCAAATTACAACCAACCAAGTTAGTGGCTACATGAGAGCTCGCGGTAACTGCTAGCTCCACCGCCTCGATCTTCTCTCGGCAAGTCACCACCGGTTTTTCTACATACATGGGTAATCCAGATTTTATCGCGGGTAGCAATAGTTCACTATGAAGGGCCGAAGGGGTAGCGATCACCAGAGCATCAGGAGCGTGGTCCAGCGCCCTATTAAAAGTTGGCACCACACACGCATTTAATTTAATGGATAGTTCATCGGCGAAACCATTCTTACGTAGGAAGACAAACTCGACATCAGGCCTCAGTTGACACAAATTTCGAATGTGGCGCTGGCCGATGGAACCGGTGCCGGCAATGAGGAATTTCATTGTTCGGTTCCTTTAGAGACATCACCCCTCTTGGTAAACCGAGACTCATAATACGTTTGAAGTCCTTTGTAATGACGTTCGAATAAAAAATAGAGGCAAATGGCCAATAGATTACTCAATGCATACGCAAAAATTAGTGACATAGGGCTGTCGGCATCAAGGAGTTCGAAGGCGTAGAGCGCAGAAATCAAAGTGTAGTGGATTAGATATAGGGAATAAGAATACTCCGCAATAAATCTCAACATCGAGTGACGGCGGCCAGTTTTTTTATTGCCGAGAAAAATCATAGTCATAATAAAAAATGCTGCCAGGAGAACATAGAAATTGAAGTCGAAAAAATTGAGGCGAACAAAGCGAAAGTCATCCTCTATGAAAGAGATCCAAACCACTCGCGCTATAGACAAGCCTAGCAGTAATCCTCCACTAGTTAGCAGGATCCACTTTAAACGCGGCCCACACCGCAAACTCTCAGTCAGCCACCGCTGCAGGGTGCTCTTCCAAGAAAGATAGGCCCACGCGAAAAGAGCCATCAGAAACCAAATTAGACTAAGTCCCTGCCCAGTTCCCGCCACTGAATTAAAAAGAGGCACAAGCGAAATTGCAGCCAGCAGTGTTATAAACAGAGGAAAAGATTTACCGCTCAATTCACGTGAAAATAGTACCGCACCAAATGTCAGATATAGCCACCACTCGTTAGCCACTGTCCACCATGGGCGTGCACTACTGAAAGTCGACAACTTTAGCTCCTCGAGCCCAAGAAGTTGATCCGCAAAGAGTCCCACCGGATGCTGCTGTAACATAAGTAAGGTAGCAACAAAATCCTTTAACGAATAATACTCGAGGTAGTTGGTGGCATTAGTATATCGGTAGACCAATGTATCAATACCAACGACAAGTAACAGCGCGGGCAGATAGGGTACGAAGATCCGAAAAAAACGGTCACGCAAAAAATGCTGGAAGCTATATCCATTCGTATCCAGCTTGACGAGTGCTGAATAACTAATTAAAAAACCAGATAAAATGAAAAACACGATCACACCTAAGTCACCGATACCCCATGTTTTTCCTGGATGACTAATTGAATATATGTGTCCGATCAGAACCAGTTGGGCCGCGCCGCCGCGCAATGCGTCAAGATAATTACATTGAACGTTGGTTAGGGAGCTACCAGGCACCCCAACCTCCGTCGACCATAATGTCTTGGCCTGTAACATAGGACGACATGTCGCTAGCTAGAAATGCAACCACACCCTTGAAGTCTTCCTCGGTTGCCATCCGCCTGAGCGGAGTACGCGATATATAACGTTCTTGGAACGCCAGAGGTTGCCCGCGCTCTAGGCCTCCAGGCGAAATCGTATTTACCCGAACGTTGGGTGCGAGGACTGTAGATAGCCAGCGTGTGAACTGACTAATTCCCCCCTTACTGGCCGCGTAGGCTGCAGGATTACCCATATTGGTTCCCTCATAGAGCGAAAGATCAGGACCCAGCTTCCCATAAATAGAGGAAATATTAATAACTGATCCATGTCCTGAACTCCTGAGCTGTTCTGCACATATTTGCGTCAAAGCGAAGACACTCGTCAGGTTAATCTCAATTGCACGCCTCCAAGTCGAAACCGATTGCTGCTCGAACTTTGTTACCCACCCCTCCATATTCTTGGTCCCTACAAAAGCAGCGTTGTTGATTAGTACATCAAGTCGACCAAAGCGTTCCTGTACGGTTTGTGCCACAGTTTTAAGGGTTTCCGTCTGCTCAAGATCAACCACGAGATAATCCAGACGCGTATCATAGATAGAGGAAAGGAACTCAACACTTTTTCGTAATCGCTCTTCTTCAATGTCGAGTAGCAAAAGTTCAGTACCAAGTTCCGCGAGGGCTTCTGCCATAGCCATACCAATATGACCAGCACCGCCCGTAATTATCGCGACTCGCCCCGTCATATCCATCAACTCTCTTAGTTGCTGCATGATTCAATTCCCCTCGCAAGTTAGTTGTTCAATAAGGGTGGTGACCGCCTGGGTAGCATGACCCAGCTTTGAATATCCAAGCAGCGTCAAATCGGGTAATAATGCGCGAGACAGCGCCTCACCGGCCTGATCAAGACTGGCGACGTCTACAGCTAGCCTGAGGCGAGCATAAGGTGGATAGTCACCGTTATTTATCGTTATTACAGGTTTACCAAGAAGTGCAGCCTGGATACCCACCGTCGAGGTCTCCTGCAGAACCAGATCTGACAGATTTAAATATGTTTCGATCGGAATATTTTGAGAGCAGATCTCACCATGTTCGAGGGAGCGATTACCAACGACCGGAAAGTTGGGATGTTCTTTAACAAGATAAATATCCCCCGTCGATGAACAATATGCTTCGAGAAAGTCCAGCATCCTGTCCGGCTCGATAAAAGGTTTACCAATCATCGATACAGTCGCTGAGGGACAGACCCAAAGAAGAATTCGAGGCTCATTTTTCCCTTCAAAGTTTCGACGAAGTTCCGACGCACTAATTGAGTGGAAGGGATCGTTCAGGGAATCGAATGCGGGGTTACCAGTGACTACCACACGACTACGTTCCACGCCACAAGAGACTAGAAATTCCTCCACATAACGAGCGATAACTGTAATGCGTTTGGCGTAACGGGAATGACGAAGATAGTCTGATTCGTTTTGTAAGAAAAGATCAGAAATTGCTAAACCCTTGATGCCAAGGTCATTTGCTGCATATTGTAGTGCAAGCTCAGATCGAGGCGAAGTCGATGTAACGACTAGGTCTGGACAAGATGATCGGAGATAGCGGCGGAAGGTCTCAACAGGAAGGAATGCCTTACGACCGCACCGATGATATTCCTTGATCGCCGAGTCATGACCCAGTTTGCCAACCAGATCACGCAGACCTAGAGCGTGATATGCCAGTGAATCTGCTTCCTCAATATCCAAGTGGTTGTCTGGCTGCTTGTGCTTTCGAGCAAGTTCGAGCCAGGGGCCATCGTCGTCTGTCAATAAATACCGATAGCCGTTAGCAGATATGCCCGCTCTCTTGAAAGCAGCAAGTGCAGTGGTAAATCCAAGTACGTCGATCGTCGCCTTTCGCTCGGCCTTTAGAAGCTGTATGACGGGAATCAGTGACTGAACGTGCCCACCCCCATAGGTGGCAAAAAGAATTCTAGGGCTACGAGATGCCCGTGGATTATCTACCATTTATGAGCTCAGTCATATCAAACCTGAGCACTACCGTATTGCCGAGTAAATCGTTGGCAGCGATACCAATTTTTTCTACGTCACCAATCGGCAAAGTGTCAGAGTGGAATGCGTAATACCAAACACCTTGAGCCACTGCAAAATCAAGATTATCGTGAATATAACGATTTGCTCGTGTCTTAATCGCAAGGAAAGGCTGTGGGCCAAAAACCTGACCACTTTCTGTACGTATTTCAATAAAAGGTACATCTACTCCAGGACGCTCTGGGTGGTAAATCAATGAAAGCTGCAGTGGTGGTTTTGCAAGTTCGTTGCTGCTTAGCTGACTACGGAAAGCACTCACAGTGCCACTGTAGAGAAAGTTGACCTGGGGGAATCTTTCAACACTTTGACGCAACATCGTAATAGCGCTCTCGACTTCGGGCGCCAAGTCTCGCCAATCGTGACTGCATACTCCCACCACGGTATTCTCTCCGTCGGCCGCTCTCGCAAACGCCCTATCCATCTCGGCCTGCGTCATACCACCAATACGACTTCGTAGGTTAAGCGCTCGGCCGATTAACCGGCGGCAGTGCCCGGGCAGCTGATAGTCATCATGGCTTGGATGATAAACTGACCAGTCATTAGGCGCATTGCGCCAATTCCCGGAACGCCCATTACGAAAATCAATGGAATTATCGATATCGCTCGTATCCTCTGTTGCCATATTAGAGATATCGTAGGGAATGAACTGTTCGAGGAACCAATGACTGTCGGGACGCTCTGCCTGGAATCCAGCTCTGTAGCTTGCAGGGAAGAATCCGCGCTCAATTATGCGATAGCAAAGACTTTGATATAACTCATCACTCCGGAGATAATGCGTCGCGCACCGGTGAGCTTCACGGTAAGTAGACATCGGATGAAAGTGAAATTCCAATGTATCACGAGCCCACGTCTGGCTTTTAATCAGTCCCGCGTAAAAGTCGTGTATGTTAAGGAATCCAATATCGCGCTTGCGTGGGTTGGTTAGATAGCCAACGTGGTCCATACAGAACCAGTTGTAAATCCAACCATTACCAACGCTATCAGGGAATTGGTTACGAAAGCTTTCACTACATACATGTTGAAGCATAGACTCGATTTGATCCCAACTACCGAGGGTGTTCGCCTTATGGCTCTTCAAAACAGTTTGTATTCTTGCGGTCTGTTCGCCCAGATCAATTGCACCACATTGCAAACGTTCTAGGTTAATTCGGGTCGGCACAATTTCAGGAATATCGAAAAGTTCCTGCAAGCGCTCAAACTTGGCTTCGATAGGCTCATATAACGGCCCTTCCGTATCAATGGCGTGCACTAGATAGACGGTACCAGTCATTTTTATTCTTCCATAACATTGCTGCCAAAACGCTCGGGAAACACAAGCGCCATCTCACGAATATAGGGATCAGTCCGGTACCCTTGTGCACCCTCACCCTTAGTCAGCCAGCCAATTAAACGCTCCTTCAGAGTCGGATCTTCGATGTACCGATAAATGTCAGACCAGTCATCCGCGGACGGATAATAATTAGAAGCCACATACCCCAGTTCGTTCAGATAAGGTTGGCTGACCATCTCGAGAAATATAACCTCACTACGACTCAGTTGTTTAGGCCAGCGAGGTTTACCATCCGGCAGTTTCTGATACGGAATCTCATACGAGGTATTGGATGCCCAATCTTCTCCCACAGCACACAACTGTCTAAAATCAAGCATCTGCGGCTCAAATTCCACCTCCAAAAAATCACAGATAGCCTTTGTTTGCTTTAACGGATCAGCTGCAATCTCCTCCGCCTTGACTACCCGAATACGGTCACCGTAATTCTTATCTAGATTCTCGAGAGTACGGTTGGCATCTAGGAAATTAAATGCTGCATCTAGGTAAGTATAACCGGGCTCAAATGTCATATTTTTGTACGACGCTGCTACATCACGCACATCTCTAAAAATATGTAGAGCCTTACCGCGCGGGAACATATCAAGAAAAACTGGAATATCTCGCCATTGCACAGCTAGCTTCTCCACCCAGCGTTGCTCAGGTCGATCGGTCAGCATCTCGCGCATTATGATGTCATAAAGGCAAGCATAACTAAGATCAGAACACTTCTGGGCCGCATCGAGTATAGCCTCAGAGTCAATGTCAATATCCCATCTAACTTTTATTCGACGCTGAGTATCTGTCACAAGACGACGACGATTTTCAAGGAGATTTATTTCATCATAACGATCTCGACAGAAACGAAGAAATTTGACGGTGGACGAGGAGGCCCGGAAAAGAGTGTGAGCTCCGACAAGAGCCGAAAGAAAGGTGGTACCTGACCGATAAACTCCTGAAACCATAACTGGTTGACTATCCGCAACACAACCACAGCATGTTTTATTCATCTGCTGACTCCAATTCACGGAAGGTCTTAGAGTAAGCATCGCTAATGGACGGTAACGCCTCGTATTCGTTACCACGATCAATAACTACCAGAAACTCATAAAAACGATCATTCGGCGTCGTAACATACCTAAACCGCGCAAAGTCTCCGCGACGAGGAAAGCAATACAACGCCCTAATGTAGTGCCCTTGGTCGCTTAGCAGATCGATCAAGTGCTTTGTATCAGTAAAGAAATTAGGGTGTTTTTTGGCACGCGCGCCCATTTCTGCACGATAGGCTTCTTTATCATCCTGAAAATAGTGGTCATTTTTACCAGTAAAGATGATCCTAGCACCAGGCCTAGTGACACGAAGAAACTCTGTAATCGCTCTATCTTGGTAAGTCGCATCTAAGGTAGCCAGACAGGTTAGGTTATCAAAACTTCCATCAGCAAACGGCAACCGTTCAGCTGGTGATTCTACGATATCAACTATCCCCTCTTTTTCCTGCCATTCCTTACGTGCGGCCACTACCATGGCATGTGAGATATCCGACCCTGTGGTTCTCAAACCATAAGCAAGATAGAAGGGAAACATACGACCCCACGCACAACCAACCTCGAGGAGCGAACCAGATCTAAAAGTATGAGAATCAAAAACTCTTTGATAAACAGAGTCGTCCTCTGTGTTGCTATCGCCCTCAACAATCACACTTTTGCCATGGCCGGCCTCTTCTACACGAGATTTCCAGTATTCAAAATACTTCTCATTCCAATATGCCTTACGCGGATCATCGCCACTCATCTTATCCACTACTCTTCGCTTCTATACAGCTTTCCAGATTTGGGTGGTCTCCCAAATCGGCTGCTTCAATTTCCAATCGCCACCGACTAATTTCCAAAGATGAGGTGTGCGCGCCTCGTCGATGACATCGTGGAATTGCTGTTCCGTAATATCCATGTAGTCAAGACAACTCTTTAAATATTGATGCGGGTACTCACCATCGTATCGACGAATCAATGCTATAGCTTCATCACGAGTGATATCCCCATTGCGAATCTCTTGTGCCGAATCGTAAGTAGCTCTCCCCAGTCCGAATTTCACGTGAGCTGTGTAGTAATGAAGCCAGTCAATTTTGTCATCCAAAGAACTGTATTTACTGTAGCTTCCCTCTGTACGATGCCAGTTCGGTACAAAGCCTGAATTTTCTACTGAGAAATAGTAGGTCTCTTGGGGATGCCAGCGCCGATAGTAGCCGAGATAATGGACCTCTGTTCCAACCTTTTCTATCTTATTAGGGTCGATGGGTAGATAAGCCTCCAAGTCGGCAATAGTGAATTTATAGCGCTCCATAAGCTCCCTTGCGCTGACCCCACCAAGAAAGAGATCTTCAAGACGCCCGTCAGCACTATAATACTTGGGATCACGAGTTGGCTTTTCGTTATCAGCAATAGCATTTCCGTACTCTGCTTCATTCTCACCGAAGATAACTAGCGGTATGTCAAGGAGTACCGACATTTTTGGGGCTAGATTCTTTTGCCCGAGAATAAATGGCTGAAACGGATGACAGAGATTGAGATATGCCTGCTGAGTAAGAATCCGATGGACTCGCCGATTCTGATGATACGTATAGTTAGCAAACCCAGTTTCAAGCCATCGATTGAAATTATAACTCCCGATATCAGTATAAATCGCAGGTGGCCAAGTAACTAAAATTGGATTCATACCATATTCGTATTTCAGTAAGTACGCCGCCATCACGCTATCCTTGCCACCGCTCCCTGGGACAACTACGTCATATCGACCGTCGCTACGCCTAAAGCGATCACACAAGTCACGCAACATATCATCACGGCCCGCCCAATCGATCAGTTTTTTCTTTTCAGAGAAGTTACATGCATCACATATACCGTGATCATCCAACGTAAGTGGCCGTTTCTTCTCACCTTTGATATTTTTAAATTCCACAGAGGACGAGGGACGCTGGTTGCTCATGGTGCATTTCTTACAGAACCTGACCTCTAATGGCAGGCCATACTTGCCGAGTTCGTTAGCTTCACTGCTCATGGTCACCTCATAGCTCGACAAAATTTCGGAGTAATTTTATGCCTGTGTCGCGACTTTTCTCCGGATGGAACTGGACACCGTGTAGCTTCCCCCGAGACACTGCGGCAACGAACTTATGTTGACCATGGCTAGATAGTGCTGCCACGTCCGTGTAGTTCACAAACTCGTAAGAGTGCATAAAATAAAATTCTTCAGTCTCATCGATACCAGAGAACAAGGGAGACTCGCAAACCTGTTGGATGCTGGCAAAACCAATGTGGGGCACAGACGATTTACACTGCATCAGTCTCACCTCGCCATCAATCAATCCCAATCCAACGGTTTCGCCAAACTCATATCCGACTGTCGCTAGGATTTGCATACCTAGACAAATACCAAGTGTAGGACAGCTTCTCGTAGCATCGCGAATAGGCTCTTCAAGTCCGCTTGAGTGTATCCGCCGCATCACCTCAGGAAAGCTACCGACCCCCGGAAGAACGAAGCGCTCAACACTCTCAAAATCTCTAGCATTCCGTATTATCCTGACATCGGCACCCGCCGACTCGAGTGCATTTCGAATACTTTCTATATTCCCCATCGACCCAAAATCGATCAATCCAACTGGTCTTGCCATCGTCACTCCGAAGGACTTTTTGCCGTGAGCACTGCCTTTACGGCGGACACATCGCTGTGATCGTAGTGCAGTAAACTAGCCAGTGCGAGAGCATCTGGCTGTGCTTCGCGGGCGAGCTTCACAATATGCTCGAGCGAACCTGCACCACTGGCCGCTACAACTGGGATAGAGACAAGCTGTTTCACGTTTCGAATGAGGTCAATGTCGAAGCCAATCTGCCTGCCGTCGTGATCAACTGACTGAACGAGTAATTCACCTGCGCCTCGTTCCTGGACCTCTCGTGCCCAGTCCATAACGAGCTTTCCACTACGCTCACGACCGCAATCCGAATAACATTCCCAGTCGTCTCCAGACCGCTTTGCCTCAATACTAACTACTATGGATTGAGCCCCAAACTGCTTGGCCGCCCTGTCGATCAGAGACGGGTCGTGCTGCAACGCGTAAGTATTGATGACGACCTTGTCCGCTCCAGAATGGAATAAACGGGACATACCCTCAAGGTCACGCACGCCCCCCCCAACGGCAAAGGGAATAAATAATTCTTTCGCCGCTGCTTCTATCGGTCCATAAACAATGTCGCGCTGATAAAGTGAGGCCACAATATCCATGTAAAAGACTTCATCGGCCCCTTGGTTATAGTATTTTCTAGCGAGTTCTCTGGGTTCTCCCACTTTACGCAATCCCTCGAAGTGGACCGGCTTAACAACGTAAGGAGGTTTGACATCTAGCTTGGCAATTATCCGCATTACATTTTCTCATTTAATCCAGTGATGTCATCATTATGTGAAATACGGACGAGTATCGATACCAATACTATCCCAATCAGAAGAACTCAAATCCTGTGTATCAAGGAATATACGACACCATAACTCGACGCTAATGAGCGCTCTAAGCTCCCGCGTGTAGTTTGATGTCCCCATCTGATGTCCGGTAAGCATCTCCCTTATCACTTCAGGACGAAACAGATCGCGCTCCGTAGTGCGTTGATCGAGAAGCACTGACTCAGTGAACGAACTTAGCGTACTACGAAACCACTCACCCACGGGCACGGTGAACATTTGCTTTTTGCGGTAAGCTAATTCATCCCCTATCAGGTCCCGTACTGCCTTCTTGTAAATGTATTTACTTTCTCCATCCACAAGCTTCAAGTTGCCAGGCATACGGAAAGCCATTTCCATCATACGGTAATCTAAAAAAGGTGTACGCGCCTCGAGTGATACGGCCATACCCATGCGGTCGGGCTTTACCAAGTTATTACCAGACAACAATAGCTGCGTATCGGTATAGAGCACTTGATTAATCCGGTCCATACCCTCGGCCTCAGCGAACCGCGAAGCAACCACACCAAAGCTATCGCAATCCTTAAGTTTGGCGCGCAGAGTGTCACTAAGAAGGTTCATTTTTTCTTTTTCATCGAAGAGACTCAAACTTCGATAGTATGATCTTTGAAAACTATCGTCGTCAGCCGTCTCTATTGTTTTTTCAGCAAAAAAACTCTTATACCTATCGTAACCGGCGAAGAGCTCATCAGCACCATCGCCTGTGAGGACTACCTTAACCTCCTCAGAAGCGAGCTGGGCGACGCGGTACGTGGGCAGGAAAGATATATCGCCGTGAGGCTGGTCACAGTGCCAAATCGCACGAGGCCAAAGATCTAGCATGTTGGCGTCTACCTTACGCAAGGAGTGATTTGTACTGAAACGCTGAGCGGCTTGAGCTGCGTAGGGAGACTCGTCGAATCTCTTCTCATTAAAACCTATAGAATACGTGCGGACTGGCTCAGTTAAATGACGACTCATCATACCCACCACAGTCGATGAATCGACACCGCCGGAAAGGAAAGCACCAAACGCCACATCACAACGTAAACGCAGCCGAACAGAGTCATCCAGTAAAGCATTGAATTCTTCCATCCACTCAACTTCACCACGTTCTTCCGCTTGCTGACGGCTGAGATCCCACCATCTCCGGGTTTCAACGCCTTGAGGGTCGATACGAAGCCAGTGCCCGGGCTCCAAATGGCGTACTCCAGCAAACATTGTTAAGGGCTGAGGGACATAATTATAGGTCAGAAAATGCCCCAGAGCTTGGTAGTCAATACACCGCTCGATTCCAGAGCAAAGCAGAGCCTTAATCTCAGACGCAAATAAGAGAATATTACCATCGTAGTGCAGGTAAAGCGGTTTAACGCCTATGCGATCGCGAATCAGATACAGTGCTCGCTGGCGGCGATCTAAAATACTAATTGCGAACATTCCATTTAATTGATGAACCATTTCGATACCGTCACGCTCGTAGAGCCGCATTAACACTTCGGTATCACTATTAGTGGTACACGGATAGCCATCACGAGAAAGTTCGGCCGCCAACTCTACATGGTTGAAGATCTCACCGTTCTGAACCACTACCACCTGACCATCGGCAGAGACGAATGGTTGACGGCCACCATCCACATCAATTATTGAAAGACGGCGGTTACCTAATGCCGCGCCCTGCTCGAAGTGGATACCCACATTGTCTGGTCCTCTATGAAGAACCGTCCCACCCATGTCTTCGACAAGCTTGTGCGGAAGGTTGAGGCCTCCCCTACTAAAGTATCCGAATATGCCACACATTAATGACCACCTTTCCCGAATACCTGTCGAATAGTTAGAACTAACACCTTGACATCAAGAAGTAGTCCTGCCTTCTCAACGTACTCCAAATCTAGCTCGAGACGTTGATTGGGGCTGGCTAACGAACGCGCCGTTGCCTGCGCCAATCCTGTTATGCCAGGCCGAACTGAGACGCGCTTAAGCCAATCAGATTCCTTGTAAAGTTTACGTTGCTCAAACACATCGGGACGCGGACCCACTAGGCTCATATCGCCTAACAATACATTTATGAGTTGCGGGAGCTCATCTAAACTATTTCTACGCAAGAAACATCCAACTCTTGTGATACGCGGATCATTTGGCGCAGTCTGGTAAGAACCTAAATCAGCAGCATCGGTTCTCATACTACGAAACTTAAACATGATAAAGGCCTTACCTCCAAATCCTACTCTTTCTTGGCGGAAAAAAATTGGTCCGGGGGAATCCAATCGAACGGCAAGGCAGATAGCCAGCAATAATGGAAATACTAATAAAAGTATAAAAATCACAACGAACAGTTCGAAGAGACGTTTCATCTTGAGTGTTGGAAACGGATCTGGGCCGTGATGTCTGCTACACCTTGGAGCAAGCGTCGGTGATCAGCCTCAATCTCGCTCTGATCGCGCCGAGCGAGGCGTGTCTCGTAATCACGCAGGCGAGCTACCTCGCGGGCGAAATCGAGATTAGCGTGCATTTCATCGAGACTAGTGCTACCGCGATGAAAAGTTCGTGAAAGAATCACCACTGTAGACTCAAGACGCAGATGCTCCGCCAAAACGAGGTCTCCGGGTAACAAACCTTCGTCCATCCGAGCGATCCCGCCAAAACCAAACGGAATACCGACCTCTCGACAATTTTTTGCCATTTTTTCAACAGAGCCGTCAGCGAGCAACTCAAACATAAAATCTAGCTTGAGGCCAAGATGTAGATCGTTAAGTCCAATATAAACCTCGTCGATCCCAGGCACTCCAAGAATCTCACCGAAGTCTTTCATCGCCGAAGGCGTCTCGACCAAAACAATTACTTTTGCGCGGCCTTGCACCATTTCCACGAAATGCATCACTTCCACAGCTGTCTTGAACATCGGCAGCATCAATAGATCAGCACCAGCGGTAACGACAGCATTCACTTCTTCAGGAGAGTGAGCATGTAACGGATTAACCCTAACTACTAGTTCAGTGTGACCTATCGCAGCTCGAACGGCCGCCACGTCGTCGACAGAATGGCCGCTAATTAATGTGTCTCGATGTCCCTGTCGTTCAAACTTTCCATGAATTTCCAGATCAACAAAAACACGATCGACCCCACTCAAAACCGCGTGTTGGGCCATACCAGCGTTATTACAAATAAACATCAACTTAATCAATAATATAGACTCACATATACGCTGCGATTGCTAGGGGTCCATAAACTACGCATACGCTTTAGTCGGTTTATCACTTGCAAGACCCGGACGTGAACTGGATACAAGGTGTCAGCGGAACTCGAGCTACTACAAAAACAAACTAAAAGCGGGCTGAACATTCCATACATTTTGAACCGAAATTCCGACAAAAGACAGATGCATCAGATAGTGACTCTCATATTAGTAAGCACAGGCCCCATTTCAACGACCCCATCCCGGCATAACCGTTCAGCATAGACTACAACGATTCCAGTAACGTTCCGTTTATGGAACCCTTCCATCGCCGCGTATCATCCTTAAAAGCAAAACGATATTTGATCTGTTGAATAGAATCAGAATCGCCACGGATAACAGCATCAAGCAAAGAAGGAGAGTCACGCTGACGCCTTGATCGCGGCTATATACAACCAACGGAAAAATGAGCCCCGTGGTAACTATGCCCGCTATAACCACTCCCTTAAAAATCTCAACCACTACATTCCTGCCAAGGCAGATTAACACAAGAAGATATCCCGTACTCATCAGCATAAGGGATCCGATTATAGAATAAATTATCCCGAGGAGACCGAACGAGTTGACCGCCCAAGAACTTGAAATGACTAATGACGACATTCCCATCAACGAAACCCAAGCAATCACTCTAGTTTCCTTACGGGCATTAAACTGCGCCATCGCCATTAAGATAAAAGCCTGCATCGGCAGGATCAAAACTGAAAACTTTGTCAAAAGAGATATTAGTTGTAAAGAATCTACATCTAGCCTTGATGATAATCCGTATATATTGTCAACAAAGGTCTCTGGTAGAAGAAAAATAGGGATCATAAAGACCATGGAACATGAGATGGACCAGAATACCCCAGACTTGAAGAGCGATTGTATATCAGCCTCCTTCGCTGCTGCGGCCAAACTAGACATCCTGGGAAACAGTACGATAGAAAATGCAGCTAGCACCACTCCCACCGGTAACTCGATGAGTTTCCACGCATAGTTGAAAGCTGCTATACCTCCTTCGCCAGAATAAGATGCAAACGCACGCCCTACAACAGGCAACAAGCTGGTCAACCCGATTGCGAGAACAGCTTGCCCGTAACGTCGGAGCAAATTGCGACTGAGGCATAACGCTTTATCAAACTGAGACCACTGAACTTCATTACTCAAGGTCAGTAGCTGTGAGACCCATCGTAATAAACCTGCTACAAGAATAAACCATACTAATTGCTCGAGATTACGCGAGATATCCACAACTAACCATAGTCCGATAAGGATTATCGAATTAAAGATGAATGTCCCGAGTGCCGGTATTAAAAAATGCTCTTGTGCCTGTAAAAAGGCAGTAGTGACGCTAGCCGCGATAATCAACGGTATCAACCACAAAGATCCAGATATAAGCTTTTGGGCTACCAAAGAAACATCGTTGTTCAGTCCGGGAGCGAGAAAAATGATTAATTCCGCCACGAAGTAGTTCAGAAACATAACCACACATATCGACATGACTCCAAATGCTAAACTTGCCTGATAAAAAAGTGCATTCGCGTAGCGAGGAGCCGAGTTCTTAAACTCAGGAATCAAAGCCGCGGACAAACCGCCCGCGACCAACAGATTAACTAGCACTTCTGGAATGGTTAACATCAAAATCGCGACGTCAGCCTCCGAGGAAACACCAAAAACTGAGGAAATTCCTATCTCCCTAAGGAAACCGGTGATACGTCCAAGCAACATCCCAATCGAAACGGTTATCCCAGATATAATAAGCCGTCGATCAATTGTAAACATATGAGCCACTCTCCAAATATTTCGAATACCGGCATATCATAATTCAAGATTGAAAAATAAGGTCCGTTCAAAAAATGCTCTCCACAAAAATTTTACGGAGACGCTCACTTTAATTTTGGACTTGAAAAACGGAATATTTATCCGTTTAAGATTCACCTTTCTGTTTGAAACATATATTCGAATTCTTGATTCCATAAACCTCGAATCCAAAAAGAGACTCAGAATAATAACCCAAATCTGATTGTCGGTACTTGCTCGCTTAAGAAATTATAAAAATATTAGAATAGGGTTCCTTTCGATAAAAAATCCGTAAAGCCTTTAACACGCAAGCATTATGAAGCCAAATTTATTAAACGACGATGGTTTATTGATAAAACCCCCTCATGGGTTAAATCCAAAAAATAAACGAGCCAGAAAAAACCGATTAGTCCCGCTCTCGAGCGCTTGGCCTCGAAAAATCCAACTCCGGACGACGCCCGAGTAATCCGGTCACTACGGAGAGAATACAAATCATTAGATGCTTCTCCCCAAAGTCTTTCAGCGATGAATTAAAAACGCAACCAATTATAAATATAGTTGGCAAAACCATAAGAAAATAACTACTCAATGATTGGTTTCTCACGTACAGCCGGAACCCCTC
>ENA-OUOG01001303-OUOG01001303.1-marine-metagenome-genome-assembly--contig:-NODE-1303-length-29340-cov-4.146499_pt1 | contig 29340 bp, 31 predicted proteins | sample MGYA00248635_ERZ508505 | MGnify/ENA primary metagenome ERZ508505 (study PRJEB26176, sample SAMN06267871) | marine metagenome | isolation source: Saanich Inlet, British Columbia, Canada | place: Pacific...
CCTTACGGCGTGCTTTCAGACAACGGGGTCGATTCCAGAAACAGGCACACCCCATTGGTCGTGAGATCTTAGATCAAATTCTCAAAGTTCTACCGAATAATCTATATGGTCTGCGTGATCGACTCTTGATCCTGATCGCCTATGAAAATTTACTACGTCGCAGTGAAATCATCTCGCTTTATATTGAAGATTTAATGCCTATTGACCACCCACAATATTATGCAAAAATACTATTAAGGAAGAGTAAAACCGATCCGTTTAAAGAAGGTCGTTGGTTATACTTGAGTGATGAGACCTATCAGGCCGCACAAGCTTGGCTTAAACAGAGTAACTTAACTACCGGTTATCTCTTTCGGGGCATGCGTAAAGGATTACATATGACAGAACAGCTGCATGGAGGACAAGTGAATAAGATTTTAAAGAAACGGGCTAAGCAGGCTGGCTTGGATGATGAGGTGATTCAAAAAATTAGCGGGCATTCGATTCGTGTCGGAGCAGCTCAGGATTTATGTCTAGCCGGAAAGACCCTACCCCAGATCATGGCTAAAGGCCGCTGGGTCAAGACAGATACCCTCATGCGCTATGTGGAGCATACCATTATATAAATGACAGACAAAGACAATAAACAAGGATTAGGTGGCGGCCCAAAAACTGAGGCTGGAAAAGCTATCAGCTCACAAAATGCTGTGACCCATGGAGTGACGTCCACTAAAATCACTACGGCCGAAGAGTCCCATCACTACCAAGAGTTATTAACAGAGTTTCAATCGGCTTACCCTAGTAAGCACCCATTAGTGAAATTGCAAATTGAACGCTTGGTCATGACTCGGTTGCAATTAAAGCGTGTCCAGGATCTGATTCACGCTCAAAATCTCAAAAGCCAATACAGTTCGGTGGTCGAACAACAATTGGCCGAAGAACTCAAACTCGATGAACAAACGCGTGATCTCGAATTCTATCAACGCATGAATGTCCTCACCCTAGACTTTAAATACGTAGGTCAAATCTTAGGTGAAATTATTCGTGTGACTGAGCAAGATATTGATGATATTGAGCTCTATTGGGAGTTGATGCCGTACTTCTTTAAGCACCTAGACTATGAAGCAACCAATCGCAACACCAGTCCAGGCAAATACATGGACAGACTGATTAAACGTAAAAGAAATAAGGCAGATATTGAGGTGGTGGTGATCACCCAAGCCGAAGCTCATGCTATTCATGAAAAAGTGATCGAGCCCTCGCTAAAAGATGAGGTCATTAAATTATCGTTAGAAGATATGCGAGATCTTATTCAGGTCGTGCAAAGGGACTTGATGAAAGCGGTCGAGTCAGAGACCAAGATCAAAGAATTTAGAGAAATTTTACCGATCGTCCAACAAGCCAACCTGCCTAATCTTGAAGTCTTAGATAAATTGATGCGCTATCAAACCAGTCTGAATAATCAACTGTCAAAACAGATGGGTGAGTTGATGGAGTTGGAAAATAAATACGGCAATAAAGGCTAGTGGCCGCCACCTTTGAGTATTAATAAGATGCCTCGCCAGATGATGGTGAGATCCAACCATAACAGACCCAATTCAGATCGTTTAATGTATTGGTCGATGTATTCGTATTCATAAATCGGGTTCCCGAACTCAGGCTTGCCTTTCATGATATGGCCTAAACCGAGCAATCCCCCTTTAAGCAATTTACGGGTGACATTGCCTTGGGCTAGGTCACGCTCGTAATGAATGACTGCAAGAGGCCTGGGGCCGACAATGGACATACCCCCTTTCAATACATTCCAAAATTGCGGAATCTCATCAAGGTAGAACTTTTTCACAAAAGCACCGACATAAGTTCTTGAGTCTTCATTCCACTCCGCACTGTATGCAATCCAATCACCTCTTTTAGCTCCATCAAGTTCGATGTATTTTGTTTTGATCAAACGGATTTTATATTTTGGAAAAACTTTACCTTGCGAGACTGCGTTATATGAAAAAAACATCGGTCCTTTATTTTCTGGAATGATTAATCCCTCAATAATAAATGCGAGCTTTAAAAGAATAACAATTGGTGAAGTGATAACTAAAAAAATAAGCGCAATAAATTTATCAAAGATTAATTTAAAAAAACTTTTCTTAATTGAAAAGTGCTCGTGGAAAATATAAGAATATTTTTTTTTAATTTCTAATCTAGGAGGGGTATAAGGAAAAGCCTTTACTGGTTCATTTAATTTTCTAGAGTTCATATTTATAGTATTAATTATAAATTATAATAAATAATAACTTAAGTTGTCATTAAGTTTAATAAAAATATATCCTAAAAAAGTATTAAGAAATGTGGGAACCAAAATATGTTATGACAAACTTAGTAAAATAAGATTACTTTAACTATAGATAAAGAAAATACATATGTTATGACTTTTATTTCAAAGAATTATAAACTGATAGGTATTGACCAAATGAACTTTGCCAAGAAAATCTCTTTGCATAATTCATGTTTGACACTAATAATCTTGGTTTTGCTTTTATGGCTTTATTTATTGTCAAAACAATATCATGAATATTCTTGGTTGTAGAAAAACCTCTATAATTAACTATTTCGGTGGTTGCTTTATTATCTTTTAAATAAACCACAGGGCAGCCAGATGACATAGCCTCTAAAGCAGGTAAACCATAACCCTCAAAATCAGAAAGAAAAAGGAAAGCGGAAGCTTTTTGATAAAATGAAATTAGTTTTTTTGTATCTATGTGAGTCTCAAACTTTATATTATTAGGAAATTTATTAATTTTAAATTTTCTTTTAAATTGATCAATAGAAGGAATGACTATTATGAAAATATAATCTGGAAAATGATAAGCAAGTTTAAGAATTAATAAAGTATTTTTATATTTTGAGACTGAGCCAATAGCCAAGAAAAATTTTAATTTTTTTTTATTAAATTTAACATTTAAAAAGTCATTAGATATTCCATTGTATATCATAGTGGCATTATCTAATTGCTTAGGATAAAATTTTTTAAATAGTTCAAAAGTAGTTCTAGAGATACATATTATTTTAGAAGACTGAAAAATAGATAAATTTCTAAAATATTTAATGATAAATTTTTTAAACATACTTGTGGTATTTTCAAAAATAAAATCATGAACTACTACAACGCTCTTAATATTATAATTGTTAGAAAGACATTTCCTGTAATAAGTTGAATGATATATTAATTTATTTTTCCTTACGCTTATATTGTCAATATACTGATCAATTTCAAATAACCTAAATGGTTCAAATAATCTTTTATTTACAACTCTTATATTAGGATGAATTCTCTTAGTAAACTTATTTTTAATCTCTTCAGAATAAACAATAACCAAGAATCTAATTTTATTGTCTTTTAAATAATTAAATAGATTTTTGTATAAAATGAAAATTCCTCCAATGTGAGAAACTCTTTCAAAAATTGAACATTCAAAAATAATGAATAATTTTTTATTTTCTGATTTTCTTGTCAAAAATTTTTTTAGCCTTAAAGTGATATTTATAAGAATAATAGAAATATTATTATTTCTAGTAAAAAATAATAATTAGCTATTAGTTTTTTTTAAAACCATATAATTCTTTTGTCAAATCTTTCAAATGAATTCTATTTTTTTTAAATTTGTGAAAATTATTAATATGCCATCCATCTGATTTATGAATTGCATTCTCAATTGAAACAATTGAAAATATCTCAGTAAAATCGAATACTTTGTTATTTCGAATCACTTCCTTTAATTTATTGTCATTGCCACGATAAATAATTTGTACAAACAAATTATTATTTTTTAAAACATAAATTTTAAACAAAGGTTTGTTATGTAATAAAAATGAAGATAACATTTTTTTTGCCAGCACACATTCCTGTCTGTTATTAAAAAATATATAAATATCTCTACTCATTTTTTTCACAAAATGTTTATATTGAAGGCCAATTGAAGAGAAAAAAAGCTCAATATCTTTTATTCGATACTGAAAATATGGATCATGATTATCTTTCTGTTGTAGCGCAGTTGTTACTTCTATATTATTATTTTTTCCAAGATTAATAATATCTAATGCAATGTGATTATATATTTTATATATTTGATAAAGCGGGTCTAAAAACTTAGTATATTTTGAGCTATAAGATATTGGATTCATATGTTTTCCATTTTTCATTTTATAAATTTTTGAATCGAAAAAATAATGATGCTGAATATGCGCACCAGCATTAAGAAATAAAGTTGAAAACTCATAATTTTTTGTTTTAAAAAAATAATAAAATATATCAAAAAGTAATAAGTCCAATAATATAGCTCTAGACCATTTGAAAAAAATTGAAATAAAAATTAATTTTATATAGTGTAAATAATTATTAAAACGAGCAAATTTAAGGAAGCCAATTATGAAATAGTACAAATGTTTAATTCTTAGGGATGATTCATTAGAGTTTTCATTTACAAAATAACATATCGCATCCCAGAAATTATTTAAAAATTTTGAATTACTGGAAATTCCTTTTTTTGACCATGGGTCATGAAACAGAAGTGACTCTTTACTTGGAATAAATGTGCAGTTCATTGGGGCTAAAGCCAACGTAGCTTTTTCTTTATTTTGAAAATGGTCAAATATAGAATAGTTCTTACTTTGTTCAGCATCACCGAGGTGGAAAAGCTTATGTTCATTGTAAGATTTTCCAAGATAGTATGTTGGCCATTGAATCCAAGGCTCAAGATGTTGATATTTTTTTTCTGATATTGTTTGTACAAAGTTCCAACCTAGTAGTTTTTTTATATTATCAAAATGATATATTTCTGAGTACTCTTTGAGCCATTTTAAATTTACTTCATTAAGATTAATCGATATAAATTTCATTTATTTTTTTTCCAATAGCTCCATATTATAAAAAACAATTTAAATGCAGAAAGATACCTTACGATAAAAGTCTTGGGATTATAAATACACCTAAACAACCATGCTAGATTTATTTTATCAACAATAAGCGGAATATATCCTTGATTTCCACTTCTGAATGCTAATGCTGCTCCTAAACAAAGTATATTAGTTTTATTATGTAAATTATATTTTAAATATGAACCTAATACTTCCTGAGTGAGGCCACCTAAATTTAAAATAACAAAATCTGGTTTATATAAATTAATTTGCTTAACTAACTCTTTATCAGTAATATCGTTAGTTAGATATTGCGGGGCAATATACTGTTTAAAGTTATATATTTTATTTTTTTTAAGGTAAATTTTATTTTTTATAGCCTGTTTTTTTGAAGCCTCAACAAAGAAAATCTTAAGTGACCTATTATTTTTTAAAAAATTAATAAAATAAACGATAAATGTCAATCCAGAAAACTTAGTAGCTTTGATATTATAAAATAAAAACAAAAGAAGTCTGAAAAATGCGCTGTCGAATAATGCATAGTCTGCATGTTTTAAAGCTTTATAGTAATTATAATTAGTATCTATATTAGCTAGAGCTGGCGCTGCTGGAAAAACAAATAAACCACCATTAAATTTTTTAAATAACATCTCATATTTAATGTTTAAAAACCTTATACCGCGATAATAAAAAATATTATTGTTCTTTTTCAAAAAGATAATCTGCCTGTACTAAATTATTATTTTTTTCGATCTTATTGTATATATATCTTATTTTAAATTGATTGGTTTCTAAATACTCAACAATTTCATCTGCAAGCGGCTGACCCTCGTAAAGCTCTGAATATGATAATTCAATCAAAATCCAACGGATAAATGTTAAAGATTTTTTTCCACCTTCAAGAAGATGCCGTTCATAGCCTTGTACATCGACTTTTAGCAAAATGTTATCAAAAAAGTTAAACTTGTGAATGAAATCATCTAATTTTTTAATTTCAATCTTTTGTTTTTTTAAAAAAGTTATCTTAAATAAATTTGTTAAATTCTTTGATTGAAAAATTGATGATGAGTCTCTTCTGGAGTAAATATTAATATATGTATCACAATTTTCATTGCCCAATGCAGTGCTAATTAGCTCTATATCGCTAAATTGATTTAAAAGATACACATTTCTTGAAGATTCACTTCTTAATGGCTCAAAAGCTAGGATAGGTATATTTTTGTTAAGTCCCTTAGACAATATAGAGAATTGACCTTTGTTGTATCCTGCATCAATTAAAAAATTATAATTAATTTTTTTAAGTATTGGTTCATGTTCGGTAGCGGGAGTAACTCTCGTTCTAATAAAAATATTTAAATAAAAAAATCTACTAAATATTTTTATTAGTTTTGATATCTTTTTCATGAATTATTTCCTTATATTTAATATCAACAAAAGCTAATATTATGGGTACAAGAGTATAGGATAAAGTTATACCTTGAATAAATATAAGTAACGCAACAAAAATAATTGCAATTATATTGTAATCTAATATTTTAGATATTTTCTTTAATGAACTAAATAAATTATAGTATAGAAATAACACTAAATTTATGAATCCAGTCTCAAATGCAATAGCGCCAATAAATGTTGTAAGTCTTACACTTTTATTCTCATAAGCAAAATATTTATTAACAAAATAGTTCCAATCAGAATATCCATTTCCAAAAAGAAAATTATTAAAGGATCCATAAAGAGCTATTACTGGCTCATAAATCCTAAAATAAACACTTTCATCATTAAACAAATATTCAGTATTAAAAATTAATGTATTAAATATCTGATACGCTCGTAAGTCATTAATATTTTTTGTTAAATAAATAGCAAGTCCAAATAATGGAAAAGATAAAATTAATTTATATAAAAATTTTAAGTTTAAATTCAAAACAATTAAACATATAAATAATGTAGCTATAGCTGATGTAGACTTAGAAAGAAAAATTAATGAAATTATTATTAATAAATATGATAAAAGATTAAAATTAAGATTAAATTTTTTATAATGACAACTATTAACCTTAGAGCTTATAAATAAAAAAATTCCAATAAATAATAAATGAAAACCATAATAAGTTGGTTCCATAGCAAGGCTTTTCACACCTCTTCCATTAACCAAATTAATTTCAAATGGTGAATAAACAAAACCTAGCAAAAAATTACTATTTATATATGTTTGGACAAAAGCAACAATAAAATAAAAACACAATGAGACAAAAATAATTTTTCTTGGAATAGAGTGAAACTTAAAGAAGTTATACGAGGCTATATATATAATCAAAAAAGAAAGGTAATTATATAATCCCTGATAGTCTAAAATGGAATGTTTAGAAAGAATAAAATGAAAAAAAGGAATTATAATAAAAATGAATCTAAATTTTGGAAGAATAACCTTATCCATGGAAAGCGTTATTACTAGCAATGACAAAAAGAAAGTATATGGCTGAATTCCATAATTGTTTGGAATAAACTGTACCCATGGAAATAAACCAAATATTATAAAAATAAAATAGAGAGCTTTTGAACTGAAAAAATTAAAAAGAATAACTAAATCTCCTCTTCCCTTGATACCAAAAAAAATATAATTTTTTTTTCATAGAAATAAAATGTATTAAATATATTAATCGTAGTTCTATTTAAAACAATTTTGGATAAACTTCATAGAGGTTTTGGAAATAACACTCATGAATTTTTTGGATTTATTTTTATATTCAATAATATTTTTTTTATTTAATGAATGCTTATTGCTATTTAATTCAAAAATATTAGATATGTGAGAAAACTTATTTTTTCTATAACTTGAATAATTAAAGCAAAAATTTGATGAGTATTTCACTGCATATAATGTCCCATGAAACATGTTTGTAAAAAAAATCTTTGAACCTATAATTAAATTAATAAAATCATTGATATCTACATTAACTAAATTTATATGGGCAAACTTGTGTGAATACACCATTGTAACTATCTCCAGATTGTATTTTTTAGAAAAATATAATATATCTTTTAAAATATCATTATCAAATTTGACTCCATAAACCAGCAAATATTTTTTTGGATGACTATAAGTATTTTTGTTTAAAAGTTCTTTGTCATATTTGTAGTTTAACAAGGTTGGATCAACAACTAAATTTGAATCGAAATTAAGTTCCTCTTTTAAAATTTTTTGCGTGTTAACATCTCTAGCTGAAATAAAGTGGAACTTTGATAATCTTTGTATTAATTCTTTTTTTATATCTGGTTTTAAATATGAAGTGCTGCCAAAACTTGCAGCATAACTAATTATTTTCTGATAGTCTTTATAAATGAAACTGCCGCCAAAAAATAAAAAATTTTTATTTAAAGATAAATTCCAAATCTCATCGCTACCAAAAACCAGATAATCAAATTTATGAATATCTTTTGTAAAGTCTTTTAAATTAATATAATTTAATTTTTTTTGTAATTTTATATAGGTAAGAATTTTAAGAAAACCAGAAGCAAAAAAAGATCTTTCACGTAATGTTACTAAAATCGCTTTTTTTAAATGAAAATATTTATTAAAGACATCTACAAAAAACACTTCATATCCATATTTGTCTTCTATAAATCTCTTTAAATTATATGATTGTAAAAATGCGCCATGATTGAATTCACGTGAAAGAGTTATTATGGCTACTTTCTTTTTTGAATATTCCACTATTTAATTCTTCTATTTATGCTGTGTATTAATTTTTTTGGCATTAACCTCTTCGCATTAATTAAGAATTTATCAATAATACCTGATAATAAATTACCCATTACATTTAATGCTTCCACCTTAGTTTCATAATTTGTAAATATTAAGATAAACTACCATAAATATAGGTAGTATGAATTAATAAATATATCTTTTGTTTTACTGTTTATTTAAAATCCTTGTTATATAACCAGCTATCTAAATTTTTGTTAAGCAACTTTCCCAACTTTTTAATATCTTTGTCATAAAAATTTTCCATACATTTAATTTGATGTGTCGAAATAATCATATTGTCATTAGATAGTATTTTAAATAAAGATTTAATTGTAAAAATAAATTTTTTCTTGATGGGGGATTTTATATCTGCAAAAAAATTTTTGTTTAATTTTTGAAAATATATATATTTTTTTTTAAAAGGCTGCCTTGTTTAAAATAAAAATTTATATTTTCTTTTTTTGCATAAATATTGTTATCAATATTAAGAAAATTTTTAATTTCATCATAAAAAAATTTATCATTAATGTTATCAAATAATAATATTTTAACTCTGGGAAAATTTTCAATATATGCCTTAACTGCATTGAAAGTCATACCTAACTCTTGTAGCTGATAAGTCCAGGCATATCTCTTTTTTTTGTAATGGTCTGATTTTCCAAAAAAACAACAAAAATCATCATTAAGATAATGCTCTTTATACCAATGGTGGTAAATTGAAAACACTCTTTTATAGGGATTTCTTATAATTATTAATATTTTTAGGAGTTTTTGTTTATTATTTTTATACTCTCTTAAAATATTTTTTATTGATTTTTTATAGTAAAAAATATAATCGTTGGATATATTTCCGCATAGTGTTTCTTTATCAACATGCCCAAATAATTTTTTATATGCATTGGAACAACTTATACCTTTATTCTGAAAATCATCCCCCAACATATTAGTTGGCATTTGTGAAAAAAAACGACATTCTTTAATGTCAGGGATATATACCCCCCCGCTTCTATTAAAGAGTAAAATAAAAAGTTGATCCAGATTTTGCATACCCAGGAATGATAAAATCTGGTAATCTTTCTTTTTTCATTTATCTGTTTCTAATTTTTAATCTTACTAGAGATCCATAGATATGTTTTCTCAAGACCCCATTTTAATGAATTAGTTGGAGCCCAATTTAGTTCTTTTTTTATAAGGGTGTTTTCTGAATTTCTTCCCCTTACTCCTTGCGGACCATCTATATGCTTTTTTGTTATTTTTTTATCTGCTATCTGCGATACCATATCGACCAATTGGTTGATAGTTACCATCTCATCAGAACCGATATTCAGTGGAACTTTACAATCTGATCGCATAAGTTTTAAAGTACCATCGATACATTCATCAACAATCAAAAAAGATCTTGTCTGTTCCCCATCTCCCCATACTTCAATAGTATCAATCTCATTTGCCATTGCAATCTTTCGGCAGATTGCAGCTGGGGCCTTTTCTCTTCCACCATCCCATGTCCCTTCAGGTCCAAAAATATTATGATATCGAGCAATTCTTGACTCAAATCCATAATTCTTTGCAAATGCCAAAAAAAGTCTTTCGCTAAATAACTTTTCCCATCCATATTCGCTATCAGGATTAGCTGGATAAGCAGATGATTCTTCGCAATTTGGATTATCAGGATCCATCTGATTATGCTCCGGGTACATGCATGCGGAAGAGGAATAAAATATTCGTTTTGAGTTACGTCGAAGGCAAGCCTCAAGGACATTTAAGTTAATTAATGCTGAATTATGCATAATGTCCGCATCATTTTCACCAGTAAATACAAATCCCGCACCGCCCATGTCAGCCGCAAATTGATAGATTTCATCGAATTTCTGATCTATGGCATCTCGACAAACATTAGGGTCACGCAAGTCGCCTTGTATAAAATCATCAGCTTGCGTCTCTGAGAATTCTGGATATTTCAAATCCACTGCCCTCACCCAAAAGTCTTCAGATTTCAATCTGTTGACCATGTGAGAACCAATAAAACCACCGCCACCCAACACTAACGCTTTTTTCATTTAACTTAACTCCTTTTTTCTAGATCTTTTGCCAAACAGGTTCTAATAATTATTAAATACAGAATAATTGAACATGAATTTAATTGTATATGCCTTGGGACAAAGAAATAATAAAACAATATTGCCCAAAAGACTCCTCTCTCCCAATAAGATTTATTACATTCTATTTTTATAGCTGTATAAAAAAAAAGCACTGCAATGAATAATAAAAGCATGCTCCCATTCTCATACCAGATCCTTAAAATAAAATTGTGGATATGTGTGTTTGGATTTATTGGGTCATTGAAAGGAAAAAGCTTAACATAATACCCATAACCTATAATTGGTTTTGTTTGTATCTCGACCCAAGCCTCTCTCCACTGAGTAATTCTTCCTGTAAAGCCGCTATCGAATCCACGGTAGTGTTCGTTAAATAAAAAAATATGGTCAAGAAATGCATAAATATAATCGCACAGGGAAAAAGAAACCAATATGATAAAGATCAGATGGAGCCAATATTGTCTTAAATGGTCTTTTAAGCATGGAAGTATTTCTGCAATTAGAATAAAGCCAAGGAAAGCAAGCATTCCGCCTCGGACTTCCATCATCGTTAATGCCATAAAAAATATAAGGTATAGAATAAATTTTATTAATCTTGATTCGAAAAAATATACAAAGAAGCTTCCAATTAGAAATAATTCAGCATCCAGATGTCGATATACAAAAGCGCAAATTACCTCAAGATGTACATTTGGAGGATGCAAAACATACTTTTTTAATAAAATGATAAAAAAACCAACTATCAACAATGGAATTATTAATTTTACTAAATACTTTGCAAAATTTGAGAAATCATAAGATTTGTTATTTTTTTGCCAAAGGTATAGCCACAATAGAACAGCAGTCAAAACAATCGTATGATACGCCAAAACAGTTAACCTAATTGCCTCTGACTCAAGGGAACCCGAATAATAGTTGATCAAGGTGGGCGTGATCCATAGGCTCAAAAATATTAATAGTATTATGCTAAATTCCAAACTAATTTTAAGTGGTACCTTGAAATACCAAAGACCTCCCAAACCAAAAAGATAAGCCAAGTAAATAATAGCCTGCGCAACGTCTGAAGTACCGAATATGGCAATACCATAGATACTGATAGCAATAATGAGTGCGCTAAGTGATTGCATATCAAATTTAAAACCTTTAAGCGTTAATTTAAGTTCTGCCATAGTCATCCAAGAAACGTTTGATATCTTCTTCAATCACCTTAGTTCCGGTTTGTACTTCTATGATTTCCAAATTTGTTTTCTCACTATTGATAAGTTGATGTTTAACCCCTTTTTTAATATAAGTCGATTGATCACGCTCAAGTGTCATTTCCTTGCCATCTTGAATAATTGTTGCCCTGCCTCGGACTACCACCCAGTGCTCGTTTCTGAAATTATGGGACTGGTAGGAGAGTTTTGCATCTGGGTTTACTTTAATTCTTTTCACTTTAAAGTTACTACCTTCGTCAATTGTTTCAAACCATCCCCATGGACGACTCACTTTTTTATGCTCGCTCAATAATTGTTGCTCATTTTTTTCCAAGAGACCTACTAGTTCTTTAATCGACTGAGCATCATTTTTTTTAGCTACTAGAACACTGTCTGCTGTTTCAATCACAATCAAATCTGAAACACCCATAAGGCTCACATTTTTCTTGGAAGTGATGGCGATGGTATTTTTCGTATTCAAAGACACCACATCGCCCTTGAAAATATTCCCATCCTTGTCTTTGTCTTCAATCTGATCCAGCGCATCGAAGGAGCCTAAATCAGACCAGCCGGCATCCAAAACTACCAACCTCACATACACTCCCAACTCTTTTACTTTCTCCATGACGGCATAGTCAATCGAGTCTGAGGGTGACTGCATAAATAATTCACTATCAGGTCGCTCAAACCACTGGTCTGTATTTTTATTTTCCCAAGCTTTGTTAATTGAATCAGCTATTTCAGGATTGCTTTGTTTAATGGCATTTAGCCAGGTCTTGGATTGTAGGATAAACATGCCACCGTTCCAGGCATGCTGACCACGATCTATCATCTTTTGCGCTGTCTTAAGATCTGGCTTTTCTTTAAAGTTGAGGGCATGTTTCACATCATCATCGCCCTCGTAATAAATATAACCGAATCCGGTATCGGGCCGTGTGGGTTTAATGCCAAGCGTCACAATCATTCTATCTTCTGCTGCTTTGATGGCCTCACGCATCGCCAAAGTAAATTGATTTAAATTTTTTACATAATGATCCGCTGGGGTCACGACTAATATTGAATCGGGATTAGTGTCCTGCGCCGCCAAGGATGCTAAGGTTAAAGCAGGTGCTGTGTTCTTAGGTTCGGGCTCGAGAAAGATTCGTACCGGAGTTTTTAATTTTAATTCATCTAACTGTTCCAAGACCAAGAATCGGTGATTCACATTCGTCACAATGAGGATTTCTACGATCTGAATGTCATTATTTTGTAAAGCAATGGAGCGACTGACGCTTTGTTGAAATAAAGTGGAATCGCCTACTAATTTCAAAAACTGTTTCGGGTAATGCTGACGAGAGAGAGGCCAGAGCCGAGTCCCGGATCCTCCACACAAAATCACTGGGGTGATCTTCATGTGTAAAGCCTTTTGTGTAATATTTTATTCATGGTCATAATAGCCAATAAGCTCAAGATCGAAACCTTTGTTGAAAGTATTTATATATTAATAATGCTTACAGGACTGCGCCATAGTTATTCACTTTAGAAATGGTGATGATACTAACTTTTTTCATAATTTTACCCCTTACTCTCTAATAATAAAATTTTCAGTAGACTCTACTAAGGATTTACATACCGGATAGTTATCTGAATATCCAAAAGCCAGCAACATTATAATATTTTCAGATTTATTAATATTCGTTATTTGTCTTAATTTTATGTCATTTGAAGCAGATTGTGACCAATTAAGGCAGCAATTAGCAACACCAAGTGAATGAAAAGCGTAAACGAGAGTTGATGAAAAAATACCACCTTCAATCCATGACTGGTAAACTTCATTCCCAGAAGCAAATGCCTTTAGATCAACTGTTATGATTCCTAGATTGTAAATTGTTTCAGTAAAGCCTTTATTCCCATTTTGAAGCTCTAAGATTTGATTTATTTTTTTCTTATTTTGGTAGACATAAAATTTCCAGGTCCTTCTATTACAAACCGATGGTGAAGTAATAGCATAATTAACTGCTTTTTTTATGGTACTAAAACTAACAATTTTTTTTGTAAAATTTCTACAACTCCTTCTTGATGAAAAAAAATTCTTAAAATTATAGCTTTTAAAATAAATAGATTTATGGAAATTATAAAATTCATCATTAGGTATATTATTAATTTCATTTTTTTTAAAAGAATCAAATTCTAATAATATGTTTTTAACATAATTTTTTTCAAAAGTTTTTAAGTTTTTTCTATTTTTAATTTTTTCTAATAAATAAAAGTTTCTAAAACCTGACTTATAGTTTTGTTTAATAAAGCACATGCTTTTTTCTAGGGCATGAATTATTTTTAAAACATAGAATTTTAAAATCTTACTATCGTTCAAATTTAATGAGATTCCGGAATATTTAATATATCGAAACCAATAGTAAATAAAATTTAAAGTGGATAATCCGAATCGCAAAATAATTTTTAATAAATTTAACATGTGTTTATAATTTTTTGAAACCATTATAGTAGAGGAAATAAAGGCAAAATACTGAGATTATAGTAGAGTAACTTGCACCTATTGCACCATATACTGGAATGAAGATTAGATTCAAAGTTATGTTTAATACGGCAGTTATAAACATATACTTAATCTTATTTTTTAATAAATTTTGAGTTGTAAGGTAAGCGCCATAAAAGAAAGCCAAATAATAAAAAGGGATCCCTATTGAAAGAATTCGAAGAAGTTTAACTGATTCTTCATAGCGCATACCAAAAAAAAGGTGAATTAATGGCTTTGATAAAATTTGTGTTAGAAAAAAAATTAAAACAGATATTATCAAAATTTTCAATTGATTTGCGATGATAATTTTTTTTAAATTATTGTTGGATTCATTTGATAACTCGTGAAATCTTGGTAATAAAAATTTTTGAAACAATCCGCTAGGAAGAAAATAAATTGCCATCAAACAAGTAAAAGATACATGGTATCCGGCTGTTGCTTCATCACCTTTAATTATGGATAACATTAAAATATCAGTCTGATTATAAATAGAAGCTAATATTGCTGCAAGAAAGAATGGGGCAGCTTTTTTGAATTGAAAAGTGAATTTTTTTTTATTTTTTTCTGTTTGTAATATTTTCTTAACAAAAATCAATGAATAAAAAAACACAGGAAAAACAAATGCAGCAAGAAATAAATTACCTCTATTCGTAAAAGAAAGTAAAACTATTGAAAATAATAGTATTCTTAAAACTGAAGTACTAAAATTTATATTATTTATCCAGGCATAATTTCTTCTTTTCATTGAATAAGTATTCATTAATTCATAACATATCAAGGAGAAAAAATAGATAGTCATTGTTAATGCCAAAAAACTGTTACTTATATATTTAAACAAAACAAAGAGTGGAATTATTATTAATACAAAATTATAAATTATTCTTCTTAAATAGTATGCGAATTTGAAATCATTTTTATTTTCATCAATCTCTTTTAACCATAACTGATCAGCCTTGAGCGTTACGAACGGTAAAAATAAGTTACAAATTGTTAATATTGTTGCTAATTGTCCGTAATATAAAACATCAACATTTTTTGCTATAAAGCTTAACGACAAAAATGTTATTGCTGCGTAAAGAAAGCTACTACAAAAAAAAATTAAAAACTTATTTTTTTCCACTAGGAGTGTAATTTATTTTTTTTTAAATTTTTCATTAGCATAAAAATTAACTCAAAAAAATTACCCGATGAAATTAGATTTAGTATTCTTTATTAGTCTGATCATCATCTTATCTATTAATTAAGACCTAAATTTTTAAAAATGAACGATTTATTTACCATATGGGTTGCTGAGCTTCCACCATTACCTAAAATATAAATTCTTGATTTCTTTTGGACCGTATTTTCAATCGCTTTTATTATTGCCTCTATGACACAAGGATCAATTTTATTAATTAAGTCTATTAAACGTGACTTGTAATTTTTAACAAATTTTTCAATAGTCATTTTCTATTTACCTCTAAAAAAATTTTAAGATGATGAATAAATTTAACATTTTTTTTCTATCTACTCTACAAAATCACTGGGGTGATCTTCATGCCACCACCTTCTTTTTTAATAGCTTATTCAAAGCAATAAAGGATGCGTTTTTCATGTGCTTGATATTAAAAGTCATGGGGTGATAATGATTAGCCCACACCACCCGGCCACCCGCCTCATCAATAATGCACTGCCCTGCCGCCACATCCCAGAGCATGGTTGGTCCGAAGCGGGGATAAACATCCACTAGGCCTTCCGCCACGTAGGCCAACTTTAACGCCGATCCGGCTTGTAGCATCTCCGCCTGATATTCATCGACCATGGCTTTGGTGTGATCATCCAGATGCGATCGACTCACCGCAAAGGTTAGATGATCTGGGTCCTGAGGTTTGACGTGGATTTTTTGTAGCTCATTATCCCCTTGTTGTTTGAAGGCCCCCTCACCTTTGACCGCCGCATACACGCTATTTTTTGCTGGCACGCCGATCACGCCTAAGATGGATTGCTGGTTCTGGATCAGGGCGATATTGACGGTAAATTCGTCATTTTTTTTGATGAACTCCTTGGTGCCATCCAAGGGATCCACACACCAGTAGCTGGCGTTTTCATCAGCGAGGGTAAAGGTGTCGGCGGACTCTTCAGACAGGATCGGGATGTCTGGATAGAGTTTATTTAACTCATCACAAATTAAGTGATGAGACGCAAGGTCGGCTTCGGTCAAGGGGCTCTGGTCTTCCTTGTACTCCACACTAAAATCTTTCTGGTAGATCTGCATGATTGTCTCACCCGCTTTTTTAGCGATGTTGATGACGTTATGCATGTCTTCTAAAGTCGGTTTCATCATAGGATCGCCTTAACTATTACATCGACCGCCTGCTCCACGGTGAGGTTTTCAGTATTGAGTTCAATCTCGGGGGCGTGAGGCTCTTCATAGGGTGAATCGATACCCGTAAAGTCTTTCAGGTCGCCTGCCCGAGCTTTTTGGTACAAGCCCTTGACGTCTCTTTTTTCGCACTCTTCTAAACTGGTTGAGAGGTAGATCTCCTTGAATTGATTTTTTCCAAATAAATTTCTCGCATGATCGCGTTCGGATTTTAAGGGTGAGATGAGTCCCACGATCACAATCAGCCCGGCGTCGACCATAAGTCTGGCGACTTCAGCTGCTCTGCGTACATTCTCGTTTCTGGCTTCAACACTAAAGCCCAAGTCTTGATTGAGACCGTGGCGTAGGTTATCACCGTCTAAGATATAAGTATGCTTACCTAATTGATTGAGCTTTTCCTCGACAGCGTTGGCCAGGGTGGATTTGCCCGCACCCGACAAGCCCGTCATCCACAGGCACAAGGGTTGCTGATTCTTTATTTTAGCCCGATCGGCCTCGGTCAATTTAAAGCTCTGCCACTGGATGTTGTTACTCATAAAGGGTCAACCCCGCCCATTCTCATGCCTTTGTGGTCAGTCATTGAGTTCCTCCGAGAGCTGATCAATTTCTTTTTTCAGCTCATCGAACTCCTGTTTCTTACGGCGCAGAAAATCAATGGCGAGCCTGGATTTCTGGGTAACCCCCTCTGGGGTTAACAGGTAGAGGTACACCGATTTGTCGGGGTTGTTCTTGAAGTTCCCCGCCTTGATCCAGCCTTTTAAAGCTAATGCCTTGAGGCAGTAGTGCATGGAACCTAAGCTGATGCCGGCCTCCTTCGCCAACTCCCGCTGACTAATGTCCGGATTCTTATGGATCAGGTTCATGACCTTGTAATGAGTGTCGGGGTGCTGGGTTTTACTTTTAGTATTCATGCAGTTTCATTTAGCCACGCTGCCGCCCTGCCGAGTGACTTTACAGCATCAGAATTGATCGATTTGTGATTACTGTTCAACATTGAACACTATGATGGTAAACTAAAGATCATGGATACACAAGGGGATTGCTATCGACAGTCTTACGTCTAAAAAGATAAGGAATGAACACTGGTGGGTGGTACAGACCAAACCGCAGAAAGAGTCCTTGGCGATAGAACGTCTGCAACAGCAGGGCATAACGACCTATTGCCCGATGTTTAAACAAGAATCCATCCGTCATCGACAGGTGAAGGTGAACACCATTCCCCTCTTCCCGCGCTATGTGTTTGTGCTGGTTAATGACGTTGCAATACATACCGTCCATACGATCCGCTCAACCGCTGGCGTGAGCCAGCTGATCAAGGTGGGTGATCAACCGTCAGTGCTCAAGAAAGTCATTATTGATCAGATCAGGGCAATGGAGGCCGAACACTTAGACCAGGTGACTTCCCACTTCAGCCCTTGGGATGAGGTCATTATCAGCGACGGTTTGTATCACGGTTTAGAGGCCGTTTACCAGATGGATGATGGATTGAACCGCGCGGTGGTGCTCCTTAATCTGCTGCAACAGCCAACCCGACTCACGCTGGATAAAACGCAGCTGAAAAAAATCTCCTAATCCACGTTATAATTTCAATACTAATATTTTAAGGAATAACGCATGGCAAATAATACGCCTATCTACGATGAAGAGATTGATCTGATCGAACTCGTTCAGGTTTTTATTAACCATAAAACAAAATACATTCTGTTAGGGCTTGCTGGCCTCATTTTAGGATTAATTTTTACCTTCCAGCATGAACCCCGTTTTGAGACAGAGTTTAAGGTCCATGTCGGACACCCGGTATTTACCAATAACTTTATAATTAGTTCATCTGCCGTGCAGGCCCTTTTAGACGAGGGTGAGTTAAATAAAAAAACACTGCCACACTACAGATTCAACAAAAAAACTGAGTTGTTCACCGTGAAGACCTCAACCGAGGGTGCATCACAAGTGGTGAGTGACGTCTTCACGAACGCCATGCAGCAGGAGGTAGAAAAAATAAAGAATATCGCGACCAGCTTTGAGGGGTTTGATAACAAGCCCGTAATTCTCAATAATAATAATAATAATCTGACTTGGACCAATAAAGATATTACCAAGCTCAATCCAGAGCAGGTGGCCCAGTCCTTAAAAATGAGTTTTAGCGAGCCGAAGGTTCTGTATCCCAAACCATTAAAACATGGTGTGACTGGCATTTTTGTAGGGCTGGTGTTGGCTTTCTTGTGGATGCTCACTGCCATACTCACCAGACAACTTAAAGCCAAATAGTATAGTATTATTTATCTATTTTTTTAATTACTGGCAGGCACAGAGCCTGGATGATGGTCCAGTAGAGCATGATGCTCAGCGGGTTGAGGGTTAGGTGTCTTGGGATGAAAACATAGTAGGCAATAATGCTCCAGAAGGCCATGCGGTGCCAGTGAAGTTTTTTTCGCTCAATTTGAATTGCTGTAGCAATTAGAATCGTCATTACCACAACCAATAATCCAGTGCCATTCTCGACCCACAACCTCAAAAATATATTGTGTACCGCTCGTCCTGGTTGAAGATGATCACCATAAGGATATGGGCTCACCCAAAAGCCGACCCCGGTCCAGGGTACTCTTTGAATTTCTTGCCAGGTATCCATCCACACCGGCAGGCGAGTTGTTACTCCAGTCCCTAGTCCGCGAGATGGATGTTCGAGTAGAAAAAAATAATCAAGGATTGTATACACCTGTTCATGGAGTAAGACACTTAACAACACAGTTACGCCCATGACAGACAGAATTTGCTTGGCATTCAATTTGTTCAATATTTTAACTAATAACATAAGCCCTATGATAATCCCCACCGACAACAATCCGCCCCGGTTTTCAATTAAGGATAAGCCGAGAATGGTCACCAATAATACTGCTAACTTTAACCACTTACTGCTCATTGCAAGCCCAGCCAAACAAAACATAAGCCATACCTCCCCATTCAAATGCCTATAATTAAAAGGGTCTGGGCGGTTGTTGGGAAATTCTAATTTAAGGCGAATCGTCTCCACTAAGATCAAAACAACCAAGGGAGTTACAAGTAACAACAGCGTCCGCCCGCATTGCTGCCAGGAGTTGAAATAATTTTTTTGACTTATTGACTATGATCGAGACCACCAGACCACTAGGGACAGGACGACCACGTGGAAGATGAGTGTGGGGACAGAGAGCATCTCAGACTCTAATCTCCCTGAAAATTTCGTCACAACATTAGGAGCGATCCAGGCCGTTAGAAATATGAGGCTGGTTGTAATAAAAATCGTTGAGTAATTTTCATGTTGTCGACGTTGCCAGATAAAGAAAATTCCGATGAGGTAAATGAGATAGAACACCCCTTGCAGAATGGGTGCGGTTCCAATCAAGACAATCAAGTAAGATGGAATGGCGAGGCTGATGGCAATCCAGCTGGCCTCATTATTTGGAATCGTAATTAGGTTATCTTTGGGCATTTTTTGTTAAATTGAGGGCTACTTGATAATAAATAAGGTACAAAAATGTATTGATGAATAAACCCAAGCAGGTCATCTTTAAATCCAACTGAGCTCCATTCATCAAGATCCAAAGAAAGGCACACCCCCATATTGGAAATAACAGGATTGTGGTTAATGCATTGGCTCCTACACTGTTACTCATTCGATTCTCTAGTATTGTGAAAATGAGTTGGTGAAGATGAAGCCGGTCAGCCTGTAGTGGACTTTTATCATCTTTCATCCTTCGAATAATTGTGAATAGAAGTTCAAAGGCAGGATAAAACAGGATAAGAATGGCCTGCCAGGTCAAAAACTCTGGATATCTGCCGAAGAAGATAATTAATAAAATAGCCACAATATACCCAAAGGAGTATGCTCCCAAATCTCCTGCAAACATCCGTGCCCTCGGAAAATTAAACAGGATTTGACAAACGCATATCAGTATTAAGATTTGAAATAACTGAATAAAATAGGTATCAGATACAAATTCAGCCATCAAAGACAAACAACCCAAGATAGAGATAAAAGTGAACATGAGTAAGCCATTGGCTCCATCAACCAAATTAAATGCGTTCACCATCGCTGCCATCGCAATAGTTAAAAGTAATACCAACACCCAAGGGAAGTCAATAAAAAATCCTGAAACCAGGGGCAGGTCAATCACAGGGAGTACAAAATCACCTGAAATTAATATCCATATTGAAGAGACAAAAATAAAAAATAGACGGGCCTGAGGAAGAATATTATTGTAAACATCCTCTAAAAAGGTCACAAAAATTAAAGGCAACAGACATACTAATATATGGCCTAAATAGGGTGAATTAAATTGAGATAAAACTCCAAAATAATCAACTAAAAAAAGCGATAAGAGCATCGCCATCCCACCAAACCTCGGGATAAACCCCTCATGAATTTTTTGTTCTGCCTGGTACACTCCATGAAACCTTGCTAATTGAGGACTATTCCATAATTTAATGATGAATATATTTACGAGAGCTTGTATAAATAAAATGCTTAAAAATATAGGGTCTTGAATCATAGGTTACTTTCGATGATAGATGTAAAGTTTAGGGCTTATGTTCACATCTGTAAACGGATCAACAATATCAAAAGATGTTGCTTTTTGCTGACTCAGTTTATCATTCAAAATTAAATATTTTATGTTTTTATCTTGGATTGCGTTTGCTAGTGATTGTGTTGGAAGTGAGATCCATGTCATATAATAGCGAATGCGTAAATTGTCTACAAAAGTTTCCTCCTGTAAGATCTGATTATCATTAGCCCACTGGGCAACTCTCTGATCGAGACTTGGTTTGCGTTGATCGAACATGACATCAATAAATTTGAGTAGAAGTGTTATGGCAATCAATATTTGTAGGAATGTTTTAAATTTATTATGTTTCACTTCCCATGAGAATAAAACCTGGTGTAAACCAAAGCAAACAAATAGCATCACGATCCACAGGTGAGGCACAAGATAGCGACTGGTGAGTACATTGACTGAAAAAAGATTCATCGCAGGCCAAATCAGTGTCAAAGAGCCAACAGTGTACAAAAAATAACAGACCGGGGTCCTTAATGGTATTTTTTTTGATTTGATGCCGATCAAAAAAAGAATTAGAAAAATTAATCCAACTGCACTCAGCCACTTATAGGTAATTAAAAAGACAAAAAATCCGAATTTTAACAATCTCGGATAATCTTTCAGCAGCTCTGATAACCATTGATCTCCAGTTGTGATGGGAAGTGGCTGAAATATATTGAGTATGGCTTGAGTTAGAAGGTGCCATACCTGATCGAATCTAGTGAAAGGTGATGTTGCAACATTAAAATAAATCAATCCTAAAATCACAAGGAAGACAATTATTGTTACAGCATTTTTAAACCGTTTGAAATACGATCCCTGATATAACTTCCATAGCATAAAACCCAAAATAACCGGAATAAGTGACAACGCTTCGACACGAAATAATGCTGCCACAAAAACAGCAAGCAAGCTAAGCAATAGATAGCTCCATTTTGAATCGTCTAAAAATTTGACAGTAAAATATATGGACATCATGAGGCCGGCCCAAAGGCCATGATCGCGCAAAATCATAACCACATACTTATCGAGTGCCAGGGATATCAGAATCACAATTAATCCACAGATCAAAAGACTCCTATCTTTAGAAATAAGCGCTACAGTTTTTAAGAAAAAGAAGCTACTGACCATAAAAAATATAAATCCGATCAAGTGCGCAGCAGCCGCTAAAGGGATACTCAAGAGCTGATGTAGCCAAGCGATGCATTGTGCAAAAACAATGCTGGGATGCAAGTTGCGGGCGAGATTATGATCTCCCTCGGTTATCGACTGAGCTTGGAATATATATAAAATACCATCCCGATTGACGTGCTCTGCGTTAAATACGTATTGAAAAAAAACACACAACGCGATGATGAGCATAGCAATCCATGTCGTTTTTTTTTCGGATGCCGTTTTGTTAGAAAAAGATTGAAAGATAGATTTCATCGGTAGTGATTATTAAAAAAAGTAAACGCATCACGACACATATCACCTAGATCATGTTTTGGTTGCCAGTTTAGCTCGGTCTTAATTTTTTTTGTATCCGCAAAACAGATTGCCAAATCTCCTGGCCGTCTTTGTTGGTGTCTGATTTTTACTTTAACATCGTTCACACGATTAAATGTTGATATAAGATCCAGGACTGATATCCCTTTACCCAGACCAACGTTTAATATGTGGCATCCAGGTTGATTATGAAGGTGGTTTAACATCGATCGGTGAGCCGATGCCAAATCATTGACGTGAATGTAATCGCGGACTGCTGTTCCATCTTCCGATGGATAATCGTCCCCAAAAATAAGAAAGGAGTCATCTCGTTGCAATGCTTTAAATAGCATGGGCATAATATTAGTGGCTGCAGGGGTTAATGGGTCTCCTAGCTGGCCTGTAGACTCGTTCCCCAACGGATTAAAGTACCTCAATATACCAATATTTAAACCTGATTGATGATGCTCTCTGACCAAGACATCTTCACCAATCAGCTTGGTCTGACCATACGGGTTAATGTAGCCCAGCTTGCCGTTCTCATCCACAGGAAATTGGTTACTTTCAGAGTATACGGTAGCGCTGGATGAAAAAATGAAATGTTTAACGTTAAAGCTTCTTGCAGCATTTAACAGTGTCATTAATGAGGAAACATTATTCTCGTAATAAAAGTCTGGTTTATTAAAAGAGTCTCCCACAGATTTTGCCGCGGCAAAGTGGATCACACCCTCAATATTTTCATTCTTTATGACCTCTGACATAAGGTCATAATCACCCACATCAGCTTTATAGAAAGATACCTCTCGTTTGCCAATATCTTGGATTTTTTGAAGCGCGGATAAACTACTGTTAGAACAGTTATCGACGATAACAATGTGATCGTTAGTATTTATTAATAAATCTAGGGCCGTGTGCGAACCAATGTAACCCAAACCGCCTGTGATGAGTATATTAGATGTCATTTTTTTGAATTGAGACAATCATTAAAAAAGGAATCATTAATAGCGCATGTCTAAATTTTCTTCTAGTCTGTCTGAAATTAATAATAAAAAACCAAACATTTAAAAAGTTTAAATGTTTTTTATTATTGTGGGTAATCTTATAAATCTGGATAAGATCTTTGTAATACTCACCAAACAAAATGCGGTTTAACCTTTTTAAGCGTGAAAAAAAACCATAATTTGCTCCCATGAAATTACTATTATGTTGTCGATAAAACAAATTGGGAGCATCATCAATAATCCAATTAAATTGATTCTGTCTTGCCAGCGCATAAATCAACCAATCATGATAAGGGAAACTAAAAGCCTGACTATCTAGATTGCCTTGCAGAAATTTAAAGAATGTCTTATTAAAAACAAAGCTACAACCAGGGCCAGGGGTCTCAAAAATATGATCGTATTTTTTTTGTGGTTGAGATTTTTTGATAATCTTTTTAAATTGGCTGTCTTCGGAGACGGCAATAACATCTGAAGAGTATGCGCTTGCTGACTTTTTTTCTAAGGTTTCAGTTGCCCTACTTAGTCTATATTCCGGCCAGGTATCGTCCTGGTCACTTAATGCAAAAAAATCATATTTACCTGAATCAACTTGCTTAATTAAATTATAAAAATTTTTGGCAGGCCCACCAATTCTTTTGTCGTTTAGAAAAATAATATTTGAATTCTTATCAACAAATGATTTGATAATTTGTTTTGTATTATCTGTAGAAGCGTCATCGGAGATATAGATATCAATCAACACATCTTTTTGCTTAAGGATTGAATCGATCTGTTCACTTATGTATTTCTCACCATTATATGCAGCCAGCAACACTGCAATCTTAGGAAATTTTTTTTTTACATTCTTATTTTTACTCAACATGAAATTCTTTCCATATGTCAGTGAGATCTCTTTTTATTATATCACCAGTAGCCTTCACATCATTAATATAATAACCGAGCAATTTATTATATGTAATTGAATCTAGACGTTTATTATTTTTAAAAGAAAGAAATAAAAGATTAAATAATATTTTAAAAAGTTTAAATTTTCTAAAAAAATTCACCATTTTTTTCACATATGAATTTTTCTTTAACACAAAGTAATAACGGTATGCTGCATTTTTATTTGATGAGTTTGATTTTCTATATTGAATTTGTTTTTCATTCAGTCCAAAATAATTTTTCATAAAAATTATTAAGTTATTTTTGCTTGAAAAAATATCCTCATATAAAACAACTTTTACATCCAGTCCTGAGTTAATATAATTTTTTAAATCCTGTGCATATTCACTAGTTTTAATTATATCCAAAGCCCAAGAAGAGTTCTCTTTTGATTCAAATGATCTAATGTACTTACTAAAACTTTCTTTAATTATTCCATCTCTCTTAAAATGCTTATATTGCGAAACAGCTCGATATATAGGATTTCTTAAAATAATTAGAATTTTAGGGTGTTGGTTTTCTTTTTTTAATTTTTTAATTACATCTGTGCTATGGAATAAATAGTCAGGAGAGCATTCAAAAGTTATTTTTTCGGTATCAAAAAGGCTAGTGTATTCATCGTAGTTATCTATCTGCATTTTATGAAAAAAACCTAACTTATTACAATTAGAGTACTTTTGTTTTAAGTTGCTCCAGTATCCAGTTTCTTTCATCTCTGGTCCAGAAAAACTATCAATTTCAGACAAAATATCATGAATTGTTGTTGTCCCCGCTTTTGCGGCACCAACAACTAAATAATTAATCTTAAAACTATTATTTATCTGTAACATTCTTTTTTTTAAAAAACATTAATATCCTGAAAAGATAAAATTGAACTTTAAGCTGCATCAAAGACACATGATGGTGTGATTTTGCATCAGCTCTCAATTTTGATTTGATTCCTAGTTTTCTTTTAATCATTACTTGATCAAAAGGTGAAAAACCGAACCAAAGTAGCTTGACGTGAGATTGAACAACCGGGGAAGTCATAGTTATATGTCTTCCAGGGGAATACTTACCTATTGTATTTCTATGAAATAACCGAGCTCTGTATAGTATTTTTTGACCACAAATATATCTGAAGAATCGTGCAACAAAATTTAATTTTAAAATCATAGAGGTAATTAATGCGATCAATTGTGTTTCTTTTATCCCGAATGGTTTTTGTTGAACTAATCCTTTATTTAATTTAATTACATTTTTTGGATCATGGTCGATCATAATCCAACCTTGAAGACTAAATGCGTTTATTTTTTTTCTTTCCCCTAATGCAACTAATTGATCTAAATCTCCCCAAATAAATTCTGTAATGTTTAAAGCAATTTTCCAGCCTTTCGTTTTTTCCTCAATTTTCTGAACTTCAAAATCAGTTTCATACGGATCAAAATCTCTAACAGAGGAGTCCATTATTTCCCAGGTTGGTGCAATATTTTTTATTATTTCAACTGAATTATCAGTCGAACCATGGTTTATCAAAATACCATGATCAAATAATTTATAATGGTGTTTAAGCCAGAAAGGAAGAAAATAAGATTCATTATAAAAATGAGCAATAACGGTTTTTTTAGATTTCAATTTCTTTTGGGTAGTATGTATAAATTACATCATTAAATTTTTCTGATGGTCTTAATTTTCTTATTTTTGATGTCAGTTCATCGAAGAAATTCCATGCTCCTATAATAAAGGCACAATCATTTTTAATTGAAGTTAAAGTGTTGAAATTATCAATTTTTATATTTGTAGACGGTATGTATTTTCCAATCTTTAGTGGCGCTTCATCGATAACGTAATCTGGGTTAAGGCAGGAGAAATATAATACCGTAATAGCCTTTGCTGCCGCACCAACTAAGACTATTTTTTTATTTTGACTTTTTTGTCTTTTAATAAAATTATTTAAATTGATCTTTAAATTATTTGCGAAATTTGAAAATTTTTCTACATCTGACAATAAAGGTAATTGAAAATTATTAAATTCTTCTTCTATAAATCTTGAATTTACATATTTCTTAAGAGATTGAATAAAATTTGAATTAACATTATTCCTTGTATAGATAGCAAAACCTGACCCGCCATGAATGTTTGTGTGGAATAGATTTAAATTTAATCCATATTTATTAGCCAAAAAATTTAGCGAAGATTTTGTAAAAAAAGAAAAATGCTCGTGATAAACGGTATCAAATTCATAATTCGAAAGTATGTTTATCTGGGAAACCTGAATAGCTAGAAATCCATTATCATTTAAAGCATCCAACATACTTTCGAAGAATTTCATCGGCTGAGGGCCGTGAGCTAAAACATTAAAAGCAAATATCGCATCAAATTTTTTATCCATCTCAACTGGCCAAAAACTATTAACAACATTTAAGCCCTTTTCCTTTGCTATTTTCGCAATATTTATTGCGGGCTCAACACCGACGGTATCGATCTGAGAATGTTTAAATTTTTCCAAAAAAATTCCATCATTACAAGCTATTTCAAGAATTGAGGATTTTGGATCTAAACTATCTACAGTCAAATCTGCAATAAATTTGAAAAAATCATCAAGGGTTTTTGACGTGCTGCTTTGGTATAAATAATTTGAAAACAGCTCTTTTTCATCAAAAAAATATTCTTGCTGAAGATGCCCGCAGCCTGTGCAATACATTAAATTTAAATCCAAGGAACTAACTTCTTCATTAGGTTTTTGTGTTAACAAATTGGCAGGAGGAAAATTACCAATCGATAAAATTCTTTTTAATACAGTTGAATTACAAACAATACAGTTATGACTGTTCATAATTTTTCCTAAATTTGTTACATTGAATTTTAAGTGAAGAGCCTGGGAAAAAATCATCTAATGCATTTTTTAACACAAATGAGTATCCAGTTGTAACTTCCTTACTAATATTAAGCTTTGCATCAAAAAAGGAGGCAATTTCCTGACCAATTTGACCAATTGTCCCAGAGTATGACAGGCAAGGTATTTTTTTAATTGATGGTCTATTGGTAATAATATGGTTAACAATACTATACAAGTCATCAAGAAACAAAATGCTTCGATAGCTGTTTGGACTTGAGATATTGACCACACCATTCTCAATTGCTGAAATACACATAGAATTAAAAATTAACTCTTTTCTTAAATTTGGCGACCATCCTGAGACCGTTCCAAGACGTAATGCATTATAGTTAGATCCTCCAAAATCAATTACTAAATCTAAAGCTAATTTTGACGCATCATACGAATTATGAATATTTTCTGTTGCAGTAAAAGAAAGAGATTCAGCTGAATGAAGGCTTGCATAGACAGAGCCTGATGAAGCATAAATCAGATGTGATTGTTTACATTTTTTACTTAACTCATAAAGGTCAAACAAATTCTCTTTAATTGTGTTTTCTGGGTCGTGATTTGCCAAAGGAACTGAGGAAATACCAGCAAAGTACAAAACGTGATCAAATTGCTTAAAAAAATCCTCATCAAGATTTTGGTGGGCTGACTTAATGAACTCAAAATTATCGCAATCCATCAAGCTGTCTTTTTGATCAATGCCTGTGACTTGATAATTATGAATTAACTTAGTAATAAGATAAGATCCAATATACCCAGAAGAACCAATTAAAAGTATTTTTTTCATACAAAGCTATAAAATAATAAACAAAAAAACAAAAACAAAAACCTTCCGAATAATCTAGAAAGATTTGCCTCTAAAAACTCAATTATAAAGCTTTTTTTATTATCCAGTTTTTTTGCAACTTTAGGTTCAAAAACCCAGATTACGTAAAAAGTTAAAAATGAATTAAAAAGAGGGTTTAATTGAACAATCCATAATCCATCGTTAGGAAATAATAAAGCTAACAAATTCGTTAAATATGGCGTTACAAGAAAAAAGAAAAAAGCGATCCAGCCCAAATGAAAGCTTAAGGAAAATTTGAAACTATCAAATGATTTAAGAATTTGAAAAATTGTAATCTTTTTTATTTTTATGTAAGTTAAATTTTGTGCGAGTGTAATTATAAAATTAATAATAGCCACTATGACAATTAATTTTTTAATAGCATCAAGCTCAAAATTAATGATGAGATATCCTAACAATGGAGGCACAATAAAAAATATTGATCTGGCAATCGTGAGCACTTGACCTCTATGTGTGTAAGCTTTTGCCACATTTCCAATGGACGCATTATTAAAAAAAGAAAACATGTTACATTGGTTATCCAAATAAACTACAATAGATTGTAAAAATATAATTAATATTAAAAATAAATAGGCAAAATCAAACAAAACAAACCCCTAAGGTATCTTTCTAAATATTGCATAATAACAAAATTGTCTCATATTCTCCTTCAACCACGAATTATTGAATGGTCGATAAAATAAATTGCATCTTTTAAAATTAAATAAAGCCATTAAATCATCTAATTTTTTTTCATCATAATAGACTTTGTGATCTGGGTCTGAGTTGAAGCCCTTTTTGCCTACAGGAACTGCAATAACTAAATGACCGTCTACTTTAAGTCCAGAATGAATATCTTTAATTACTCCTTGTGGTGA
>ENA-OUOG01001306-OUOG01001306.1-marine-metagenome-genome-assembly--contig:-NODE-1306-length-29325-cov-4.475178_pt1 | contig 29325 bp, 28 predicted proteins | sample MGYA00248635_ERZ508505 | MGnify/ENA primary metagenome ERZ508505 (study PRJEB26176, sample SAMN06267871) | marine metagenome | isolation source: Saanich Inlet, British Columbia, Canada | place: Pacific...
AATGAGATTAATCATGCTAATTAGTTTTTAGACCTAAAGTCTTTCCTTTTTCTAACATTAAATTAAAAGCCGCATCATGTTCGTTAGGAATTTCACCTTCTAAAATGGCTTCTTTTATAGCTTCTTTTATAATGCCGATTTCTTTTGAAGGCTTTAAATTAAAGGCTTTCATAATTTCTTGGCCACTAACAGGTGGTTGAAAATTGCGAATATGGTCACGTTCTTCAACCTCAATTATTTTATCTCTTACAATTTTAAAATTGTTATGGTATTTCTTAAATTTTTTTGGATTTTTTGTGGTAATGTCTGCCTCACAAAGTGTCATTAAATCTTCAACATAATCCCCTGCGTCAAAAACTAAACGCCGCACAGCAGAGTCAGTTACATCCGAGGCTAAAACTATGGGTCTTGAACTCATTAATACCATTTTTTGAACAAATTTCATTTTGTCATTTAATGGCATTTTCAATCTTTTAAATAATTTAAATACCATTTTAGATCCCACAAATTCGTGTCCGTGAAAGGTCCATCCAATTTTATTATGAAAGCGTTTTGTTGGTGCTTTTCCTATGTCGTGCAAAAGTGCTGCCCATCTTAACCATAAATTGTCAGTCGTTTTACAGATGTTATCTACAACTTCTAAAGTGTGATAAAAATTGTCTTTATGGCGTTGCCCTTCTTTTTCGTCAATACCTTTAAGGGCCGTAAGTTCAGGTAAAATAATATCTAGGAGCCCAGTTTTTTCGAGATGAATAAATCCAATAGAAGGTGTTTTACTTTCTAAAATCTTATGCAATTCTGTAACAATACGTTCTTTAGTGATAATTTTTATACGCGCTACGTTTTTGGAAATAGCCTTAAGAGAAGCCTCTTCAATTTTAAAGTTGAGTTGTGTTGCGAAACGTATAGCCCGCATCATTCTTAAAGGGTCATCAGAGTAGGTAATGTCAGGATTTAAAGGTGTTCTAATAATGCCTTTTTCTAAATCCTGAACACCCTTAAATGGATCTAGAAGTTCGCCAAAATTAGCCTTATTTAGCCCCAATGCTAATGCATTTATAGTAAAATCACGACGGTTTTGGTCATCTTCTAATGTTCCATTTTCTACGACTGGATTTCGACTCGCTTCATTGTAACTTTCTTTTCGGGCACCAACAAATTCTATTTCTATATCGTCATGCCTCAGCATAGCCGTACCATAGGTTTTAAAGACTTGTACTTTAGGTTTGTTTGGTAAGTTACTCGCGACATGTTCAGCCAACCCTATACCACTGCCAATGGCTACAACATCTATATCTTTGGCATTACCCCGTTCTAAAAAATAATCACGTACATAGCCACCGATAACATAGGCATCTACACCAAGTGCAAGTGCAGATTCTGAAATGGATTTAAAGACGGGATGTTGTAATGCGTTTTTATAGGTCATTTTACTAAATAAAATTGGCTCTTATTTTAAGATACAAATTTACAATATAGAAGGAGAAAGCCCTAATGGATTTTTATATAAGTATCCCTCTATGTAGATTTAACAAAAATTGAGTTTTCTTTGAAAGCGATTAATAATTATTACTTTTACGACTATATTTATAAGCCGATGAGTTTTAAAAGCAAAGTATTGGAAAGTTTTTCTAATCAAACTAAAAAATATAATGAATCTAAGTGGCTTAGAAAAGTATTTAAAAGGGTTAATTGGTTAATGCTAAAGCTTGGAGCGACTCCTATTGTAGTTTCTGAAATGCGAGATGGTACACGTGTTATAGTAGATCTATCAACCCGTACGGAAAGAGACTGTTTTTATACTGGTTTATATGATGCAAATCTTATAGAATTATTGAAGCAAATGCTTCAAGATAATTCTACTTTTTCGGATGTTGGTGCTAATATTGGGTTTTATTCAGTAGCAATCTCCAATGCTATTTATAAAACTAATAAAAAATCTAAGGTGCTTTCTTTTGAGCCATATGAGGGTAATTTTAAAAGACTACAGAAAAATATAGAAATGAATAATTTTGGTGGTATTTGCCGGGCACATAACTTTGGTCTTTCAGATACAACTAAAACAACAGAGATTACATTAAGAGAAGATTTTAAAAATGGCTCAAGTACAGGCAATGCTTCCGTAATAACAGGTGGTTTTATAGATAAAGGCTTTAGGAGGACAGAAATAAAACTTAAGACATTAGATGACGTTTGGGATAAGAATTATAAAAGCTATCCTAAGTTAGACTTAATAAAATTAGATATCGAAGGGCATGAAGATTTCTTTTTAAAAGGTGCAAATGGCGTAATCCAAAAACATAGACCAACGTTATTAATGGAAATTAATAAACCCTATTACGAGTCACGCGGTGTAGATTTAGATGATATTTTTATGCCATTAATTCCCAAAGACTATCTTATTTTCAGAGAGAATAATAAGGTTTGGGGTAGGCTAGAATCTTTGCACGAATGTAAAAAGATGGATAATGTTTTCATTGTGCCGAAAGAAAAATTAGCAAATAGCGGCTATCATATTTTTAATGTATAGGCTTTAACACAGATTTGTTAATTATGAAATCATCACTAATAATTACAACCTACAATTGGTCTGAAGCTTTGGATTTGGTATTAAGGAGTTTAACTAAGCAAAGTATTTTTCCAGATGAGATTATTATCGCAGATGATGGTTCTAGAGCGGAAACGCGGACTTTAATTACTGATTTTAAGCACCCATTAAAACACATATGGCATGAAGATACAGGTTTTAGGAAGGCCAACATATTAAATAAAGCTGTAGCTAGCGCCACTGGCGATTACATTATTCAGATTGATGGCGATTGTATAATGCACCCAAATTTTGTGGCCGACCACTTAAACTCAGTAAAAAAAGGATGTTATTTGTATGGAAGTAGAGTTAATATTCAAGAATATTATTTACCAAAATTATTTAAGAAGAAACAAATTACTTTCAACTTTTTCTCAAAAGGAATAAAAAAAAGAACAAGAGCCATTTACCTACCAATTTTAGGGAAGTTATATAAAACTAGCAATGTGTTCTCTAAGAAATATAGAGGATGTAACACCTCTTATTTTAAGTCTGATTTTATAAGCGTAAACGGTTATGACGAAGATTTTGTGGGTTGGGGAAGAGAAGACTCAGAATTAGCGATTAGATTTCATAATTTTGGACTCAAAAGCAGAAGATTAAGATATCAGGGAATTGTATTTCATATTTATCACAAAGAAAAGTCTAAAGATAGACTGGAGCAAAACGATGCTATAGAGAAAATGACCATAAATAATAAACGCATTAAGACAGATAGAGGTATAAGTCAATATCTATGATATTATGAATTTAAAAAGTGTTTTTAGTTTAGATAATAGGGTATTTAATGACCAACTTTTAGAATTTATTGTAAACTTTAAAGGTCAAGGCGATATGTTTAATGATGGAGACAGAAACATTATTAAAACTCAAACTATAGATGGGGTATTGGTTAATGTAAAGTCATTTAGAATCCCTAATGCCATTAATAAATTTGTATACCGTTTTTTTAGAAAATCTAAGGCGCAACGTTCTTTTGAATACGCACAGTATCTTGAAAAAAACCATATTGGAACTCCAAAACCTTTTGGTTTTTTTGAGAATAATGGTGTTTTATCATTCAAAGATAGCTATTACGCCAGTGAACACTTAAACGCAGATTTAACCTATAGAGATTTAACAAAGGATTTAAATTATCCAAATCACGAGGATATACTAAGAGCATTCACGCGCTTTTCTTATGAGCTTCATCAGAAAGGGATTAATTTTTTGGACCACTCACCTGGCAATACACTTATTGAGTTAAACAACGGCAACTATAAGTTTTATTTAGTTGATCTTAACCGCATGAAATTTGGTAAAATGAATTTTACAGCGCGGATGAAAAACTTATCTAAACTCACCACGCATGAGTCTATGGTCAAAGTAATGAGTAATGAATATTCAAAATTATCTGAAGAAAATGAAACCCTAGTGTTCCATACAATGTGGAAAGAAACTCAAGAATTTCAGCATCGTTTTTATAGAAAAAAGCGGATAAAGAAGACTCTTAAATTCTGGAAGACCTAACGCATGTTACTGTTTGTCTTTATTTTGAAGCTCATACAGTTTCGTGTATTTTAAAAAATTACGATGCCCTGTTTGATAACAAATAATAAAGCCGTTAAGCCCGTCTAAAAAGCCTAATCTTATAAAATAGGCTTTAAAAAAGGCCCAAAACGGATTCCATAATATTTTACCGATAGAAGATTTTTTTCCAAGTTTATAATAGGATCTTGCCGAAAGCGTAGAAAATTGTTCCATCTTTAGATTCATTTCAGAATAGCTCTGATACGTGTGGTGCAAAATATCGCCTTTTAGGGTTCCTGTTTTAGATCGGTCTTTATCATAAAATGAAACAGTTTCATGAACAATAAGGCCATCCCAAAACGCTTTTCTTCTATCAAAAACTCTCAACTTAGGTGTGGGATACCAATCAGAATATTTTATCCATTGCCCACAAAAATTATTAAATCTATTGCAATAGTAACCATCATGTTGCCAGTTAGATTTTAGTTTAATTATAGACTCTTGTAGCTTATGAGAGAGCGATTCATCACCATCTAGAGATACAATATAGTCATATGATGCTTGTTTTAGAGCAAAGTTTTTTTGCTTTACGTATCCTAAAAATTCCTGTTCAATAAAGGTGACGTTGTATTTCTCACAAATATTTTTTGTGTTATCTGTAGATTTGGAGTCAATAACAATAATTTCATCAACAATATCAACCAAAGATTTTAAACAATCCTCAATGTAGCGTTCTTCGTTGTAGGTAATAATAACTCCAGATAACTTTATCATTGGTCAAAATATATAGTGTAAAAGTAGAACTTTTAAATCATAATACAAGATGGATGTTTTCGTCGATTGAGAATACTAACTTTTAAACTATGTTGGACTTTTTCCAAAAATTGAATGTATTTTTATACGTCTTAAAAACGGTAATTTACGTTTTTCTGGAACACCTTTTTTCGCAATATAGTCCTCAGTAGCGTTTACCATTCGTTCAGCTGAAAGGCCATCATCATATGGGTGGTACTCTTTTTTTATCGTATCTCTTTGTACTGCATATGGGTCTTCTTTAAGATTTTTTTTAATTAAAACATTTAGTGTTTTGTAGTCGTCTGAATTTTCCCAGTTTATTTGCTTTGAAATATTTTTAAAAGTAATTACAGGTTTATTGAGAAGTAAAAACTCATAAATAACGGAAGATGTATCACTGATTAATAGATCTGAGATTAATAAAAACTTGATAATATTTTTTTCGCTTTGAAATACAATATTGGGTACTTCGTTGGCTAGAGATTTGTATTTTTCAATCCATTCGTCTGCCATTAGTGGATGAAATTTTATGAGAATAAGATAATCTTTGTTTTTGGCGAGCGCTTTAAATTCATCTAATAAAAACGGCGCAGATGTGAGTTTTGGTGAAAAGGTAGGTGCATAAAGTAAAATCTTTTTGGCTTTGTGCTCTTGGAGTAAATCGGCTTTGTAAGCATTATACTTTTGACTGTCTTTTCCATAAATATCTAATTTTGACCAGCCGGTTTCTATAACATCAAAGTTTTTGTATTTTTTATTTAGTTTTTGAAACCCTCTTGTAAAGTAAGGCCCTTGGGTAAGGTATAAGTCGAAGTAATGCCTAATTCTAAAATGGCCTTTTTTTTCACCAGCCAAGCCATGAAATATTTGCACTTTAAGCCCTTTTAAGTAATATGGAACTTCGTTACCCGGCACAAAAATAGCATCTGCCTTAAAGGCTGCTAAATCTGAAACCTCACTGGTAAAATCGTCCAAATGATAAGGGAAACTGTCTTTTATCTCATCTTTAACAAACCATAAATACGCATAGTTTCGGTTTTTTAGGACATCTCTAATCGGTTCTAAAATACCAAAAGCGTAGTTGTTTTGACAAAATAATATTGTTTTCATTTAGAGCATGTTATTTACATTCTCGAGGTCTTCAATAAAATCAATTTCCATACAATTGTATTTCGAAATATCTACTGCTTTTATCTTTAGGTTATCTTTTTCTATACCAAGCTCTAAACCTCTTTCAAAATAGTCATTGTCATCACATTCTTCAAGACGTATAATAAATTTACCAATATCTTTTGAAGAAATGAAGTTGATACCAACGGCTTCACCTAGTCCATTAACTACCGTTTTTGAAAGTTGGTTTATGTAATTGTCTTTTAGCGTATATTTTACTTCCTCTTCCGCAACCTTACTCGTGTTAACAGCCACAAAAGATTGATTTTCTTCTATGTGAGGCATTAAAACATCAATTATTTTTTCGTCAAAAACCACGTCACCATTAAACCAAAGTACAGATTTATCCTTGTTTTTTTTAAGTGCTTTTAGAAGACTTTTTGATGTATTTGTTCTATCAAAAAACGGATTGTATACATAAGTTAATTCGGGAAAGCGCTCCATAATCAGGTCTTTTTTAAAACCCACAACCACATTAATATCATCCACATCAAACCTAGATGTAATATTATCTGTTTGCATCTCCATAATGCTCTTACCATTTTTTAAAGGTGTAAGGGGTTTAGGAAATGGATTTCCTAATCGAGAGCCTATGCCGGCTGCGAGTATTATAATTTTCATTAGCAATGATTTTGTTCTTATTTAGTCTTGTCCAATATTCTTAAGAAATTTTAAAAGGTCATCTTTAAAATATTTGGGTTTTAGTTTTAGGTATAAACGTTTTGTGTCTTCAGGTTTACTGAGGTTTTTTTCATTGGTTAGGTCATAAAAATCCCCCAAATGTACCGCAACGTGGCGTTTGGTTTCTGATTTACCAAACCAACTTTTTTTAGTTAATAACGGATTAAAGATAGTAAAAGTGGGAATATTCATGGCCTTAGCCATATTTACAGCGCCACCTTCATTGCCAATTAAAGCGTTACAGTTATGTGTTATTGCCAAAAATTCTCTGAGGCTCTTACCGTAAACATCAAAATAGATTTTCTGTTGGGTTTGTTTATTGCAAAGTTGGTATATGTTATAAGCCTCTTTTTTTTGATTTGGGATGTAATTAAATAATATTTGAGCAGATGATGAAGCTTCAGAAATTACGTCTAAGCACTCGGCCATGTATTTAGCTGGATAAGTTTTTTGTGGTCCACTTCCTAAAACACTAATCATGTAGGTAGGTTTTTTTAGGTTTATACCATTTTTTTTTAAAAAAAATTGAGCATTTTGTTTTTCGTCTTCAGTTAAATAAATTTGTGGATTAGCAGGGTAAAATTCTATATCTAAAGGCTCTAACAATTTCATTCTGTTTTCTATGGCTAAACTCGTATTATGGTTAGGTGTTTTCTCACGAGTTATCGGCTGATTGTAAAATAATGCCGTGTAGTATTTGCGATAGCCAATTCTTAGTTTAGACTTAGATATGCGAGTAAGAATTAGACTGCTTAATTTTGCATAGACATCAATAACAACATCATATTTTTCTCGCTTAAGCGCTTTACCGAGTGAAATAAGATGTTTTAACTGCTTATGTTTTGCTTCAAATAATAAGATTTTATTAGGATGTGGATTATTTTGAATCACAGGATGTGTATGGCTATTAATAAGATAGTGCAATTCGGATTTTGGATATCTCGTTCTTATAGCCTCTAACAAGATGCTAGAGGTTAATACATCACCAATCATTTTTTGCTGGATAATTAAAACCTTCATTTAAGTAAAATACAATTTAATAACACCAAATGCCATAACATTTAAATTCTAATTATTCATAAAACTAATTCAGATAAACTATACTGCAACATCATATTCACGAAGTGCCTCGTTAAGCGATGTTTTTTTGTCTGTACTTTCTTTACGTTTTCCTATGATTAGTGCACAAGGGACTTGAAATTCTCCTGCATTAAAAGTCTTTGTATAACTGCCAGGTATAACTACCGAACGTGCAGGTACACGGCCTTTCATTTCAATAGGTTTAGCACCAGTAACATCAATAATTTTTGTACTCATGGTCAAAACCACATTTGCACCAAGAACAGCTTCTTTTTCTACACGTACCCCCTCAACTACGATGCATCTAGACCCAATAAAAGCACCATCTTCAATAATTACAGGAGCAGCCTGTAATGGTTCTAATACTCCACCGATACCAACACCACCAGAGAGATGAACATTCTTACCTATTTGTGCACAACTGCCTACGGTTGCCCAGGTATCTACCATTGTACCTTCATCTACATATGCTCCTATATTAACATAGCTTGGCATTAAGATAACACCCTTTGAGATATAAGCGCCATGTCGTGCTACAGCATTAGGGACAACTCTTATTCCTCGTGAAGCATAGTCGCGTTTTAAAGGAATTTTATCATGATATTCAAAAATACCAGCTTCAAGAGTTTCCATTTTTTGTATTGGGAAATATAGAACAACTGCTTTTTTTACCCATTCGTTTACTTGCCATCCATCTTTTGTTGGTTCTGCAACTCTCAGAGTTCCTTCGTCTAATAAAGTAATTACACTTCTTATAGCTTTTTGCGTTATTTCATTTGAAAGCAACGAACGATCATTCCATGCATTTTCTATTACGGTTTGTAATTGTTTCATAATATATGAGTTTTAAAATGTCAAAGATAAGTGGAGCATAAAGCATTACGAAAACTATTTTGAAAAAAATGTGACTATTTTAAAATGGGAGTGTCTTATTTGTATAGAAGTTATTGATTGGTTTTTAACTTTTATGATTGGTTGGTTAGATAAAAACGCCTTTTTCCCCAAAGGCGTTTTTTAATTTGGTTATCTTTGGTCCATATATGGGAAGACTCTTAGCTATAGATTACGGTACAAAACGCACTGGAATTGCTGTCACAGATGAAATGCAAATAATTGCTTCAGGATTAACCACGGTTGAGACCTCAAATCTTATCGTTTTTTTGAAAACATATATCTCAAAAGAAAAAGTTGATAAAATCATAGTTGGCTTACCCAAACAAATGAATAATTCAGATTCTGAAAGTGAAGTATATATTCAGAAGTTTATAGTAGCCTTGGAAAAAGAAATGCCTCATATTTCTATAGAACGTGTGGATGAACGTTTTACTTCTAAAATGGCATTTCAAACTATGATTGACGGCGGTTTAACTAAGAAACAGCGCAGAAATAAAGCATTAGTTGACGAGATTAGCGCTACCCTTATTTTACAAAGTTATATGTCTTCTTTATAAAAGCGTTACAATTATTATAAAAACGTTTAGAAATACACCGAGAATTGTATTTTTGCATCCGTAAAAAATAAAATGATGATTTTACCAATAGTAGCATATGGAGATCCAGTATTAAAGAAAAAAGCAGTGGAGATTGATAAGGATTATCCCAATCTGGATGAGCTTATTTCTAATATGCATGAAACTATGTATGGTGCTTATGGTGTTGGTTTAGCGGCACCTCAAATAGGTTTGGCTATACGTATGTTTTTGGTAGACACATCTCCTTTTGCGGAAGATGAGCATTTTACAGAAGAGGAAGCAGAGGCGTTAAAGACATTTAAAAAGACATTTATCAATCCAATTATTTTGGAGGAAGAAGGTGATGAATGGGCATTTAATGAGGGATGCTTAAGCATTCCCGATGTGAGAGAAGATGTTTTTAGAAAGCCTAAAATTAAAATACAATATCAAGATGAGAAGTTTAATACTCATATTGAGGAGTATGACGGTCTAATTGCACGTGTTATACAGCATGAGTATGATCATATTGAAGGTGTATTGTTCACAGATAAACTTTCATCATTTAAAAAAAGATTACTTAAAGGAAGATTACTAAATATTTCTAAAGGTAAAATTAAAGTTGATTACAGAATGCGTTTTCCAGCTATGAGCAGAAAACGCTAAAAATAATATGTTAACAGAGGGCAGTTGAAGTATTTTCTATGTGTTTATTAAAATGACTTCTGCTGGACTCAAATTGACAAAAAAATATAAGCATGAGTTTAGATAAAATTTTATCGATTTCTGGTAAACCAGGATTACACAAAATCATTACACAGACACGCACGGGAGCTGTTGTTGAATCTCTTTTAGATAAAAAACGAATTACCGTTGGAGCGCACAGTAATATTAGTATACTAAGTGAAATAGCTATTTATACACTTACAGAAGAAGTGCCTTTAAGAGAAGTTTTAAATGCGATTAAAACCAAATACAATGGAGGGCAAACCGATATCAATCATAAAGCGAGTAAGGATGAATTAGAAGAATTTTTCTTTAACATATTATCTGATTATGATGAAGATCGTGTTTATGCTTCTGATATTAAAAAAGTAGTTCAGTGGTATAATATTCTTCAGAAGAATGATTTGTTAGATACCCTTGAAGAAGAAGTTGGTACTTCTGAAGAAGAATAAATTTAATTCTCCGCTAATTTTATTTGCTAAATTGTGGTAATTTAAACGTCTATTCGTTATATGTCTGACAGAACTACACAGTTACAAGCCTTTGATTGTTTACTTACCATTATGGATGAGCTCAGGGAGCAGTGTCCATGGGATAAAAAGCAAACCATGGAATCGCTTCGTCATCTAACCATAGAAGAAGTTTACGAATTGGGTGATGCTATTTTAGACAAGGACTTGGATGAGGTAAAAAATGAACTGGGCGATGTATTATTACACATTGTATTTTATTCTAGAATAGGTAGCGAAACCAATGCTTTTGATATTGCTGATGTATGTAATAGCATCTGCGATAAATTAATCGATAGACACCCACATATTTATGGTAATGTTGTCGTCAATGATGAAGAAGATGTAAAACGTAATTGGGAACAACTCAAACTCAAAGAAGGTAAACAAAGTGTTCTAGAGGGCGTGCCAAAAAGTTTACCGGCTATGGTAAAAGCCAACCGGATACAAGACAAAGTTTCTGGTGTTGGTTTTGATTGGGAAAAACCAGAGCAAGTCTTCGAAAAAGTAGAAGAAGAATTAGCTGAGCTAAAAGCAGAAATTCTTACAGGAAATGCAAACCGTATTGAGAGTGAATTTGGAGATGTTTTATTCTCTATGATTAACTACGCCCGTTTTCTTAAGGTCAATCCAGAAAATGCCCTAGAACGTACCAATAAAAAGTTTATAAAGCGTTTTCAGTATTTAGAAAAAAAATCTAATGAACTAGAAAAACCTTTAAAGGATATGACCTTATCTGAAATGGATGTCTTCTGGGAGGAGGCTAAAAAACTATAAGTATTAAAGTCTACACATAAAACATCCAAAGAAAAATCTTAACCGTAACTATAAATAGAAACACGACAAGAGGTTTCTGTTTTGTAGAATCTTAATTATTATTTAGCGGTTATAATTAAGGTTAATTTAGTTTAGTTAGGGCAAAACCCACATGTGCGAACAAGTGGGTTTTGATTTTCTAATTAATCAGAGAATACTATAATTAAAACCTTTATTTGGATTTAAATAGTTAGTACAAGAAAAGTAGTAGCATTATTATTTAGGAGCTATTATAAAACCAAAATAGTCATTGTTAGAAGTGCTAATTGTCATAATATTTCCTTTGGTATTAATTTGCGAGTCCAAGTTTTAATTCTTTTAGATTTTTATACTTTAGAATCTGGATTGAATGTTAAAGTTGTTTCCCATGAATTCTCTGGCTTAAATTCAATTTCCATTCCTTTTGAAACAGAATGAGCTATCTTTTCTGAGTCGACTACAACCAAACATTCAGTATTCAGATTTGCGCTCCTTGGATCAAGATTAAAAGTTTCAATAACAGTTATTTTATTATCAATAACCATTGTTTTTGCGTGTAAACCGAATATTGGTTTATGGTTCAACAAATCTTGTAGTTCACCAGTCATAATGTCTTTTCTGATTTTTGCATCTGGACGAAATTCAAATATACGTACACCCGTATTAAGAAGGTCTTTTCTTCCTGATTGATAACCACTGAATGCTTCAACATTATCTGTGCTTGCTAAACTATTTGTAAGAATTCGAATTTTAACTCCACGTTTAGAAGCTTCATTAAATAAGGACTGACTAAGCTTAGATGTAATCAGATATGGGGTTTGAATATCAATAGATTTTTTAGCATTTTGCACCAATTCAATGAGTTTATCTGTAGAAGCACCTCCGCCTCCCAAACCTTTATCACCAGCATTTTTTCCTGGTTTATCAGAAATGAATTGAACATTTTCTAGCTAAACTAATTTACCTGAATCTTCTATAGTATTAAATGCTTCGGGTAATGCCTTAATACGCTCCCTTACTTGTGGCCAAAAGTTACTAGGATTACATGCGTATTCATGAAGGGCGTCAAATCTATTATCTGCGTTTATATTTTCAGGTTGATTATCCACGACCTCTGTAACGGGAGTACTCAATTCACTATTCCAAAATTCATTAAAAGATGTCTCAACAGATTCCGAAGCCTCTCCAATCAATAAAATATCTCTATCTCTAAAATTATATTCATGGTCATAATCAAAGTATTCATCTGCAATATTGCGTCCACCAGTAATAACAACTTTACCATCAACAATAAATGTTTTATTATGCATTCGTTGATTTGCAGATCTAAAGTCTGTTGTGAATTTCCCTATTTTTTGCAGTATATTTTTACCTAAGTTAACCCCAGGATTATATATTTTAACTGATATATTTTTGTGAGAGTCAAACATTAATATATCTTCGGCATCAGCATCTACCATTATATCGTCGACCAGAACCCTTACTTGGACACCACGGTCTGCTGCTCTTATTAAAAAATCACAAGCAATTAAGCCAACATTATCTGTTGAGAAAATAAAATATTGGATATCAATTGTTTTCTCCGCATATTCCGATAACCAAGCTCTGGCAACCATAGACCCACTTCCATCTTCTAAAACGTAAACTCCTGTTTGGGTTTCCATTTGAGTAGAAAATTTTTTAAGTTCTTTGGTAAGTGTAGTTTTTTGGTCCCTGTGAATGCTTGAACAAAAGTCTGTTTCAATTACTGTGTTAGGACTTGTATTGCAGCTAAATATTGTAATTAGAAGGGCGAAATAGGAATTTTTAGAACTCATAGGAGAGTATTATTTAAGAAATCTCAATTAAGATACTCAAATATTACTACATAAATACTTTATTTAAAATTTATTACTTTTTAATGAGATTAAAACTAAAACTTCTAGAAATTCATAAATCGCTTAATTTAAGAATACATCTCACGAACTCGCTTTAATTTACTTTTCCAGGTATCTAAATCGGTTTTATGTTTTTCAATGTTTTTATGAACGTCTTTTACTAGTGGATTGTCTGCATTTACATTTGAGAAAAACTGTAAGTTGTTTTCAAGTTGATTAATTTCAGATTTTACTTCATCAATTTTTTTACGAATAAAATTTTGTTCATTATCCAACTGCATGGTATCATCGCCGTCAGAAATATTTTCTAACCTACCTTCAAAACGCAACAACTCTAACTTAGATTTATCCATTTTAAGTTTATCAAAAGCAGCATCTACAGCTTTGTAAAACTTGCCATCTATATAGCGTTTGTTTTGAGGCACATAACCTATTGATTTAAATGTTTTAATCTGCTCTTGTAGCTTCTTAACATCTGTTTTAGGGTCTTTGGAAAACTTAAATATTTTTATACCTTCTAATAAGACTTGTTTTTTGTCAAAAGCATCATATAACTCTTGGTTTTCTGCTTTACGTTCTTCATGCATGCGATTAAAATAATGGTTACATGCATTTTTAAATTGTTTCCAAATTTTATCTGAATCTTTACGTGGAACATGTCCAATTTTTTTCCATTGGTCTTGGATGTTCTTCATTAAAGGAGTGACGGTTTTAAAATCATCACTTTCCTTATTGTCTTCAGCAATTTTAATTAATTCTAATTTTTTCTGAAGATTAGCATACTGATCTTTTTTTAGTGTCTTGTAGAATTTATTTTTACTTCTATTAAATTCTCTAACAGCATCTTTGAACTTTTTCCAAGTGGCTTCATTTTGTTTTAATGGTACTTTACCGGCGTTGAAAAATGCTTCGCGTAAGTTTTCCAGTTCTTTAATGCTCTTTTGTAATAGACCATGAGATATATTTTCTTCTGGGTTAAGTGCTTTTATTTTTTCAATAATCTCTTCTTTACGGACTAAGTTTTTTTCATAGGCCTGATCTAAATCTTTGTAATATTCTTGGCGCTTGTCATGAATAATTTTTGTAGCACTACTAAAACGTTCCCAAATTTCATCACGATGTTCTTTGCTTACAGGGCCTAACTCTTCTTTCCATAATTTGTGAAGTACTTGTAGTTCTCTGAAAGAATGATTGATGTTTTCTTCTTTAGATAACTCTTCTGCGCGTTCAATAATTTTGAGTTTTTGGTCATAGTTATGTTTAAAATCCATATCGCGTAAATCACGATTAAGGTGAAGAAAATCATAAAAACGTTCTACATGATGATGATAGGTATTCCAAGCATTATTGTATTTGTCTCTAGGAATAGGTCCAGCATTTCGCCATTTATCTTGAAGCTCTTTAAACTGTTTATAAGTTTCGCCCATATTTTCTTCTATACCGACAAGACTTTTAATCTCCTCAATAATTGCAAGACGATTTTCTAGATTTTGCTTTAATGATTGCTCTTTGTCTTTATAGTAAGCATTAATGTTCTGTTTGTATTCTTTTGAGGCTGTATTAAAGCGTTTCTTGGTATCATTGGAATAATAGAAATCAATAGGATTACCACCATCAGCTTCAAACTCTGACTTCTTTTCTTCTAATAACTCGGCATATTTAGCCTTAAATTCTGCTTTAATTTCATTGACGTGTGAAGAAATGGATTGAACTTTATGATTCTTAAGTAGTTTTTCAAACTCATTAACTAAATTGTCCATACTCATCGCGTGATAGTCTTGGTCTTCTAGCTTGTGACGCTCACCATTAGACTCATCTTCAGCATCTTCTGCATTGGAGTTTTCAATTTCTTCTACGTGAGCTTCTTCAGGTTTTCCTGCAATGGTATCTGAAGTTTCTTGAATAGTTTCTGAAGAACCTACTTCAGTTTCAATTTGTTGATTATTTGGAGTTGCTTCAATTTTAATTTCTTCAACCTCGTTTTTTCCATCTGCATTTTGCAGGTTATCTTTCTCAGACATGTGTCGTTATTTTATAATGTGGAGGCTAAAGATAAGAAAAGCTCAAGAACTACAAAGCCTTAGAGACGAAACAAAACGTTCTAAAGTTGGACTATTTACTCCAAATTTCCCATGCTTTTTCTGCTTGTAGTTCTAACATTTTTAAACCGTTTATACTAATTGCATTTTGTACTTCTCCCAATTGTAAGAATTTTGTTTTCTCTGGGTTATAAATAAGATCGTAAAGAATATGATTATTTGTAATACCATCATAGGGTATATCCGGGCAATTATTCACATTTGGGAAGGTGCCCACAGGTGTGCAATTAATTAAAATTTGGTGACTTTCTATTATTGTATCTGTTAATTCCGAATAGGTAAAGGTAATGCCTTCTTTCTTTGTACGGGACACAAAACTGTAATCTATATTTAACTTTTGTAGCGCATAAGCTATGGCTTTTGAGGCTCCTCCAGTTCCTAAAATTAAAGCTTTTTTATGGTGTTTGGTGAGATGTGGTTCTATTGATTTTTTAAAACCAAAGTAATCTGTGTTATAACCAATACGCTTTCCTTTTTTTGTAAGCTTAATAGTATTAACAGCACCAATTGATTTAGCACGCTTGTTGAGTTTATCTAAATAAGGAATAACTGTTTCTTTATAGGGAATGGTTACGTTTAATCCTTTTATGTTTTTGTTATTCCTGAAAATATTCTCGAATTCGGAAATATCATTTAAATCAAAGTTTTCGTAGGTATGATCTAAATTTTCAAGTTGAAACTTTTCAGCAAAATATCCTCTCGAAAACGAGTAATCAATATTTTTACCAATTAGGCCGTATTTATTTGAGTTGTTTTGTGCGTTGTCCATACCATTCTAGGGCTAAAACAATTAATATCCCGAATACAATATACACAATAGCTGTATAGGTTTCGGTATTTAGTTCTGGTAAAAAACGTTGGTAATTTTCTATTACTGGAGTACCAGAAGAATCTAAAACAGAAGCACCTTTTGTGTCTAGTTTGTATATTGTCTTTTTCCATGGCCAAACCACCCCTAAGGAACCAACAATAAACCCAATTATAGTGGCAAGTGTAATACTCTTGTAATGTTTTAAAATATAGTTTAATACATGAGAGAATGTTACTAGGCCTGTGATCGAACCTAAGGTGAATAGGGATAGAACTTTTAACATTCGCATTCGTGCTTCATTTTTTATAAACGCAAAATTGCCTGAAAAAATATCGGCAATACTATCGTATAATGCATTAACAGAATCGACTAAAAGCAAGACATAATTACCAAGTAATATAAGAATAAATGAGCCTGAAAAACCAGGTAATGTCATTCCAGAGACACTAATTATACCACATAAAAAAACGAAGAATAAATTGTCATTTTCTTTGGCGGGATCTAGAAAACTAATACTAACGCCTATGGCAACACCGATTAATAAACTTAGTCTTGTTTTAGAGTTCCAATCTTCAAAGTCTTTATTGATGTAGTAAATAGAGCCTAATATCATACCGAAAAATGTACTCCAAACGTACAATTGGTAATGTACAATAAGATAGTCCAAAAGTTTCGAGACGCTGAAGTAGCTTATAATCATTCCTAAGAACAGAAGGAATAAAAACTTACCATTTATATATCTGTAAAAACTTTTAAAGCGACCATTGAAAAGCAACTTGAAGGCTACCTTATTTACACGTTGTAAAGAATAAATAAATTCTTCATAAAAGCCTGCTACAAAAGCAACAACACCCCCAGATACACCAGGAACTTTATTGGCAGCACCCATTGCTAAACCTTTAATGACTAAAAATACGCGGTCTTTAAATGATCGTGTACTTTCCATATTAAGCTTCTATATTTTCTTTTCCTTTTCCTAGGCGCTCTAGGATTAAAATGATTAAAAATCCAATAACCATAAATATAACAGCCATAACCAATTGGTGGTCGCCGTCGTAATTATGTGGAAGAATACTTTCTTCAAGGAGTGGTACTTTCATTCCTTCAGAATTTGTTCGAGTGCTAAGAATTTTTTTCCAGGGCCATATTTTATTTAGCGACCCTATCATAAACCCTGTAAGAATGGCTAATGTGATATTTTTTTTGTGTTTAAACATCCAATTAAGGATTTTGCTAAATACTTTTATACCAATTAAAGCACCTACGGCTAACAATGTAAAATTTAGAAGTGCATTTTTAAACAGTTCTAGATTTCCTGTAAGTAAGCCATCTCTTAAGTTATTAATAGTGTCAATTGCAGTTTGGTATGCCCCTAAAATTAGTAGAATAAAGGCACCTGATACACCTGGTAGAATCATAGCAATTATGGCAATGAAACCACAAAAAACCAGATAATATGGGCTTTCAGGTGATGCAAAAGGCTCTGCTAAAGTGATATAATAGGATAGGGCAGAGGTAACAATAACAGCGAATACTACAACTACAGACCATTTTTTAATCTGTTTGCCGATATATAAAATACTGGCTAATACCAATCCAAAGAAAAATGACCATAACAGAACGGGTTCATTATGTAGCAGCCATTTAATTAATTTAGCTAATGACAAAATACTTATAGCAATACCTGAGAAAAGCGATATTAAAAAGGCGCCATTTATTGAAGACCAGGCCGACTGAAAACCAGAAGTTTTCCATAGCTTAAAAAAGCCTAGACTAACCTTGTCTATACTTTCTATTAATTCTTCATAAATACCAGAAATAAAGGCAATAGTCCCTCCAGAAACACCAGGAACAACGTCTGCTGCACCCATTGCCATACCTTTTAATGTGATAAGTAAATAACTAAAAAAACTACGTTTCATAATTATAATTAATGTGAAACGCTAAGGTATGGATTTTTAGCTTTAAGATTTTTTAGCAGACAAAATAATCTCTTTAACAATGGGTCTGTTTTTTAAATTAGGAAACAACTCATCAATAATAAAATCGTATTCATTGTTAATTCGTAACGCATTTTTTAGATGATAACGCCCTTTGTCTGTTTGCATTAATTTGAAATACAAGCCACCTAATCTGTATTCTATCTCTTCAGATTCTGGATAGAATTCTATGGCCTGAAGTAAATTATAGATTGCAGCATTATATTCGCCTAGTTTTATGAGTATATCTGTCCTCTCTATCCAAGTTTCTAATTCGTAATTACCTAACTCTAAAGTTCTTTTAAAGCCTTCTGCAGCTTCTTCCAAAAAGTTTAAGCGTAAATTAATTTTGGCATAAAGTTTCCAATACAAAACATTATCACCATCAATATTTACTGCTTTTTTTATATAATGCAGTGCTTTTTGGTAATTTCTTTTTTTATTAAAAAATTTAGTTATTGCAATCCATCCTTTGTCTAGTAATGGGTCTTCTTCAACTGTACGGTTAAAGAATTGAACAGCTAAATCATCTTCACCTAGTTTTTCATAACAATATCCAATTCTAAGTAAAGCAAAGGAAGTTGGATCTTCTAATGCTAATGTGATTTTATAATTTTCAATTGCTTCAGTGTACTTTTTTTCTTTTTCTAAAACTTTCCCTTTTTCGAGATAAGCTCCAACAAAAGTATCATCAGAAATTATAGCAAAATCGAAGGCCGTACCGGCACGCTTATAATCTTTTACAGAGAAATACTGTCTGCCCAATTGATGCCAGGCCACTTCGCAATATGGGTTTGTGTCCAAATAGGTATTCAAAAAGTCAATTGCTTCTTGGTTTTTGTCTAAAAAATCAAAACAGTATATAACATTATGTAAAGCCGAATAATCTGTAAAATCTACTTCCAGACATTTCTGAAAATAAATCAATGCATTTTCAAACTGCTCTAAAAACAAATATTCCATTCCAATGAGTCCGTAAAGGTCGCTTTCTCCTTCCTCCGAATCTGACAAATCAAGAGCTATCAAAAGTGCATTAATTGCTTGCTCATGAAAATCTTGTTTGGATAAGACATTGGCTTTTTGAATAAAAATTTCTTCATTATTTGGTTCTAAATAATGCAACTCTTCCAAGATAATATTCGCTTGATCAAATTTGTTTTCTATAACTAAAATTTCAATCTTGAAAAGACGTAAGTTGATGGAAGTTGGATGTTGTTGCAGCCCTAATTTTATGGCTTTTTTTGCTAAAGAAATTTTACCATTCTCTAGATAATGGTGAATGATGTTTTCGAATTCGTTTGAATCAAAAAACAAAACATCATTTGTTTTTAGCATGGACTCAAACTTTGTGAGGGACATATTATTAAAATCTTCGTTTTGACTATACTCCATAGGCAGATGTAATATTCAATAAAATAAATTTACAGTTATAGTTTAATGTTTGAGTTTAAAAACCTTAATGTTTTTAACAAAGTAGTTAACATTAATAATAGTAGCAATAGTCATACCAGTAATAGATTGCGCTTACAAGCTATCTAAAATCTCTTTAATAATGTTACAGCCTTTGATGATTTCTTCATTAGAAATGGTTAGAGGTGGCGTAATACGTATGGCTTTTGGTTCAAATAGTAACCAGAATAATATGAGACCTTGTTCTTTTGCTTTTAAAATAACGGCATTTGTAATCTCCTCAGATTCTGTAATTATGGCGAGCATTAATCCTTTACCTCTAATTTCTAAAATTTTTGAATGCTGAAGTGTTTCTCTTATTATTTTTTCTTTTTCTAAAGTTTTTACAATGAGTTGAGAGCTTATGATTTCTTTTAATGTTGCTAGTGCTGCAGCGGCAATTACAGGATGTCCTCCAAATGTTGTGATGTGTCCTAGTTTGGGGTTTTCACTAAGTGTTTGCATCATGTTATGTGATGCCGTAAATGCGCCTATAGGCATTCCTCCACCAAGCCCTTTTCCGGTTACTAAAATATCCGGAATACAATGGTAATGTTCAAAACCAAATAATTTACCAGTGCGGCCAAAGCCTGGTTGTATTTCATCTAGAATTAGTAGTGCGCCAACCTCATTACAGCGTTCTTTTACTTTTTGGAGATAATCATTAATCGGTTCTATAAAACCTGCACCACCTTGGATAGTTTCTAAAATTACCGCCGCCGTTTTATTAGTGATTTGTTGTAAACAAAATTCGCAATTGAACGCAATATGTTTTATGTCTGGTAATAAAGGTAAAAAAGGGCGTTTACGCTCTTGGTAGTCCATTAAACTTAATGCGCCCATAGTGTTACCGTGATATGCATTTTTTGCAGCTATGATTTCACTTCTTCCAGTATAACGCCTTGCTAATTTTAGACTCCCTTCAATGGCTTCGGTACCTGAGTTTACTAAATATGTCGTGTTTAGAGAGGCAGGTAGATTTTCTGCTAGAAGTTTTGTCAGGGCAACAGCTGGTTCTTGAATGTACTCACCATATACCATGACATGCATATAGTTATTGAGTTGGTCATTTATAGCAGATACTACTTTTGGATGGCAATGTCCTAAGGGTGTTGCAGATACTCCCGCAACAAAGTCTAAATGCGCCTTTCCGTCGGTATCATATATATAACTTCCTTTTGCATGACTCACTTTTAAAGCTAGTGGGTGTGGTGTTGTTTGAGCCTGATATTTGAAAAAATCATCTTGCATTATTAATCCGATTTTTCCTTCTTTTTAGTATCTTCTTTTTTCTTCTCTGGCAGGTTTCTTGCAGCTCGGTTTTCCGATTTAGAATTTTGTGGCTTTGCGGCTTCAACACGTTCCAAAACCTCTTCATCAAAAAAATCTTCGGGTGGAACATAATCATCTAAGCCTTTTATAACAGGTCGTTTTTTTGGAGGATCATCTTTAAATAAATCTTCCACACTTTTTGGGCGTTCGTCCCCACGCCAGTCAAAACCTCTAAGCCGATTTGCATTGTTTGGAAACATAGACTCTGGGCTAAGGTCCCCATCAATTTTATTAATTAACCTAATTTCTTCAATATCGTTATTTGCAATTTTAATATTGATACTGCCAGATTTAGATTTATTAATACCAATAAGTTCTCCTGAATCATTTCTTGAATAGTATATGACTTCAGCATTTTTAATAATATCTACATTATACAATTCGTTTTCTCTAAATAAACCGATAAGTTCTTTGCCTTTGGTTTGATTGAAACCATTATCACTAAGCGTGTCTTTACTTACTAAAAAGGCATTGTTAAATACTTTGAGAGAATCTAGTTGTTCTGTTTCAACGTTAGAAATTAAATGAATCGTATCTCCGGACATTTGGTTACCTAAGTTCCAAAGTACAGGTCTCCGTTTTATCGCAAATGGGTCTTTAGAATCGTAGCGTGCTAAATTTATCATTTGAGTTAGACCAGACTCGTGGTCTACATGAATAGAATCTGCCTTACCTGCCAAGTCGCTTTTATATATTTTGGCATTGTAAAAGGCTCGTGTAATGCGATGTTCCTCAGGTCCTGTGAGCATTAACGTGTCGCTATGCATATAAATGGAGTCTTTTTCTTGTACCGATATTGCTAATGCACGACCTGTAATAAAAACGGAATCTTTTGCTTTCCAAACTTCTGCATAATCACCTTTTACTATACTATTGTTTATGGTGTCGGTAACCTTAATATTATTGCTTGCCGAAGCAAAATTTAGAGTTCGGTCAAAGTACATACTGTCACCTTGGACTTCGCGATTGTCATAATTAATTTTTGCGTTACGCTGAAAATGACCAAAATCTTCTTTAGTTTCGTAGAACCCACGTTCGCAGTATATCGTATTCTCTTCACCAGTGATCGTGGAAGGTCCAAATATATAGGCATGCCCAGATTCGTTAAAAAAATCGAGACGTTTGGTTTTTAAGGTATATTCTGGATTTACTAAAACAACACTATCTATAAATTGGTACTTCTTGGTAGGCATGTAGTAACGCCCAATTTTACTTGTAATAGTTCCTGATGAATCTCTAACAACTTTGCCATTAGTATCATAATAGGCCAATTGTTTTAAACGATTAAAATGAAGTTTCTGTGTGGTTAATATAGATTGAGGTTCTTTAAGAATCACATCTCCTCTTGCATATGCTAATTCTGTTTTACCACTATATTCTATATATTTTGCAGTCATGGTTATGGTATCACCTTGAACCATTTTAACATTACTAAAGGCTTCTATGAAATCTTGTTCTTTGTAAAGAATAGCCTTATCACAATAGAGATTTATACCATTGTGTACAAAATGCACTTGCTGTTGGTTATCTCTAAGGAATGTTGTTACCGCACCATCTAAATCATTTACCAAAGTTTTTGCACGTCCAGAATATATAATCTTTAGCTTCTCTTTGTTTTGAGAAAAACTAAATGTTGTTGATAAACAACAGAGAAATATTAAGATGTGAGAAGTACGTTTCAAAAATATCTTCGTTTTATTGACTATTAACTTTTTTACTTTTTCTTTAGTATCAGTTAACAGTTTTTTTAACAACAATAAAGTAAAGGTATTATCTACTTTCTATTTATCGTTTGCTTCCTATCTGGCCCAACAGAAACCACGGTTATAGGGATGTTTAATTCTTGTTCTAAAAATGCAACATATGCATTTAAAGCATCAGGTAATTGTGAGGCTTCTGTCATTGCTGTTAAATCTGCCGACCAACCTTTTAATTCTGTATAAATAGGCGTGACGTTTTCTTCTTCAATATTGTATGGAAGATGCGTAATTTCTTCCCCTTTGTATTTGTAAGCCGTACATACCTTTAAAGTTTTAAAACCGGAGAGTACATCCCCTTTCATCATGATAAGCTCAGTGACACCATTGACCTGACAAGCATATCGTAAGGCTACTAAGTCTAACCAGCCACAACGTCGTGGCCTTCCGGTGGTAGCGCCAAATTCATGACCAACTCGAGCCATAGTTGCTCCATCTTCATCAAATAATTCTGTAGGGAATGGTCCTGAGCCAACACGTGTTGTGTAGGCTTTAAAAATACCGTACACTTTCCCAATGCTATTTGGAGCAACACCCAATCCTGTGCAGGCACCAGCAGCTGTTGTATTAGAAGAGGTGACAAATGGATAAGTCCCAAAATCTATATCTAATAATGAGCCTTGGGCACCTTCTGCTAAGATCGACTTCTTAGAGGTTTGTGCTTGGTGCATATATTCTTCCGAGTCAATGAACTGCAATGATTTCAAAGTATCTATAGCATTAAAAAACTCAGTTTCAAGCTCATCTAAATTATACTGAATATCTACATTGTAGAAGTCAATCATCGCTTGATGTTTGTTAGCTAAAGCTCTGTATTTGTCTTTCCAATCTGCCAATTCAATATCTCCAACGCGAATTCCGTTTCTTCCAGTTTTATCCATATAAGTTGGTCCAATTCCTTTAAGTGTAGAACCAATCTTAGCTTTTCCTTTTGCAGTTTCACTTGCTGCATCTAACAAACGATGCGTTGGTAGAATAATGTGAGCTTTCCTCGATATTAATAGCGATTTTTTATAGTCTACCTTTTGTTCTTCAAGTTTATCTAGCTCTTTTTTGAAAATTACGGGATCTATGACGACACCGTTACCTACTAGGTTTACTTTGTCTTCATGAAAAATACCAGAAGGAATTGTGTGTAAGACGTGTTTTCTACCATTAAAAACCAATGTATGTCCTGCATTTGGACCACCTTGAAAACGTGCAATAATATCGTATTTAGAGGTGAGTACATCGACAATTTTTCCTTTGCCTTCATCACCCCATTGTAATCCTAGTAGTAAATCTACTGCCATTGTAATATGTTAGTTAGTGTTGTTTTTACGTTTACCATAAAAGTAGAGCGAATGGTTATTGATATCGATATCAAAGACTTCTTCTATGGTTTTTTTTATAGATTGAATGCGTGGATCACAAAATTCTATAACTTCTCCAGTATCTGTTAAAATCACATGGTCATGTTGCTTATCAAAATATGATTTTTCGTAATGCGCTTGGTTTTGTCCAAATTGATGCTTACGAACTAACGCACATTCTAATAATAATTCAATAGTGTTATAAAGTGTTGCACGACTGACACGATAGTTTTTATTTTTCATTTTGATGTACAATGATTCTATATCAAAATGTTCTTCACTATCATAAATTTCTTGAAGTATAGCGTAGCGCTCAGGCGTTTTTCTGTGGCTTTTATCTTCAAGAAATTGCGTAAAAACACGTTTTACAATCTCTTGGTTAGTTTCTTCTGTTTTTGCATTCATAATCAAGGTGTAAATTTAAACAAAAATGTAGCATTTGAATACTAAAGTTAAACTAAAAAGGAAAAGAAATTAACAAGTTTTCAAGGCTTAAATAGCCTTGGTTTTAATAACTAAAATCGAGAAACTTTATCAATACCATTTATTTTTTTGAGATTATCCATCAATTTTTTTAACATGGCTTTATTTTTAACCACAACTGTAATTTTCCCTGTAAAAATACCATCATCACTGGAAAAGTTTAGACTTTTCATGTTAACGTGCATATTTGCAGAAATTACTTTAGTGACATCATTTACTAAGCCTAAATCATCTAAACCAGAAAGTAAAATTTGCGAGGTGTATTCTTGTTGTGAAGAATCTATCCATTTCGCTTGCATAATCCTGTATGCGTAATTAGATTGAAGGCTTACAGCGTTTGGACAATTTTTCTTGTGGACTTTTATGCCATCATTAATGGTTAAAAAACCAAAAACAGCATCGCCAGGAATTGGATTGCAACATTTTGCTAATGTATAATCTAATTTTTCTTCCTCTTTTCCAAAAACAAGCATATCGTATTTAGAAGTGATTTCTTCTTTATTGATATCTTTGGGAGCTTCTGGTTTACGTGTTATTTTATTTTTAATGTAGCTTACAAAAGCATTGCTACGGGAGGCAGCATATGCCTTAAGCATTGTATTGTCTATTGTGCCTAGTCCAACTCTATAAAACAAATCTAAGGAGGTACTCAGCTTAAAATAGTTAACTAGCTCATTAACTGAATTTTCATTAAGGGTGATTTTTAGTTGTTTTAACTTTCTACGTAAAATTTCTTTGCCTTCTTCTGCCACTTCTTTTTTGTCAGCATTTAGGTAAGATTTAATTTTACTTCTAGCTCTAGCAGTGGTAGAATAGTCCAGCCAGTTGCTGTTTGGTTTTGCATTTTCTGAAGTTAGTATTTCTATGCGGTCACCACTTTTTAGTTCATAACTTAACGGTACCAATTTGCCGTTGACTTTTGCGCCACGAGTTTTCATACCTACTTCTGTGTGTATGCTAAATGCGAAATCTAGGGGTGTAGCCCCTTTTGGTAGCGATTTTAAATCACCTTTTGGAGAAAAAACAAATATCTCTTTAGAGTAGAGGTTAAGTTTAAATTGTTCTACAAAGTCTACAGCGTCAGCTTCATTACTTTGGAGTGTTTCTTGAAGTTTATTTATCCATAGATCTAAACTATCATCTTTCTCGTTGGTATTCTTATACTTGTAATGTGCCGCGTAGCCTTTTTCTGCTATTTCATTCATCCGCTCGCTGCGAATTTGCACTTCTACCCAACGACTTTTTGGACCAACAACAGTAATGTGTAATGCTTCATAACCTGTTGATTTTGGAGAAGAAATCCAGTCGCGAAGGCGTATAGGATTAGGTGTAAAATGATCTGTAACAATCGAATATATCTTCCATGCTAAGAATTTTTCATTCTTAATATCGGATTTGTAAATAATTCTAACGGCAAACTTATCATAGACTTCATCAAAGGAAACGCCTTGTTTTTCCATCTTACGACGAATGCTAAAAATAGATTTGGGTCGCCCTTTAATTTCGTATTGAAGCCCTTCTTTGTCTAAAGAGTTTTTTATAACATTCGAAAAATCTTCAATATAGGTATCTTGTTCCTCTTTACTGTCCTCAATTTTATTGGCAATATCATTAAAGACTTCAGGTTGCGTGTATTTTAACCCTAAGTCTTCAAGCTCAGTTTTTATATTATAAAGTCCTATTCTGTGAGCAAGGGGGGCGTAAATATAAAGTGTTTCTGAAGCGATTTTAACTTGCTTATCACTCCGCATAGAATCCATCGTTTGCATATTGTGCAAACGGTCGGCGATTTTAATGATGATGACTCGAACGTCTTCGTTTAGGGTTAAAAGCATTTTTCTGAAATTCTCTGCTTGTAACGATACATCCATTTCCGTATTTAAGGATGAAATTTTGGTTAACCCATCAACAATGCGCGCTACAGTTTCACCAAAAAGACGCTCCATATCTGCGATGGTATAGTTAGGATTGTCTTCTACGACATCATGCAATAATGCAGCAGCGATACTCGTGGCATCCATTCCTATTTCTTGAGCGACTATTTTTGCAACAGCGATAGGATGAAAAATATAGGCTTCTCCGGACTTTCTTCGCTGGTCTTTATGCGCATCAACAGCTACCTCAAAAGCATGACGGATTAATTTTTTATCCTCACGGCTTAAGGCTAAGTAGCTTACTTTTAAAAGTTCTTTGTAAGCTTTTGCAATAGCTGCATTTTCTTGTTCGATGGCTTCTTCAGTCATAGAACTAAAGTAATAAGACCAATTGTAATAAGCAATTGTTTATGGAGTGAATTTTACTCGAATTTAATCTTTTTTTATCGCGTTTTATTGAAGCGTAATAGCATCAATTAGTAATCTAAAAGATTCTTCTTTTTTGTTAGAAATTAGAAATGCAATTTCTTCCATTTGTACACCATCGTAGTTGGGTTGATTTAGCTCATAGCCTCTAAATGAAGGATACATTTTCGTAAATGGAATTGTAATTGTCTCCCAATTACCAGACGTTGTAAAAGTATATAGATATGAATAACGTTGACGACTCGAAGATTTAACTCTAAACTGATAAGACTTACCATCACCCTTTATCCTTAATTGAAATGATTTATATTCTGAAGCGATAATGGTCTCAAAATTATATCTTACAGATGAGAATCCTCCATTGTTTTTAAGAGAAACATCACCATAAAACTGACCATGACCATCACTGTTTAGTTTAAAATTACCGCCTGAGCGGCCACCCATTACAACATCATCAACTATTCGCCAATTATTCAAATCACTGTCTGTATTAAAATTAAATAGCGTCATTTTTGGAATGATTGTTATAATTATAAGCTGAAATATAAGAGACTTCATTTATTGTTACCTTGTTGTTTCAAAGATAACTATGATGCGCCGTTAAGCTAGACTGTTTAAGTAAACTTTAGCAACTAGTGCCTGATGATTTATTTAGATATTTAACGTTATAGTTATCGCTTTTCGGACTAGAAAATGATAAAATCAACTAACAATTATTAGCGTAAAACTAGCTGTTTTATGACTTCTTTATCTAAGAATTCATTAAGCATAGTTATGATTTTTTCTTTTCCATAACTCAATTCTTCACGGAGTACACTAGAACTTAGTTGAACGTATAAAGTATCGTATTTTAACTCAATTGCAGTGGTGTAATTGTTAACACCATTTCCCATAAGTTTGGTCCATGCCTCATGCACATTTACTTTGTCTAAACCTCCTTGTAGATTATTGGTTGAGACAAATTCTTTAAGAATATCTTCAATTGGTTGATTATCGTTATTGCGTTTTGCCATCTTTTAATCTAAATCAAGTTCTAAAGGTTTGTATCTCTTGTAAATGTATATGGTTTCTCTATCATTCGCCACCTTCAATTTATTTTTATCTGCACTCAAAACGGTTTCTTTCCAGGCGGCATAGGGTGTTTTGTAGTATAAATTAAGGCTATCATTTTCGATTTTTACTGTAATACCTTCTGCATCTTTTGAAGTAATATATGTTGAGTTAAAGCCAGGTTTTAGCTTTTTTCTAAACCCCATAAAATTGTCATTTACAGATATGTAATCTATAGTTTCATTGTATTTGTATGTTTTTTTGTCGCCATTAGTAAAAATAACCTGGTCAATTTCCCAATAGCCATTTACGTGCTCCAAATAGTTTTCTGGGCTATTAGAACAAGACAGTATTAGAGATAATAAAAGTATTAAAATTTGTCTTTTCATAATTTACAGCTTTATAATTTTATAGGATTGATGAATTTGCTTTACGACCTGTTCTGTTCGCTCGGCATGCGTATCACTTATAAAAATTTGTCCAAAATGTTTGTCATCAACCATACGGATAATTTGAGCCACTCGATTTTCGTCTAATTTATCAAAAATATCATCTAAAAGTAAGATAGGTGGTACACCGCTCTGCTGTTTTATAAAATCAAACTGAGCTAATTTTAAAGCAATAAGAAACGATTTTTGCTGTCCTTGACTGCCAAATTTCTTAATCGGATAGTCTTCAATTTTAAGTTGTAAATCATCTTTATGTATGCCGACACTAGTATATTGGATGGCACGATCTTTTGCAAGATTAGTATTTAGTATATTTATTAAATCACCATAAAACAAATCACTCTTATAGGTTAAATCAACCTTTTCGCGGTCATTACTAATACGCACATAGTGCTCTTTAAAAATAGGTGTAAAAGTTTCTAGGAAGGCTCGTCGTTTTTCAAAAACTGGCTGCCCAAATGATTCTAACTGTAAATTGTATACTTCTAATGTATCCGGATTAAATGTGTTATTTGCTGCAAAATATTTTAATAGTGCATTTCGTTGCGATAAAACTTTATTATAATTAATGAGGTCTTTAAGGTATGTTTTATCGCTTTGGGATATAACACTATCCATAAACTTGCGTCTTATATCACTGCCTTCGCTTATTAAATCGCGATCAGCGGGAGAAATGATTACAAGAGGAATAAAACCTATATGTTCACTAAATTTTTCATAAGCTTTGCCATTGCGCTTTATGACTTTTTTTTGACCTTTTTTTAGAGAAACTATGAGTTTTTCTTCACGTTTATTTTTTTCAAATAGACCATCTATTACAAAAAATTCTTCACCATGTTTTATGTTTTGCGAAGCCACCGGATTAAAATAGCTTTTACCAAAAGCGAGGTGGTAAATGGCATCTAGCGCATTGGTTTTCCCAATACCATTTGCGCCGACAAAACAATTGATTTTAGTGTCAAATTCAAAAGTAGAACTTTCAAAATTCTTATAATTCACTAAGGATAGTCTATTAAGAATCATACAATGTGTTGTAGTCGTAGTGTTTAAAAGCTTTTTATTTGTGTATGCAAAGGCTGCAAAT
>ENA-OUOG01001308-OUOG01001308.1-marine-metagenome-genome-assembly--contig:-NODE-1308-length-29317-cov-6.123461_pt1 | contig 29317 bp, 19 predicted proteins | sample MGYA00248635_ERZ508505 | MGnify/ENA primary metagenome ERZ508505 (study PRJEB26176, sample SAMN06267871) | marine metagenome | isolation source: Saanich Inlet, British Columbia, Canada | place: Pacific...
AGGGGGCGAAAGGGCGGAAATTCGGCTGCGCAAAAAAGAAAGCAGATTTTCTTCACCAAAAGTCGCGTCGGCAACTTTCGAAGTTCTTCGGGCACGAAATGATGCTCGCCAACGACCCGCCTTTCACCAGTCGGCAACTGTTTCCAAAGGGAGCGTTTCGGTTCAAAGAAAACAGCGATTGGTGTTCTTCGCGTATGTTTCAAGACGCGACGTTTTTTCTCGTCGCGTCAAGACGCGAGGCTCTTACGCATGAGCACGCGCGGCGGCCTCCCCAGTTTCCCCGCGAGCCAGTCGCTCTCCTCCGCCTCCGCGACGTACCCGAGGCTCTCGTACAGCCCCCGCGCCGCGACGTTGGCGCGCTCCACGTGGCAGTACACGTACTCGACGCCGCCGCGCGCCGCCGACGCGTGCGCGGCGACGAGGAGCCTACGCGCGACGCCGCGGCGGCGCGCGTGCGGCGCGACGCACACGTTGAACACGTACGCGCGACGCCCATCGAGCGCGCCGCCGCCGGCGTACCCCTCCCCCCCGTCCTCCGGAGGGGAGAGGGGCAGATCGAACGCGGCGGCCATCGAGCTCGCCGCGACGAGCGCGTCGTCCGACGCGGCGGTCGCCGCGAACGCCGCCGCCGCGGCGACGGCGACGGCGACGCCGCCCTCGCCGCTCCGCGTCGAAGGGCTCGACGGCGTTGGGCCGCCCTCGCCGACCACGCGGACGGCGTCGGGTTCGCCCGCGTCGGGAGAAACGTCGTTCCCGCCATCGACACGTCTGGGCAACGTGCCCTCCAGGAACTCGCCCGGGAGCCTCGCGCCGACGTGAAGGTCCACCGTCCCGACAACCTCCGTCGCCTTTGCGCCTTTGTTCGCGCCTCCGTTCGGCGGCGAAATCAGGCACCGCGCCGGCGTCGCGGCCGTCACGCTCGCGGCGTGACCGCGACCGTCGTCGATGGCGGCGTCGTCCCTCTCGGAAACCTCCCGACGCTCAGGTCCCATCGCGTTCAGGTCCCATCGCGCAGCCTCCGCCTTTTCCGCCGCTTTTAGCGCGTCGCGCTCTTTTTCGAGCGTCGCGTCATCCGGCGCGCGCCGCGTCGCCGCGAACGTCGCGACGCGCATCCCGAGGTCCGTCAAACGTCGTCCTCGGTCGGTCTCCGCTTTGAGCCTGCGTTTGAGCCACGTTCGTTTGGCCTCCTGCGCGGCCTCGCCGAAAAGCAGCGCGCCGCCGTTCGTCTCGTTCCCGTCGTATTTGTAGAAGCACTTTACGCGCAGCGACGCGCACGCGCGGAGCGCGTCGTCGCGGAGAGACACGCCGCTCACGAAGATCGCGGGCTCGTCTTCCGCCTCCCGTGTGGCGTCCTCGGCGGCGAACGGCGCGTCGTCGTCCTCGGGAACGCCCGCGTCGTCGCGGAGAGACGCGCGGTGGCCGGTCGGATTCAGCCCGGAGTGACGTACGCGAGCGGATCCGCGCGTCGTTCGTCGCGCCGAATCGCGCCTCGTCGCGTCTCGAGGGGACGAGCGCGAGCGGACGCCGCGCGGATCTCGCGCCCGCGGCGGAAGAGCCGACGTCGTCGGGGTGGCCGAAAACATCGCGGAGCGCTCGATCAGTACCCTTTGTTCCCTCGCAGGCGACTGCGCATGTCAAACTGGCCCCGCTTGCAGGACAGGTACACCTCCCTCTGGGTCTGGCACTGCGGCGGGAACAGCTTCCCGTCCTTCACGCACGCCTTGAGCGTGTTTCCCTTCTTCACGCAATCAGTCTCCTCGACGCACTTGAGCATATCCTCGAGCATGCCCTTGCACGACTTGCTCATGCGACTCGCCCGCCGCGACGCTCGCCTCGGGCACCGCGCGGATCGACGACTTCGGCTCGCTCGGCGCGACTCGATGTGTTTCGGGCGAATGACGAGGTTGGCGAGAAGAAACCAACCCCAGACGCACGCGCGCGAGAGGAGCACTCTGGACGTCGAAACGTGACTGGTTCCCATACGAGCTCGGACTGGCAAATCTTTTGACAGTTGGCACTCTCGGGCTTTGGCTTGCCAGTGCGCGATGCGCGGCGCCCCGTGTGCGGCGCCCTCCCGGGGGACGGTCGCCGTCCCCCCCCGCGGCGCGCGCTGCCTCCGACCCACCGCGCCCGGGCGCGCACGACACGCGACCCCCCGCGCGTCCAGCGTGGAAGTCGCCGACACCGTCGCGCTCCGGAGGCAGCACGTGGTGTGCATAGCGTTCGATGCGTTGGTGAACGCGACGGACGAGATGGCGCTCGTCGGGTTCGAAGCCGCGCGCCGATTCTGGCCCGGCAAGATCCCCGGCGACGCCGAGGACTACGCGGACGTCTTCGCGATGCTCGCGCCGTGCCTGGACGAGTCCAGCTCGTTCGAGGCTGCGCTGATGGTCCGCGTGATGGCGGAGGAAAACCTCGCCGCGCGCACTCGGTTCCGGCTCGAGCTCCGCGCGCGGAAGCAGGCGCGGCTCCGGATGGAGAGGGAGGAGAACGCCAAGCTCGAGCGCGCGACGACCGCGAAACAACGCGAGCGGCTCGAGGCGCTCGCCGCCGAGCGCGCGGAGGCGCTGGCGAGAAGGAGAAAAGAGTACGCGGAGGAGACGGAGCGGCTCCGCGCCGGGCGGCGGACGCGGCCGCTGAACCTGCGCGAGATTGTCGCGGGGTGGGACGAGATCAAGCTGCACGCGTCCATGAAGTTCGGGGTGGAGCTCGAGACCAACGTGGGCTGGGAGGGGCGCACGGTCGCGCCCGCGGGGCTTCAGGCGACGGTCGACGACGTTCGCGAGGCGTTCGCCGCGGGAACCATGCGCCTCTCCGCGGACGACGCGCGATGTCCGACGGATGAAGACGACGACGACGACGACGTCTCGGGCGACGAGTCTTTTTCGGAAGGCGAAGACGAGCCGTCGCGAGAAGCCGTCTGTCCGAAACGGCGGTGGCTGGACAGCCACACGCTGCACCACGGCGCGCGCGCGTTCATCGAGACGTGTCGCGCGCGAGGCCACGAGGTGGTGGTCCTCGGCGGGCCGGGCCGAAGCGCCGAGCAGTGCGCCGAGGTGCTCGCGCACCTCGGCGTGCGCGTGGACGCTTTTTCGTCGAGAGACGACTCCCCCACGCGCGGAGGAGAAGATAAAAACCGCGGCACGTGTCGCGTTGTCGGCGCGGAGTACGGCTCGAGCCGTGGTCTCGCTGTGGCGGCGATGATGCACGCGCACGAGCAGCCGTGGCAGCGGTGGCACCTGGTGGACGCTTCGCTCGCCGAACTTTCGCGCGTCGCGTCGAGCGGCTTGGAGGAAACCTCGGCGTTTACTTCTCAGTTCGCGGCGTGGACGCCGGCGCTGCACGCGGACAAGGTGCGCGCGGAGCTGCGGGACGGGGTCAAGTTCGTGGACCAACACGGACTGTTCGAGCTCGTCGGCGCGGACGCGCCGCCGTCGGTGATGGACGCGGCGGGGTGATGACGTCTGAAGGTCTGATCGATGAGGTTTGTGTCAATACAATATTGTGAGCGTTCTCACGCCGTGTCGTCCTTGATGATCGAAACTGTCGGTCCTTCCGAGAAAAGTTCGGTTATAACCGTTTGCGGCTTCCGAGCGGCTCATCCGTCGGGGCGCGGGGCCATGACGACGAAGGTGGAGGCCGCGGGCGATGGCGCGCGCGCCCCTCCCGCCTCGCGCCCGCCCAGGTACACGCGCAAGGAGCACGCGTCGCTGGATTGGTCGTTCCAGACGCTCCGGGCGCTCCCCGACTTGAGCGGCATCTCGCATCTGACACGGCACGTCCGCGCGCTGAATCTGTCGGGCAACGCGCTCCTCAAGCTGTCCGGGCTGGAGCACCTGCCCGCGCTGGAGTCCCTGAACGTCAGCGGGAACCGCCTGGTGCGCCTGGACGTGGCGCAGAACGTGAACCTCACGCACCTGGACGCGTCGCACAACTCGCTGATGGCCATCGCGGGGCTCGGCGGGTGCATCCGACTCGCGCACCTCTCGCTGGCGAACAACTGCATCTCGAACGTCGAGGGACTGGACGCGCAGAGGTCCCTGGAGACCCTGGATCTGTCGCACAACGCCTGCGAGGCGCTCGGGGACATATCTCTGTGCGCGCGACTGACGCACGTCAACCTGTCACACAACGCCGTCGCCACGCTGTACGGCGCGTCGGCGCGTCTGCCCAGCGCTCTTCGCGTGCTCAACCTCGAGTGTAACGAGCTCGTCGACGTCGCCGAGATCAAGCACCTCGCGCCGTGCGCCAACTTGGTCTCGCTCACGCTCCGCGGGAACCCCCTGTTCGCGTTCGCGGCGTCGTGCGGGTTCGAGCCGAGGGCGGTGGTGGCGTTCGCGCTGCCCCGGCTCGCCGCGCTGGACGGAGAGGGCACGTCCACGGCGACGTGGGCGGCGACGGCGCGCGTCTCGCTCTTCAGAAACGACGCCGGCGAGCTGTGTCCCGACCTGCTGCGGCTGCTGGGGGAGGGCCCGGCGAGGGGCCTGCACGGGTACCTCGCCTCCGCGGCGCCCGCGGCGCCGTTCGCCTCGGGGCTGTGGCGACCGAAAAGCGTGGCGACCGGAAACGGCCTCCCGGGTAACCCCGCGGGTCCAGACCCGCGCGGCGCGGGGCCGCCCGGCGGCTCCATGTACACCACGTCGAGTTTCGTGCCGGTGGACTTGTGGTCGCCGGGGCCGTCGCCGGCGGGGAGCCCCGCGCCGCCGGGAAGTTCGTCGCGGCGCGCGAGCGACGCCACGGACGCGAGCGTGGACGGCGCGAGCGTTGACACGGACGCGAGCGTGGACGCGCGAGAGGAGCACGAGAGGAGCATCGCGCGGGTCGAGCGCTTTTCGCGCGCGCGTCGCGCTTCGAAGGGAACGGCGAAGGAAACGGCGAAGCCGCCGAGCCGGAAAACCGCGCTCGCCGTCATCACCAACGCGGAGCCCGACGCTGACGCGCGCGCGCGCGCGGCCGAGTCCGAGGCGCGGGAACTGCGCGAGCGCCTCGAGCGCGAGCGCCTCGAGCGCGAGGCGACCGAGCGTGAGCTCTCCGCGCTTCGCGACGAGGCGAGCCGGAGACGGACGCCTCGCGACGCCGCCGCGGAGGCGTTCGAGGGAACGGCGTCGCCGCGCGCGGAGTCGTACGACGGGACCGCGAGCGCAGAGGGGCGCGACGACCTTTCCGCGCCGGATCTGCGCGTGCTCGCGCTCGCGGCGGAGCAGGCGGAGGCCTCGGCCGCCGCGGAAGCGACGGAAGCGCCGCCGCGAGACGAGTCCGCGCCGCTCTCCGCGCAACGCGAGCGTCTGGCGGCGGCGCGCGCGGCGCGCGCGGCGTCGCGCACGCCCGACCCCGAACCTCCGACTCCGCGCTCGCCCGCCGCGCCGATCGGCCCGACGCCCGCGCCCGCGTCCCCCGCGGAGTTCTCCGTGTCCGACGTCTCGCTGTCGCCGTCGCCCATCCCGGTGACGCTGGCGGCGCGCGTCGCGGACGCGGCGGCGGGCGCGAGCCCGCTCGCGGGCCCGCTCGCGTCGCGGACGCCGATCCCGATGTCCACGCCGATCCCCGCGTCCCCCGCGGACGGCACCACGTTCGACTTCTCCGTGTCGGACGTCTCCGTGTCCCGGAGCCTCGATTTTCCCGAGGGCGCGCCGAGCTTGAGCGCCTCCGCGGACCACGGGCGCGCGAACTCGTTCTCGTCCTTCGCCGGCGGCGCCGACTCGGAGGGCACCGTCGGGTCCTCTGAGTTCGGCGGCTTGCCCGGCGCGGAGAGCTTCCTGCGCGACGCCGCCGCGCAGCGCGCGTGGGACGTCGTCGTGGGGCTCATCGCGTCCAGCGCGGACGACGAGACGGAGGACGAGTCCACGTCCTCGTTCCAGAGACTCTCCGGCGAAGCGCGCGAGACGCGCGCGCCGTCCGACCGGTCCACGGGCTCGAGGACGGCGACGGGGGGGTCTTTTTCGGCGTCGGGCGACACGGACGGAGACGGGTCTTCGCTCGCGACGCTTCCCGGCGCCGAGCAGTGGTTGCGCTCTGCGGAGACGGAGCGCGCACGCGCGCGCCGCGAGACGAAGCGCACGACAGAAGCGCGCGACAGAAGCGACATGAGCGACGGATCTCGCGGCTCGGGGAACGTCTCGTCCGGAGGAGAGAGCGCGAGCCGTCTCGGGAGAAACTCCGGTTTATCGGCGACGACCGGCTCGGACCGAAGCGGTTCAATAGACACGCTCCCCGGCGGCGACGAGTGGCTCAAATCGCCGGGCGCGAGGGGCGCGCTCGACGCGTACGCGCGCGAGGGCGTCCGCGCGCCGTTCGAGGACGACGCGGAGACGGACGACGCGTCGGCGTTGTCCGGGACCGAAGGAGACGGGACGGACGGGTCGACAACGAAGACCCCGAGCGAGACGGAGACGGTTGCCAAAAGCGTTTCCGTCTCGCCGTCGCCGCCGCCGTTCTCGGAGCGGCAGCTCGCGGACGAGCTCCGTCAGAAGATCAACCGCCTGCGCGTCGCGGCGCGACGCGCAGATGACGTGGTGGCGACCGTCCGCGGGCCGCCCCCCCTCTCTCGCACGACAAACCGCGCGGCGGACGCGGAAAACAACACGAATAACGCGTCCGCCGAGTCGCGAGACGCTTCGGGTTCGTCCTCGCTCGACCCGACGACGGTTTCCGTCGCGAAGAGCGAGGTGGAGGTGGCGTACGAGCGGTTCGCGAACGTGATGGGTCACGATGCCGACGCGAAACCTGTGCCGAGCAGCAGCGGCGACACGCCGCCGCCGGTGGATGAGACGGTCGAGACGACCGCGGACGACGGTTCGTTCCACGACGCGCTGGACGCGACGCGCACCTTGTCGTCGACGTTCGCGAGCGCGGGGGAGGCGGCGAGCGCGTTCGACGCCGACGCGCTGGTGAGCTCCACCTTCGACGACGTGTTCGGGGACGGGGACGGGAGCGGGGACGACAGCGGGAGCGGCGGCGGGGACGACGGCGTGTCGGGAGACAGCGGGGACGACGCGGAGGACGGGGACGGGGACGGGGACTCGGGGGGCGTCGCTTCGGGCCCCGTCGCGTCCCGAAGCGACACGCGGTGACCTTTCACTGTTTTCGAGGCGACTTTAATCGACGAGCTTTTCGAAGCGCGCGTATCCCGCCCGCTCGCGAGCGTCGTTCACACACGCGAGCGCACGCCCTCCGCCCCCACGGAAACGCGATGCGTCGCTTCTCCACCTGCGCCGTCGTCCTGATCGCCCTGCTCGTCGCGGGGGACCCCGCGCTCGCCGCGAGAGCGCCGGGCGCGTCTCCCTCCTCGGCCTTCTCGTCGTGGCTTCCGACCCGGTTCAGACAGAAGCTGGCCTCGGCGACGAGCGGCGCCTCGGAGGTGCCTCCCGCGCCGGAAGCCTCGGACGCGCGGCCGAAACCGGACGACAGCCCGCGACTGGACCGCCGCGTGCTCGCCGAGACCCCGCTCAACCCGTGGCTGCAGCCCACGACGTTCCTGCGCGTCGCGCTGTTGATGTGCGCGCCCGACCGCTCCGCGGCGTTCCCGAGACGCGTCCGTCCCTCGAAGAAAGCTTCCGGCTGACCCCTCTCCTCGCGTCCCCGCCGACAGCCTGCGCAACGCCGCGCTGGACAACCCCGCGGCCGGTTTCCTGCAGAGCATCCTGACCACCGAGCTGGCGTACACCGCGTTCACGAACGTGTTCGCCTCGTTCGCCGCCGCGAGCGTGCAGGACTTCTCGAGCTCTTTGTCGAACCAAGGCGCCGTCGCTTCCGAGTGGGTGGTGGACGGCGAGACCAACCTGAACAACGTGCTCGCCTCCGAGTTTGTCTACGGCGGCGCGTGGGGCTTCGAGCAGTTCTACGGGTTCGGGTTCGAGATCTCGGGCGACGCCGCGGCGGCGATCCAGCAGAGCCTGCAGCCGACGTGGATCCCGAACGAAGGCGAGCCGAGAGCCGCGAACGCCACGAACGAAGCGACGAACGACGCGACAAAAAAGCGACGCCGTCTGCTCTCCCCGGACCCGGCGTTGGACGAGACGTTATCTGACGAAGACGCGAAGCGACGCAACTTGCCTCCCGGCGCGAAGCTGCTCGCGCGCGTGCGTAAGCCCCTGGACGGCGCGAAGACGCGCGCGGCGGTGGCAGAGACGCTCGAGCGGCGGCGGCGACGGACCGCGCGCCGCCGCGATCTTCTGCAGCAAGACGCGGAGGACGCGGAGGCAAGCGGCGGCGCCGAGCTTCTCGACGCCGACGCCGACGCTGACGCGCGCGCCGATTCCGGCGTCGAGTTCGTGACCGGCGAGGACGTGGGCGCCATCACGTCCAACTGGTTCGACTCCTTCCCCGCGGCTCTGCCGCAGAGCGTGCGCGACCGGTTGCTGGCGCAGCTCGAGGAGTTCGTGCTCGACCCGCAGATCTCCGTCTCGCTGGAGATCGCGCTGGCGCTGGTGGGCGTGGTCGAGCCGGGGCAGGGCATCGTCAGCGCGGAGGCGGCGGACGAGACCACGTTCACGTACGAGATGGTGCTGCACGGGTACGACGCCGCCGTGGACGTCGCGGCGGACGTCGAGCGCGCCAAGGCTGTGGCCGGCTCGGCGTCGGCGGGCGTCGCCGTCTCCGAGCTCATCCTCGACGCCTCCGAGGTGATCGACGCCGTCACCGACATCGTGGACGAGGCCAACGCGCAGGTCGCCGCGGACCTCGCGCGCACCGAGGCAGACGGCGACGCGCAGGTTGCCGCGCAGGGAGACGTCGCCGGCGACGCGGTGAACGCGACGCAGCCCAAGATTGTCGCCGCGCGCACGCGCGCCGAGCCGTTCATGAACCTCGCCACCGCGTCCGGGCGCACGTCCATGGGCAAGTACCCGAACCGCGCCGCCGCCTCGGAGCCCATCTCGGTCGGCGCGCAGGGTGCCCGGGAGGCGGCGGCGCCCGGGACGTACGATTACTTCGGAGGCACCGACTACGACTACGAGCCCTTCGGCGCCGTCTCGGGGACGTACGCCGTCGCGGTGTCCTTGATTTTCCTCGAGCAGATCTCCCTCAACGGAGGCTCCATCACCATCATCTGACCTTTGATCTTCGTTTCTTGTTTCTTCCCTTCCGGAAGAAAGACGTCACGACGTCGCGCCGTTCAAACGTAGTCGTCACAGTGTATATATTACAGCGTGCGACGTCCGTCTCGTCTCGTCGCGCGTCGCGTCGCTCGCGTTCGCGTCGCGCTCGCAAATCGGTTTTCAGTCGGTTTTTAAAATCAAATCAGTTCCCTCTCTTGACGGCGCCGAGGCGCTCGCGGAGCCGCTCGATCTTGCCGCTGGTGGGCAAACCTCTCTCGTCCAGCAGCTTGCGCAGCGTGGGCGCGTCCATCTTCGCCAGCACCGCAGGCGCGAACTCGGGGGGCGCGGCGGCCTGTTTCTTCTCCTTCAACTCCTTCTCCGCCACCTTCTCCTTGAGCGCCGCGTCCATCTGCTGGCGCAGGTTCACCGAGCGCATCGTCTTCGCCTCCTCGCCCGCCGCGCGCTTGCGCACCTGGTCCGCCGTCTTCTGCAGCGCCGCGCTCACCTTCTCCGCGGCGGCGATGTCCTCCTTAGCGGCGTCCGTCGCCACCACCGCGCCCACCACCACGGTGATGTCGTCCATCTTGCCGCCGAGCTTCTTGCCGGTCACCGCCGAAGCCGCCGCGCCGGCGAAGGCGTTGAGCAGACCCATCGGCCCCTTCTGCTTCGCCGCGCCGCCCGCCTTCTCCGCCGCCGCCTCCACGGCGTAGGGGGACTCAAACAGCGGGTCCTCCGCGTGCTTCCGCGCCACCGCCGCGAGCTGCTCGGAGGCGGCGCGCGCGGCGCTCAGCGCGCCCGCGCCCGCGACCGACGCCACGGCGGCGGTGGCGACGGCGGCGATCTCGTCGTCGAACACGTTGTCGAACAAGCCATCCGTCCCGGCGATGACCAAGTCGCCGGGCTTCACGGTAAACTCGAACTCGTCCGCGTCCGCGGCGACGTCCGTGTCCTCCGACAAAGGTTCGTACCCGAGCTGGTACGGGCAGTTGAAGTAGTGCTCCTGCGCGGGCGTCGCGAAGACCACGTCGCCGCCGCGCACGACGCGGAACCCGGAGTCGCCGAGGTTCGCGCCTCTGATTTTCGTGCCGTCGCACTCCACCACCACCATCGTGGACGCGCCGGGCAGCTTGGTCGCCTCCTGCGCCGCCTGGATGAGCTTCTTGGGATCACCGCGGTTCAGGGGGTTGCGGGACGCCGCCTCCTTCGCCTTGGCCGCCTCGTACGTCAGCACGCGCGCGTACAAACCGGGGTCGACGCCCTGCTCGTTGAATCCGCCCACGCCGTCCGCGACGTACATCTCGCCTCCGCCGTTCTTCGTGATGCGCACGAACCACGCGTCCTCGCCGCCCTTGGCCACCTTGTCGGGATGGGGGATGTTCGCGCCGGTCGCGATCAGGGACAGCTTGGACGCGCGAGCCACCACCGAGGCGCCGCGGGACGCCGCCGCGGAGGGACCGCCGGGCGCGGAGGGGACCACGCGCGATCGCGGGGTCGTGCCCCGCGCGGCCGGCGCGAGCGCCGCGACGCGGCACACGGAGAGGGCGGCCATGACGAGTGCGGGTGCGACGCGCGAACGGGCGACGCGGTGACGCGGTTCGTGTCCGAGAGTCGGAAGCACGAGTGCGACGTCGAAGTGAGCGCGCGAGCGGAGGTCCGCTCGTCTATCGACTCGACTCTTATCGACGGAGTTCGCCCAAACTGATTCCGACACATGCTTTTTAGTCCGCAAAATCTGCAGTCATCCGGTGAGCCAGCGGTCGCCAAGTGGCAAAAGAGAAGCGATGACGTGTTACTTCCTCAGTTCCAATGTCGCTCGCCAACGCCGCGCGCACCCTCGCGCGAACCACCCCCGCGCTCCGCTCTGCCTCCGCTCGCCGTGCCGTTCGCGCCGTCCGCACCATGGCCGTGAGCACCGAGCCCGCCGCCGAGGCGGCCAAGGCGACCGAGCCGCGCTGGGCTCTGGAGCACCACTTCGGGTACGACAGTCCCCAGTCCAACTCGATCGACAAGGACCTCGACGCCATCGAGGCGCAGTGCAAGGCTCTTAAGGCTGACTTCGAGGGCAAGATGACCACCGACCTCCTCGCCGCCATCGAGGCGTACGAGCAGATCGACATCGCGCTCACGAAGTGCCTCTCCTACGTCTCGCTCGCCTCGGACACCGCGCTGGACGACGACGACGCGCAGAAGCGCAAAGCCTCTCTCTTCCAGCGGTACAGCGGCATCGCCGGGAACGAGCTCACGTTCTTCTCCCTGGAGCTCGCGGATCTGCCGCAGGAGGCGCTCGACGCGCAGCTCGCGGCCGAGCCGGAGAAGCTGGGCAAGTACCGCGCGTTCATCGACGAGACGCGCCGCAGTCAGCCGTACAACCTCTCGAAGTCCGTCGAGCGCGCGCTCACCGTGCGCGCGCCGTTCGCGGGCAAGGGCAAGGTGGTGGAGTTCTACGGCAACGAGCTCTCGCGCCTGCGGTTCGCTGAGAAGGAGGGCGCCGAGTCTGTGAACATGGAGGTGCTGCTCGCGAACATGACGAGCAGCAAGGACGCGTCGACGCGCGCCAACTGCATGCGCGTCCTGAACGACGGCTTGAAATCCTTCGAGCGCGTCGCCGCGTTGTCGCTGAACATGGTCGCCGGGTCTTGGCACGTCGAGAACGCCGAGCGCGGGTTCAAAGAGCTCCGATCGCAGCGCAACCTGGGGAACAACGTGCCGGACGAGGTGGTGGACTCGCTGCTGGGCGCGGTGAAGACCACCGGCGTGGACTACTGCAAGCGGTACTACGCGCTTAAGAAGTCCATCCTGAAGGAGACGCAGGGCCTCGAGACGTTCGGGTGGTCCGACCGCAACGCCGCCATCGACATCGGCACCGCGTCGGACACGTACACGTGGCCCGAGGCTGTGGACATCGTGCGCGCGGGGTACGAGAAGTTCTCGCCCACGATGGCTGGCCTGTTCACGCAGATGGTGGACGAGAAAAGAATCGACGTGCCCGCGGCGAACGGCAAGCGCGGCGGCGCCTACTGCAGCTCGGCGTACGGCGTCGGGCCGTTCCAGCTCCTCAACTTCACCGGCACGATGCGCGACGTCGCGACGCTCGCGCACGAGTCCGGCCACGGCGCGCACTTCATGCTGTCGTACAAGCAGGGCATCCTGCAGTTTCATCCCCCGCTGACCCTCGCCGAGACCGCGTCGATCTTCGGCGAGATGATCGTGTTCCGCGACCTGCTGGCGAAGGCGCCCTCGGACGAGGACCGCCTGGCGATGCTCATGGGCAAGATCGACGACATCATCAACTCCGTCGTGCGCCAGTGCGGGTTCGACGCCTTCGAGGAGAAGGTGCACAGCAAGCGCGCCGCGGGAACGCTCACGCCGGACGAGATGACCAAGGCGTGGCAGGAGTCCATGGTGGAGTACTACGGCGAGGAGGGTGAGGTTTTCGACTCGTACGAAAACACCTCGCATCTCTGGACGTACGTCTCGCACTTCCACAACGTGCCGTTCTACGTCTACTCGTACGCGTTCGCCGACCTCGTCGTCGGGTCCCTTTACGGCGTCTACGCCGAGCAGCCCGAGGGGTTCGAAGAGAAGCTCCTCGATCTGCTCTCCGCGGGCGGCGTGAAGGGGTTCAAGGAGGCGCTCGAGCCGTTCGGCCTCGACCCCTCCTCGGACACGTTCTGGAAAGATTCGCTCGACGCGCACCTCGGGTCGCTCATGGAGGAAGCCGAGGCGCTCTCCAAGAAGCTCGGGTACACGGCGTGAGGCGTTCGAACAGGAAGCATTGTAAGACAGACATCTACGTGGCTTTATGTTTCGAGTGTGTACCATGACATGTGTGATGATGCTTTACTTGAAGCTTAAAGTAAAGAATACCGCGCGTCGCGTCACTCGGCGTCCATGGCGACGACGCGCCCGAACCTCCCCGCCAGCGACGCGCCCTCGTCCTTTTCCCCCGGCTTCAGCCCGGTGGGCGCGAGCGCGGTGGCCACCAGCGTGGCGTTCGCGGGCCAGCTCCCCCCGCCCCCCCCGTCCAGCGCCGCGGTGAGCTCGTTGTGGAACTCCGCGTACGGCGTCAGGCACAGCGGCATCTCGAGGAAAAGCACAAACTTAGCGCGCGGGTGCGCGGCGACCTCGGCGAGGATCTCGGGGAGCGCGCGCAAGTCGCCGCGGCCCAGCTGAACGCACCGCGCGCCTCGCTCGAACCCCTCGCCGATGGCGGACCTCGCCGCGAACCTCTTGCCCACCCCGGGCGGGCCGTGCACCAGCACGTGGCGCGGGGCGTCGCTCGACAGCTCCTCGACGATCGCCGCGCGCGCCGCCGCGGCGCTCGGCCTCGACGCGAAGGCGTCCTCCGACGCCGTCCACGCCACCCCCGCGCCGACGAGCGAGCGAAGCGTTTCCTGGTCATCGTCGCCGCCGTACCGGCCGAGGTACGCGCCGCCCGTGCCCTCCGCGCCGACACCCACCCCCCGGAGCTTGGTCTTGGCGCCCGTCCACGCCAAAACGCTCCTCGCGCCGATCTCGTCCGCGCCGTGAAGCGCCCAGTGCTTTGCCAAAGCCGGCAAAGAATCGCTCCAGGCCCAGCTCTCGGCGACGCTGTCGCGGAGCGCGGCGCGCGTCGACGGACGCGCCGGGGCGGTCAAGAAGGCACGCTTCATGGCGTCTTTCGCGGCGGTCCATCTATCGTCGGCGTCGTCCGCGTCGATCGCGTCCGTCGCGGAGGACTCCGCGTCGATTCCCGCCGGTGACGCCGCCGGCGCGGCGCCAAGCGTCTCGGCGGCGGCGAGCCACGACGCCGGCTGCGTGCGCCGCGGCGTCGCGGTCTCGGCGAGGCGCTCGCACCACCTCAGCACGGTGGCCTCGGAGACGCATAGCCTCTGCAGCAGGTCCAGGTCCGCGCGCGCGGCCGCGAGCTCCAGCGCGGAGGGCTCGCGCGCGCCGCGCGCGCACGTCTCCGCGAGCGGGTTGCCCTTGCCGGCGATCACCTCGTCCACGATGTGGTCCGCGAATGAGCGCGCGCCGGTCGCCTGCTGCGCGCGGAAGAAGGCGCCGTACGCGGTGAACAGGCGCGTGGGCGACGCCTTGAGGGAGATCTGTTGCAGCAGCGCGAGGTACGCCTGCGCCGCGGGGCCGCGAAGCGCGTCCTGCGCGAACAGAAGCGACGCGGCGTCCTCCACGAGCGCCTGCGCCTCCGCCTCGGGGCGGAGTTTATTCCCATCCGTTTCGCCCAGGTCGAAGCCGAGCGCTCGCGAAGGCGCGACGAGGCGCACGCGCGCGGAGGCGGGCGCGCGCCTCGTGAGCCGCGGGTGGACGCGCGCGGGGGGCGCGGGGGCGGCGGTTCGGCACAGCATCACGCCGCCGCGCGTACTCGGACGTGCACAGGAGAAGTGAGTGACGTCGTCGAAAGCTTTTTTCTGATGACGCAAAAGCTTTTTTATTTGCAAATGTTGCTGCTAAAACATTCATCACCGTGTGACCGCCGCTACGTCCCCGCGCACCTGGCGCAGACCCAATCTAGCCCCTCCCTCAGCCCCTCGCCTGTCAGCGCGCAGCTCGGCTGCACGTGCCATTGCTTGCCCTTCACCGCGTGCAGCTGCAACGCGTCCGTCAGCTCCAGCACCGACATCGCGTCGCTCAGGTCCTGCTTGTTGGCAAGGATCAAAACACCGGCGCTCTCGAGACTCTCCTCCCCCAGTAACCGGAACAGCTCGTCCTTCACCGCGCCGATTCGTCCCCGGTCCGTGGAGTCCACCATCAGGATCACGGCGGCGGTGTTCACGTAGTAGGACGACCACGTCTGCCGCAAAGTGGTCTGCCCGCCGAGGTCCCACACCTCGAAGCTCACGTTCTTGTGTTTCACAGTTTCCACATTTGAGCCAATCGTGGGGGATGTTCTGACCACCTCTCCGAGGTGGAGCTTGTAGAGAGCGGTGGTCTTCCCGGCGTTGTCCAGCCCCACGATGATGAGCTTATATTCCCTGTGGCTGGTGAACAGAGCCGCCAGGCTGCTGAACAACGCGCCCATCGCGCCCCGACCCCGCGTCCCCGCGGACTGACGAGAGCGGCCAAACGGACGGCACCTTCTTCTCTCGGACCAAATGCACACCGAATCTTTCATTCGCCTTCGATAGGTCCTGTCAGTCTCGAAAAGCCTCAAATGGCGATGGCCGCGCGTTGTCTGCCGGGTCATCGGCTTCGAACGGACGCGTTGCGCTTTATTTCCCGACGCGCCGTTCGTCATGCGGCGGAGCGCCGTGGACTTGACGCGCCACCTGGCGCGCCGGCGCGCGACCGAGTTCCTGGATGCCCTCCCCGCGTCCCGCGCCGCCTCGCCCCTCGCTTCGGGCGGCGTCCGCTGCGCGTCTGACGACGCGAAGCCCCCCGAGCGCGGCGCCGCGCCCCTGTCCACCGGGTGGAACCGCAAGCACTCGTGCCGGTTCGCCGAGCACGACGTGCAGGTGATGCACCCGGACACCAACCGCGGCATCGAGGTGCTTCTGAACCCCATCTATAACAAGGGCACGGGTTTCTCCATCGCGGAGAAGGAGCGGCTCGGCGTCCGCGGGCTCACGCCTCCTCGGTATTTCAGCATCGAGCAGCAGTGCGACAAGATCTGGGAGAACATGAACGAGCCGGGCAAGACGGCGATGTTCAAGTGGCGGTCCATGCAGGCGCTGCAGGACCGCAACGAGACGCTCTTCTACCGCCTGCTGGTGGAGCACATCGAGGAGCTCGCGCCCATCATCTACACGCCCACGGTGGGGGAGGCGTGCCTGCAGTACAGCCGGCTGTTCCGCCGGCCGCGCGGGATGTACTTCTCCGCGGACGACGTCGGGCACTTCAACGCCATGATGTACAACTGGAAGAGCGACGTCAACGTCATCGTCGTCACGGACGGCTCGCGCGTGCTCGGCCTGGGTGACCTCGGCGCGCAGGGCATGGGCATAAGCGTCGGTAAATTGGACCTATACGTCGCGGGCGCGGGGATCGACCCGGGGAAGGTTTTGCCGTGCGTCTTGGACGTCGGCACCGACAACGACGCGCTCCTCGCCGATCCGTACTATTTCGGCGTGAACCGAAAACGTCTGCGCGGCGACGCGTACTACGCCGTGGTGGACGAGTTTATTCAGGCGGTGAAGAACCGCTGGCCGAACGCGCTCGTGCAGTTCGAAGACTTCCAGACCACGCACGCGATGCCCATTCTGAGACGGCACAGGAACAACGTGCTGTGCTTCAACGACGACATCCAGGGCACCGCGGTTGTCGTGCTGGCGGGCGTGTACGGCGCGATGGCGGCGCTGGGGAAAACACCCGGCGACATAACGAAGCAGACGTTCGTGGTGTGCGGCGCGGGAAGCGCGGGCATGGGCATCGCCAACTTCCTGCACACCGCGATGGTGCACCACGGTTTAACCCCGGAACAAGCCTACGCCCGGTTTTTCGTCGTGGACAAGCACGGCCTCGTGACGAGCGCGCGCGAGCTGGACGACGACGCGCCGGGCGCGGAGGACCTGCTGCCCTTCGCCTCCAGCCGCGCCGCGGGCGACGAGAACTCGAGCGCTCTGCGAGAGGGCGCGCCTTTAGCGGAGGTTGTGCGTCGCGCGAAGCCCACCGTGCTTTTAGGCGCGTCCACGGTCAAAGGTCTGTTCACGGACGAGATTTTAACGTTGATGGGCGAGTTCAACGAGCGGCCGATCATCATGCCCCTGTCCAACCCGACGAGCCGCGCGGAGTGCACGTCGGCGGCGGCGGCGGCGGCGACGGGCGGGCGCGCGATCTTCTCGTCGGGGTCGCCGTTCGAGAACCAGAAGGTGGACGGGCGGTACATGCACGCGAACCAGGGGAATAACTTCTACGTCTTCCCTGGGCTCGGGCTGGGGAGCATCCTGGTCGGGTCCGACCACATCAGCGACGGCATGCTCAACGCCGCGGCGGAGGCGATCCCGGCGTCGCTGGACGCCGACGCGCTAAAACGGGGCGAGATTTACCCGAGAATCAAAAACATCCGGGACATCTCCGTCAAGGTGGCGAGCGCGGTGATGCGCCAGGCGGTCAAGGAAGGGCGGGAGGGCCGCGGGGGGAAAATCTCGGAGATTTTGAAGTTGGACGGCATGGAGGGTATCGAGCGGTACGTGCGCTCGTCCATGTACTACCCGGAGTACAGGCCGACGGTGTTCGCGTTTTAGGTGGCGTTTCGAAGCGCGCGGAACGTTTACGTTTTACGTTTATTAATAACGTACGTTCGATGTCGTTTCAACGCGCAAAAAGTCGCGGCGGTTCGAGTGCCGCGCGCGATTTTTCGTCTCTCTCCTGGAAAGCGGCGAAAAGCTCTCGAGCGCGCGCTCACGCCGACTTGACGGCGGCTTGGATTTTGCGCGCGATCTCGGCGATGCCGTCCCAGTCCTTGTTGGCGACGAGGTCCGGGGGGAACGCGGGCGCGACGAATCCGAGCGACCCGGCGCCGGCGCGGAGGTAGTCCGCGGCGGTGTCGATCTCCACGCCGGAAGTGGGGTTGATTCGCAACATGGGCAGCGCGGCGGAGACCGCCTTGACCCAGTTGGGGCCCCCCATGACGCCCGGGAAGAGCTTCTGGATGGGCGCGCCGAGCTTCCACGCCTGGACCATCTCCGTGGGGGTCTGGCACCCGGGCGCGCACACGATCATGTTCTCCGCGCACCACTGCACAACCTCGGGCACGATCACGGGCGAGACGATGAACTTGGCGCCCGCGTCCATCGCGCGCTTGGCGTCGTCCACGGACATCACCGTGCCCACGCCGGTGAGGACTTCGGGGCGGTTCGCGGCGTACTCCGCCACCGAGTCCAGGCACCCGGGGGTGGTGAGCGTGAACTCCACCAGCTTGAACCCGCCGGCGACGGCGGCGTCCATGGCGGGCGTGCACGCGCCCTCGATGGGCGTGCGCAGCACCGCGCACGCCTTGTGCTCGGCGAACTTCTGAAGCACGTGGTCGTACGACGCGCCGGTCTGCGTGTAGCTAGAGATGGAGCGGGGCGCACCGGGGCCGACGCGGCCGCGCGCGCGGGGCGCGCCGGGCACCCCCACGCCCGCGCGCGCGCCGGGGCGCGCGGCGGTGTGCTTGAACTTCTTGGGGTCGTGCCCCTTGGACTCGATGAGCTTCCACAGCGGCGACTCGGGCTTGATCTTGCCGGACATGAACGGGTAGAACTTCCCGGGCGGGCCGGGGTTCTCAGTGAGCTCCTGCTTGACGATGTCCTCCACGATCTCGCGCGAGTGCGCGATGTCGTACACCTCTTGCGCCACCGCGGCGGGGATCACCACGGCGCCGTCGTCGTCGCCGACGATGGCGTCGCCGGGGCGCACCACCACGCCGCCGCAGTTGATCACGGTGTTGCACGACCAGGGCTGGTGCACGTGCGGGCCCTGGCGAGGGGTCGTGCTGATGGAAAACACGGGGAAGCCGTAATCGCGAAGCACGCCCGTGTCGCGCACGGAGCCGTCGGTGACGAGCCCGCGAACCTGCGGCGCGCGGAGGCGCGAGTTTTTTTGGGGAAACGGCGAGTCACGACGGGGGCGTCGTCAGTCTCGAAAAAGGGAAATCGGGAAGTTTATCCACGCGCGAAGGTTCGGGAGCGGTTTTCGGCGGCGGGTCGCGATCGCGACGGGGTCGCGTCGAGAAGACACGATCGCGGCCAGCCTCGATCGCGCCCGGAGACGGGGAGGGCGCGTGACGTACCCCGTTCTGGTGGAGGCGCAGGAACTTGATGTCGCCGCCGACGGACTCCCAAGGGCCGACGGAGGACATCACGATAACTTCCTTGCCATTGACGAGCTCGAAGGCTTCGTACTCGGGAGATTCGGTGCCGCCGGGCTTGTCCGCGGCGATGTCGGGGCGGGCGGCGGCGAACTGGATCGTCACGGCTCTGCCGACCATCTTCTTCTGGCCCTCGGTCAGGGGGCGAGCGCCCATGATGTGCGACGTGGGCCAGCCCATGACCCACAGGCCGTCAATCAGAGCCTGCGTGGAGAGCGATCCGAGCTTCTCGAGCAGCTCGTCGCTGATCTTCACCGCGGAGGCGGCGGGGCCCGTGGCCATGGCGCGGAGCGCCATGTGGGCGTAGGGCGCCTTGGGGGCGGCCGCCACGGGGCGGACCGCCGCGGCGGCGAACGCGCGCCTGGCGAGGGAGCGGAGAGAGCCAGACATCGTGCGCACGGTGTCAAGGACAGTGGCGCGCGATGGCCAGAACCCTCCGGACAGGGTTTCGCAAAAAAATCGACAAAAAGCGACCGCGAACACTCTGCACCTGATGCGTGTGATCTTGCTGACTTGTCACGGGGTGCCGACGCGATCCTCAGTGCGTTTTTAGTTTGAAAAGTTTGTTCGAAACTTTGTTCGCGCGCTCGAGGCTGCGTTTCCAAAGCCGCGCGCGAAAAGCTGTGGAAGGAGCGCGCGAGACGCACTTCCAGCGACGCGTTCCCGAGCGAGACGATGCATCGCCCGCGGACCGCGAGGTCCAGCGCGGCGGCCGCGACGCTGGCGGCGTGCTTCGCCCTCGCGCGACGCACCGCCGCGACCGACGTGGTCGGCGCGCGCGAGCGGCACGAACCCTCGCCTCGTCTGTCCGACCGAGGCGTCGCGCACGTCGACGCGCTCTCCGCGCACGCGCTCGCCGCGGACGCCGCGGACGCCGCGGCGGAGGCGCTGCACCTGCCGCGGAGCACGGGCACGCGCTTCGACGCGGAGAGTCTGTCCTCCTCGCCGGACCTCCGCGTCGGGTCGAGGCACGCGAGACCGCGAGGAGCGCTTTCGCTCGGCGAGCTCGCGGAGGAGGAGGTTGACACGCGCTGGACCGCGGCGAGCGCCGACGCGCACGACGCCGCCGTCGACGCCGCCGTCGACGAAAACGCGGACATCCCCGTGCCCCCCCGAGGCGTCGCGTTCGATCTCGAGACGTACTTGGGCGCGGGCGCGACGGCGACGGCTCCGCCCGACGCGGATCCCGAGACGGTGGCGGCGGCGGCGGCGGCGGCGGCGGCGTTCGCCGAGCAGGAGGAACGGATCCTCGCCGAGTACGAAGCCGCCATGGCTGCGTTTTCGGAATCCGAGCGCGCGCTCGAGGCTGCCGCGGACGCCGCGGACGCCGCGAGCTCGCGCGCAGAGCGCGAGGTGCGCGCGCGCAGTGACTCGGGCGAGGCGGCGGCGGCGGCGGCGCGCGAAGAAGCGTGGGCCGAGAGGCACGGCGCGGGTCCTGACGGGTCAACCGACGCGGAGGACTCGGCGCGTCTTTTGTCCGCGTACGCCAAAGCCGCGTGTACGCAGACGATCCACCACAAGCCCGTGTACGTGCCCGGCGTGTTCACGCCTCCCAAGCACGCGCCGAGCGTGAAGATCCCGGGAACTCCGCCCGTGTTCGTTCCTGGCGCGCCCGCGTACTGGGAACCGGGCCGCGCGCCGTTTTACACGCCGGGGTTCTGGACCCCGGGGCGCGCGCCGCGGTACGTCAGCGCCGTGCGCCCGACGATCGTGCCCGCCAAGAAAGGCACCGTGATTCCCGGTGAATTCGTACCCCCGAGCTACACCCCGGGGTTCGTCATACCCGGCTGGCACGAAACCACCGCGTGCGCCGTGCCCGTGTGCGTCGCGCCGTGCCAAGACGCGCCGTATGTCGTGGAGCCGGAGATCGTCGCGCGGTGAACGCGCGCGAGGAGGCAAGCGACTTACGTTTACAACACTTCCGCGTCTACGTCTACGCGTTGTTTTCCGTCTCCCGCGTGCATCGCGGCGCCTGCTAGACGTTGAAACCGAACATCGCCCTCTTCTCCGCGCACTCGCAAACGCACGCGGGGGGAATTGTCACTTTCCCGCACACGCCCTTCACGACCAGCGCGCTCGGGTCGGCGCACGTCGGCGCGCACATCGTGCCCTTCGGCACCTGTGCATCGCACTCGCCGAGGCCGCCGTCGGCGGGGGCCAACGCGGAAAAGTCACAAAATCGGCTGTCCCACGCGGCGGCGGGTCCATCGTACGCCGCGGAGCTCTGCGGGTACGTGTCGCGAAGACAAACGGTCGCGTCGGGCGTTCCGACGCCGCAGTTCGCGAAACGAGCGAGAAACGCGGCGGCGCCGAGAAACATGTTTTGCGACGATTGCGGGCTCGACCAGCCGGTTATGTTGGCATCGAACGCCGACGCGTCCTGGAACATGGAGTCCATGGTCGTCACCGAGGCGACGTTCCAATCCCCGATCGGCGAATTGAACGCCGTCGCGCCCAGGAACGTGCGCTCCATGTTCGTCACCGAGGACACGTCCCAGGAGGACAAGTCTTCGTCGAAGTCGCCTTTGCCGTCGAACAAACCGTAGAAGCTCGTGACTTGGCTCACGTTCCAATCCGGCATGTCAGTCGCGCCACCGTCTAGACAATCCGCGCCGCACAGCGAACAGCAAAAGCGACCGCTCCCAGGCGGGACGTCCGTCGCGACGCACGACGGGTACAGCGTGAGGTCGGGGTTAACCGTCGCGGCGATGCAGTTATCCACCGCGGATTTGAGATTCGCCGAGGAAGTGAAAGGACCGGCGGCGGGCGGGGGTCCGGCAATCGTCGAGGGGGGAGGGCCCGAGGAAGAAGATTGCTCGCAGTCGTAAAACGCCGCCTCGAACACCATGCCCTGGAAATCGGCAGCCGAGTCAGCGTGGGCGTCGTACCCGATCGAGATCGGGCCGTCGGAGAAAATCAGCGTCACGATCTCGCCGCCGGACTGCGTGGTCTCGACGACTTCTCCCTGAACCTCGTGCGAACCGCACCCGCCCATGCACGTCTTCCACATCCTCGCCACGGAGTTGACGGAATCGTAGTAAAACTCCACGACGTATTGCGCGCCCAAGGTCAACGCCTCCGTGGTAGAGACGGATCCCGAGATCTGGTTCACCCTGGGGCCGTTGCACTGCGAGTCCATGTACATCGCGCCGGTGGACGCCAAGAAGCCGCCGCGCCACGCGCCGCACGAGGAATCGTTCGGGTCTCCGCCCCACAGCAACAGAGTTCTGAGCTGCGACGCGTCGCCGAACTGGATCACGAACTTCGCGTAATACACGCCGTCCGCGGTGAACGGCGCGCTCGACGAGGCGTAAGCGCCGACGAGCGAGCTCCCGGAAAACGACGCGTAGTGCGTCGGCGGGCACGAAGGCGAGTGCCCGCTCGGCATCGATCCCCCGCCGCCGTTGACGAACTGGTCCCAGGTGTCGCGCCCGTAGCCCTTCGCGATGAGGTCGAGGTCGGTCACGCTGTACTCGGCTTCGCACGCCGTGGCGACTTGAATCACGCCGTATTCGTGATCGTCGGAGCACCCTCTCCACCGGCAGTTGTTCTCCAACACGTTCTCGCACGTCCCCTGGTCGCCGGCGTTGGCGCAATCCGGGTTACTCCCCGAGCACGTGTTCGTTCCAAAGTCCCACGCGCAGTTGTCCGCCTCGCACGTCGACTCGTCCTTCGCCTGGCACGCTTGCCAATTGCTCGAGCTCGTTCCGCCGCACCCTTCCCACCGGCATCCGTCGACGGTGTCGCACGTCGACTCGTCGTTCGTCCGGCAGGTGTACCGCCGTTTTTCATACAACGCGTACGCCTCGATTGCGGCGTTCGCGCCGGTGGCGGACATCACCTCGAGCACGCCGGGGACGCTCGGCTCGCAATGGGACGAGTAGGCATCCGAATGCCACACGCAGAAGTTGCTCGCGTCGCACGACGCGGAGTCGGAGGAGTACGAACCGCAAGGGAGCTGGTCAGAGAAAGCTTGCTGCAGCGTGGTCTTGAATCCGCCGCCGTAATCCCAGTCCGCCGTGTCCGCGGCGCTCATCTCGCATTCGGTGGTGGACCACACGCAGTCGTACGGGGCGTACGTGGGACAGTCCGCTTCGACGTACCGCGTTTGGTACCCCTCGCACACCTTGTTCGAGCGCCAAAGGTCGCACCACGTCGTGAGATCGGGCCATGTTATCTGGGCGTGCGCGGTCGCGGCGAACGCCAGGACATGCAAGAGGGTCACACCACCGGGGAGACCCATGTCACCCCGAAACTCGAAACCTTGGAGCGGGTGTTAAGCGGGTTCCGAGCGTTCGACCTGCGAAACCTCGGTTCTTCGGGGGGCGGTCCAGACACGCGCGATCGCGCGAGACCGGGAGAAGAAGCCGGGGCGTGGTGGTCGTGCGCTTGAGGCGTGCGCGGGTCTCTCAGGGTACGCGTTTTCTCATTCGTGATCACAATATCTCGGCTTCGGCGTTCGGCTTCCTTCTTCGCCAAATCGGCCTCCTTCGACAAACAAGCGGTAATCAAAAACAAACTTTCCACGCCTGTGCATCCAGTCTGCAAACAACGTTCTCGCCACTTTTATGTGACTACCATGGTAAGAACAAAAAATTGAACCGACGGTGCCTTTCAACTTGACCGAAGCAGCTTCTTTTTCAAAAATTTCGGGATCTCGTCCTCATCCGCGAACCAAACGTTGGTGGCCGAACGCGGGCGGATGACGCGGACGGCATATTCCTTCCGTCGCCCCCGGGGCCACACGTCCGCGCGCAGGCTCGGGCCGCGCGAGGGGTCCCGCGTCCCGCCGGACGGCGACGCCGCGATACCCCCGTGGGCGCGCTCGGAGCCTCCTCCGGCGCGCGCGCTGAGTCTCCCCTCCCGCGGTCGCGTCTCTCGCGCCACATCACCCATCTTCGCGTGTTCGTTGCGCGTCCCTTGTCGTGGAGAAACGTCGCTCCTCCCTCGGGACACGGCTGCTCGGGGAAACCGACGCGCGACCCCGCCCCCGCCGGGCACGAACGGTCCCTCTCCGGTCGCCCATGGAGCTCCCCGACGTCGCCGAACTGGCGTCCTCGCTCGCCGGCGCCGCCTTGCGCGGCGCGGACGCCGCGTCTGACGAGGGCGCGTGCGCCATCTGCCTCGACGCGGTGGACGAGGTGGACGTCGCGCTCGTGAAGCAGTGTCTGCACGCGTTCTGCACGCCGTGCATCGTACGCTGGACCACGTTCCAGCACGACGCCAATCGCAGGCGCGGTGTCGTCCAGCGGGATGGCGCGCCGGACACGCACTCGACGTGTCCGTGCTGCAAGGCGCGCTTCGACTCGCTGCTCGTCTATCGCGACCTGGACGGCGCGGTGAGCGCCGACCTGCGCGAGGAGAGCGTCTGCCTGCTCCGCCGCGCGCGGTGGCTTCCCGCGACAAACAAGGACATGGCGTGGGAGAACGACTTTGCCATCTCCGCGGCGCTCGAGTCGTTCGGCGACTTCCAAAACGCCGGGTCGGCGTACCTGGACGACCACCTCGATTTGTACGCCGACGAGGAGGAGCGGTACATGGCCGGTCGTCGCTCAAACGACTTTCGCGGACGAAACAAAAACGCGGCGCGCGACCGTTCCAGACCGAGCGTCGTGCTCGGGAACCGCCGGTTCGGCGCGAACGGGCAGATCGCCACGGGGCACAGGACGTTCGCGCGGCCCGTCGGCGATACAAACAAAACGGCCACGAAACGCGTCCCCTCGTGGAAGGGCGCCGAGACCTCAAACGCCGCCGGCTCGTCCTCGTCCCCGGACGCGTCGCGCGGAGAACGCGAGGCGGGCGACCGCAAGGGCAAGACCCCGGCGTCGGCGGCGGCGGCGCGCCTTTTCGGTCCGGGGGGATCCTCGGGCGCCGGGGTCGAGAACGGGACCCCGGTCGAAACAGGGACCCCGGACAGGGAGAGGGCCGCCGCGGGCGCGGCGCGAGGCAAGAAGGCTTTGAAGCGCGCCGAGGCGAAGGCGAAGAAGGAGGAAAAGGAGGCTGTGCGGCGCGCGAAACGCGCGGAGAACATGGCGGCTTCCGTCGCGCGCGCCAAGGCGACGCGATCGAGCCCCGGCGGCGGCGACGAGGGCGTCTCGGGCCTACCCGACCTCTCCGACGTCGAAGACGCGGGCGAGTGTGGCGGAGAGGACGAATCCGGGCCCAGCGAAGACGGGGCCGAGAGCGCGAGCGCGAGCCTCGCGCCGGCGGCTCCGGCGGCGGCGACGCGAGGCTGACGCGCGCCTCGCCGACGTCCACTCGCCGCTTGTATCATAGACGTGTATCATAGATGTATCACCATCGCCACTTCACCCGGCGCCACGCGCGATGTCTCACATGCTGTCCAGCACGGCGGCGCGCATCAGGTCGAGCGCGGGTTCTTCCCCGGTGAAGAGCGAGAACTGCCTCGCCGCTTGTCCGACGAACATGTCCAGCCCGCTCGCCTGCGCGCACCCGCACTCCTTCGCCTCGCGCAGCAGTTTGGTTTCCAGGGGGTTGTACACGGCGTCGAACACCACCGAGAACCCGCCCGCCTCGATCGCGGACTTCGGGACGGGCGTCGCGTCCGTGTCGGGGACCATCCCGACGGACGTGGTGTTGGCCAGCACGTCGCCGCGCACGGCGCCGCCGGCCAGATCCTCCATGGTGCGCGCGACGCCGCCGCACGCCTTCGCGAGCGCCTCCGCTCTTTCAAAGCCCCGGTTCACGACCACGACGTTCGCGCCCTCGAACGCGGCGCCGAACGCCAGACCCCGCCCCGCGCCGCCCGCGCCCACGACCACCACGGTCTTACCCTCGAGCGGCGATCGAGATCCCGTCGGCCCGTCGGCGCGCCCGCCCATGGCGCGCTCGATGGCGCCGATGGCGGCGGCGTAGTCCGTGTTGTACCCCTTGAGCGTCCCGTCTTTCCGCTTGACCAGCGTGTTCACCGCGCCGATCTTCGCGGCAACCGGGTCGACGTCGTCGCACAGCGCGAGCGCGCGCTCCTTGTGCGGGATGGTCACCGAGAACCCGACGAAGTCATCGCCGCCGTACAGCGGCGACGCCAGAAACGCGTCCAGATCCTTCACCAGCAGCGGCACGTACACCGCGTCGGCGCCCGCCGCGCGAAGCGACGGATTGTGCAGCGCCGGGCTCTTGCTCTGCGCAATCGGGTCGCCGATCACGCCCATGACTTTCGTGCCCGCGCTCTGCTCCGGCACGCGGTACAGCTCGCGGAGCTGCTTCAGCGTGGGCTGGCCAGGCGCCGACTCGGCGCCCGCGCGCAGCGCGCCGAAGGTGAGGAAGCTGCCGAACTTGGCCGCCAGCAGGCGCGACGTCTGCCCCGCCTCGCCCATGCCGAGCACGACGGTGGCCTCGGCAGTTCCGCTCGCGTTCGCGTCCCTGAGGAGCTTCTCCAGCCTCGCGACGTGCGTGATGTCCTGCACCATGGCGGCGATCTTGACGATGTCCGCGCCGGCGGCGACGCAGCGCGCGTGCGTCTCGGCGAGCGCGTCGTCGTCGGGGACGGACTCGTAGTTGTGCGACGAGAGGATGATCTTGGACCACCTCTGCGATTTGTCCTTGAGGTGCTCGGGCGCAGCGGCGAAGAAGCGCTCGGCGGCGAGGAGCTCGCAGTCCACGTACGCGGCGCCGGCGTCGACGGCAGCCCACAGCGCGGCGAGGCGGGGCTCCTCCTCGCCGGCGTACTGCCCGCCCTCCCACGTGGGGCGGTAGGTCACGATGCACGGCACCGCGCACGCCGCGAGCATCTTCGGGAGGTCCACCGGCGCGTCCAGGCCGTCGATGAAGTCCACCCGGAGCTCGACGATGTCCGCGCCGCCCTCCACAGCCTCGACGATCTCCACGAGCGCCTCCTCCACCGTGGGCGCGATCACGCTCGTGGTGAGCGCGCACGACTCGCCCGAGAAGTGCGCCTGAGGCGAGGCGGCGGCCGCTGCGACCACGCGCATCGCGCCCCGACGGGGGGCGGCGGAGGCGCGCTTGCGGGCGGCGCTGCCGAGCTGACGCGCGGAGAAAGCCGCGGCGCAGGCCTGCTGGGAGACGGAGGACGTCATCGGTCGGACGCGCCTCGCGCGCGCGGTCGTGTGCCCAGAGGGGAGCGATCGAGCGATCGAGCGAGTCGCGATGCGGATAAAAAAAAGGCGAGCTTCGGGAAAAGGCGAGCTTTCTTGAGTCACAGACCGTCGTCAGGTCGACGGCCAGGCCCACGCAGCGGCGAAGTCAGGTGAAGTCGCCCAGGAAGCCGTCTCGTCCCGCGACGTCAAATCTCGGCGGTTTGAACCGGACGCCACTCTCGCGCGCGGCGAGGACGCCCGTCCCCGGCGTCGCCGCGATGAGCAACGGGAGCTTCACCGAGGATGTCGACCGGCTTTTCCGCGCGTCCGAGGTGCGCGAGGGCGCGGTGTCCAGCACGAGCGGCGATCTCGACTGGAGCACCCTGGACGAGTCCGTGTGGGCGACGCTTCGACGGGACGTCGACCGGGTGGTGTCCAACACCAAGGCTGTGCTGTGGCCGTTCCGGAACGAGCGCGACCCCTCTAAACCGCTGCGGGAGTGGGACCTCTGGGGACCGCTGGTGTTCGTCCTCGCGCTCGGCGTGACGCTCTCCTCCGACGCGGACGACGCCAGCACGGTGTTCAGCATCGTCTTTGCGACGGTGGCGTTTGGCGCCGTCGCGCTGACGCTCAACGTGCTGCTGCTCGGCGGCCACCTGATTTTCCTGCAGGCCATCTCGCTGATGGGGTACTGCATGTTCCCACTCAACCTCACCGCGGTGCTCATGAAGCTGAGTTCGAACTGGGTGTGGCGCACGACGCTCGGCGCCGCCGCCGTCGCGTGGGCGTCGTGGGCGAGCGTGCCGTTTGTCTCCGCCGCAGTGCACCCCGCCAGGAAAGCGCTCGCCGTGTACCCGGTCATGCTGCTGTACGTCTCGCTCGCGATGCTCTGCATGGTCAGCGCGTGAGGGTACAGTAAGTGTAAAGGGGTACAGAAAGTGCGGCGGGAAAGTCCGGCGCGCACTTACCGCGCGAAGCGTCGGACGAGACGCCGACGAGCAGGATACGTGGGTAGTAGTAAGATCTTAGAAGCAACACCGAAACTCATATGTCTACGACCCGTGAAACGCGTGAAACCCGGCTAGGCTCACGTCATGTACTTCACGACCCCCGCCATGTAGATCCACAGCGACAGCAGCGCGAGGCCCGCGGAGGCGTACAGGCACCACACGCCGCCCGTGACGAGCGCGTCGGCGGCGGCGCCTGCGAGTCCGAGCCACTCGCATCCGTCCCGGACGCCGAGCAGGACGGACAGCGCGACGAGCTGCGTGGCTGTTTTCCACTTCCCGAACGAGTTCACGGCGACCGCCTTGTGCGCCTCGCCGCCCGCGGCGGCGGCCCACTCGCGGATCGCGCTCATCGTGATCTCGCGGCCGATGATGATCGTCGCCGGCGCCGCCATGGAGATGGCGGAGACGCCGGCGGCGGTTTTCGTGCACAGCAGCACCAGCGCGGCGGCCACCATGAGTTTGTCCGCGACGGGATCGAGGAACGCGCCGAAAGAAGACACCAGGTTCATCTTGCGCGCGAGGTAGCCGTCGAGCCAGTCCGTGACCGCGGCGAGCACGAAGATGGCGCAGCACGTCGGCGCGACCCACGCGCCCTGCATGTAGAAGATCACCGTCACCAGGGGCACCGCCGCGACGCGCACCAGCGTGAGCGCCGTGGGCAGGTTGATCTTGGGGCCGCCGGTAGAGGCCGCGGGCGCGGCGTCGCCGTCGGCGGCGCGGACGGCAGTGCCGGAGCGCGTCGCGCGGCGGCGGGTGGAGGGGGTCGTCGCGGGCATGGCGCGATCGAGCGCGAGGAACCCGCGTGGGGACGCGATGGAGGCCCCGGGAGAGGATAAACGGGCGGAGGACCCGAGCGCGCCGCGTGCGCTCGCGTGCGCGCCGGTGCGGACGCGTCGCGCGGCGCCCGAGCGGCGAGCGAGGGGGACGAGAGACGCGGGAGTGGAGACGAGCGCCGAGGGCATCGTTGCTCACCGCGTTGTGACGTGCACGAGAGCGCCCGAGTTGGAAGATCTTATTTGCCCGTCAGCGGCGTCAGAGCAGTCGGCCAGTCGCGACGGCCGCGACGAGTGAGGTTTTGAAATCAGTCGAAAATTTATCGGATGCGACGATTCGTGTCGTGGCTCAGATCTCGTAATGAGGTGCCAAACCCACGGGCGCGAAACGCGACGCGCACGCGGCACATCGCGCATCTGTTCTCCAGACATGCCCAAGAACACGACCGCTCGAGATTCGGGGGACGCCGCCTCGGCGTCACGGGCCGGCGGGAGCTCAACGGCCGGCGACCCCGCCTCGTCCTCGTCGAATCCAAGGATGAAAAAAGACTGCACGCGTTGCGGCTCACCTGCTTCGGAGAGGTGCAAGCCGTGCTTGAACTACGGCGTGCACGTGTATTACTGCTCCAAGGCTTGTCAGCAGAGTGACTGGAAG
>ENA-OUOG01001309-OUOG01001309.1-marine-metagenome-genome-assembly--contig:-NODE-1309-length-29313-cov-5.066083_pt1 | contig 29313 bp, 26 predicted proteins | sample MGYA00248635_ERZ508505 | MGnify/ENA primary metagenome ERZ508505 (study PRJEB26176, sample SAMN06267871) | marine metagenome | isolation source: Saanich Inlet, British Columbia, Canada | place: Pacific...
TCAATTGATTGCTCGGAACATACAGCGTTGCTTTTATTTTTTGATTGTGAAAACGATTTTTTGAATCGAGAAGCAATACGCTTTTTTCGACTTGTATCGTATGTCTCCCGAAGTTATTTCAATCGAATTTTGTTGTTTGTCTTTGTCATTCTTGCACCCAAAGAAAATGAGGGCGATTATTGATAGCAGTACTATTCTTTTCATTTTTTAGATTGATTTTATTTCGGGTAAGTTAAAAATTTTTGTTTGGCTCGAGAATCTTTTCATAATGAGACACAACGTCCCGAATATGCGTAGTGCGGGATTTCAAGGCACTTCACTATCAAACTGCTGCGTTTTTTAATAAATGCTTTGAAGTTCAATTTTACCATTTTCCCCCGCATTACGTATATTTATTGTTGTATGCAGGGCTTAGTTTATTATCGGTTAAACTTCTATCTTTTTCAATTACCTATGTACCTTAATTTGAATGGTGCCCATACATAGTGTGTTATTCAGTTGTACTTAGCACCAATGATTCCTTACCATCCTTCAGACCACAACTCACATCATTTATTGCTTCCTTTGACTCAATTTTAACGATGCCCATTCTATCAAAAATGGTAATCCCACCACTTTTATTCACCGTAACTATCACTTCCTCAAGAATCGAAATATCTAAGGCTGTTAGATTTGTTCCACCAAGATTGGTCCAATGTGTACCATCAAATCGTTCGAGCTGTCCGTTGCAAATAGCTGCTACACAACCAACCCAACCACCACCACAAGCTATGTCATCAGCTCTCTTGTCAAGTGCTTTCCACACCCTATCATTGTAATAATTAACTATTCCTTCTTCATCAATAACCCAAACTGTACCCGTTTGGGTGATATCGCAATGCTTTGCTTTGATGCCTGGTAGCTTCAACCACTCTTTTCCATCCTTACTGTTATGTGTTATTCTGTCTTTACCTTCAGGGAAATCAACCCATTCCAGGTGGTGAAAAGTGTGCAAATAAACATCTCCATCCATATCAATATATGTTAGACCACTAGAATTGGCTCCCATATCTTTTGCCTTTATTCCAAGTATTATTTCTTTGTCATCTTTTATTTCAACTAATTCATTATCAGAGCGAATTGCCCATGTGCGATTTTTGTAGTCGGTGCTTATGTGTTTATAATTACCTTCTACTGTTGATTTCTCCTGTTTTTCATACCATTCTGTTAGGGCTTCTGTTCTGTCAAATAGCTTTTGAATAGCTAGATTATCAAAATTTTTAAAACCATCGCCTTCAATCCTAAACACAAGGGCGTGTTTAAACTCTATTTCTTCAGGAACCTCAATTTCTAAACCTGCTTCAGTCGAAGACCATTTCAACTCTATTCCTTCGTGACCCAAGGCTTTCACCATATTGATATTTAAGCTTTGTCCTTTCTCCGGAGCAAAATATGGTACAAAGACTTTGGTCTTCTTAGCTTCATCAAAAACACTTAGGTAAATGGTATTCTCACCCTTAGTAACAAAACGGTAATTATCTGTCCCACTCGTTAGCCAAGGCTTTGTGGCATATATCGACTCACCGTTTATCTTCATCCAGTCACCAATTTCTTTTAATAAATCGAGGGCCCTATTATCCAATTTTCCATTACCCATTGGACTTACATTTAAAAGCATATTTCCATTCTTAGAAACAATGTCTATCAGCTCTTGAATAATCTCTGAGGCAGAACGGTATTCGCCATTTTCTACATAAGTCCAGTCGCCAATTGAAGTATCCGTCTGCCAAGGCATTTTACGAATCTTAGGCAAGCGTGCACGCTCTAAGTTCAATGTAGCAATACCATCATAATAGTAACCCCATTCGCCAAGTGGTGCCTTTTTATACCAATCTTTTATCGCCATAACCGCTTCGTTATTACCACCATTACGTTTAATGCTTTGGTTGTATAAATACGAAATCATCTCAAGTCCCGTCTGACCTTTGTCATCGCCCGGGAACGGCACACCACCATCTACATAAAAGAAGTCGGGGTCGTATTGGTCAAACAAATCTTTACAACGGGCTAACCAATTCTCTCGCCAATATGCTGGTGCATTTGAGGGTTGAGTAGGTTTCATATCGCCATCAGGGTCGGGGGGAAGGTAAAGCTCTTGATACTTTTTGTCGTTTCCATCGTAAGGAATACCTGCATATTTACCTGTTTTGTCTGCGCCTTTATTAGTCTGAAACCAACATGAAGCTCGCTCGACATGACTTGTTACACCCCATCGGATGCCTTGGTCTTCGTAATTACGCACAGCATCATAAAACTCACCAATAACATCTCTTTTAGGACCATAATTTACAGAGTTCCAACTATGGTGTTTCGAATCCCACAGGTCGTAGTTATCGTGATGATTGGCCATAGCTACAATATATTTGGCACCCACATCCACAAACAAGTCAACAAGATACTGAGCATCAAATTCTTTTCCTTCCCAGTCTTGAATTATATCCTTGTAACCAAACTCTGAAGGATGTCCGTAGGTTTTTAAGTGATGTTTGTAATGGGGATGACCTTCGATGTACATATTGCGAGCATACCAGTCGCCTACAGCTGTGTGTGCATAGGCATTCCAACATACCCATATTCCAAACTTAGCTTCGCCAAACCATTCAGGAGTTTCATACTGCTGCAACGATTCTACGTTGGGTTCAAATTGCTTCTCTGGACTAGAACACCCCAAAATAATTATTCCTATTGAGATGAAAGACATTAGTTTTATTTTCATTATTTACTTTTTTTCTGATTCTCGAAATACCTTATATCAAAGCTCTTTTTAAACCGTATAATATTTCAATTTTGTCAACTCTGCTATATTTACAAACTGAGTCTTTGCCTTGCATACAACGGTCTCGTATAACCGCAGTTACGGATTTAAAGTTACTAAATATTGATTAAGTACAAACTTTAGCAATTCCGAGTGGATTCGGACGTAGTCGAATCCGCCGTAATTGCGGTTATACATTGTTGTGGTGCGTTTTTATTTCCGTCAGTTTGTTTTCTATTTTAGGATTTATTTTTGTCAAATCATTAGCAAATTCAGTTTTATTCTTTGGGGAAATTATTATTAAGTCAAATTTTCCATAAGTTAATTCTATTCTATCCAAAGAGGGTGCAGGTGATGAAATCAGATTGTTTGATTTTACAATGGATTTTATTTTGTTTATGTCAAACGATTTATTGTAAACAAAACCACATTTGACTTTTAAAATTCCGTTATCCATAATCGTATATTCGGTTGAAAAATTCAGATATAGACAAAAACCGTAGACCAATAAATGAATTCCAGTAACTGATAAAATTGCTTCTATTGGTTCATTTTGGTAAATCATATATCCAAGGATGGATAAGAACAACAAAGTCAAAAATCCCATTATTCCATATCCGAATTTTGATTTATATATTTTCATCTTTTTTTTGTTTCTATCGAGTGGTCAAATGCACCACAACACCCAAATATACGCATTGCGTATATCCATTCTTTATAAGTTTCGTATATCCATTTTAGATCTTTTTTGTTATAGTATTGAAAATCAATAAAATAGGCTGTATTTATAGCGAATATCAATTTACCTAAAGCGAATGTTTTGGATACCAACACCAACAATTTACTTTTTGGTTTTGAAGCTAAACGGTGATTACAACGCTGCATACCCTCTAGTATAAAATCCTATAAAAACGCGCATACCAAATTTTTGATAGCTTTTTAGCGGTACAACTTTAGAATACATAACCCAGCCACAAGTCCAAAAACAGTGTGCGTAAAATCTATAAAAAAAGAAATGAAATTGTTAGGTCTTTAGAAATTGTAGCATCAATTTTGAGGTGTTTCCAAAGCTAATTTGAAAAATAAGTTTAAAAAAAAGGCTTCCCTAGGGAAGCCTTCAATATATTGTTGTCGCTATTGTATCAAAGCGCGCTAACGTGTTTTGCTAATTTGGATTTGATATTGGCTGCTTTGTTATCATGAATGATATTGTTTTTAGCCAATTTGTCAATCATTGAAACCACTTCAGGAAACAGCTTGTTAGCTTCTTTCTTGGAAGTAAGATCTTTCAACTTCTTAATAGCGTTACGAGTAGTCTTGTGCTGAAAACGATTTCTCAATCGCTTAGCATTGTTACTACGAATTCTTTTTAAGGCGGATTTATGGTTTGCCATTTTTATAAATTTTAGTAGCCCGTAGGGGAATCGAACCCCTCTTACCAGGATGAAAACCTGGCGTCCTAGCCGATAGACGAACGGGCCTTGGTTTTAAACGACTGCAAATGTAATATATCCCTCATTAACTTGCAACATATATTTTTTACTTTTTTGCATATAGTATGTTTTTTTTGGCAAGTATTTTGTTTACTATATTTGTAGAACCCTAAATTATTATACAATGAACAAAAACACCTTCTTTAGCTTACTATCCGTAATTTGTTTTTCTACAATCCTTTACAGCCAAACGCTTTCAGAGATCGGTGATGATTTGAATTTGTTTGAACACCTAAATTTGGGCAAGCAAGACCTCGCCCTTCAAGGATATGACCCTGTATCATATATTGAGGACAACCGCGCCAAAAAAGGTCGCTCTGAATTTGCTCACAAATATCAAGGCGCAATTTATTACTTTATATCTCAGAAAAACGCTGCCCTTTTTAAAAAATCTCCTGACAAATACCTTCCTCAATATGGCGGATGGTGCGCCTATGCAATGGGAGACTATGGAGAAAAAGTATCGATCAACCCACAATCGTTTTTGGTAAGAGACAACAAATTGTACTTGTTCTACAAAACATTTTTTACCGACACCAAAGAAAAGTGGCTCGACGATATATACACCCTGCAAAAAAATGCAGATACCAACTGGAAAAAAACAATCACTAAATAAAAACCTCATGAAAATCTTATCCTTTTTACTAAAACTCATTATCGCTGTTATTTTTATTCAATCCTTGTTCTATAAATTTTCAGGACACGAACAGGCAATCCATATTTTTAGCACACTAGGCATAGAGCCTTGGGGAAGAATTGGCATTGGAGTCGCAGAATTGATTGTTGCGCTTTTGCTCTTTGTTCCTAAAACAAGTGTTTTGGCCGTTATTGGTTCGGCTGGACTTATGGCAGGAGCCATTTTATCGCACCTAACAACACCTCTTGGCGTGGTTGTTGAATGGAATGGAAATTCCGACAACGGAACATTGTTCGGAATGGCTATTGCGGTTCTTTTTTGTTCTTTTCTATTGCTTATATTGCAATTTCAAAAAAAACCACAATCCATCAAAGAATTTTTAGGAATTGCATAGTCTGTTACAAAAAATTAGGCACTACGAATACTGGCCTTACGGTATTTTTTATTTCCCTGCTATAATGTATGGTTTGGTTTTGGCTGTCCGAGCACGGTCATTTACGTATTTTACAAACGTAAATCCATGTATGAAGCTGAGCGGTGCTATTGAAAGCTCAAAATACAGCTATTTACAATACGTTCCTGACCAATACCTACCTAAGAAAATTCTAATTACAAAAGACACTCCTATAAAGAAAATAGAGCAGTTGCTAAAAACGCATTTATTGGAATATCCCCTGATAGCCAAACCCGATACCGGATTGAGAGGATTGGAAATAGAAGTAATTACCCAAACAAACGAATTGTTGAACTACCTAAAAAGGGTGTCAAGAACCGATATATTGATTCAAGAATTTATTGAACACCCCATAGAATTGGGAATATTGTATTCCAAAACACCCCTAAACAATCACAAAAAAGTCTCTTCTGTAACCCTAAAAGAGTTTTTGAGTATTACAGGTGACGGCGTCTCTACTTTTAGGGCATTGTTGTCAAAAAATATCCGCGCCGAAAAACAATTTGATTTCTTTAAAATCAAATATCAATCTCTATGGAACACTGTTATTGATGAAGGAAAAACCATTCGCGTAGAGCCGATCGGGAATCACAACAGAGGAACCAAATTTATAAATGCAAATTTGCTGATCACTCCTAAACTAGTTGCTGTTGTTGATGAAATTGTAAAACATATTCCCGGATTTTATTATGGAAGAATTGATTTAAAAGCGCAAAGCATTCGAAAGTTAATGAACGGAGAAGAAATACGTGTTTTGGAAATCAATGGTGTCAATTCAGAACCCACACATATTTACGATTCAAACACTACGCTTGTAAGTGCTTATAATGATATTTTTAGTCACATGAACACCATTTATGAAATTAGTAAACAAAACAAAACACAAGGTGAAAAAAGAGATTCCCTAAAAACCCTTCTGAAAGAGACTCATAAACACTTTAGCTATTAATCCAAATCAAAACAATGAACAATTCTTGTATTCAAAATCTTTATTCTCTAAAAAAGTTACTCAAACATCTTCCTGAAAAGCATTATACCCGTCCTGCTTTCAAAATATTTAACGCAAGCATCGGAGAACATATTCGACACATTTTGGAGTTTTATAGTTGTTTACTTGAGGGAGTCAATAAGGGGGAAGTTAATTATGATTCACGAAAAAGAGATACTGAAATTGAACTGAATATTGAAGTAGCCCTAATGCATATTGAACGTATTTGTGACTCCTTAGAAAATATGAAAATTTCAAAAAAAATTCGTGTGCTGTCAAACCCAACTTTTCAAGAACACCTCAGCAACTCAATACCATCTTCCTTAGATCGTGAATTGTTGTACTGTCTAGATCATAGCATTCACCACATGGCATTGATTAAAGTCGCTTTGCATGAGTTTGATGCTCACCATCTGATAGATTCAAATTTTGGGGTAGCATTTTCAACCATTAGAAACAGAAACAAATGTGCACAGTAACTTTTATCCCCAAAAATAACGGTTGGATTTTAACATCCAGTAGGGACGAAAAAAAAGTTCGAGAGACATTACCTCCCAAAATACATGATGTGTTTAATCAAAATCTCATTTATCCAAAGGATCAATTAGCAGGAGGAACTTGGATTGCGTTGTCTGACAAAAAAATAAGTGTCTGTTTACTAAATGGTGGGTTTGAACTTCATGAAAAGAAAAAATATACTAAAAGCAGAGGCCTGGTATTGCTCGAAAGGTTTCGATTTGAAAGTTTGGATGATTTTTGGAATTCAATAGAACTTGAAGCTGTCGAACCTTTTACATTATTGAATGTTGAACACAATGATGAATTAAAACTAACGGAACTTGTTTGGGATGGGAATCAAAAACACAAGACAGTAAAAAGCATTCGAAAAACTCACATTTGGTCTTCAGTTACTTTATACAGTTCGTCAATCATTGAAGAACGAAAAAAATGGTTTCGAAAATGGTGTTTAGAGCACAAGGCAATGGATGGCTATAAAATTGAAGAATTTCATCAAAGTTTTTTTACAGACAATTCTGCTCAAAATATTTTGATGAAACGAACAGGTGGCCTTCAAACAGTAAGCATCTCAAGAATTGAATCCACCAACGGGAGTACTCAACTCAAATACAATGATCTACTGTCAAACACTTCTTGCGCTTTGTCTTTCGATCAATACGCCTTTGCAAATAAAACTCGTTGCGTAGAGGGTTTTCCTGAATAAATACAACTACCCGATTCTTGTTGATTGTCCAATGGAATACAACGAATGGTCGCTTTTGTTTCTTTTTTGATACGTTCCTCCGTTTCGGGAGTACCGTCCCAATGTGCTGACAAAAATCCGCCTTTTGATTCTAGTAACTCCTTAAATTCATCATATGCATCGACTTTGGTAATGTGCGCATCTCTAAATTCTTGAGCGCGCTTCATCAAGTTGGTTTGAATTTCTTCTAACAGCGCTTTTACGGTGGATACTAACTCAGACTGTGGGATATATTCTTTGGTTAAAAGATCGCGACGCACCAATTCAACCGTACCCTTTTCAATGTCTTTGGGTCCTACAGCGATTCGAATAGGAACTCCTTTTAACTCATGCTCATTGAACTTGTATCCTGGTTTGTATGTGTCTCGATCGTCAAACTGTACTCGAACTCCGCTATTTTTCAAAGCCTCGACCATCGGGTCAACTACTTTGGTAATGGATTTCAGTTCTTCTTCTCCTCTATAAATTGGAATAAACACAACCTGAACCGGAGCTAAATTGGGAGGCAATACCAATCCATTATCATCACTATGCGTCATGATCAATGCTCCCATAAGGCGCGTGGAAACACCCCATGAAGTTGCCCACACGTGTTCTAGTCCTCCTTCTTTGGTGGCAAATTTCACGTCAAAAGCTTTGGCAAAATTTTGTCCTAAAAAATGGGAAGTGCCTGCCTGAAGTGCTTTTCCGTCTTGCATTAGCGCTTCAATACAAAAAGTTTCTTCGGCACCTGCAAAACGTTCGTTTGCAGATTTTACACCTTGAATTACTGGAATGGCCATGAAGTTCTCTGCAAAATCAGCATACACTCCATTCATTCGAAGTGCTTCTTCCATAGCTTCCGATTGTGTAGCGTGTGCGGTATGCCCCTCCTGCCACAAAAATTCAGCAGTTCTCAAAAACAAACGAGTTCGCATTTCCCAACGCACTACATTGGCCCATTGATTTAACAAAATGGGTAAATCGCGATAGGACTGAATCCAGTTTTTATAAGTATTCCAAATTATGGCTTCGCTAGTAGGGCGAACAACAAGTTCTTCTTCAAGTTTTGCATTGGGATCCACCATGAGTTTTCCTTCTCTATCGGGGTCGTTTTTAAGCCTGTAGTGAGTGACAATTGCGCATTCCTTGGCAAAACCTTCTGCATTTTTTTCTTCGGCTTCAAAAAGACTTTTTGGAACAAACAAAGGGAAATAGGCGTTGGAGTGTCCTGTTTCTTTAAACATACGATCCAATTCTGCTTGCATCTTTTCCCAAATAGAAAATCCATAGGGTTTTATCACCATACAACCTCGAACTGCGGAGTTTTCAGCCAAATCGGCTTTGACCACTAATTCATTATACCATTTGGAATAATCTTCACTTCGTTTTGTTAACTTTTTAGCCATATATTTGTTTTGGCATAGAATTTGCCTTTTAAGTAATCGTTAGGCAAAACTAACTATTTTTCAAGTGTTCAACAATAAATTTGTCAGTTATGATCTTTTCTTTAAAATATTCGCTTAAGATTGCAATGCTGGCCTCAATCGGTTTTTTTGTTTTAAGTTGTGGTTCCTATCAATCAAGTTCCTATTATGGAGAGGATGGAATTTACGGTGCTACAAACTCACAAGAGAAAAGTCAAAATCCAACCCAACAAACTATACCCCCTTCGGAATCTTCAGAAAAAATAGCAAATCAAAACGGAAAGTACTACAAAGATTATTTTTCAAAAAAAGCACAAGAGTACGACTACATCAACGATGAAAATACAGATGTATTTACAGATGTTGATAACTACAGTTCCGTCGATCCTAATATCAATGGGGCAAATCAAGACGAAGTTTATTACAACAACAGCCATGGAGCCTGGGGGAGCAATCCAACCAAAGTGAATATCAATTTTTATAACAATCCTCGTCCCTATTTTTCTTACTGGGGATATTCCAATCCTTGGTATTTTAATAATTTTTATTACGACCCGTTTTATGATCCCTTCTTCTATGATGGGTATTACGGACATTTTGGATGGAGATGGAGATATCACTACAACCCTTTCAATCGCTTTTACCATAGAAATCATTGGGGATATTATGGACACGGATATTCCAGTTACTACAACCGTTCCTATCATCCGTACCATTCCAACGTTAGCTACACAAGAGGCTACAGAGGCTCGGTTCCTTCACGAAGAGGCACTAGCGCTGTCTCAGTTGTAGGTCAAAACAGAGGCAGTAGTATCTCTAGTCGAAGTTACAATCCCCAGTCATCGACCGCTAGCCAATCAGTAAGTTCGAGAGCTGTTTCCTCCGATAGACGTGCTTCTTACAGAAATGTAGAAAACAGAAGCAATAACGTTTCTAAAAATAACTCAAATACCGGTCAAGCACAAAGAGTTTATCAAAATAGAAGTCAAACAAACAACACTACGAACTCCAATTCAAACAACAATTTTCGAGTTCAAAACTATCGAAGATCAAACTCAAACAATACCTCTACTTCTAAATCTAGCAATAAGAGCTCTAACAATTCCTACCAATCATCAAGCCGTTCCTCGAATTCTTACAATAGTTCGAGTAGCCGTTCGAGTAGAAGCTACTCTGCTCCCCGATCTTCATCCAGCTCTAGAAGTTCATCCAGCAGAAGCAGCAGGCGTTAACTTTTATATTTAAAAAAAATGAAAAAACAATTTTTTTTCCTTTTGGTGGGTCTCATCACGTATTCAATTGGAGCACAAGGAATCAATGAAATGATTAATTATTCCACTTCTGATTTAAATGGAACAGCTCGCTTTAAAAGTATGAGTGGTGCTTTTGGTGCTTTGGGTGGAGATTTATCTGCTATTACTATCAATCCTGCGGGTAGTGCCATTTTCAACCATAGCGAAGTGGGGATAACACTAAGCACTTCATCGCTTGAAAACACTACTTCTTTTTTTGATAACTCAAAATTAACCGATCAAAATCAATTTGCGTTTGATCAGGCAGGAACTGTTTTTGTAATGAAAAATTTTGGTGATGGAAATTGGAAGAAAATTAGTTTTGGAATTAATTTCCAAACCCAGCGCAATTTTAAAAACAATGTTCATGCAGGATTTGTAAACAATCAAAATAGCATTGAGGATTATTTTTTAGACTACGCGCAAGGAATTGATTTTTTAGATCTTGGAGCAGATAACATAACTATCGCGTATATTGATATTGGTAACACTCCGGGATTGGGATACAACGCACAACAAGCATTTTTAGGATTTCAGTCGTATTTGATTGATTTTGGAGATCTTTCCGAAGATGGTGTTGACAATCCAAGTTACTATTCGTACTTAAGTCATAATGGAAGTGTTAATCAAGAACTATTTCTTGACACGGATGGAATGAGTGACCAGCTTAATTTCAATATAGCTGCGCAATTCAAAGATTCTTTTTACATAGGAATGAACTTGAATTTTCATTCGATTGATTATCGCGAAAAAAGTGATTTTTATGAATATGGGTACGCCAACGATTCTGCTGTAAGGGAAGTTCGGTTTTACAACGAACTGTACACTCTTGGAAAAGGTTTTTCGCTGCAGCTTGGCGCTATCGGAAAAATCAATAACAATATCCGATTGGGTCTCAGCTATCAATCACCCACATGGTACTCCCTAGAAGATGAAATTTCTCAGTTTATAGTTACTTACTCTGGAGAAGAAAACGTTCCTGATTATTTTATAGATCCTAATGTAATTGTTGTTTTTGATAATACTACAAAACTGCAAACTCCCTCTAGTTTGACAGCCAGTGGCGCTTTTATATTTGGTAAAAAAGGACTATTAAGTGTTGATTATATCAATAAAAACTATCGAAATACGTCACTCGCACCAAACAATCAATTTTCAATTGCCAATGCAGTAGCCAACCAAATACTAACAAATACAAATGCCATTCGAATTGGAGGTGAGTATAGAATCAATCGCTTGAGTCTTCGAGGAGGGTATCGATTTGAAGAGAATCCATATAAAGAAAGTGGGTTGGGTGATGACACCAAGGGATTTTCGATGGGAATGGGATATGATTTTGGAGGAACGCTCCTAAGCATGTCGTATAACAAAACCTCTTCAGGGATTGGTCGTCAGCTTTATACCACAGGCCTCACGGATCAATTCAATATTTTGCAAGATCAATCCAACGTGAGTGTTTCATTGGTTTTCAAATTATAAATAGATTCCATTTATCAATTTTCACATTAGGCGAAGAATCGTCAATTATTAGTATCTTTGTGCTTTAAATAAATTATGAAGCTAGAAAAATTAGTAAGCGATTCGAATGACTCGTACGATCACGATCACCTTACTTCATCTGCTAAAACTCCAGTGCGTTCAGACGCATTTGATTTGTCAGATCAAGAAAAAATAGAACGAATTCAGAAAGATGTCGCTCATATACTTGAAACTTTGGGTATGGACATGACCGATGACAGTATCAAAGGAACACCATTACGGGTTGCTAAAATGTTTGTTAATGAGATTTTTGGCGGTTTACATCCCGATAGAAAACCCAAAGCGTCCACATTTGAAAACAAGTACAACTACGGAGAAATGTTGGTCGAAAAAAACATTACCCTCTACTCTACTTGCGAACACCACTTGCTTCCAATAGTAGGAAAAGCTCATGTGGCTTACATTTCCAATGGAACCGTAGTAGGTTTGTCAAAAATGAATCGAATTGTAGAATATTTTGCAAAACGACCTCAAGTACAAGAGCGTCTTACGATGCAAATAGTTCAAGCGCTTCAAGAAGTATTGAATACAGAAGATGTAGCTTGCGTAATCGACGCAAAGCATTTGTGTGTTAATTCAAGAGGAATTAAAGATATTGACAGCAGTACTGTCACTGCAGAGTATGGTGGAAAGTTCAAAGATCCTGAAGTCAGGAAAGAATTTTTGGACTACCTTCATATTGATAGTGCGTATTAATTAGTAGAATGATCGCTTCGCAACAATCACTCAAAATATACAACTCCTTAACTGGAAAGAAAGAAAATTTTGTTCCTCTCCATGAACATCATGTTGGGATGTATGTTTGCGGTCCAACAGTTTACAGCAATGTACATTTAGGAAATTGCCGAACGTTTATTTCATTCGATTTGGTATATCGGTATTTGAAGTTTTTAGGGTACAAAGTGCGCTACGTTCGAAATATTACGGACGCAGGGCATTTGGAAAATGATGCAGATAGCGGAGAAGATCGAATTGCAAAAAAAGCGCGTTTAGAGGCTATTGAGCCTATGGAAGTCGTGCAACGTTATACCGTTGACTTTCATCAAACACTGCAAGCCTTTAATGCACTTCCTCCTAGCATTGAACCCACGGCAACGGGCCATATTGTTGAACAAATAGAAATCATCAAGCAAATTCTAGACAAAGGATTCGCCTATGAAGTGAACGGCTCTATTTATTTTGACGTCTCTAAATTTAATAAATCCCACAATTACGGTAAATTAAGCGGCCGTAAACTAGAGGATATGATTCACAACACTCGAGAACTTGAGGGTCAAAGTGATAAAAAAAATCCGCAAGATTTTGCTCTTTGGAAAAAAGCAGAACCTCAACACATTATGAGATGGCCTTCTCCTTGGAGCGACGGATTTCCAGGTTGGCACCTAGAATGTACTGCCATGAGTACAAAATACTTAGGCAATCAATTTGATATTCACGGAGGTGGAATGGATTTAAAGTTTCCTCATCACGAATGTGAAATTGCTCAATCCGAGGCTTATTGTGGGCAAACTCCTGTTAATTATTGGATGCATGCTAATATGCTGACGTTAAACGGTCAGAAAATGGCAAAATCCACAGGTAATAATATTCTACCTAATGAAATATTTTCGGGAAACAACAACATTTTAAGTCAAGCTTTCGAACCGGCTGTTGTTCGGTTTTTTATGCTGCAAGCCCACTACAGAAGTATTTTAGATTTTAGCAACGATGCTCTGGCAGCTTCTGAAAAAGGATATCGAAAATTAATGGAGGCCCTAAAACTTTGCGGTTCAATTTCAACTTCAGATAAAACTGTTGGCTTTGATATAGATGCATGGAAACAATCCTGTTTTGATGCTATGAATGATGATTTTAACAGTCCCATATTGATTGCCAAACTTTTTGATGCTGTGAAGTTTCTGTATTTACTTCATGATGCAAAAGCAACTGTTTCTGAAAAAGATTTGAAATCATTGACTGCTTCTCTTAACAATTTTGTTTTTGATGTTCTAGGACTTGAGGCATCACACAAAAGCACCAATGACCAAACTCTTTCGGGTGTTGTTTCTATGCTCATCACAATGCGAAACGAAGCACGTGATCGAAAAGATTTTGCAACCTCAGATCGAATTCGAGATGAACTCGCAGCTTTGGGTGTTCAACTCAAAGACGGAAAAGAAGGGACCACTTTTTCAATTTAAACAATTTTATGAAACAATTGTTGATAGCTCCTTTTGTGTTTTTGGTGAGGATCTACCAATATTTGATTTCGCCACTACTCCCAAGCGCTTGTCGATATACGCCCACTTGTTCTCACTATACCATTGAAGCACTCAAAACACACGGATTACTAAAAGGCGGATGGTTGTCTATAAAACGGATTTTCAGCTGTCATCCATGGGGTGGAAAGGGCTTTGACCCTGTACCAAAAAAATAAATAGAGCAAAAAACATTTGCTTATCTTTACGTAAAATTAAAATACTATGCATTTGCTTCAAATTGATTGGGGACCTAGTGAAATACTATTCAGCATTGGATCTTTTGGAATTCGATATTACAGTCTCATGTTTGTTATAGGCTTTTTATTGGGCTATAATATTGTTAAAAAAATATACAAAAACGAGCATGTCAATGTGGAGTATGTAGAATCTCTTTTTATGTACGTTGTGGTTGCTACATTGCTTGGAGCCCGACTGGGTGAGGTGTTTTTTTACAACTGGGATTATTTTCAAAATCATCTGGTAGAAATTTTGCTCCCCATAAAAGCTGTGGAAAATGCAAGTCTATTTTTTGGATTGATTGACGGATATGAATTTGTTGGATATAGAGGATTGGCAAGTCACGGTGCAGCTATCGGAATTATCAGTGCAATGATTTTATATCGAAGAAACTACCCCTATAAAACAACTTTATGGATACTCGACCGTATCGTAATTCCAATTGCTCTAGCCGCTGTATTGATTCGAATTGGCAACTTTTTCAATTCTGAAATTGTAGGTGATTATACTAACAACAACTTTGGAGTTGTCTTTTTGAACCGTGGAGAAATATACCCAAGACATCCCGCGCAATTGTATGAGGCATTTGGATACCTCATCTCATTTTATATTCTTTGGAAAGCGTATTGGAATTCGAATAAAAAAGAAAAAGCAGGTTATTTGTTTGGATTCTTTTTGGCACTTATTTTTTCTATTCGATTTTTGGTAGAATTTGTAAAAGTAAGTCAAGGAGGGTTCGAAGATGCATTGGGTGTTTTGTCTACAGGGCAATGGTTAAGTGTTCCGCTTATTGGAATTGGATTGTTTTTTATGTTTCGAAAAACAGCACGACCCAAAAATGCGTAAATCTTCCTTTTTCATATTGGCAATAACTCTTATACTGGGTTGCTCCAATAGGTCAAAAAAGGTTATTAAAACTACTGAACCTCAATTTAAAGCAGAAGGCATATTGTATGTTACGCGACAAACAGATACGCTACTTCATAAATTGATTATAGAAGTTGCTGACACCCCTTATGAGCGTGAAACTGGAATGATGTACCGCTCTTCTATGAAGAAGCATCAGGGAATGTTATTTGTGTTTAACAAGGAAGCTCAGCGGTCATTTTACATGAAAAATACAGAAATCCCTTTGGACATCATTTATTTGAACAAAAACTTGGAAGTTGTATCAATCATTCACAACGCTGAACCCATGAACGAGCAATCGCTTTCCTCGAAAGTACCCGCTCAGTTTGTTCTGGAACTTCTAGGAGGTCAAAGCAATGCGCTTGGATTGCTTGTAGGAGATCAAGTCAGTTATTATACTCCATAAAAAAACCGCCAAAAAGGCGGTTTTAATAGTATTTATATATTGTTTATTATGACTTTTTCGCCACCTTTTTGGTTGTGTCAAACATAACCGGTGTAGCAATAAAAAGAGAGGAATAGGTTCCTACAAGCACCCCAACAATCAAGGCAAACATAAAGCCTCGAATAGATTCTCCACCAAAAGCAAAGATTGCTAAAAGCACTACCAAGGTTGTTAAAGAAGTGTTCAGCGTTCGACTCAATGTACTGTTCAAAGCACTGTTAACTAACTTCGAAAATTGAGAACTCGGGCTTTGATTTACAAATTCACGAATTCTGTCAAAAACAACAACCGTATCATTTAATGAGTATCCGATTACAGTCAAAACTGCCGCTATAAATGCTTGATTGATTTCCATGTTAAAAGGCATAAAGGTATAAGTGATTGAGAAAATCCCTAACACGACTAATACATCGTGAAATACAGCAGCGACTGCACCCAACGAATATTGCCACTTTCTAAATCGAAGCAAAATGTATAAAAAGACTACGATTAAGGATCCAAATACAGCTAAAAAAGAATTCTTCTTAATATCATCTGCAATGGTAGGCCCTACTTTTATAGAGGACATTATTCCTGTCTGTTGTCCTTCTTGCCCATTCACAAAATCCTGATAGCTTAGGTTTTGTGGTAAATAAGCACTCAAGGCTTCGTATAATTTTTCTTGAATTTCATCATCTACAGCAGCACCTTCAACATCTACTTTATATTTAGTTGTAATTTTAAGTTGATTGTCACTTCCGAAAGTTTTAGCCTCGGCACTTCCAAAAACAGCCTCAAGATCAGCTTGGACCTCACTAGGATTCACTGCTTTTTCAAAACGAACAGTATAAGAACGTCCACCCACAAAGTCAACTCCTTGATTCAATCCTTTGGAAAATAATGAAAATACAGCAACAAGGATAAGAACACCAGAAACCACATAAGCCCATTTTCTTCGCTCTAAAAATGAAAAGCTTAGATTGGAAAATAAGTTTTTGGTTAGAGACGTTGAAAAGTTCAATTCCTTTCCTCTAGCATTACGACTATCCACTAGCATACGGGTAATAAATATTGCTGTAAACAATGAAGTAGCAATACCAATCAATAATGTAGTGGCAAAACCTTTAATAGGCCCTGTTCCAAACATAAACAATATCAATGCCGTAAGACCTGTTGTAATGTTAGCATCTAAAATAGAAGACAAAGCGTTGTTAAATCCATCGGATACGGCTTGTTTTTGTCCTTTCCCTTTGGCAAGTTCTTCGCGAATTCGCTCAAAAATCAGTACGTTAGCATCTACAGACATACCAATCGTTAATACAATTCCTGCAATTCCAGGCAAAGTTAGAACAGCGCCCAATCCGGCTAAGATTCCAAAAATCAATACAATATTAAATGTCAAAGCAATATCGGCATACAATCCTGCGCGACCGTAATAGAAAGTCATCCATAACAACACTAATGAAAGAGCAATTAAAAAGGAATTGATTCCACTTTCTATAGCTTCTTTTCCAAGAGATGGGCCTACGATTTCTGACTGAATTATTTCTGCAGAAGCAGGAAGTTTTCCTGCTCGTAAGACATTGGCAAGGTCAATAGCTTCGTTAAGAGTAAATTGTCCTGAAATTTCAGAACGTCCACCAGCAATAGCTCCTGTGGAAACTCCGGGTGCAGAGTATACAATATCATCCAAAACAATAGCAATATTGCTTTGTTCTTTATACGCTTTTCCTGTCATTTCTTCCCAAATACGTGCTCCTTTTCCATTCATTTGCATGGAAACCGCAGGACCTCCAGAGGGATCATAGGTTTGAGAAGCATCCACTACTACACTACCACTCAATTGGGGTGTATTGGAACGGTTGGATTTGATAATATACAAATCAACAACTTCCGAGTTTGGCGATTCTTTCCCCCACAAAAAACGCGTATAGCGCTGTTCGGGAGCCAATAGCTTTCTTACCTCGGGCATGTCTAAATATTGAGATACTTTAGCAACGTCTTTTTTAGCAAACTGGGCTAGAACCGGACCTCCTTGATAACCATTTCCGACAATTAAATCAAACAGTGGGTTTTGTGAAGCCACTGATGTTGAATCTTGGGAAGCTTCTACATCTGCCAAAAGATCATCAATATCAGAGCTTTCAGAGGCGTCTGATTTTTCATCATCAACAGAAATAACGCTTTTTAAATATTCGTTGGCTTGTGATAAAAAAGAATAGTATTGATCATTTTTGTCTGTTTCCCAGAATTCCAATTGGGCAGTACTTTGCAAAAGATTTTTGACTCGTGATACATCCTTAGCACCAGGAAGTTCAACCAAAATTCTTCCCGAAGTTCCCAGACGTTGAATATTGGGTTGTGTAACTCCAAACTTGTCAATTCGTTTACGCAATACCTCAAAAGCAGAAAGGATGGATTCATCAATTTTGATAACAATCACTCGCTTCACTTCCTCATCGGTCATTTCAAAATTAATTTCATCACTCAATGTTCTGTTTGCGAAAATATCGGGAGAGGCTAATTTAGCATCTCCTTTAATCGCATCAAAAGCATTGAAAAAAGACTGTAAATAAGTCTCGTCAGAAGCTTTTTGAAGTTGATCAGCATCGTTGAGAGCTTGATTAAAAAGCGGGTCGCGAGAGTTGTCTGCTAATCCTTTGAGGATGTCTTTTACAGAAACCTGAAGAATTACATTAATTCCCCCTTTTAAATCGAGTCCTTTATTGAGTTCTTTTGCTTTGGCGCTTTTATAGGTTGTAAATCCGTAAAGAGATTCATTTCCAATAGAATCCAAATAGGAAGCAACCGCTTGGTCTCTTTTGGATACATATTCATCTTCGTTTTCTGAAAACTGAACCTCAGCATATGTTTTGGCTTCTTTCTCCACACCAGAAGTGATGAAAGTAAACGACAATTGGTATATACTCACGATTCCGAATAAAACGGCAAAAACTTTAATGAGTCCGTTATTTTGCATAATCTTGGTTTTTTGATCTAAATTAAGTCGAGCAAATATAGGGTAACGGTAAAGATTTACCAATTATATCGGCTTGGATTTCGGTTGATTAGGTATTAGAAATTAGCTTACAATATCTTGCAATGCGTTATTCATGGTTCTGACTGCAGCGGCACTTTTTTCAAACTTCTGTTTTTCGGCTTGATTCAAGTTTATATCGACAATCGATTCCAGTCCATTTTTTCCAATGATACAAGGAACACCAATACAGATATCAGACTGACCGTATTCTCCATCTAAATAAACCGAGCAAGGAATCATTCTTTTTTGATCATTCAAAATGCTATCCACTAAATAGGCTACAGAAGCTCCAGGTGCATACCAAGCAGAAGTTCCTAAAAGTTTGGTTAGTGTAGCTCCACCTACCATTGTGTCAGCAGCAACTTTTTGAAGAGCATCATCGGATAAAAAATTAGAAACAGGATTGCCATTATAGCTAGCCAAACGAGTCAATGGAATCATGGTAGTATCTCCATGACCTCCGATAACCATACCGTGGATGTCGTTGGCGGGTTTATCGAGCGCTAAGGACAAATAGGTCTTGAAACGCGAACTGTCGAGGGCACCCCCCATTCCGATAATTCTATTTTTGGGCAAGCCAGTAGCTTTGAGAGCCAAATATGTCATGGTGTCCATAGGATTGGAAACAACAACAATAATGGTGTTTGGTGAATGTTTTAAAACGTTTTCAGAAACAGTTTGAACAATTCCAGCATTGATTCCGATCAATTCCTCTCGAGTCATTCCAGGTTTTCTGGGGATTCCTGAAGTAATCACAACAACATTACTGTTGGCTGTTTTGGAATAATCATTGGTAACTCCTACAATTTTAGTATTGAACCCTAAAGTGGTAGCAGTTTGCATCATATCTAATGCTTTTCCTTCTGCAAATCCGTCTTTGATATCTAACAAAACGACTTCGCTTGCAATACGTTGAGAAGCGATGGCATTAGCGCATGTAGCGCCTACATTACCAGCGCCTACAATAGTTACTTTCATGGTATTTTTAATTATTAAATTGATAAAAATTATGCATCAATATTTGCATAAACAGCATTTTTTTCGATAAACTCTCTTCTTGGGGGAACTTCATCACCCATAAGCATTGAAAAAATTCGGTCTGCTTCGCCGCCGTTGTCAATAACAACTTTACGCAAAGTTCTAAATTCAGGGTTCATCGTTGTATCCCACAATTGCTCGGCATTCATTTCTCCTAGTCCTTTGTATCGTTGAACAGCAGCTCCTGAACCGAATTTTTCCATAATTTGATCGCGTTCTTGATCGTTCCATGCATACTGTTTTTTGGCTCCTCGTTTCACAAGGTATAATGGAGGAGTTGCTATGTACACATTCCCACTTTCGATAAGCTCTCGCATGTATCGAAAGAAAAAAGTAAGAATTAACGTTGAAATGTGGCTTCCATCGACATCGGCATCACACATAATCACAACTTTGTGGTATCTGAGTTTTTCGAGATTCAGTGCTTTGCTGTCTTCTTCAGTTCCTATGGTTACACCAAGAGCAGTATATATATTGCGAATTTCTTCATTTTCAAAAACTTTGTGTTGCATGGCTTTTTCAACGTTCAAAATTTTACCTCTTAGGGGTAAAATGGCTTGAAAATTTCGATCGCGACCTTGCTTAGCGGTACCGCCTGCAGAATCTCCCTCAACCAAAAACACTTCGCATTTTACTGGATCTTGTTCAGAACAATCCGAAAGTTTTCCTGGCAATCCACCCCCGCTCATGACGGTTTTTCGTTGCACCATTTCACGGGCTTTTCGAGCCGCATGACGCGCTTGTGCTGCTAGAATAACTTTTTGGACGATGATTTTTGCGTCGTTAGGGTGTTCTTCCAAATAGTTTTCAAGCATCTCAGAAACTGCCTGAGAAACAGCAGAAGTCACTTCTCTATTTCCTAATTTGGTTTTGGTTTGCCCCTCAAATTGCGGTTCAGCAACTTTAACAGAAATAATAGCCGTTAGCCCTTCCCTAAAGTCATCACCAGCAATATCGAATTTCAACTTGTCTAGCATTCCAGATGCATCTGCGTACTTCTTTAGTGTTGAGGTCAATCCTCTGCGAAATCCGGCCAGGTGCGTTCCTCCCTCGTGTGTATTGATATTGTTTACATAAGAGTGAAGATTCTCTGCATACGAAGTATTGTAAACCATAGCGACCTCAACAGGGATATCGTTTTTTTCACCTTCCATAGAAATCACATCAGCAATTAAACACTCACGATTTCCATCCAAGAAACGTATAAATTCTTTTAGACCTTCACTGGAATGAAATAATTCTGTCTGAAATTCTCCTTTTTCATCAGTGACTCTTTTGTCTGTAATGTTAATTCGAATTCCTTTATTAAGATACGAAAGCTCTCGCATTCTGTTGGCAAGTGTATCGTATGAATATTCGGTGGTTTGTGTAAAAATAGACGCGTCGGGTCGAAAAGTAACTACCGTACCTTTGATGTCTGTTTTTCCAATTAATTTTGCTGGATACAAAGGCTTTCCAAAGGCATATTCTTGTTCCCACATTTCACCATCACGATGCACGGTAGCTTTGAGATGTTCAGACAATGCATTTACACAAGAAACCCCGACTCCGTGAAGACCTCCAGAAACCTTGTAAGAATCTTTATCAAATTTTCCTCCTGCACCGATTTTAGTCATTACAACCTCAAGGGCTGAAACTCCTTCTTTTTTATGAATATCTACTGGGATTCCACGCCCATCATCCTGAACAGAGACTGAACTATCTTCGTGAATAATGACATCTATCTTAGAGCAGTGTCCGGCCATTGCTTCATCAATGGAATTATCTACAACTTCATAGACCAAATGGTGCAATCCTCTCACTCCAACATCACCAATATACATGGACGGACGCATGCGAACATGCTCCATTCCTTCAAGCGCTTGTATACTGTCTGCCGAATATTGATTTTTTTTCAAATCTTCACTCATAAATTAATTGTTTTAACTGGTAATTCGTTATCCTAACAAATATAAGGAAACATGCCGCCAATTAAGCCCCAAAGCACCTGTAAAACTGATTAAGTTATCAACATTTGAGTGTTAAAAAAAAGTGCGGGATTGACCTAGAAAAGGCATAGAATCAAGGGCTATGTTTCAAGAACAAAAAAGATAAAAAACAACGCCCTAATAAGAGTCGGAATGAACCGACGAAATTGCTCTTCCAGAAGGGTCAATCATGTTTTTGAAGGCCTGATCCCACTCCAACGCAGTTGGTGTACTACAGGCGATAGAAGGAACCGAAGGGACTGTTAGAGCTGCAGTTTCAGAAGGGAAATGTTCTTCAAAAATACTTCTGTAGTAATATTCTTCTTTGGACATCGGTGTTTGGACTGGAAAACGGAAACTGGCCTGCTCCATTTGTTGTTCCGAAACGGCTTCTTCAACCACTTCCTTAAGGGTATCAATCCAACTGTAACCTACTCCGTCACTGAATTGTTCTTTTTGTCTCCAAGCAACGGACTCAGGCAAGTACGATTCAAATGCTTTTCTAAGCACCCATTTTTCCATTCGTTCCCCATTTATCATTTTGTCTTGGGGATTGATACTCATAGCTACATCCATGAATTCTTTATCCAAAAAAGGAACTCTTCCTTCGATACCCCAGGCGGCAAGCGACTTATTTGCTCTTAAACAATCGTATTGATATAGCTTATCCAATTTTCGTACGGTTTCTTTGTGCAATTCTTCTGCATTGGGAGCCTTATGAAAATACAAGTATCCTCCAAAAATCTCATCGGCTCCTTCTCCTGAAAGTACCATTTTGATTCCCATAGACTTAATAACCCGAGCCATAAGGTACATAGGGGTTGAAGCCCGAACCGTGGTAACGTCATAGGTTTCCAAATGATAGATGACATCTTTGATAGCATCCAGACCTTCTTGAATGGTAAATTTAATTTCGTGGTGAATGGTACCAATGTGATCGGCTACTTTTTGAGCAGCTGCCAAATCGGGAGACCCTTCGAGGCCAACAGAAAACGAATGCAATTGAGGCCACCAAGCATCGGATTGATCATCGGTCTCAATGCGTTTTTCGGCATATTTTTTAGCAACTGCAGAGGTAATGGATGAGTCGAGTCCTCCCGACAACAAAACACCGTAGGGAACGTCACTCATTAGCTGGCGATGGATAGCATCTTCGAGCGCTTTTCGAAGTGTTTGAATGTTTGTTTCATTGTCTTTTACGGCGTCGTATTCCATCCAATCGCGTTTATACCATTGAATCAATTCGTCGCTTCCGTTGTGCAAATAATGTCCCGGAGGGAAAATTTCAATTTTATTGCAAATCCCCTCTAAAGCTTTCAATTCTGAAGCGATATAAAGGGTTCCGTGCTGATCCCAACCCATATACAATGGAATGATTCCCATGTGATCGCGCGCTACTAAATAAGAATCGTTTTGTTCGTCATAAATGACAAAGGCAAAAATACCGTTCAATTCATCCAAAAAAGAAATGCCTTTTTCTTTGTAAAGTGCTAAAATGACTTCACAATCGGATTGTGTTTGGAAATTGTAAGAACCTTCAAATTGTTTGCGCAACTCACGGTGGTTGTATATTTCACCATTTGCAGCCAAAATCAGCTGCTTGTCTTCACTAAAAAGAGGTTGCATTCCAGAAGCCGGATCCACAATAGCCAAACGCTCATGCGCTAAAACGGCATTTTGAGAGCTGTATATCCCACTCCAGTCAGGTCCTCTGTGACGGATTTTTTTGGACATTTCCAATAACTGAGGCCGTAAAACAGACTCATCTTGTTTCAAATCTAAAGCACAAACAATACCACACATAATTTTTTAATTTTAAGCAAATATGCTGTTTATATTTAAATTTTTCACTTAAAAGATGTAAATAATTACATATTTAAACTTATTTCATTGAATTTCAAACATAAAACAATTAAACACGATTCTAAAGCTTTTTTAAGTACAAAAATGTAAGATGTGGCTTGAATATGGTTTCGACAGAAATTGTATATTTGATTTCAATGAAAACAGCGGCTATTACATTCGAAAATGCTACCATTGCCCAAAGTGGAAAAACCATTCTGTCTGAAGTTACAATGGAAGTTTCCAAAGGATCGTTTGTGTATTTGATTGGGAAAACTGGGAGTGGAAAAAGTAGTTTTATGAAAACCTTGTATGGTGATGTATTGCTGTCGGAAGGGGAAGGGAGTATTGTAGGCATAAACTTGGTGAAATTAAAAGACAGACAAATTCCGTTTTTAAGACGCAAACTGGGCGTGGTATTTCAGGATTTTAAATTGCTTCCCGACCGATCTGTTTACAAAAACTTGCATTTTGTGTTGAAAGCTACTGGCTGGAAAGACAAAACTAAAATGGATGAAAAAATAGCGGAAGTATTAAGCAAAGTAGGACTTAGCAACGAAGGTTCCAAATTGCCCCACGAACTATCGGGCGGAGAGCAACAACGTATTGCTATTGCTAGAGCATTACTCAACAATCCTGAGTTGATTTTAGCCGATGAACCCACTGGGAACCTTGATCCTGTTACCAGCATGGAGGTGATGAAGGTTTTGCAAGAAATCAATCAAACAGGTACGACCATTTTAATGGCAACACACGACTACAATCTGATTGTAAAATATCCTTCCAAAACCCTCAAATGTGAAGACGGTAAGGTGTTTGAAGTTGTTCAAAAAAAGAATTAATCTTTCTTATAATAGTGTTTGTTTTTCTTGATTCCTTTTTTGAAAAATCTTCTTACCAAACTGCGTAAACTAGCATCGTTTCTTAAAATAAAATCTTTAATTTTTTGATTTGATCTTCCTCTAAAAGAAGTGACATGGAAATAATTGGTGTCAGAAGGTGGTGTTTTGGAGAAATAGTAATTTGAAATACATGTTCTAGGCCTATCTCCTTTCACTTTAGAAACGGAATGCCATGAATTTTGATTAGTTAACATAACAACCAATCTGTTAAATTTGTTTTCAACTAGGATTCCAGGATCTTTTGGTCCGTTTGGCCACAACTCAAGGTGTCCTCCATTTGATTTTTTCCAATTGGGAGTAACATAATATAACAAATTCAATACACGAAAAAGTTTGCGGTCCTTATCGTGGGAGTTGTCAAGATGAGGATTCAAAAAATGATTTTTTTCCATCTTTGAAATTCCGCCAGCATAAAGAGTTTTATCGGGTTGGCATTGCAATCCCCCAAAGAGGATATCTATAAAACGAACTACCTCATCTTCTTGAAAAGCAAATAATGTTTCCTCAATAATAGGGCTATGCATATTCATTTGAGCACTTACTAGCTTTCGCTCTCTTATATTGTTTTTTAAGATCAATTGATTTGAATCTGGAAAACTATCATGTATTTTTTGAGCAATATCCTCTGGTAGTAAATTATCGATAATAAAATGAGGGATATTCTCTTTACTTTTTGTGATAGATTGTTGAATATCCGATTCCACACTCTTTAACGAATTCAAAATAAATTCCGCTATATCTTTACGATTAAATTCACTCATCAAGTAGCTTTTATTAGCAAAATTAGTTATTTTACCACACATAAATCTAAATTTTTATGATTTCTATTTTGATACCAACTTATAACTACGATGCGTTTCCGTTAGTTGAGAACCTTCACACTCAATGTGTTAAAGCGGATATTGTATTTGAAATTTATTGTTTTGATGATGGATCAATGCTTGAAGTAGCACAAAACCGAAAAATCAACACATTAAGTCATTGTTCTCATCGGGCTTATAAAAAAAATATTGGTCGTTTAGCTATGCGAAATAAATTAGCTGAAAGCGCAAATTTCAAATGGCTTCTTTTTTTAGATTCAGATGTTTATCCCATAAAAAATAATTTTATTTCTTTGTACATTGACAAAATAAGTAACACTTCTAAAAAAATAATATTTGGTGGAATATGTTACGAAGAAAGTAACTCAAAACAAAACCTAAGGCACTACTATGGAACACACCGTGAACAAAAAAAAACCTTTAAAAAGAATAACCCCATACAATTTATTGTATCCGCAAACATGTTAATTGATAAAGAGGTTTTTTTTTCCATTAACACTGTACTAGAAAACAAATATGGAATGGATTACCTAATGAGCGCTGAAATAGATAAACAAAACATTGACTTTATACATATTTCCAATGAAGTATATCATTTGGGTCTTGAAAGCAATAAAACATTCCTTAATAAATCAAAAGAAAGTGCCTTTACCATTCGTTGGTTATATGAAAATAATTTTATTACAGAAAAGCAAAGTCAATTGATTGTAGTCCATCATTGGTTAAAAAAATGGAAGGTAGTCAAGTTGTTTCAGTTGACGGGAAGCATTTTTATAGATCCTGTTGAATGGCTCTTAGTAAGAAACAAAGCACCATTGGTACTCTTTGATTTCTATCGATTGTATTATTACATAACCTCAGACAGTCAATGATATCTGTAGTAATTCCACTGTACAATAAAGAACAATACGTTTTGGAAACACTACAAAGTGTTTTTGATCAAACGTATCAAGATTTTGAAGTTATTATCGTAGATGATGGGTCAATAGATAATGGTCTTCAATTGGTGAAATCAATCAAAGATCCTCGTATACACATTATAAAGCATTTGGAAAACAAAGGATTGTCTGTAGCAAGAAACACAGGAATTCGCGTGGCAAAAGGGAAAATCATCTCTCTGATAGATGCAGATGATATATGGAAACCCATATACTTAGAGGAAGTTATAAAGCTATCTAAAGACTTTCCTAAGGCGTCATTGTTTGGAACGAGTTATCGCGAAGTGTACTCGAACCATAATGTAAGAGATTTCAAAGTTTTGATTAGTACAAAACTTAAAAATCGACAATTTTATGTTACTGATTTTTTTGAAAGCAGTCGAGGGATGCCTATTATCTGCCCAAGTAGTTTTTCTTTTAAAAAAAGCATCTTTAAAACCATCGAACCTTTTGATGAGTCGATTGATTTTGCTGAAGATGTGGATTTTTATATTCGTAGCAATTTGGCTTTCAAAATGGCATATTCATACAAAGCGCTTGTGAATGTAAAAATGGATATTCAAGGGCAAATGACAAGCCAACCACTGGGCATGAAACAATTACCTGACCTAAACAGCTACGGAAAAGAGAATTACAACAATCATAGCTTGCTTAAATACCTCAATTTCAAACGTTATATGTTTGCAATGAAATACAAATGGGATGGAAACAAAAAAGGAATGAAATTCATGCTTGACTCAATGAATCGTTCTCATCTCACAATCAAACAAAGAATTTTGATAAGCATGCCTTTTCCTTTGTTTTGGCTAATCAGAAGCTTCAAACTAAAACTTCTTCGAATGGGCATTCGATGGTCAACTTATTAATAAAAAAAATGCTGTTATCTATCCACATAATGACATTAAATCATGAGGAGTTCATTATTGAATGCTTGGATTCTATAAGTCGGCAACTTACTACATACGATTTTGAAGTCTGTTTGAGTGATGATAATTCTTCAGATAACACTTATGAAGTTGCTTTAGAATATTTAGAAAAAAGCGCGTTGAATTATTCAGTCAACCAAAACAAACATCAATTGGGTTTGCTTGAAAACTATCAAAAAACCCTTGAAATGTGCCAAGGAAAATATGTGTTTGATTTGGCGGGTGATGACCTATTCAAGGATTCACATTCTATCCAAATTATGATTGACACCTTCGAAAAAAATCCTGATATAGGCTTTGTTGAATGTGGATATGATCATTATTATCAAAAAAACAAAAAGATTTTCCCTTTTGTGAATCGCAAAAGAATTCGAGGAACTAAGGAGGACTATACTGAGTCTGTATTGACAGGGAAATTTACAGGTGTCGGATATTGTTATAAGAAGGATAGCTTTTTGAAGCATGTAGATTTAAACGAATATATAAAGCTAGACTTTGCTGTAGAGGACTATCCCTTAAGTATTGATTTGCTGATGAATTGTAAGTTTAAAACCATCGATAAATCTTTGGTGACTTATCGTATTCATAAAAATTCACTGTCTCACAACAAAGAACTAGAGAGGGTCATACGGCAAACAAACAGTATCAATGAAATAATAAATTATTTTACCAATAAATACGAACTCCCAAATCAATTTAAGGAGCAAGTCTATCAACAAACTCAATCGTCCTTGTTGTATTATTCTGGATATTTAGGGAATGCAGCCTTGGGTAAAAAAACTTTTCGAAACATACAACCAAAAAATTTAAAAAACTACCTTGATTATACCTCAAGTCAAAACTCACTCTTTAGGTTTATAAGCAGTTTTTTAAGAAAAATTTAATGTTCATTTTTCGCAAATGTTTCCCAATCTCTGATATAGTCTGCCTCATCAAACTCATCAGAAGCCATTACCAAACAAATAGAGCCGGAAGAAAAGTTTTTAAGTTCTCTCCAAACCATTTTATCAATAAGCAACCCGCGATCGGGAGCGTTTAAAAAAACGGTTGTTTCTTGATTATCATGTTTGAGTACTACCTCAAAGCTACCACTAATAGCCACTAAAACCTCACGTTGACAAATGTGTGCATGTCCTCCTCTGTAAGAATTACTGGGAACATCATACAAATAATACACTCTTTTAAAATCAAACGGCAAGGTGTTCTTTTCAACGACAGCCAAATTACCTCGAGCATCTTTAATCGTAGGAAAATCAATTATTTTGTGTTTCATTTTTGCAATTTATGAATTGTTAATGGTTTTCTCAACAAAACTAAGACAACAGACAAACAAACTAAATACCGAAGAAAGTTGGCGATAACAACTCCTTCTATTCCATACACATCAATAAGTAAAAAAGCTAGTATAAAAAACACTAAAAAGGATACTACTTCAACTATAAAATAGTCTTTGACACGTTTCTTAGCTACTATAAAATAGGCAAAAACTAAAAATATAACTCGAAACCAATCTGCCAAAATTTGCCATTTAAACAGCGGAGAAATCACTTCAAATGAATCTGTAAATAATAACTGTATAAGAAAATCACGAAGCACATAAACAAGCAAAAGTCCCATAGAAACAATAGGAAGTAAGGTGTTTAAAATATGTCTAGCCTCGTTCTTTAAATTGAAAAAATTGTTTTTTTCTGCAAACTTTGGAAAGACATAGAGCGTAAATGCAACATTTATAAACAAAAAATAATTTGAGGAAATACTAGTTATAGCCGACCAAAAACCTGCTTGATCTAAATCAATCTTTTCTGTAATGGTAATTCTGATTCCTAAATTAGTTAATGCTAAAAGACCTACGGAAAGGAAAGACATAAAAATGAATGGAAGCAACTCATTAAAATATTCTCTTTTGAATTTAAGTTCAAAAGAAATTCGTTGAATTAAATTACTGTTTCTAAAAAAATAAAGTGTCAAAATAAGCATTGAAACAGGGCGAAGCAACAAAGCCGTAAAAGCACCATTTAATTGATAATAATATATCAAAGGAATCATAGACACTAATGGAATAGCTGTGCTAAAAAATTGGATTTTAGTGACGGGCTTGTATAGTTTTATTCCTGTCAAAACACCCTCAAGAGCTGAATTTATAGCTATAAAAGGGACTACTACAG